>Ga0209490_10005737_pt1 | contig 11300 bp, 2 predicted proteins | sample MAT06_FD_187209 | JGI IMG/M metagenome (GOLD analysis project Ga0209490, IMG submission 187209) | Freshwater microbial communities from Lake Fryxell liftoff mats and glacier meltwater in Antarctica - MAT-06 (SPAdes) (version 2) | ecosystem: Environmental > Aquatic > Freshwater > Ice > Liftoff...
CCTCCCCTTCATCCTCCCCCCTTCATCCGCCCCTCAAACAAATCCCTTTCTCCTCACAGCTCCGTAGGAGCGACATCTTTTCAATTCCGCCCAAACTACCATCACAGAATATTTTTCTATCTGTGTGAAGTAATAAGGCTCCCGCTACGTGAGCGAACTTTTGGAGTTAGGCTTGGGAAATGTTGATTAGTAAGATTTCGTTTCTCTGGAGTAGACACACAATTCGCGTGGGAAGTCGTTATGAAGTGCTTGAAAGTAAAGGGGGTTGGCACTGTAATAGATTTCCAATCCGGATTCTTGGATAAAGCAAAAGGCCCCAATGAAGGGGCCTTTTACAAAATAGTTTGAGAGTTTTTATTATCTCGTTACAACAAATTTCTCTGTATGAGATTCACCATTGCTGGTAAAGGTCATGGTGTAGATACCTCCGGCCAATGGGCTTTCAAAAGTAATAAGACCTTGCAAAGAACCTGTGTTTACTGTGTGTTGAGCGCTATAAACCACACGTCCAATTTGGTCTCTTACATCCACATTCACCGTTTCAGAAGTAACTCCTGTAAGGTTGATGTTGATCATAGTACCGTTGTTTGGATTAGGATAAAGACCTGCGTTCATGATTGAAACTTCCGATCTTTCGTTGTCGGCATTCATGTCATTCACAGGACCATCTTGTGTTTCCATAACTACAACGCCAACGATTGAGATACAACTAACTGCACCCCATGCACCGGCACCGTATGAGAAGATAGGTCTAACACGCACATCGTATATACCACCAGCTACTAGACCTGGTACCGTCAACAGATGTAAGAACCTATTGGCAGCACCACGCAGTTTGTAGACAGGAAGTTCAGCAACATCTGTGCGGGTGAATTCCCACTCGTAATTGATTGCGGTACATACGAAAGGCTGACCAGCAATAGTCTGACCAAGAAGGTGCGGACCAAAGTTTGCACAGTTATCAGATGGACGCAGAACCATTGTTGGAGCTGGGTTCACAGTGATAGAGCATACGTTGTCTGAATTCACATATACTTTTTCAACTCCGTTGCCAGTAGTCAAATTGTAAAATGCGATACAGTTTACATCATAAGAATCGTTCCAAGTCAAACCAACAACATCATTTAATTTCAAGAAAGAGCTTGGCTGAAGAGCTGCTGCTTTCTCGTAAGAATAAGTCATCAAAGTAGACTGTGAAGTGAATTCAAAGGCATAACCAGCAGCGCCGATCCAATTGGCTTTGAATGTAGCACACAAGTCATAAGGACCTGGACCGTAGTCGCACTGAGAATCCTGAATCCACTGAGCGCAGATAGAGAATTGACCAGTAGAACCTGATACGGCGATGTAGTATGTAGCACCAGTAGTCAAACCACCATAGTTTAGAATTTCGCCACCGTTACCAGCAACTAGGTTTTCTGCATCTACTGCGTTCAAACCAGCATCCAAAAGATCGATTTTCAAATCTTGTGGATTCACGTCCACTACTTGGATGCGAAGTCCTGGAGTTACGGCGGTAATAGCATACCACAAGTCTGGACCTGTTGCAGAAGACTCAGGAGAGTCAGAAGCACCAGTGAGATCAGCCAATGTTGGGTTACAATTACCCAGTGGAGTTACCATCAAAGCGGTAGCACCACTTGGTACGTCATTTCCAATACATGGAGGGAATGTACATGTACCATCATCACAACCTGCAGTCATGTCGTAGTTGCAAGCAGTAGGATCTGTACAACCAGCGGCTATACAAGAACCATCATCACAACCGGCATTCATGTTGTAGTTGCAAGCAGTTGGATCTGTGCAACCTGAGAAGGTGCAAGAACCATCGTCAATAGTTGCAGTCATGTTGTAATTACAAGCAACTGGATTGGTACAACCTGCACATGATGTGAATTCGCAAGAACCGTCATTGCAACCTGCATTCATATTGTAGTTGCAGGCAGCAGCATTTGTACAACCTGGGAATGTACATGAACCATCATCAATAGTTGCAGTCATGTCGTAGTTGCATGCTATAGGATTCGTACAACCTGTGCATGAAATGAATTCACAAGAACCGTCATCACAGCCTGCATTCATATTGTAGTTGCATGCAGCAGCGTTTGTACAACCTAGGAATGTGCAAGAGCCATTATCAATAGTTGCAGTCATGTCGTAATTACATGCAATTGGATTGGTGCAACCTGCGCATGATGTGAATTCGCAAGAACCATCATCACAACCCGCAGTCATATTGTAGTTGCAGGCCGCAACGTTAGTACAACCAGGGAATGTGCATGAGCCATCATCAACACTTGCATTCAAATCATAGTTGCATGCGGTTGGATTTGTACAACCAGCACAAGAGCCGAAATCACAAGAGCCATCATCACAACCTGCCGTCATATCGTAGTTGCAAGCGGCGGCATTCGTACAACCTGGGAAAGTACATGAACCATTATCACAGCCTGCATTCATGTTGTAATTGCATGCAGCAGCGTTTGTACAACCAGGGAATGTGCAAGAACCATCGTCAATTGTTGCGGTCATGTTGTAGTTACATGCTGCAGGATTGGTGCAGCCTGCGCATGATGTGAATTCGCAAGAACCGTCATTGCAACCTGCATTCATATTGTAGTTGCAGGCAGCAGCGTTGGTGCAACCAGGGAATGTGCAAGAGCCATTATCACAACCAGCTATTGGGTTGTAATTGCAGGCAGTTATGTTAGTACAACCGGCATAAGTACACGCAAAGCTTTCGCAACCTGCGTTCATATCATAATTGCATGCTGTTGGATCAGTGCAACCTGGGAACGTACAAGAACCATCATCGCAACCCGCAGAAGCTTCGTAGTTGCAAGCAGCGATATTAGTGCAACCTGGGTATGTGCAAGATCCATTATCACTTGTAGCGCTCATGTTGTAGTTGCACGCTGTAGGGTCTGTACATCCGGCACATGATCCATATTCACATGATCCATCTTCAATGGTAGCAGTAATATCGTAGTTACATGCTGTTGGGTCTGTACAACCTGCGCAGCTTAGGTATTCGCAAGAGCCGTTGTCGCAACCTGCAGCAGGGTTATAGTTGCAAGCACTTGAGTTGGTGCAACCAGGGAATGTGCAAGAGCCATCTTCAATGGTAGCAGTAATATCGAAGTTACATGCTGTTGGGTCTGTGCAACCTGCACAGCTTAGGTATTCGCAAGAGCCGTTGTCGCAACCTGCAGCAAGGTTATAGTTGCAAGCACTTGAGTTGGTGCAACCAGGGAATGTGCAAGAGCCATCTTCAATGCTAGCAGTTGCATCGTAGTTACATGCAGTTGGATCTGTACAACCGGCGCATGTAAGGTATTCACATGAACCGTTGTCACAACCAGCAGCAGCATTGTAGTTGCAAGCACTTGAGTTGTTACAACCAGGAAATGTGCAAGATCCATCTTCAATTGTAGCGGTCACATCGTAGTTACAGGCTGTAGGTGAAGTGCAACCTGCACAAGTAAGGTATTCACATGAACCGTTGTCGCAACCAGCAGCAGCATTGTAGTTGCAAGCACCTGAGTTTGTGCAACCTGGGAATGTGCAAGAGCCATCTTCAATGGTAGCAGTTATATCGTAATTACATGCAGTTGGATCTGTGCAACCAGCACATGTAAGGTATTCACAAGAACCGTTGTCACAACCTGCCGCAGCGTTGTAGTTGCAGGCACTTGAGTTGGTGCAACCGGGGAATGTGCAAGAGCCATTTTCAATGGTAGCAGTTATATCGTAGTTACATGCAGTTGGATCTGTGCAACCAGCACATGTAAGGTATTCACAAGAACCGTTGTCGCAACCTGCCGCAACGTTGTAGTTGCAAGCACCTGAGTTTGTACAACCCGGGAATGTGCAAGATCCATCTTCAATGGTAGCCGTTGCATCGTAGTTACATGCAGTTGGATCTGTACAACCGGCGCATGTAAGGTATTCACAAGAACCGTTGTCGCAACCTGCCGCAGCGTTGTAGTTGCAGGCACTTGAGTTGGTACAACCGGGGAATGTGCAAGAGCCATCTTCAATGGTAGCAGTTATATCGTAATTACATGCAGTTGGATCTGTGCAACCAGCACATGTAAGGTATTCACAAGAACCGTTGTCGCAACCTGCAGCAGCATTGTAGTTGCAAGCACTTGAGTTTGTACAACCGGGGAATGAGCAAGAGCCATCTTCAATGGTAGCAGTTGCATCGTAGTTGCATGCAGTTGGATCTGTACAACCAGCACAAGAAAGGAATTCACATGAACCGTCATCTACAGTGGCATTTGAATTGAAGTTGCAAGCAGCGGAGTTTGTACAACCCGGAATGGCTCCACAAAAGGCAGGTTCGGGGTATACAAGTCCGTTGCAAGTCCAATCTTGTTCAAGATTGCCCCCGATGCTACCCATTGGGCCTTGGAGGTTGTGGGCATAGTAAAGTGAATTGGCACCTTGCCCATTGTTGAACATTTGTATGTTTATCTGAAATTCAAGTTGATTTGTGGGGCAGGTAACCTGCATAAGCAAGACACGATTTTCTACACCGGTTGCAAAACCGTTGACATCTCCAGACAATGCAAACCATGCTCCGTCGTTGACAGTGCAAGGGGCTCCAACAGGGAAGGCATTCCCAAAAGTTGGAATGAAAAGTCCACTGGGAGTTGAGAGCACATTAATCGTACTTCCAGGAGAAGTGGACGATGATCGTCCTATTGTTACATAAGAGTCAAAACAAGTTTCTGGGAATATTCCGCAGAATGCAGAATTGATATCTGGTCCTGTTATTCCACCGAAAGGTGAATTCCAGGAAGTGGTGCTTCCCGGTTCGAGTACGTTGTCCAAAATTCTAAGATCGTGGTCAGGGTCAGCAGGTGCTGCTCCAATACCATAGACTGCCGATACGAAATCGGTAGGGTCTTGAAGACGCGCATAGACTCTGTAAGTAGTGTGTCCTGCGGGATATGTCCCACCCGACGAACCTTGAGATTCTACGATCACATCTACGAGTTGTGCATTTATGTTGCCGAAACAACAACACGCAACAAGTAAAAAAAGTAGCTTTTTCATTGGTGATTGAATTGGTTTTATATAAGGTTTATTGTAAAATATCTCCATGTCATTCTACAGAAATTCAATGGATTAACTTTATCGCGACGAATGTACTAGAAATAATGATTTTACATTAAAACCCTAACAAAAGTTATCCATGAAGTAATGCTGTTCTCTGCATGAAAGGATTCAATCTTGTTCTGATAATTGATTATTAACATATGGCGAGCAGAAATATCTTATACTGCCGCAATCCCCATAGGCCCAGAATCCGCATTGGGATTCGCTATGAAGTGCTAATACCGTTTATCCCGCATGACGCATGAGGGCAATTTTTGTAGAATGCGTGTGGGATTCTCAAATCTAAGCGATAGAATACTGCATTCATCGGCAAAATGAGGGTGCAATTTTTCTATCGCTTGATTTGGGTTTATGTATCTGTAATAGTCCAATTCCGTTTCACTCCATTGGCCTATAACAGCTAGTATGATGGCAATACCATTTCGTGCATTCAAGATGCTGCAGCGCATTACCCAAAAAAAACTTCCAATGCACAATGCAGCGTGGACTCTTTGATAAGCAGAACTGGTTTTGTCCCGAATCACGCGATGGAGATATCGGAATTCATAGGTCGAACTATTACTTTGCTCCATCGTGTAGATTCGAGAATCCCGCAGCGCATTAACTTCAAGATGCTTCCAATGCGCAATGCGGGATAAACAGAAAAAAGCCCCTGCAATGCAGAGGCCCTTTCAAAATAGTTTTCAGAAGATTTTTTACCTTGTCACCACAAACTTCTCAGTTTTGGCTTCACCATTGCTGGTAAATGTCATGGTATAGATACCGCCTGCCAATTGGTTATCAAAAGTAATTAGGCCTTGAAGCGAACCTTCGTTAACCGTATGTTGAGCGCTATAAACCACACGTCCAATTTGGTCTCTTACATCCACATTCACCGTTTCAGAAGTAACTCCTGTAAGGTTGATGTTGATCATAGTACCGTTGTTTGGATTAGGATAAAGACCTGCGTTCATGATTGAAACTTCCGATCTTTCGTTGTCGGCATTCATGTCATTCACAGGACCATCTTGTGTTTCCATAACTACAACGCCAACGATTGAGATACAACTAACTGCACCCCATGCACCGGCACCGTATGAGAAGATAGGTCTAACACGCACATCGTATATACCACCAGCTACTAGACCTGGTACCGTCAACAGATGTAAGAACCTATTGGCAGCACCACGCAGTTTGTAGACAGGAAGTTCAGCAACATCTGTGCGGGTGAATTCCCACTCGTAATTGATTGCGGTACATACGAAAGGCTGACCAGCAATAGTCTGACCAAGAAGGTGCGGACCAAAGTTTGCACAGTTATCAGATGGACGCAGAACCATTGTTGGAGCTGGGTTCACAGTGATAGAGCATACGTTGTCTGAATTCACATATACTTTTTCAACTCCGTTGCCAGTAGTCAAATTGTAAAATGCGATACAGTTTACATCATAAGAATCGTTCCAAGTCAAACCAACAACATCATTTAATTTCAAGAAAGAGCTTGGCTGAAGAGCTGCTGCTTTCTCGTAAGAATAAGTCATCAAAGTAGACTGTGAAGTGAATTCAAAGGCATAACCAGCAGCGCCGATCCAATTGGCTTTGAATGTAGCACACAAGTCATAAGGACCTGGACCGTAGTCGCACTGAGAATCCTGAATCCACTGAGCGCAGATAGAGAATTGACCAGTAGAACCTGATACGGCGATGTAGTATGTAGCACCAGTAGTCAAACCACCATAGTTTAGAATTTCGCCACCGTTACCAGCAACTAGGTTTTCTGCATCTACTGCGTTCAAACCAGCATCCAAAAGATCGATTTTCAAATCTTGTGGATTCACGTCCACTACTTGGATGCGAAGTCCTGGAGTTACGGCGGTAATAGCATACCACAAGTCTGGACCTGTTGCAGAAGACTCAGGAGAGTCAGAAGCACCAGTGAGATCAGCCAATGTTGGGTTACAATTACCCAGTGGAGTTACCATCAAAGCGGTAGCACCACTTGGTACGTCATTTCCAATACATGGAGGGAATGTACATGTACCATCATCACAACCTGCAGTCATGTCGTAGTTGCAAGCAGTAGGATCTGTACAACCAGCGGCTATACAAGAACCATCATCACAACCGGCATTCATGTTGTAGTTGCAAGCAGTTGGATCTGTGCAACCTGAGAAGGTGCAAGAACCATCGTCAATAGTTGCAGTCATGTTGTAATTACAAGCAACTGGATTGGTACAACCTGCACATGATGTGAATTCGCAAGAACCGTCATTGCAACCTGCATTCATATTGTAGTTGCAGGCAGCAGCATTTGTACAACCTGGGAATGTACATGAACCATCATCAATAGTTGCAGTCATGTCGTAGTTGCATGCTATAGGATTCGTACAACCTGTGCATGAAATGAATTCACAAGAACCGTCATCACAGCCTGCATTCATATTGTAGTTGCATGCAGCAGCGTTTGTACAACCTAGGAATGTGCAAGAGCCATTATCAATAGTTGCAGTCATGTCGTAATTACATGCAATTGGATTGGTGCAACCTGCGCATGATGTGAATTCGCAAGAACCATCATCACAACCCGCAGTCATATTGTAGTTGCAGGCCGCAACGTTAGTACAACCAGGGAATGTGCATGAGCCATCATCAACACTTGCATTCAAATCATAGTTGCATGCGGTTGGATTTGTACAACCAGCACAAGAGCCGAAATCACAAGAGCCATCATCACAACCTGCCGTCATATCGTAGTTGCAAGCGGCGGCATTCGTACAACCTGGGAAAGTACATGAACCATTATCACAGCCTGCATTCATGTTGTAATTGCATGCAGCAGCGTTTGTACAACCAGGGAATGTGCAAGAACCATCGTCAATTGTTGCGGTCATGTTGTAGTTACATGCTGCAGGATTGGTGCAGCCTGCGCATGATGTGAATTCGCAAGAACCGTCATTGCAACCTGCATTCATATTGTAGTTGCAGGCAGCAGCGTTGGTGCAACCAGGGAATGTGCAAGAGCCATTATCACAACCAGCTATTGGGTTGTAATTGCAGGCAGTTATGTTAGTACAACCGGCATAAGTACACGCAAAGCTTTCGCAACCTGCGTTCATATCATAATTGCATGCTGTTGGATCAGTGCAACCTGGGAACGTACAAGAACCATCATCGCAACCCGCAGAAGCTTCGTAGTTGCAAGCAGCGATATTAGTGCAACCTGGGTATGTGCAAGATCCATTATCACTTGTAGCGCTCATGTTGTAGTTGCACGCTGTAGGGTCTGTACATCCGGCACATGATCCATATTCACATGATCCATCTTCAATGGTAGCAGTAATATCGTAGTTACATGCTGTTGGGTCTGTACAACCTGCGCAGCTTAGGTATTCGCAAGAGCCGTTGTCGCAACCTGCAGCAGGGTTATAGTTGCAAGCACTTGAGTTGGTGCAACCAGGGAATGTGCAAGAGCCATCTTCAATGGTAGCAGTAATATCGAAGTTACATGCTGTTGGGTCTGTGCAACCTGCACAGCTTAGGTATTCGCAAGAGCCGTTGTCGCAACCTGCAGCAAGGTTATAGTTGCAAGCACTTGAGTTGGTGCAACCAGGGAATGTGCAAGAGCCATCTTCAATGCTAGCAGTTGCATCGTAGTTACATGCAGTTGGATCTGTACAACCGGCGCATGTAAGGTATTCACATGAACCGTTGTCACAACCAGCAGCAGCATTGTAGTTGCAAGCACTTGAGTTGTTACAACCAGGAAATGTGCAAGATCCATCTTCAATTGTAGCGGTCACATCGTAGTTACAGGCTGTAGGTGAAGTGCAACCTGCACAAGTAAGGTATTCACATGAACCGTTGTCGCAACCAGCAGCAGCATTGTAGTTGCAAGCACCTGAGTTTGTGCAACCTGGGAATGTGCAAGAGCCATCTTCAATGGTAGCAGTTATATCGTAATTACATGCAGTTGGATCTGTGCAACCAGCACATGTAAGGTATTCACAAGAACCGTTGTCACAACCTGCCGCAGCGTTGTAGTTGCAGGCACTTGAGTTGGTGCAACCGGGGAATGTGCAAGAGCCATTTTCAATGGTAGCAGTTATATCGTAGTTACATGCAGTTGGATCTGTGCAACCAGCACATGTAAGGTATTCACAAGAACCGTTGTCGCAACCTGCCGCAACGTTGTAGTTGCAAGCACCTGAGTTTGTACAACCCGGGAATGTGCAAGATCCATCTTCAATGGTAGCCGTTGCATCGTAGTTACATGCAGTTGGATCTGTACAACCGGCGCATGTAAGGTATTCACAAGAACCGTTGTCGCAACCTGCCGCAGCGTTGTAGTTGCAGGCACTTGAGTTGGTACAACCGGGGAATGTGCAAGAGCCATCTTCAATGGTAGCAGTTATATCGTAATTACATGCAGTTGGATCTGTGCAACCAGCACATGTAAGGTATTCACAAGAACCGTTGTCGCAACCTGCAGCAGCATTGTAGTTGCAAGCACTTGAGTTTGTACAACCGGGGAATGAGCAAGAGCCATCTTCAATGGTAGCAGTTGCATCGTAGTTGCATGCAGTTGGATCTGTACAACCAGCACAAGAAAGGAATTCACATGAACCGTCATCTACAGTGGCATTTGAATTGAAGTTGCAAGCAGCGGAGTTTGTACAACCCGGAATGGCTCCACAAAAGGCAGGTTCGGGGTATACAAGTCCGTTGCAAGTCCAATCTTGTTCAAGATTGCCCCCGATGCTACCCATTGGGCCTTGGAGGTTGTGGGCATAGTAAAGTGAATTGGCACCTTGCCCATTGTTGAACATTTGTATGTTTATCTGAAATTCAAGTTGATTTGTGGGGCAGGTAACCTGCATAAGCAAGACACGATTTTCTACACCGGTTGCAAAACCGTTGACATCTCCAGACAATGCAAACCATGCTCCGTCGTTGACAGTGCAAGGGGCTCCAACAGGGAAGGCATTCCCAAAAGTTGGAATGAAAAGTCCACTGGGAGTTGAGAGCACATTAATCGTACTTCCAGGAGAAGTGGACGATGATCGTCCTATTGTTACATAAGAGTCAAAACAAGTTTCTGGGAATATTCCGCAGAATGCAGAATTGATATCTGGTCCTGTTATTCCACCGAAAGGTGAATTCCAGGAAGTGGTGCTTCCCGGTTCGAGTACGTTGTCCAAAATTCTAAGATCGTGGTCAGGGTCAGCAGGTGCTGCTCCAATACCATAGACTGCCGATACGAAATCGGTAGGGTCTTGAAGACGCGCATAGACTCTGTAAGTAGTGTGTCCTGCGGGATATGTCCCACCCGACGAACCTTGAGATTCTACGATCACATCTACGAGTTGTGCATTTATGTTGCCGAAACAACAACACGCAACAAGTAAAAAAAGTAGCTTTTTCATTGGTGATTGAATTGGTTTTATATAAGGTTTATTGTAAAATATCTCCATGTCATTCTACAGAAATTCAATGGATTAACTTTATCGCGACGAATGTACTAGAAATAATGATTTTACATTAAAACCCTAACAAAAGTTATCCATGAAGTAATGCTGTTCTCTGCATGAAAGGATTCAATCTTGTTCTGATAATTGATTATTAACATATGGCGAGCAGAAATATCTTATACTGCCGCAATCCCCATAGGCCCAGAATCCGCATTGGGATTCGCTATGAAGTGCTAATACCGTTTATCCCGCATGACGCATGAGGGCAATTTTTGTAGAATGCGTGTGGGATTCTCAAATCTAAGCGATAGAATACTGCATTCATCGGCAAAATGAGGGTGCAATTTTTCTATCGCTTGATTTGGGTTTATGTATCTGTAATAGTCCAATTCCGTTTCACTCCATTGGCCTATAAAAGCTACTTTCACGGCATTTACCATTTCGTGCATGCGAGATGCTGCAGCGAATTGCCCAAAAAAAACTTCCAATGCGCACCGCAGCATGGACTCTTTAATAAGCAGAATTGGTATTATCCCGAATCACGCGATGGAGATGTCGGACTTCATAGGTCGAACTATTACTTTGCTCCATCGTGTAGATTCGAGAATCCCGCAGCGCATTAACCTCAAGACACTTCCAATGCGCAATGCGGGATTATTTGATGGTGTATATTCATACATCAAGAATAAAAATCGAGAAAGTGCTTGATATCAAAGGGGGTTAGCG
>Ga0209490_10005746_pt1 | contig 11293 bp, 9 predicted proteins | sample MAT06_FD_187209 | JGI IMG/M metagenome (GOLD analysis project Ga0209490, IMG submission 187209) | Freshwater microbial communities from Lake Fryxell liftoff mats and glacier meltwater in Antarctica - MAT-06 (SPAdes) (version 2) | ecosystem: Environmental > Aquatic > Freshwater > Ice > Liftoff...
CCATGCCCATGCCGACGGCGAAGGCACTCATCGAGTCATCCTTGACCAACACTTTCGCGTCGCGCACCATGATCTCCGGATGCAGCACATCGAACGGCGGGCGATGCTTGTCAAACAGCCCGAGGTAGACCTTGCCCGGCCCCATGTGGAGTGCTGCGCGGGCGGCAAGGACCGCCGCACCGGTCATGCCTTCCGCGCCGCCGATGACGCCGACATTGCCGTAACTTCCCTTGTGACTATTGGCACGCCGGCGCGGAATGAGTGGCAACACATCGTTGCGGGTCAGCAGGCTGGCAATCGAGGCGGGCAACGTGACTTTTAGCGTGTTTAGTAAAACCTCACCCGCATAATCGCGTCCGTCAGCGGTATGCAGCCCGAGTTTGTCGGCGATAAAGGTGATCGTTTCGTCGGCTTCAATCGCTGGGTCGAATGCGATGCCGGTGTCCGCGTTGAGTCCGCTGGGTACATCGATGGCCAGCACATGACAGCGGCCGGCGGCGCACTCGGCGTTACACAAACGGATCACATCGGCAAACGCGCCTGATGGTGCTTTGGCCAGCCCGATGCCAAACAATCCGTCAATCACGACGCCGAACGACTTTCCCTTCGGCCACGACTTCACGACCTCGCTCTTGCTGGCGGTAAACGCGGCATGCGCTGCGACTGCTGCCGCGTCTGTCCATTGCTGCTCGCCGAGTGCCAGCACCGTGACATCCAGCTTCGTTTTGCGCAGCGCTTCAGCGGCCACCCACGCGTCGCCGCCGTTGTTACCGGGGCCGGCCAATACCAGCACAGTGTTGGACTTGTTGCGCTTGAGGATGCGCGTTACCGCAGCGGCGGTGGCATCCCCCGCGCGTTGCATCAACGACACGCCGGGATGTGTCGCGGCGTAAGTCGCTTCGAATTCGCGGATGACAGAGACTGGATAGAGCGCATTCATGGCGTGAGTATCGTATCGGTGGCAGAGGCGAGGGTGGCCGGGTAGTCGAGGCTATAGTGCAGACCACGACTTTCCTTACGCGCCATGGCGGAGCGCACAATCAATTCGGCCGTTTGCACAAGATTCCGGAGTTCGATCAGGTCGTTGGTCACGCGGAAGTTTGCATAGTAATCGTTGATTTCAGACTTGAGTAAATTGATGCGGTGCAGCGCCCGCTCGAGGCGCTTGTCAGTACGCACGATACCGACATAGTCCCACATGAAGCGTCTCAATTCATCCCAGTTGTGCGAAATGATGACTTCTTCATCGGCGTTGGTGACGCGACTTTCGTCCCACTCGGGTAACGCAGGGAAACCGGCGGGCACATGTGCGGCGATGTCGTGCTGCACGGCCTCGGAAAAAACGAGGCACTCGAGCAGCGAGTTCGACGCCAGACGGTTGGCGCCGTGCAGTCCGGTGCACGACACTTCGCCGATCGCGTACAGACTGTCGACGTCTGTGCGTCCGCGCAGATCGGTCACCACGCCACCACAAGTGTAATGGGCGGCGGGCACCACCGGAATGGGTTCGCGAGTGATATCGATGCCGAGCGAGAGACACTTGGCATGGATGTTCGGGAAGTGTTCCTTTAGAAACACCGGCGACTTGTGCGATATGTCCAGATGCACAAAATCGAGGCCGCGCTTTTTCATTTCAAAGTCGATGGCGCGTGCGACGATGTCGCGCGGCGCCAGCTCGGCGCGTTCATCGTGCACCGGCATGAAGCGCTCATCGGTTCCCGGAATCTTCAATAGACCGCCTTCACCACGAACCGCTTCGGTGATCAGATACGACTTCGCCTGCGGGTGGTAGAGGCAGGTAGGGTGAAACTGGATGAACTCCATGTTGGCAACTGAACAGCCGGCACGCCATGCCATCGCCACGCCGTCACCGGTGGCCACATCGGGATTGGTGGTGTAGACGTAGACCTTGCCCGCACCGCCGGTCGCCAGCACCGTGAAACGGGCACCGATGGTGACAACTCGACCACTTGCCCGGTCAAGTACGTACGCACCGTAGCAGCGATTCTCATCAACCCGGCCCAACCGTTTGGAGGTGATCAGGTCAACCGCGATACAGTATTCAAGCACTTCGATGTTCGGGTGCGATTTGAGTTGCTCGACGAGCGTCTTTTGCACCGCGCGACCGGTGGCGTCGGCTGCGTGCACGATGCGCCGATGCGAATGTCCGCCTTCGCGGGTTAGATGCAGTTCCGCGTGATTATTCTCGTCCATCGTGAACGGCACACCTTGTGCCACCAGCCACTCAACGGCGCGGCGGCCGTTTTCCACGACAAATCGAACGGCCGCCTCGTTGCACAGGCCGGCACCGGCCACGTGCGTATCGCGGATATGGTTTTCCGCCGAGTCGGCGTCATCGAGGACCGCCGCAATGCCGCCCTGCGCCCAGGCGCTGGCGGCGTCGAGCAACTCGCCTTTGGTCAGCAACGCGACCCTTTGGTTTTCCGCAAGCCGCAGCGCCAAGGACATGCCCGCCAGACCCGAGCCGATGATGAGTACGTCGAATTGACGCGCCGTGCCGGCGGCAGCATTGGCGGTCAGTGGCTGCGGGGTGGGTCGATTGTGCATCAGGTACTCAAGGGGAGGAGGGCGAGAGTCGTAGAGCGACGGCGAGGTCGGCAAGCGATTCCAAGTTGCGACCGGGCGCCCGTTTGCCGGCGACACAGACTCCCGAGTGAACTATTCAGGCGGCTTTGGGTCACTAAATGAGCTGCTTGAAACTGGGCGAATTGGTCCCAATTTGTCACGTGCGGATACTGCGATGAACCAATCCGCAGGGTTTTCAATAAATAATGAATTATCCGAAAATACAAAGAGTTAGCACAATGCACTATCCCAGGAGAGGCGTAATGGCAGACTTGACGTTTATAATACCCGACAGTTCGCGGCTCACCACAGGCTTGCCCCGGAATATACCCAAGGGCGCGAAAAAATTGGCCCAGGCCGACAAATTGAACATTAGCGGTGGCGCAACCCAACGAGACTCATTTAGCGAAACGGTTGTCCAACGCCCGAGCATCGAAGGAAAAGTGTCAATGAGTGATCGAGAGATCGATCAGCAATTGGTTGAACGTGCCCAGTCGGGCGACAAACGCGCCTTTGAGTTGTTGGTCATCAAGTACCAACGCAAAGTCGAGCGGCTGCTTTCGCGAATTATCCGCGATCACGCTGAAATTGAAGACGTGTCGCAAGAGGCATTCATCAAGGCCTATCGCGCATTGGGGAACTTTCGCGGCGACAGCGCGTTCTACACGTGGCTTTATCGAATCGCTATCAACACCGCCAAGAACTATCTGATCAGCCAAGGCCGAAGGGCGCCAACGTCAACCCACTTTGACGCCGAAGAGGCAGAGGTGTTCGAAGAGGCGTCCGCCTTGCGTGACATTGCCACGCCCGACTCGGTGTTGATGAGCAAGCAGATCGGTGAGATCGTCAATCGAACCATTGATGCGCTGCCTGATGAACTTCGTACCGCTATCACGCTCAGAGAAATCGAGGGATTGTCGTATGAAGAGATCGCCCAGATCATGGATTGTCCGATCGGTACGGTCCGTTCGAGGATTTTTCGGGCGCGCGAGGCGGTTGCAACGCAGCTACGACCACAACTGGGCACCAGCAAAGACCAGCGCTGGTAGCGCTGGCAACAAAATATGTGTACGAATGCAGGGTATCGAAAACAAGAACTGCAAATGAGCAGACAAGAAAGTTGGAGAGTCTGAAATGAACGAAAAATTATCGGCGCTAATGGACGGTGAGCTCGGTCGCGAAGAAGCGCAACAGGCCATCCGTGGTTTGGGCGGTGACCCGCTGCGGCGATCGATCTGGGACGAGTACCACTTGATCGGCGAAGCGCTGCGCGGTGAGTCGTCCGGTGAGGTGCAGCGTCGTCAAAAATCGGCTGAGGCGATCTTTGCCCGGTTGTCTGCCGAGCCGACGGTTCTGGTGCCGGCGGCGATGAAGGTGGCACACGTGGAAAAACGTACCCGCATGGCGCTTGCCATGGCGGCCTCCGTTGTGACCGTGTCGGCGATCGCAGTGGTCGCTTTCAAGCAACAAGCCGGCACCGTGGCGCCGGTACAACTGGTGCAGCAGGTGGCGCCAAAGTCGGTCGCTCAGCCCGCCACAGCGGCAGAGATTCGTGTGAATGACTACCTTGCGATCCATCGGCAGTTTGCCAATCCGGATGCGTTCCAGGCAGCGTCGGCGCGGCGCGAGTCCGGTCGGTAGGATGCCGCAGCCGAATATTTTTGTTGTGACGAGTAGTTAGGCGACCGCGATGGGCTCTGATCGCCTCATGCAATTTCACCGGTTGATGCTCGGGATGCTCGTCGCCGGCATCGGCGTGCTGACGGTGCTGGTCGCGCCGCCGGCAAGCGCCCAGCCGAAAAACGTCAACGAGTGGCTCGACCGTATGTCAAAGTCGGCCCGCGAGCTGCCCTACACAGGCGTGTTCGTGCACCAGACCGCCGAAGGTACAACGACTTCGCGTGTCACCCACTTGGTGGACAAGCAGGGTAATGAGCACGAAAAACTGGAAATGCTTGACGGTCCGTTGCTTGAAGTGGTGCGTCGTAACGAAGAAATGTTTCGCTATCAACCGGAACAAAAGACCGTGCGCCATGACCGCCGCGCGACCGGTCGATTTTTTCCGTCGCTGGTCAGCGGCAGCCCGGCCGCAATTGCGGAAAATTATCGGGTCAAATTGGGTTCGGTCGAGCGGGTGGCGGGGCACGATTGCCAGTGGGTTGTGCTGGAGCCCAAAGACGCCATGCGCTATTTGCAAAAACTTTGCGCGGAGTTGGGCACCGGCCTGCTGATGCGGGCCAGGCTGTACAACGACCGCAACCACATGATCGAGCAATTCACATTTACGCAAGTCGATGTGAGCGGTGCGGTAAAAAGTCAGGACGTTCGATCGCGATTTGAGAAGTCGCCCGGTTGGCAGCGCGATGTCGGCGCGACAGACGTGATGAAGTCGGTGGATTCAGGGTGGCAAGTCGGGAACCTGCCGCCCGGTTTCAAAAAAGTGATGGAAATGGTGCGTACCCCTACCGGTCGCAAGGAGCCGGTTACCCATCTGGTGTATTCCGACGGTTTGCTGCATGTGTCGGTGTTTGTTGAGCGAAGTGGCGGGGTGCCGGTGTCGTCCACCAGCCGCGCAAGTGACGAGAGCGCCATGAGCGTGGTGGTTCGGCCAATGTCGGATTTTCAGGTGACGGTGATGGGGGAAGTGCCCCTCGGTGCGGTCCAGTCTATCGCGGACAATGTGACACGTCGCCGCTAGTCAGTCGTTGCAGGAGTAGAGTTTGTTCTGGTCTAGCGTTCGCCGGGGTAACCCGGCGAATCAACTTGGAAGAAGAAAATCATGTTTAAACGTTACGCATTTTCGCCCCTGCCCGTGTTGCGGGCATTTGCCGTCACTGGCATTCTCTTGATCGCGCTGACCACTGCCGCACCCGGTGTGCATGCGCAGACGGGCCGAATGGCGCTGCCCGATTTCTCCGAGCTGGTCGACAAACAAGGCCCGGCGGTTGTTAACGTCAGCACCAAGGCGCGCGGCGGCGCGCGTGGCGGGCCGTCGCCCGAGGACAGCGAACAGTTTTACGAATTTTTCAGGCGTTTCATGCCGCCAGACATGATCCCGCAGCCGCGCCAGAATCCGCAGACGCCGCAGAATCCTCGCCGCGCGCCGCGCACCCCCAACACGCCGGCGCCTGAGACGCCGTTGCGCGATTTGGGCCAAGGCTCCGGTTTCATCATTTCCGCCGATGGCTTTGTGGTGACCAATGCCCACGTCGTGGCAAACGCCGAAGAAGTGATCGTAACAATGACCGACAAGCGCGAATTCAAGGCAAAAGTGATCGGTACCGATGCGCGTACCGATATCGCTGTCCTCAAAATTGACGGCACCGGCCTGCCGAAGGTGACCATCGGCAACTCCGACAAAGTGAAAGTTGGCGAATGGGTGCTGGCCATCGGTTCGCCATTCGGTTTTGAAAACACTGTTACCGCCGGCATCGTTAGTGCGAAGTCTCGCGAAACGGGCGACCTGGCGGCATTTATCCAGACCGATGCTGCCGTCAATCCTGGAAATTCCGGCGGCCCGCTGTTCAACACGCGCGGTGAGGTAATTGGCATCAATTCGCAGATCTTCACGGGTACTGGCGGATACCTCGGTATTTCGTTCGCCATCCCGGTTAATAACGCGATGGAAGTTGCTAACCAGCTGATGAAGGGCGGCAAGGTCAAGCGCAGCCGCATCGGCATTGCGCTCGATCCGAACGCGATCACCGAAGATCTGGCTGAAGCCCTCGGGCTGCCCAAGAAGGGCGCTGGCGTGATGGTGCAAGCGGTCGAGAAAGATACGCCTGCTGACAAGGCGGGATTGAAGGCCGGTGATGTCATCCAGAAAGTTGACGGCAAGCCGGTCAAGGCGATTGTCGACATTCAGCGGATTATCTTCCCGAAAGTGCCTGGCACCAAAGTGTCAATCGACATATGGCGCAGCGGCAGCATGAAGACGTTCTCGTTGGCAGTGATGGAAGCGCCGGAAGATCAGGCGGACCCGCGCGCGCCGCGAGTTAATCCGGTACCGAAGAACGACAAGCAGGACAAGCCGGCGGTCAAACCGAACCGTCTCGGACTTGTCGTCGAGGAAGTTGACGAGGACGACAAGAAGGCGCTGACCGTCACTGGCGGCGTGATCATCACCGACGTGAGCGGCGCTGCCGCCCGCGCCGGGCTCCGGGCGGGCGATGCGATCCTATCGTTGAACACGACCGAGATCAAATCGCCGGCGCAGTTCAACGAATTGGTCGCCAAACTGGATGATAAAAAGCCCGTTGCGCTGTTGGTCAAGCGTGAGGAAGCGCCGTCGCGCTACATCACATTGAGGCCAGACGCCAAGTAATGCAGCTGAGCTTGATCATTCGAAGTTACTGCCACCTGTGTGATGAGATGCGGGTGGCAGTACAGGCGGCGCTGCAGGATTCCGCGCTGGAAGGGACCGCGCATTTGAGCGAAATCGACCTCGATGAACACCCGGCGCTTGAAGAGCGCTACTCGGAATGGGTGCCAGTATTGTTGTTGGGCTCGGCCGAGTCAGGCATGGAAATCTGTCACTACCATTTTGATCGGGACAAATGGAACGCTGCGACAGGGCTTGCGATTAGTCGCGCCATCGCAGCGGACTCGTAATGGCGACCCGTTTGGGCTAAAATTTAGGGCTATTTCGCTGAAGGGCGCCTCTAGGGTGCCCTTATTCATGTTTGGGGCTCAAAAGACGGCTTCGTCGTCACCCGCTCCAAGAACTGCAAGACTGGCTGTCGCCCCACCATGAACCGCATCCGCAATTTTTCCATCATCGCCCATATCGACCACGGCAAGTCGACGCTTGCCGACCGCATCATTGAACGCTGTGGTGGGTTGTCCTCGCGCGAGATGGAGTCACAAGTGCTCGACTCGATGGAACTCGAACGCGAGCGCGGTATCACCATCAAGGCGCAGACCGCGGCATTGACCTACAAGGCCCGCGACGGCGAGACATATCAGCTCAATTTAATCGACACGCCCGGGCACGTTGACTTCTCCTACGAAGTTTCACGTTCACTGTCGGCCTGCGAAGGTGCGCTGCTGGTGGTGGATGCCTCGCAGGGCGTGGAAGCGCAGACGGTCGCCAATTGCTATACGGCGACGGACCTCGGTGTCGAGGTGTTTCCAGTGCTCAACAAGATCGATTTGCCGTCGGCCGATCCAGAACGCGTGATGGACGAGATTGAAGACATCATTGGCATCGAGGCACATGACGCGGTTCGATGCAGCGCCAAGACCGGGGTTGGGATTGACGATGTAATCGAAACGGTGATCGCGCGCGTATCGCCGCCGCGTGGTAATCCGGATGCACCGCTAAAAGCGTTGATTATTGATTCCTGGTTTGACAATTATGTCGGTGTGGTGATGCTGGTGCGGGTGGTCGATGGCATGCTCAAACCGAAAGATAAGATTTTGTTGATGGCAACCGGCGCGCTGCATCTGTGCGAGCAGGTCGGTGTATTTGCGCCAAAGTCGCAGCCGCGCGCGGAACTGAAAGCGGGCGAAGTGGGCTTTGTCATCGCCGGCATCAAGGAATTAAAGTCGGCCAAAGTGGGTGACACGATTACGCTGCAGGACAAACCGGCGGTGGTCGCGCTGCCCGGTTTCAAGGAAATCAAGCCGCAAGTGTTTGCCGGGCTTTACCCGGTTGAGTCGAACCAATACGAAGGGTTGCGCGACGCGCTGGCCAAGCTGCAACTCAATGACGCGAGCCTGCGCTTCGAGCCCGAGACATCGCAAGCGCTGGGCTTCGGCTTTCGCTGCGGATTCCTTGGTCTGCTGCATATGGAGATCGTGCAGGAGCGCCTTGAACGCGAGTTTGATCAGGATCTGATCACCACCGCGCCGACCGTGATTTATCAAGTCCTGCTGATGGACAATACGGTGATCGAAATCGAGAATCCGTCGCGGCTGCCTGAGAGCACCAAGATTCAGGAAATCCGCGAGCCGATCATCACCGCGACCATGATGATGCCGCAGGAGTATGTCGGCTCGGTCATCATCCTATGCAACCAGAAACGCGGTATGCAGGTGGATATGCAGTATCACGGGCGCCAGGTAATCCTCACCTATCTGATGCCGATGAACGAAGTCGTGATGGATTTCTTCGACAAGCTGAAATCTGTGTCGCGCGGCTATGCGTCACTCGACTACGAGTTCAAAGAGTATCGCGCCTCAGACTTGGTGAAGCTCGACATCCTGATCAACGGCGACAAGGTCGATGCGCTGTCGTTGATCGTCCACCGTGCGAATAGTCAGTACCGCGGACGTGAGCTTGCGGCCAAGATGCGCGAACTGATTCCCCGCCAAATGTTCGACGTGGCGGTGCAGGCGGCGATTGGTGGCAATGTTATCGCGCGCGAAAACGTAAAAGCGCTGCGCAAGAACGTGATCGCCAAATGCTACGGCGGCGATATTTCGCGAAAGCGTAAATTGCTTGAGAAGCAGAAGAAGGGCAAGAAACGCATGAAGCAGGTCGGCAACGTGGAGATTCCGCAAGAGGCGTTTCTGGCGATTCTGCAGGTTGGCGACAAGTAGTTAATCGCAAACGACTGCTGATTGGTCGCGCGCAAACAGGGGTTGGTCACACCGGTGGTGATCGACAGAAAAACATGCGGCAGAATCGCTGCCTGACATGGACCAAGTTGGAAACGAAATTATGAACTGGGAAATGGTTGGCTGGCTGGCGATCGCGGCGAGCTTGATGATCGTCGTTGCGGGATTCTTTGTCGGCAAAACTGCGCGCCAGTCGAGCGCCGGCATTGCCTCATCGGTTGGCGGCGAGCCACCGTCGACGATCCATACGATGCTCGAAATCGCCTGGCCGGTGTTGTTTATCGCGTCTCTGGCGATGCTCACCTATAAAGAGGTCATGGGCTTCGCCGCCGTATTGTTGACCGCCACCACCATCACCGGGCTGATCTGGCTGGTCGATGCGTTGGCGTTCCGCAAGCACCGCGCGGCAGGCGCACAGGACCCGGTGTTGGTTGAGATGGCCAAGAGTTTCTTTCCCGTCATCCTGATCGTATTCACGCTGCGGTCTTTTTTGTTTGAGCCGTTCAAAATTCCATCCGGATCGATGGTGCCGACCTTACTGGTCGGTGACTTCATTCTGGTCAACAAATTCACTTACGGCATCCGGATTCCGGTGATCAACAAAAAGATCGCCGAGATGAATTCCCCGCAGCGCGGCGACGTCATGGTGTTCCGCTATCCGGAGGACATGTCCAAGGATTTCATCAAGCGTGTCATCGGTACGCCGGGCGACACCATTGCCTACAAAGACAAGCGACTAACGCTCAATGGCAAGCCGGTCATCACGGTGGCGACCGGGGCCTACACCGACACCGAAAGCGGTGCGGTGCGCTTTTTTGAATCGTACACCGAGCAATTGGCCGCAAAGCCGCATCAAATGATGGTCGATCCGCGCTTCCCGTCGCTGGATCTGGCACGCGTCCGCCAGTTCCCAAACAAATCCAATTGCACTTACAATGACGACGGCATGAGCTGCAAGGTTCCCGCCGGCCACTTTCTGATGATGGGAGACAGCCGCGACAACAGCGATGATGGCCGCTACTGGGGCTTTGTCCCGGAGGAAAACATCGTCGGTAAGGCGGTTCTGGTCTGGATGAACTTCAGCAGCTTCAAACGTATCGGCACCGCCATCGAGTAACAAATGGGCGGTTTCCGCTTTAGAGATTGAGAGTTCCATATGACCCCGACCAGCGCAATGCAAACAGCGACCGACCCTAACCAAAACCCCGCCCGTGTCTCGGCGGCCAGACGTACGCGAGCACCACGCTCGCGTCAGCGTGGCATCGGCTTCATCACGCTCTGTCTCTACTTTGTCGTTGGTGGCGTGATCGTCCTCGGCGGGTTGAAAATGCTGCCGCACTATATTGAGTATTTTTCGATCAAGAAGGTGATTGCCGCGATGGCTGCGAGCGAGGAAGTCAAATCGGGCACGGTTGCCGAGATTCGGCAGAGCTTTGATCGACGCGCCGTGATCGACAATATTGTCGCGGTCAAGGGCCTAGATCTTGAGATATCGAAGGAAAACAATGAAACTGTTGTCTCGGCGGCGTGGCAGCCGAGAATTGCATTGTTTCCCGGCTATACGCTGCTCGTCGATTTCGAGGCGAGCACGGCCGCCGGCAAGTAGCGATTGATGAGCGCTGAATCAAAAGCGCTCGCGCTCCGTTTGGGTGTCGAGTTTCGCGATACAAGTCTGCTGCTACAAGCGCTGACGCATCGCAGCCACGGCACCCCGCATAACGAACGATTGGAGTTCCTCGGCGACGCGATGTTAAACCTCGCCATTGCCCGGCTCACGTTCGAAAAATTCCCGGCCATGCCGGAAGGCGAACTCAGCCGGCTCCGCGCCAACCTGGTCAACCAGTCGGTGCTGGCGGGCATCGCCGAAGAACTCGGCATCGGTAGCGTTCTCAAACTGGGCGAGGGAGAAATCAAGACCGGCGGTGCGTCGCGTCCATCGATTCTTGCCGACGCCGTCGAGTCGTTAATCGGTGCAGTGTTCGTCGACGGCGGCTTCGAGGCGGCAGACACACTTGTGTCCAGATTGTTTGCAACCCGCCTCGCCAGCCCCGAGCAGAACTCGCCCGCCAAGGACGCCAAGACTGCGCTGCAAGAGTGGCTGCAGGCGCGCCGGCATCAATTGCCGCAGTACATGGTCAAGCGTATC
>Ga0209490_10005755_pt1 | contig 11287 bp, 14 predicted proteins | sample MAT06_FD_187209 | JGI IMG/M metagenome (GOLD analysis project Ga0209490, IMG submission 187209) | Freshwater microbial communities from Lake Fryxell liftoff mats and glacier meltwater in Antarctica - MAT-06 (SPAdes) (version 2) | ecosystem: Environmental > Aquatic > Freshwater > Ice > Liftoff...
AGTAATACACTAAACTAATGTGGAAATTATCTCAAAGTCATTGACACGTTCCGTAATGCCAACAATGACTACAACCCGGGGCAAATTGCTGCTACGAAATTGCCATATTTTCTAAACAACAACCAAGAACTCTTTGCTGAGCTTTTTGTTACGGAAATCTATGGCACATACGGACCACCAGCTTTCTTGCAGCTTACCGATGGTGTTTTGAATAATGATGCTATTGCTACTGCAACCCCGGGTTACGTCCGCGCTTTCGATTGCACCCGCAAAGTAGTTACTATTTTCACTACTACACTCGCGAAACCAACGTCGAGTCCAGCCGGTTGTCCAACAACTGGGACTTTCTAATGTTTTGGCGTAACTAAATAACTAGAGGACGGGGTCGAATTTTCAACCCCGTCCTCTTTCTTATTTTGAGAATTTTTCTTGTATGACGGCGAAACTATGAGCAACTATTCCGGCTGGGAGAATCCACACAGGTGGATTTGCTGGCTGTTTACCGATAATTGTTGGTCCAGCCAATTGTCCCCAGCTCCAAGTGTGATCATTTAACCCAGGATCTGCCATGAAGCCAACAGCACAATAGAGAAGTGGATTCACAAGCATTAGGGTTACTAGCTCTTTTTTGCCAATATGCAACGACTTTGCATTTAACCAAGCCAGTAAAGGAATTGCCAACGACAAAATCCCAAAATAAAAGTAGTCTGCACTGCTTGGAGCTGATGGACACAAGTGCTCAAAAAAGATGCGCACGTTCATTGCCAGAGTCTGAAGATCCGTTAGCACATAAGCGCCTTGTGCATTAAAGTGTCCGGTTCCTTGTGCCTTCCAGTAACAGTCAAACCATTGCTGAAAGCCCATCAAGGCAATTAACAATGAACCGTTAAGGAAAAGAATCTTGTTCATGAGTTTCAACCTTCAACAACCTGGTAATGACACGAATATACGACAACCTGACAACTTTGACCATACGTATTCCCCCTGCAATTTTCGGTTGTTTTTATACTACATTCTATAATATAAAACTACCCCAAAAATAGCTTGATTACAGGGTTTATCAGCCTCCTGCCGATTTTTGCAGGGAAGATACTAAAAAAATAAAGTCTTAAAACTGTTGCCTACTGAAGCTTTTCGGCTTTCGCAAAAGTGGAGTAGATCATGGGGTGTGCGTATCAACGGAACGAAAAGTGGCGCTAAGCTCGAAACACCAGACAGTAAAGCGTTTACGAAAGTAGTTCGAAGATTGATGTTTCGGGCTCTCTCCATTGCAGCAGAAGAACATCAACTTTCTTTGATGCTACCAATTTGCCATGCCTGACCAGGTTTTGAAGGGCAAGTACGGTCATTGCGTACTCCTGCGCAAACATCTTCTGGTTCGATTCGTTTCCCCTAGGCCGAAGGTGCTCCAGAGCTTGTTCCCGGTAGATTGCGTGCTGAACGTGATTGCGCATGGGTTCCTCCGACCCTTGGGCTCAGGGATCCTTAGCGCCACTTTTCGTTCCGTTGCTACTCGCACCCCGTCAGGCTCTTGCCGGACCTAGAAGCGAAGGCGGCGAGAGTGAAGGACCAGGAGGAGACGATCACTCAACTATCTAGTGAACTGACAGCCTTAAAAGCCACATGGTGGTATCGTCTTTACGCTTTTGTGAGCAACAAGAAATAAACCGCGAGTGTCTCATAAGGTTGATTATGTTTCAATCTTGATTTAATTAGAATGAACAGTCATGCGGGTTTCGAGTGATTGGTAATTTGTGCCACCACTTTTGGGGTACTCAATCCTCTCGATCTCGCCTTTTTTCGTGATAACGGAGAGTTGGATTTATATGACATGGAATATTTTCAAAAAATGCTCCTGTCAAAACTTCACGCCACTTCTTTCTCTTTTACCGTCAGCTCGACTTCATATCCCAGTTTCTGTACAAGGCACACTAACGCATCTAACGAAAATTCACTCAGCCGCCCTTTCGTTAAATCGCTCACCCGCGGCTGATGAATACCCAGTTCCTTAGCGGCTCTCTGCTGTGTCCACCCATGCTCTCTTATTGCGTCTTTCAATACCAACATTAACCGTGAACGCAACACCAAATTTGCTGCTTCCTCCGGCGTATAGCCAAGATCGATAAAAACATTTCCGCTACTCTGCTCAATGCTTTTTTTGCTTTCTTTCACTTTGGACTTGAGCATATGCTGCCCTCGCTATCTCTATGTCGTGCTGTGTTGTCTGATTCGTTTTTTTCTCAAATGCATGTAATACAAAAATGCCTTCTTCGAATTGAGCAAAGTATATAACCCGGTGCTCATGCGGCTTGTGAACACGAATTTCTTTTACTCCGGCTCCAACCGTTGTCATCGGTTTCCAATCGTCTGGCTCCCTTCCCATTTGTACGAGCCATAGCTGGTGTCCTGCATCTACTCTTGCTCCCTCCGGGAAATTCTTTAGTCGGCGCTTACTACCACCTTTGAAAATTAACTCTTTCATTCTCTTATTATACAGGTTTCAGTATATATGCAAGACCTTGGCTATTTCACCTGCTTGCTTTCCTTAGATCCCCGGTTTCAGTCAAAATGATTCTCTTCTGCAAGCATCTCGGCATAGAGTGCTTTGTCTTTCTCACTGAGCACAAGACGCTTAAAACCAGGCCAGTTAGGTACTTCTTGAGCTGCCTGATTCCAGAGTTCAATGAAATGGTTTCGATCAAATAAATCCGGCAACTCAAAACCGTGGTGGATAAAGGCACGAGCAACCCAAAGACTAGAGAGTACATCGATACCATCTGGTGTGATATTTGATGGAAGCTCATCATTCCACATCAGATAGGAGCTTAGTGCATTGAATCTCGGCTCAAGAATTGAGTCATACACAGAAGTTTCAATTAGTGCCCTGTCTCGTTCTGAGAATAATTGGTGAGTCTGATTCATTACCTTACCTTCCGGTTTCGATGACTATATTTAGTTGCTGAAGCTGCGGATTCCATTCATACCGATAACTTTGGGGTTGTAAGCCAAGCTGTCTCAATGCTTTTGAAGCCATTCTTGCGACTTTAGTATCCTCTGGTAAAGCTCCCGCTTTGAAGGCTTCTAGGCTCTCTTCGTTCACTATGTTTTTTAGAAGCATTCGCTCTGTTGGTATGGCATTGTGAGCTTTGAGTGCATCGGCAATAAAATGACCACCTGTACCATCTGGTAAAAATCCCTTTTTCACAAAACGAAGTTCCACAACTCCTTCTTGCTTCATGGAAGCATGGAGCCAAGCTCTCTGATCTCCTTGAATAGATGCTTTCATTGAGAACTCATCAGTTTCAAGCTTGAGCTTAGGCATCTCAAACCGCTTAAGACCAACGCCAGCCAACTCACCATCTGTCATACTCTCAAGCTTTTTAAGTCCACCAAAAGCTTCTATTTCACGTTCGTTTAAAACCTTGTTTTGACCAGGAGCCAAAAACATTGGTTTGCGCTCTGGGACATACTCCCCGAAATGTCCAACCATCTTAGATACGGAGTCCAGCAGCTTGTCGTCTCCTGGAACTTTGACTGCAAGCCCTTCTGGTGTAACTGCTAGCTTTTCTATTAACTTGCCTGTCATCTTCTCATAAGCTTCGCGCCCAGCGGCTCCAAACTGGCTGCCCTGGGTGCCCAGCTCCTGCAAAGCTCCGACTACATCCATGCTTTTAGCAAGTTTTTGTACACCGGCACCGGTGGCATATGCGCCAAGGTTTTCAGTTGCTAATTTGGTGACTAGGCGGGTCTTCTCTTCTGGGCTCATTGCCTCCCAAGCTGCGTTCATTCTCTGTCCGAGTCCGGCAATATCTCTGAAAACCTTGGTGTCATCACCGTTGTAAGAAGCTGCGCCCACACTGCCAAGATAGTTGTCTGCAACATCCCAGACCTTTACGCCACTGACCAGGAGCTTACCAAATGCTTGCCCTGCCTCGGCTGCCATCACCTGGGCGTGTGGATCATTCTGGGCTATTTCTTTGCTGAACTGCCCAGCCTGGCAAAGCGACTTGCCTAGACTTTCGGCTCCCTTTGTCAGCTCTACGACTCCATCACCGAAACCGGCAACTGTTCCGATTGCTATCCGTAACTGCTGATGGTTCATTTCTTGAGTGTAGGCAACCATTCCAGCAGACAGTACTTGGGCTTGCTTGTCTAACGGTAGAGCCCACAGGCGCTCTGCTATGCCTGACTGATTGCTTGCCTGATTGCCTGCCTTTAGCTGCTCTCTTTGGGTCTTACTCTGGTTCTCGGTGCTGTCGAACAGTTCAAACTTTTGCGTTGATTGCTTTTTGTTTTGGTCATGGTACAGATCGGTGGCTGATTCGTCCTGCCCCATCATGTGAGCCTGTTGGGTGGTTCGCCAATCTGCTTGCTGTACTTCGTTCTTGATCACGCCACCACGCAATATGGTTTCAAGCGCTGCTTGTGGTTTGGCTACTTCTCTTGTCTTGTCAGCTTCTTCAGTCATCGTGGCAGCTCCGGGCATGTAGCCTTTCATATACCCTTTTTCGCCGCTTGCCTTTGCTGCTGTATCATCGAAAAGTTGGAAATCTCCCAAGAGTCCAGTAACGTCGGTCTGGATGGCTGCTGTGGCTGTCAAAGCTCTCATGTCGGTCTGGTTCCAAGAACTAGCAGCTATGTTAGCGTAGGTGCCTGCCTCTATTCCCTCGGGGCGACGGATACTAGCTCTTTCTTCGACTTCATGACTTGGCATATAAAACCTGGTAACGCAGACGGGCTTTGTATTACAGAGAAGATCTGATTACTAAGCTACGCTTACCAGTTGGCAAAGTTTTGACATTTCGCTAGAGCTTTTGGATTTAATCTAGCCGAAATGTCTGAGGGTGGCGGGTGGGTAGCCACAGGCGCAGCCTGCGTTTTGCTCCTTCGCGTCTTTTCTTGGATTTAATCTAGCCCAGTTTAGCCAGGCTTTCAGCGGCATACTTCTGGCTGCCCTGGTCATAGCTAGCCATTTGCTTGTCTTTCGTGCCCTTGTTCAGAGGCTCCGGCACTTTGCCGATCTCGACCTTTTGCGCCACATAATGAGCAATATCGAGCCCGAACATTGCCGACAAACGGGCGAAGTATTTAGCCTCGGCTGCTACTTCTGCGCTCTTTGCCAGGTAGCCGATCAATGCTTCGTTCGCTTGCCAGAAGTCTGCATTTACTGCGTCCAAGCGGTTCAACACGCTCACATCCTCGACGCCCAGGAGCGCTCTGATCGTCTCTTCCAATTTGTCTATTCTTGCTGATAGGGCTCCACTGTCTGGGTTTCCGCCTGGCTTAAATCCTGACTCAATCATTCGCCTGACGACATCTGAAACTTTTACACCTTCCGCTTTCGCTTGTGCCTCTAGCTTCTCCATGATTTCATTCGGTAGCCTTACGCTTACTGATGTACTCGCCATTACTTACCACCTTCCCCATGGGTCACGCTCAAACGGGCTCCTGTCCTTCTCTCGCTTCTTCTCTGCTTCTTTCTCTAGCTCTTTGTCCCGTTTCTCTTTGTTTTTATCTATCGCCTTGTCTATGTTCTCCCGCTGCTCTAGCTCTTTGTTTCGGTCGTGCTCGCTGCGACTGTATCGCTCTCCAACCATCTGATCGAAGTCTTGCCAGGGCATTTTTACGCCTTTGATACCGCGATCTTTCTCACGCTCGTCTAAGGCTTTCTTTGAGTCCTCTAGCCCGTCTCGCTGCTCTTTTGTGTAGTCTCGGTTGCGATCATCCAGAACTATTGAGCGCACCATTTGATTTGCAAATGATGCATATTGCATCCATAGCCCAATCAACGGAGTACCCATAACCTGCTCTTGCACTGGGTTTAAGACCCTCCCTCCTTCAGCCGCTTTGTGATCTTCCATCGTTTTGCTGCGCTCGGTCTTCTCGATCACCCGGTCCATTTCTTTGGAAATCGCACCAGAAAACCTTTCCCTGTCTCTGTCTTCTATCCAGCTCCGAAGATTGCGATAGTCGTCATACGGTAGTTTCTCGCTCTTATCTCTCAGCTCTTTGCTGAGCCCTGTCAGCTTTTCGTAGCTATCGCCTTTGCTGTATTTCTTGCCGTCATACTCAAGCTCGTCACGGTGCTCTTTATCTTTGCTTTTCTTGGGCTCTTTGTCTTCTGGCTGCCTGTCTCGCTCTGCTCGTTCTTTTTCATGTATCCAAGCTTTGAGTTTTATATACTTATCTTTTTCTATTCGCTCGTCATAGTTATCCCAGAGCCGCTCATCTAAGTCCCTCAATTCCTTGAGAGTGTTGGCTTTTGACCACTCTTTCCCTGTAGCTTCTATCGTGTCCTGGTGAAACGGTCGCTCTTGTTCTTCGCGTGGTTTTCGCTCGTCGCGTTCTCTCGCGTCTTGCTTCTTACGCCATTCTTTGTACGGCTCTAACTGCTCTCGGATAACTTTTCTGTGCATCCATGGCAGCTCTAGTCCATCACGTATACGCTCTTCCCTGGCTAGTTCTTTCTCTCTTGTTCTGTCTGCCAGCCGCTCTCGTTCTCGCTCACGCCTTTCTCTTCTCGCTCGCTCAAGCTCCTGCGGATGACACCTTTCTAGGTATCTCTCTCCATGATCTCTTGCTTTGTCTATGTCCTTTAGTCCTATCCTAACCTCGGTCCCGTTACTGTCTCTGCCTAAGACAACGACGTGGATATGGTGGTGATCGGTGTTGTTATGCTCTACTCCAAACCACTGCAAATCCCGCCCCATGTCTTGCCCTAGCTTCTGCATGACCTCTCGCGTAAAAGCTTTTTTGTCCTGCGGGTTTATCTCTGGTGCCAGCGTCAACTTGTGCACCACCACCCGACTATCGCCCAGTTCCCGAATAGCCTTTCTCATTTCTTTGGCGTCTATGCGATCTCCATGCTCGTTGAACATTTCCCGACCGCCTGGCTCTCTGTCTTCTCCTGGTCGGTGCTGGATATAGTTCACATGCGCCAGAGCTTTGCCGATCGATACGACATTTCCCCCTTGGCTCTGCTTTCGCCTTCCTGGTATGTACCGATGCTTGATTACAACCATCGCCTTAAGCCTTCACTGTCCGCTTAAGGGCTTCTATCAAGTCCCGCTCGTCTCGCTCCACTGAACGCGCCATCTTTTGCTTGGCGGAGGTCAGAGCTGCCTCAAATGCGTCTTTTCCTTCTTGCGTCTGGCTCATGCTTGAATAGGTCAGCTCAAATATCGTTGCCACCAATCGCCCTTGCCTGGCTAACATCGCGCACACTCGATTAGTCATCGCTTCGATAGATCCGGCTATCATGCTCTCTCTCGGGTTGTTCTTTATCTCATCCCGGTTCGCCAAATACCACAAGACCGCCTCTCTGACTATCTCTGACTTGGTTACACCATCAGCGGTCGCCAGCTCATCCACCCGCATAAAATCCTCGCGGGATAGCTTGGTCTCTACCTTGGGCTTAAATTCCCGTTTTTTGGTCTCCATTTTGAGCCGATACCTCTAATTCGGGTCCAGACATCTTTTTGGTCAAAACCTACGCTAAGGTATTTGACATCCGCAAAATGGCGAAATTTACTACGCTAAGCTGCTTGGCAGGATACAACTGACTTGATAAAAGCATGGTTCTGTCAATGCACTAATGCCCATTTAGTCAGTGTTTTCAGCCTCGTTGCAGATTTATAGGGCAATTTGGTTGACGAAATCTTCTTGACAGCATTTTCGGTCAACAGCCCTGTGGGTTCGATTTATTGCTAAGCTCGAAGCGCTTGCTGAGCAATGATTTCGGGCTTAGCGTAGTTTCTGACCATTTAAATGTCGGGACCCGTAGTTGCCTTACTGTTATCAATTACGGAATAAGTATAGTCTATGGGCTTAAACCGGTCAGCATGCCGATCCATGATGAAAAATGGCTTCAATAACAAGTGCATTTCGGGCTTCGAAAGTCTTGGAGGATTGAATAGATCCTGGAACCCATCAAGGGCTGTATCTCTCTTCAGTTGCAGCTTTCTAGGTTCTGTCTTTTCTCTCGTATTCATTTAACCTTCGGTTTTGAGTTTTGCTCTTGCACCAATCAGATGAACCCGCTAGACTTCCGATTATCGACTTCGAATTGCCCGTCATGGTTCGCCCTGGCGGGCGCTTCAATTTGCAAACTTTACCAACTACTTGAATTGATCGCAATTACGTTGACTCTATATACGGTGCATATCGCCCTCTAGACAAACACTGTGCCAACTCCCATAATCGCTCACAGGTATTGCGAGTTAGGAGTTAGTATGTCTAAGGCTGCGGCGAAAATAAGCAGAGACCCTGCCAATATTGATGGTTTAGATAGCATCTTCGATACTGAATCTGTGCAGATTTCAAACGATGTTGGCACTTTGCCGACAAATCCGGCAGGCACAGAGCTAAGGGGAGCCGGAATGCCGCTTAAAAAGGCATGCATCTATTACCAAATGGCTTCAAGCACCCTGCGCGAGAAAATCAAATCCGGCGAAATTCCAGCAAGAAAAGTCCCTGGTCCGTATGGTCTGGCATGGCTTGTATATCCCAGGCAATCAGCAGTGCAGAAATCCGGCACACACGACGCAGAACGGGAGACAATTATCTCACCGGTTACTGTAACTTCCACACAAGAAGAAAGCCTAACCCAGCTCATAGAGCTGGTTGGCACCCAAGCGGAAAAATTAGAAGCAGCGTCAGGACAGATAGGATATTTGTCAGCACAAATAGAAACCTATCAAAATCAAGTCAGGTTGCTGCCTGATTTGCAAATACAAGCGTCCAGGGCAATAGAGCAGGAAGAGAAAATTTCTGAACAAGCAGAAAAATTGTCCAAGATGGAGCAAGAACTTAATAGAGTCAAAGCCTCATGGTGGTATCGCTTCTGGCATTATCGGCAGAGTGCTCGCTAAGCTCAGCAGAGTGTATGCTGAAAACCGCGAGTGTCTCATAAGCGTAAACTCAAGGCTGTTTTTTTCCCCGAATAATTACAGACATTAGCCCAAGAACAATTGCCAGAACACCCAAGCTCAGAGCTGCTGGCTTGAGAAAATTGTCTGAAAGTAAGCTGAACGTGATTCCTAGAATGATCCAGGTACCAAATAATATTGTGACCCGAGTTCTTGCCGAGAGCGGTGCCTTTAGGACATTTTTCCAAACAAGAACATCAATCACATCCCCTGGTATCCCGCCTCCAAGTACTGCACCTATGAATGCCCAGAACTGATGATCTGTCATTTGAAATCCTTCCGTGGCTGCAACAATTTGTTGATTGAGCTTACGCAACGTCCTTATCTTGCACTGTCACAACAACCTTCTTTCCTAGCTTATCCAACCAATCCATAAGCGTCTCTACGGAAAATTTACTCATTCTTCCTTGAAACAAATCCGAAATACGGGGCTGGTGAATACCTAGCAATTTCGCTGTCTCTTGTTGCGTCCAGCCGTTTTTAGCAATCGCCTCTCGCACTAACTGCATTAACTCTGATCGCAGCAAAAGGCTTGCAGATTCCTGATCGGAATAGCCTATGTCCTTAAAAATATTCCCACAGCTCTCGTAAATCTCCATTGGCTCATTAGTCTCTCTGTCTTCGTTTGGCTTGGATTTCGGCATAAGCAGCCCTCGCTATTTCAATGTCTTTTTTCGGTGTGGATTGTGTTTTTTTCTCAAAAGCATGTAGCACGTACACTGCATCTCCGAATTTAGCTACGTATACAACCCGGTGCTCGTGTGGCTCATGCACCCGAATCTCTTTTACTCCTGCACCGATGCTTGCCATCGGACGCCAATCGAGAGGATCAAATCCTTGTTGCACCAGCCATAATTGGTGCCCTGCGGAGTCTTTTGCCTCTTTTGGAAAATCTTTGATTCGCCGATGGCTGCCACCACAAAAAAACACTTTCTTCATCTACCCATTATACACAAAGTTGTATAATGCTCAGAAAGAGAGCATTCAAAGCACGTTATTAGCACGCCCTAAAAACCCGACCGTCTCATAAGAACAATTATGTTTCAATCTTGATTTAATTAGAACGAGCATTGATGCGGGTTTCGACTGATTTGATATTTCCGATACCACTTTTGGGGTACTCGGTTTGACGCGATCTCGGCGATTTTTAGGCGAAATGATTTTTTTCAAGCATCTCTGCATAGTATTTTTGATCTTCAACGCTAAGCTTCAAGCGCTGAAAGCCTGGCCAGTTAGGTATCTCTTGAATCGCTTGCTTCCAAACCCGTTGGCTATATTCTGGGTTTACCGGATGATCAGAGAAAGTTAGCCCACGATGCATCAATGATCGTGCGACCCACAGACTAGAGAGCACATCAATGCCAGCAGAAGTAATGTGTGATGGAAGCTCATCAAACCACATGAGGTGTCCAGCTAGTGCGTTGTAGTTTGGTTCCAAGGATGGGTCATAGACTAGAGATTCCACAGACTCTCTATCTATTTCTTTGAACAATTGCTTTGCTTGAGTCATACCTATCCTACTGTTTACTGATTTCTATGACGATATTCAATTTGTCACCGTTCTGTTCGTATCGATATGAATTTGCCTTGAAACCAAGTTGCTTTAATGCTTTTCCAGCCATTCCTGAAATCAAGGTATTTTGTGGCAAAGCTCCCTCTTTAATAGCCTGTAGACTTTCGGGATTTACCACGGTTTTGAGGATAATTCTGTCTCCTGGAAGGATGCCATGCGCCTTTAGTGCCTCTGCTAAAAGATGTGCTCCTGTACCCTCTGGCATACTTCCTATGTTTATATGTTCAAGGACCATAGTGCCTTGTTGCGGAAAAGAAGCGTGAATCCAGGCTTTGTTATCACCTTTGACAAATGCTTTGATTGAAATCTCATTGCCAAATTCATCGCTTTCGAGCTTGAGTTTAGGCATCTCAAAGCGCTTAAGACCAATGCCTGCTAACTCGCCATCTGTCATACTCTCAAGCTTTTTAAGTCCACCAAAAGCTTCTATTTCTCGTTCATTCAAAATCTTGTTCTGACCAGGAGCCAAGAACATTGGTTTGCGCTCTGGAAGGTACTCGCCGGAGCGACCAACCATCTTCGCTACGGAGTCAAGAAGTTTGTCATCTCTTGGAACCTTGACTGCAAGTCCTTCTGGTGTAACTGCTAGCTTTTCTATTAACTTGCCGGTGAGCTTCTCGTAAGCTTCGCACCCAGCGGCTCCAAACTGGCTGCCCTGACTGCCTAGCTCCTGCAAAGCTCCAACTGCATCCATGCTTTTAGCAAGTTTTTGTACACCGGCACCGGTGGCATATGCGCCAAGGTTTTCAGTTGCTAATTTGGTGACTAGGCGGGTCTTCTCTTCTGG
>Ga0209490_10005758_pt1 | contig 11280 bp, 7 predicted proteins | sample MAT06_FD_187209 | JGI IMG/M metagenome (GOLD analysis project Ga0209490, IMG submission 187209) | Freshwater microbial communities from Lake Fryxell liftoff mats and glacier meltwater in Antarctica - MAT-06 (SPAdes) (version 2) | ecosystem: Environmental > Aquatic > Freshwater > Ice > Liftoff...
CCTCACCCCTAGCCCCTCTCCCATTAAGGGAGAGGGGAACCAGAAAACTAATCTTGCTCCCCTTCTCCCCTCGTGGGAGAAGGGGTTGGGGGATGAGGGGACTATCTTCGCTCTGCGTAAAGTGAAGTATTAATTCTTATGAATATGGCGGCGCAACTCAGCCGCAAGGTGGGCAAATTCGTCACTTAGACACATTTCAAGAGTTCGCGGACGCGGTAGATCGATCTTCTGTACGAAGGCAATCTCACTTGGACGAGGACTCATAACATAGACAGTATCTGAGAGAAATACAGCTTCTCGTAGATCATGGGTAATTAGTATCCCCACACATTGCGCTTCCATCCACAGATTCTGTAGCATCACCCACATCTCTTCGCGAGTAAAAGCATCTAAAGCTCCAAAAGGTTCATCTAACAGCAGAATCTCAGGTTGGTGAATTAGAGCACGACATAGAGAAGCTCTCTGTCTCATACCACCCGATAGTTGCCAAGGAAACTGCTGTTGAAAGTCTTTTAATCCAACAGCTTGGAGTAGCTTTTGCGCCATATCAAGATATCGCTGACGATTTTTATTAAAATCGCGCTTATATGGATGAACGACTTCAAGGGGGAGCAGAACATTGTCAATTGTACGCCGCCAAGGAAGCAAAACAGGATTCTGGAAAGCAATTCCCACGTTCTTAAGAGGCTTAGTCACAGGTTGACCATGACACCTTAATTCACCAATCTTGGTGGGATTTAACCCTGAAACCATCCTCAAAATTGAAGTCTTACCGCAACCACTGGGTCCTACAAATGAGACAAACTCTCCTGGTTTAATATTGAGATTAATTTCCTGAATAATCTGCCGCATCGATTCCCCGAATGGGTACTCTAAGCCGATATGGTCAAATTCCAGCAAAGGTGCTTGAGGAATGACAGTTTCCGATGAGTCAGAAGTTGTAGATTGCAACATTTTGGTTGAATAGTTTGCGAGGACTAGAGTAGTGGCTTGCGTTCACTTGCTGGAGGCACTAAGCGCTGCTCTTTAGGTGGTAAGAACTTGTCAGTAAACAGATCAGCCGCAGTTACAGGGTTTAACTTAAACCCTTCAACAGTTTGAGCGACGCTCTTTTCAAAACGCTTCATATCCACACCACCAAACCCAGACGCTTCTAGCTCAGGAGTCACATACATCCGCTCGATCGCTAACTTGAGGCGCAATTTTTCGGCATCGCGATCCATGAGCTTACTCTGATCAGTCGAGATAACTAGATCAACAGCAGCAGTGGGATCTTTGACAACTTCTTGCATTCCCCGAAAATACGCTTTGAGAAATGACTTAATGGCTTGAGGGTTTTTCTCTGCAAAGTCAGCTTTAACGAGAATGCCGTTACCGTAGAAATCCAAACCGTATTCATCGTAGAAGAATATTTGAATGTCATCCATCGTTTTACCACCTTTGATCAGTGAAGGAATCACCGAGGTGTAGAAACCACTAACTGCGTCAACATTTCCTTGCAGCAGGAAAGTTTCTCTCAGTTTAGGTTCCATTGTTTCCCAAGTAACTGAGTCTGGCGCAATTTTAACTTCTTTAGCAAACAGCGGGAAAAGTTTACGAGGTCCATCACCAGCGGGAGCGCCAAGTTTTTTGCCAACTAGGTCGGCGGGAGTCTTAATCCCCTTGTCTTTAAAAGTGATGATAGAGAATGGAGCTTTATTTTGATACATAGCAACAGCAATGATTTTTTCGCTAGGGTTCTTATCATTGAATTCCATTGCGTTGTAGATATCACTGAAGCCGATATCATACTTGCCAGTACCCAGCTTGCTGATGGTATCGGCGTTGCCAAAGCCACGTTCGTACTCAACATTTAGTCCTTCTTCTGCAAAGTACCCTTTTTCGATCGCCCAAATCAAAGGCGCATCTAGACTCTGCTTCAAGAAGGGTAATTGCACTCGAATATTTTGTTTGTCTTTTTTGTCGGTGCTTGCAGCCTGTGGGGATGCTGAAGTGGTCGATGGCGCTGAAGCACTATCTCCAGATGTAGGGGTTGAGGGAGTCGAGTTACAAGCAGCAAGCATTGCTACGGTTGCAGCAACTAGAGAAATCTTGCGTATTTGTTTCCGAAAAGTATGAAGCATTATTACCTTGCTAAAGTATGAAAATTTTGTATACTGTATACAAAATATAATTTTCATTTAAAGTTAGGAACAAAGAAGTTTCTGTATATAGTAATACAAAGACTTGTGACAGCAGTTTCTGTCTTTTGCAACATTGCTTCACTATTAAACATAATTCAAAAGAGTTTTTAAAAGTGTTGTTTTGCAACACTTTTAAAAACTCTCTGAGTAAGGATAGAACGCGAGAAGTGCCACTTTTTAGGTTTTCTTAGTCTTACAACGCTTCGCGCTCAAACCAGAACCAATAAAATTTTTGCAAGGGTTGCGAAGCAACCCTTGCAAAAATTTTATTGTGGTTTGTTTGCTCGGAAATTGCTGTAAGTAGGCAAGCATAATTAAACCCAAAACCCAAAAAGCTGTAGCGCACGCTGCGCGTGTGCTATAGCTTTTTGGGTTTTAAGGTTCCTTTTACCTAGTTACTTAACTAGCGTCAAGATCCTAAATAAGCCTCTAAAACCCTAGGATCTTTCTGAATTTCGGAGGGAGAACCATCGGCGAGATTGTGACCTTCAGATAGAACCCAAATGCGATCGCATAGGGACATAATCACGTCCATATTGTGTTCGATAATCAAAAAACTCAAACCTTCTTGGTTCCACTTGTGAATGTAGTGGCAAATCTCTTCAATCAAGGCAGGATTGACACCCGCAGCAGGCTCATCTAACAAGATCAACTTTGGATCGGTCATCAAGGCGCGGGCGATCTCTAATAATTTGCGCTGTCCTCCTGAAAGACTACCTGCATAATCATCTGCCATCCTGCTCAAACCCACAGACTCAAGGATATGTCTCGCTTTTTCACGATTTTCTTTTTCCTGAACATCAATTTTTTTACCTTGAAACCAAGTATTCCAAAATTTTTCGCCCACTTGATTTTGGGCGGCAAGCAACATATTTTCGACTACTGTTAGCCTTGATAGCACTCGAGGTACTTGAAAAGTCCGAATCATGCCTAGCTTAGCGATCGCGTGGGGTGGTTTACCTTGAATTGGCATCCCATTAAATTGGACTGTGCCGCAATCTGGTTTCAGAAAATTAGAAAGTAATCCAAAAAATGTTGTTTTCCCTGCTCCATTTGGTCCAATTAAACCCGTAATGCTGCCTGTCGGCACTTCAATTCTGGCGTTGCTAACTGCATGAATGCCACCAAAGGATTTAGAAATATTTTCAGCTTTGAGGATAGGAGAGATCGACATAAATTTGAAAAGATAAAGCTTGATAATATTGCGATCAATGGCTGGTTGTAACCAAGATATTTTTTGAAAGGCTTGCAAATCAAGTCTTTCAAAAAATATCTTGGTTTTTAATAAAGCGCTGTATTGCATAATATAAATCATGACCCAAGAATCTGAATTTTATGATTTGGGCTTGATTAAAGCCAAGGCAGGCGATCGCTATGGTGCTTTGCAGTTGTTTAGCTGTGCGATTACGGCTCAAACTGAGTTTGTCGATGCTTACTATCAACGGGGCTTGGTTTTGTACGATCTGGGCGACCGCCAAGGCGCGATCGCTGACTATAATCAAGCCCTCAAGATTAATCCGCTAGCTTTTGAGCTATACATTGCAAGGAGTATGGTTTTGCTCTCTAGCGACATTACCGCCGCCCAAGCTGACATTTCCCAAGCTCTAGCAATCAATCCGCAATCCGCGATCGCTCATCAGTTATTAGGTTTAATCTATAAGCAACAAAATCAAATTGAAAAGGCGATCGCTACCTATAAAAAAGCAGCCAGTTTATTTTTAGAAATACGTGATGAAAATAACTGCCGTCGCTGTATTGAAAGTTATCAACAATTGGAGTCATTGCTGCCACCGTCAATGGTTGATGTACTTGTTAATGTGCAGCAAAAAATTGATCGGGGTGACTATACAAATGCTTTGATCGATCTAAATTGGTTATTACAAATCGATCCGCAAAATGTCAAAGCCTTCTGTCTGCGTGGTTTAACTCTTGGTAAATTGGGTGATGCTCAGGGAGCTATTAAAGATCTCAATCAAGCTACATTTTTAGATCCACAAAATCTTGAAGTAAAAATTAGCAGAGGTAAAATCAGATTGGAAATTGGTGACTCCCAAGGGGCGATCGCAGACTTTAATGATCTACTGCGTGAGCATCCTAGCAATGCGGAGATCTATCCAAATCGTGCTAAAGCTTACCTCAAACTAAAGGACTATCGGGCTGCCATTGAAGATTTTTCGCGATCGCTAGCTCTAACTGGGCATCCGCAAATTTATGGCGATCGCGCCGAGGCGAGGTATGACTTTGGCGATCTGCAAGGGGCGATTGACGATTATCAAAAAGCGGCAAATATTTGGTTTACCCAATTCGTTATGGAGCGTTATCGCTATGCCATAGATCGCATTAATCTTTGGCAATCAGAACTAGAAAAGCAAACAAAAGCACAAAAACGACAGCAGGTAAATGTCTCAGCAGCAATAGATTTGATGCAAATGCCCACCATTGAACTGCAACAACGTTTGCTAGCGCTAGTCGGCGGCAACATGGCGATCGCCCAGCGTTTGATCGATATTGCCAAGCAAGATCATCCTAATATGCCCGAAGTTTGGTATTGGCAAAAGGTGATTTTTGACTTAGAAAGCGATCGCCCACAATAAACTCACAGACCAATTTTTTAGTGGCATCGCCACGCCAGTAAAGCGCTTTGTGCTTTTACAAAAACCAGATAAATTTTTGAAAGTGCCACGAAGCGGCACTTTCAAAAATTTATCTGTATCCTTTAAAGCCACAATAGGCCGTAAAAGTCGATTTCTCTATTACCTAGCAAAAGCAAGATGTCCAATTTAAAAAAAAATTTAGTTGAAGAATTGGCTCAAGTTATTGAGCTGCTGAGAAAGCGATCGCGCTTGTCAATACTTGATGGTTGGCAGAGAAAAAATAGCCAAGGAGTCTGGCAAACCATTCCAGTTGTCAACTCTAAGCGCAATCAGCCGATGTTAGCCTTTGAACAAGGTGAAGAAAATATTCATATAAGGCAAGTCTGGCAAATCCCCGAATTTTATGCAGGATTACCAGTTATCGATACAATAATTCGCCTTAATCTAATTTGGTGGGCTGATAAATGCGAAGTATGGATAGATGGAACTAAAGTCCAAGAAGGAGATTTATTTGATCAGAAGTGTCGAATTATCTTGACTCCAGATAGAGATACTTTGGGCGAATCTCGAAGTACTTCTGTGGAAATCAAGTTAAATAGCCCTAAACACGATATTGGCGCTGTGCAGCTTTCAGAGATAGTTTTTGAATATGCTAACCAGCCCTGCGATCTCGATCAATTGAGTACAGAACTAGAAATTCTGCAAACCTATATTCCTATTTTTCAGGAACAAAATATAGATGTTCAAGCGATCCAAACGGCTGCGTCTAAAATTCAATTATTGCTTACCAAACCTGAACTTGAGTCTTCTATTTTTACGACCCTAACCAAAATTCGACAGTCGCTATTACATTACGGTGAATTTCTAAAACAGCGCCAGATCTATATTCTTGGCAACTCTCACATTGATGTGGCTTGGCTATGGGCGATCGCTGAAACCAAAAATGCTATGTCTCGGACTTTTACATCAGCATTGAATTTACAAACAAAATATCCAGAGTTGATATTCAATCAGAGTACCGCAGTTTCCTATCAATGGATGGAACGGGAATATCCTGAATTGTTTACCCAAATCCAAACAGCCGTGGCAAATGGGAAATGGGAACTGATCGGTGGAACTTGGGTTGAGCCAGATGGAAATCTGCCCAATGGAGAATCATTAATTCGACAAATTCTCTATGGTCAAGAATATTTTCAAAAAAAGTTCAATCGTAGGGTCAAAATAGCGTGGTTGCCTGACACCTTTGGCTTCCATTGGCAAATGCCCCAAATATTCCTAAAAAGTGGATTTGAAGTCTTTGTTACTCAGAAGCTATTGTGGAACGATACTAATAAATTCCCTCATCAGATTTTTTGGTGGGAAGGTGTGGATGGGAGTCGTATTTTTACTTATTTTAGTAACGAAATAGGACAAGGTTTAGAACCTAGCGCGATCGCTAAATATCTCGCTCAGCAGGAAGAGAAACATCATATTACAGAAACAGTATGGCTCTATGGAGTCGGCGATCATGGTGGAGGACCCACTGCCGATATGCTGGATATGGGACGCAAATGGGCGAAATCAGAATTATTTTTTACAATGCAGCCCAACACCTTAGAAAGTTTCCTAATCAATTTAAAAGCAAAAGTTTCTAAAGATTTACCCATTTGGCAAGACGAACTGTACTTAGAGTTTCATCGCGGTACATTCACCACTAAGGCTGCACAAAAACGGCAAAATCGCCAAGTTGAAGTTCTATTAGGCAATGCTGAAAAATATAGTGCGATCGCTTCTCTAATTACTAATATCCCTTATCCTCAAAGCCAGTTAGAGTCAGCATGGCAAGGGCTATTACTCAATCAATTTCATGACATACTAACTGGCACATCGATCCCAGAAGTATTTATTGATGCCGATCGCACTTGGACTGAGGTTAGTGAAACTTGCGATCGCTTACTGGCTGTAGAAACCTCGGAAAGCAACAACATCCAAGCATGGAATTTTCTAAACTGGACGCGATCGCAGCTAGTGGAATTACCAGACAAATCCTTGCGCTGGCTAGAGAATGTCCCTAGTTTTGGATTTGTGGAAATTAATTCCACCGATACTCAGTACAAAGAGACTATATCTGTTAATTCTGATGAGCATAAGTTTTACCTTGACAACAAATTTTTATGTGTGGAAATCAGTCGAGATTCTGGAGCGATCGCGCAAATATTCGATAAGCGATCGCAGCAAACCACATTACGTTCTGATAGTGAGTTGCAGTTTTTTGAAGATAAAGGGCAGTATTGGGATGCGTGGAATATTGATCCAGACTACGAAAGCAAGCAATTAGAATCCGCAACTTTAGAATCAATTACGATAAAAGATGATGCAGGTTTAATTGCATCGGTAACTGTAGTCACCAGATTTCGTAATTCCACTTTTACACAAGAGATCCAGTTAAGCGCCTTTGAAGCATTTGTCACCGTCAAAAACTGGGTAGATTGGCAAGAAGATTTCACTTTAGTTAAGGTTTCCTTTCCCGTAAATTGGCGATCGCCTTTTGTGACCTACGAGATTCCGATGGCAACAATTCAGCGTAGTACCCTCGCCGAAACTTCCGAAGCTAAAGCAAAGTGGGAAGTTCCTGCTCAGTATTGGGCTGACATTGCCACACAGCCAACGATCCCTTCAGAAAAACTGATCGGTTTGGCAGTTCTCAATGATAGTAAATATGGCTATGATGCGAAACCAGATTGCTTAAGATTAACTTTATTGCGTAGTCCTAACTGGCCAGCCCCAAATAGCGATCGCGGATTTCATGAATTTACTTATCGACTATCTCCCCATCAAGGGGATTGGCGAGAAGCAAATATTGTCCAGCTAGCGCAGGAACTAAATAATCCTTTAGTCCTAAAAAGATCATCAATTCCCTCATCCATAAAGTCAGAAAAACGAGAAATTCAAAGTTTTTTGCAAGTATCGGCGGCAAATATTATTCTTTCGGCATTCAAGCGATCGCAGGATGAATCGGGATGGATCATTCGTTTTTATGAAGCTTATGGATGGGAAACTAAGGCTGTTATTAAAATTGAGCCAGATATCTTATTGATTAAATCAGTTCATCAATGCAATCTCATAGAAAATCTAGAAAGTTCAGTTCAGTTTATTGCTAATCAATTTGATTCCATATTTCAACCCTACGAGATTAAGACTTTCTATATAAGGCAGTAAGGATCGCAAACGAAATAACTTAAGCATTTCAAAACCCAAATATGATTCGGTGGGCTTCGCCCACCGAATCATATTTGGGTTTTATTTAATTTGCGATCCTAATCAGAATTAATCATTTTTGGGACGTAATGCACTGTAACTGTGCAAGCCACTATAAAATGGGCTGAGTAGTTATCATTTAAGTTTACAAAAAGAATAAGTTATGTCGTTAACGCCTGCTTTATTTGGTCAACTTGCACAAGCAATGGGCGTATTTGTATTGACCTGCGCTTTGATTACAGGGCTTGCCATTTCTCAACAGTGGAGTTGGCGCTATCGTATGGTGGGTGTGACCTTGTTTTCTGTAGTATTGGTGGTGGGTTTGTTTTCCCTAAGCTTTGAGCCAATTACTCGTTCATCGGTTCAAGGTTCTATACCGTATAAACTGATTTATGATCGCTTTGGGTCACGAGCAACGATCGCGGTCGCACCAACTATTAGCCATGATCAACTGGAGTCAACCTTAAAGCAAGCTAGTAGCAACCTATTTTCCTCTGGGCGAAATAACCAAGGTGAAAAGCAGTTGACTATTTATGCCAGAACTATTGTTCACCCTCGGCAAGGGGTGTCAAGACCAATTTATCTTGGATATGTTAAGCGATCGCTGAACCTACGAGATGATCCTGATTTAGAAGTCGCAATTTTTGATGATCGATTTACTGAACTCTTGCAAAGCCAAGCAAGAATGTAGTTATAACCAAGGTATTTTCTAAAATTATTACTCTGCAACACTCTTAGAAAATATCAAATGTATTTATTTGTGCGGAAGTAATTATACTGTTTTTATATGATGAGTACGTGGGCAAAAGAAACCTTGAAACCCGAAAAGCTGTAGCGCACGCGCAGCGTGCGCTACAGCTTTTTGGATTTTGGGTTTAATTATGCTTGTCTACTTAATTGCATATAGAATAGCCATATGCAATTTATCTAAAAATTCGTCATAATTACTTAGGGGGAGTTACTATGCGTGAAGAAATATCCAACACTCTGTCATTATTACTTGATTGTGCAAATCGCCTAAACAGTGACCAGACAATAACCCCATCTCAACAAGACGATATCCTGAGTATTAAAAACTTTGGCGAAAGACTATTTGAGTACTTTGATGAGATGGAGAGGGAATCCCTAAGTCTCAAGCAAAGATTAAAGCAACTTTATCAAGCAAATCCCAATACGGATCTGCAAAATGAAGACAAAACTTATACATTACTAGCTTTGATGTTTGCGCGTCTTAAGCAATCAATTAATCTAGAAGAACTGCTGGAAACATTCGTTCTAGAAATTTTTCAACTACTTCAAATTGATCAAATAATCGTACATCAGTTAGAAAGTCCGTCATCAAGTCAGTCGGATTTAAATGTCCAATATGAATTTGTCGCAGACCCCGATCAATCGCTATTAGGAAAGCCGCTTCCATCAGTCTATATAGCCCCAGAATGGCTTAATAGTTATCAAAAATGTACTAGCCAAGTTATCAATGACATTAATACTTTTGAGGGTGATCGTACAGTCATTGAGAGCTTAAAAGCAAAAGGAATATACTCAGCAATTATTACCGCTATTCCTAACGGTAATAAGTCTTGGGGTTTGCTCATTGCTCACCAATACAATCAAGTACGCCCTTGGGAAGAATGGGAAATTGAGTTTTTAGAAAAAGCCGCAACTCAATTGGCGATCTCTATTCATCAGATGCAATTGCTTAGCAAGTCAGAAGCAATTAGAAAAGAACGAGATCAAGTAATTGCGACCTTACATTACAACCAACTTCATGACTCTCTTACGGGTTTACCTAATCGAGATGCATTTATGGAACTGTTAGATTTAGCTTTTACTAAATCTCAAACAGATACTAATAGTAAGTTTGCGGTGCTATTTATAGAATGCGATCGCGACAAATTGGCTAACGAGAGTTTCGGCATATCCATTGACGATCAACTATTAATTAGTATTAGTTCTCGTCTTAACAAGTACCGCAATATTCAGAGATCGCTTGCCAAGATCGATGGTGATAAGTTTGTAATGCTAGTCGAGGATGTGGAAGACTTAGAATCTTCTTCATACCTAGCCGATCAAATCTTAGATGATTTAAGTCAACCTTTTACGATTGAAGATGATAGTTTCTTCTTGGCTGTAAATATTGGCATTGCCGTTAGCGATGCTGAATATATCTACGCCAATGAAGTTCTTAGAGACGCAAACATCGCCATGCATCATGCCAAGAAAATTGGCAAAAGCACAAAGACCTTATTTAATATCGATATCAAACAAGGCGCTAAATTGCGCTGGCAGATGGAAAATGATTTGCGAAAAGCTCTTGAAAGGCAAGAATTTTATTTAGTCTATCAACCAATCATCTCAATTCATCAACATCAACTTACGGGTTTTGAAGTTTTATTGCGATGGGAACATCCTTTGCAAGGCTTAATCTCACCACAAGAATTTCTACCTGTTGCTGAAGAAATCGGGGAAATTGTACCGATTGGTTACTGGGTATTAGAAACTGCCTGTGATCAACTGTTGACTTGGCAACAGAATTTCCCTGATTTTACAAGCTTGACCTTGAGTGTGAACGTTTCAACATTGCAAGTAGTCCAGCCAGACTTTGTAGAGCGCGTTCAATCAATTGTTCTGGAACGGCAAATTTCTCCAAGATTAATTAAATTAGAAATTACTGAAACAGTTTTGATGGAAAACATTGAGGTTTCTTCGCAGAAGTTAGAACAATTGCGTGAAATTGGTATGCAGGTCTACATCGATGACTTTGGTGCTGGATATTCGTCCTTTAGCTATCTACAAAATCTTCCGATTGATGTTTTGAAAATAGATCGCAGCTTTACAAATAGAATTTTCTCTGATGCTAAAAGTAAAAGAATTATTCAATCAATCTTGCGCCTAGCCAATAATCTAGGTATGGGTATTGTTGTTGAAGGTATAGAGACAGCGCAGGAGTTAGGGTATTTTGAAGATATTGGAGGCAGCCACATTGAGTTACAAGGATTTTTTATCTCTCACCCCTTAGATAGCGAAAGAGCTACTCAATGGATTCATTCAAGTATGACAGCCTAGTTCTATAGCTGTTGTCAATCTTGCTAGGACATAAACCCGTAACCCAAAAAGATATAGCGCACGCGCAGCGTGCGCTATATCTTTTTGGGTTACGGGTTTTATTTCGTCTACCTACTTAATAGCCATAAAAAAAAGGAAGAAATGCATTAGCATCTCTTCCTTTTTTTATTTAAACTCCCCAGGCGGGATTCGAACCTGCG
>Ga0209490_10005759_pt1 | contig 11279 bp, 7 predicted proteins | sample MAT06_FD_187209 | JGI IMG/M metagenome (GOLD analysis project Ga0209490, IMG submission 187209) | Freshwater microbial communities from Lake Fryxell liftoff mats and glacier meltwater in Antarctica - MAT-06 (SPAdes) (version 2) | ecosystem: Environmental > Aquatic > Freshwater > Ice > Liftoff...
GAGTCCACCAACTCCGACGGAGTACTTGGTCGGCGGTCATAGCTCGGTGTTCAAAATCGTCCGCGGTCGGCACCGCACCGTCGCCGAGCCTTGCGAGAATGTTGAAGGTGGGTAAAAGACCTTCAAAGCAGTAGTCTAGAAGCCCGTCCCCGCGTTTGTTATAACCCGGGAACGGACCCGCTTTCAGGAAGAATGCCATGCCCGCCGACTCGAACGCTGAGCCCCTTTGGGAACTGGACGTGGCCCGGCGGCGGATCGAACAACTCGAAGCGGCGCTGATGCGGCGGACGGAGTTGCTCGAACAGAAGCAGGCGGAACTCGCGAACATCAAAGCGTCGCGGGCGTTCAAACTCGTCAGTCTCGTTCAGAAAGTGATGAATCGGGCGTTTCCGATCCACACTCGCCGGCGGGCGTTTCTCCGGGCGATGATGCGGAGCGCTGGCTCGGCCACGGGTTGGGTGTTGAATGCTCGGTCCGCGAAGAACGGCCCGCCGCCGCAGGAACGGCACCTTTCGGAAGCCTCGCCCCCCGCGGAGTATCGGCGGTGGGTCAATCGCTTCGAGCCGAAACCTGCGGATCTCTCGAAGCAGAAGCAGACGAAGTTTTCGCGGTCGCCGAAAGTCAGCATCGTCGTGCCCGTTTACAACCCGCCGGACGCGTACCTTGAAGCGATGATCCAATCGGTCCTCGCGCAGACGTATTTGAATTGGGAACTCTGCCTGGCGGACGCGAGTACGAAACCCGACGTCCGCGGCATCCTAGACCGACATGCCGCGGGCGATGCGAGAGTGCGAGTTCAATTCCTGGGCGAAAACCGCGGCATCGCGGGGAACTCGAACGCGGCCCTGGATATGGCCACGGGCGATTTCGTCACGCTCGTCGATCACGACGACACGCTCGCGCCGTTCGCACTATTTGAAGTTTTGACGGCGATCAACGACAACCCCGAGGCGGACTTCTTCTACTCGGACGAAGACAAGTTGGACCGCACGGGCGAGCGGGTCGAACCGAATTTCAAGCCCGATTGGTCCCCGGAAACGCTGCGGAGCCGCAATTACATCTGCCATCTCACGGTGCTCAAGAAGTCCCTCGTCCGCGAGATCGGGGGGTTCCGCACGGGGTTCGATGGGGCCCAGGATTACGATCTGGTTCTGCGAGCCAGCGAATCGGCCGAGCGGATCGTCCACATCCCCCACGTGCTTTATCACTGGCGGATGCACGAGCAATCGACCGCGGCCAACAAGGGGAGCAAGAGCTACGCTTTCGACAACGGAAAGAGGGCACTGGCCGAGCACCTCGTCCGATCGAAGGTGGATGCGTCGGTCCACGATGGCCCCTCCCTGGGGACGTACCAAGTGATTTACCACCTCCGCACGCAGCCGCTCGTGAGCGTGATCATTCCCAATAAAGACCACCCCGAGATGCTCGCGCGGTGCGTGGAGTCGCTGAAGAAATCGAGCTACGCGAACTTCGAGTTGCTCGTGGTCGAGAACGGCAGCCAGCGGTCGGAGACGTTCGCGTACTACCGCGAAATCGAGAAGTTGCCGAACGTGCAAGTCTTGGAGTGGGGCAAGCCCTTCAACTACGCCGCCGTGAACAACTTCGCCGCGGCCCGAGCGAGTGGCGAACTCCTGCTCTTCCTCAACAACGATGTCGAATCGATCAACCCGGATTGGGTCGAAGCTCTGGTAAAAATCGCGGTGCAACCCGGCGTCGGGGCGGTGGGGGCGAAGCTGTACTACGCGGACGACACGATCCAGCACGCGGGCATCGTCGTGGGCATGGGCGGCGTCGCGGGGCACAGCCACCTCAGTTTCCCGCGGCAAGCTGCGGGGTACATGCAGAGGCTCACCTACACGCAGAACGTCGCCGCCGTGACGGGAGCATGCCTGCTCTCGCCGAAAGTCGCCTTCGACCGCGTCGGCGGGTTCGACGAGGCGTTCGTACTCGCCTTCAACGACGTGGACTTCTGCTTGAAAGTGCTCAAGGCCGGCTACCGCGTGGTCTGGACGCCGGACGCGGAGTTGTACCACTTCGAATCGAAAACCCGCGGCCCCGAAGACACGGACGAGAAGCAGAAGCGGTTCAAGCGAGAGTACGACTTGTTCCACCTGAAGTGGGGCGAGTTTTTGAAATTGGGCGATCCGTACTACAGCCCGCACTTTCGCCTGGACCGACCGGACTTCGCGTTGAAGGCAGCGTGATTATGTGGGGCACGTTTCCAACGTGCCATTGAATGCCAGGCACGTTGGAAACGTGCCCCACGGCAAGAACCGCCCGACTGTAACGCTCGCCCTCCTTGAGCAATTCTCGAATCTTTCAATCTTTTCCCGGATTCACCGCGTCGGAATTGAGGCCAGTCGCTCGAACTTGAGCGAATCCGACCGTCGATGAGTGTCCTCTAACGGATCGATCCCGCCCCCGCGGACGGACCCGCAAACGGCGGGCAAATCGCCCGGCCCGCGCGACCGGCCCGAGAACGGGAGAAGACTCGGGAAGCGAGACCGTTTCTCGCGCCTCGAGCGGGTTCGCGTGCCGAAGTGGGTGGTAGACGCAAACGGGGCTGTTTGCGGACGCGCCCCGTCCGCGTTGCCGACCACGATGGGCAAGGAATCCCCCACAGGGCGCCTGGCCCGGCGGTGTGGCTCAGGATCGAGCCGTGCGAATCCCGTGCGGAATCACCGGGACACCCCGACGCCCCGTACCCCGTACCAATGGAGCCGTCCGACCATGCTCGGATACCCCAAGTCCCCCGCGGACACCGCCCGTCGAACGCAAGGCCCGCGCCTGGAACAACTCGAAGCTCGAGAAGTTCCCGCGCTCTTCGCGACCGGCGACGTTTATACCACTCCCATCGCCCAGGTTTTGGCCACGACCGCCACGCAGGGCGTTCTCGCCAACGATTTCAGCGACCAGTTCCCCGGGCAGGTGATGTCCGCCCAGTTGGTCGGCTTGCCGACCTACGTGGGGAACATTCAGCCCTTGCCGAACCGGTCGCTCGCGATCAACCCGGACGGCAGCTTCACCTTCCTCACGCCGAATCAGATCCCGACGGGCGTGACCCAGGTGCAGTTCACCTACCAGGTGACCAACGCCCAAGGGGAACTCGCGACGGGCGTCGGCACGATCAATATCGTCGCCCGGCCGACGAAGCTACTCGCGGTCGGAGCCGATGCCGGCGGCGGCCCGCACGTCCGCGTGTACGAATCCGGCACCGGCTTCCTCCGCTTCAACTTCTTCCCCTACGAGCAGACGTTCACCGGTGGCGTCCGCGTCGCCACGGGCGACTTGAATAACGACAACATCGACGACATCGTCGTCGCCCCCGCGACCGGCGGGTCGGTCCGCGTCCAGGCTTACAACGGCCTCGACGGCTCTCGGATGGTCGATCAGTTCGTCTTCAATCCGGACTTCCGCGGCGGCGGCTACGTCGCGGTCGGCGACTTCAACGGCGACAACAACAACGACATCATCGTCGGCGCCGGCGAAGGCGGCGGGCCCCGCGTCACTGCCATCGCCGTGAACCCGGTCACGCTCGCCACGACCACGCTCGCCGACTTCTTCGCGTTCGACCCCGCCACGAGCACGGGCGTCCGCGTCGCCGCGGGCGACTTCTCGCGCCTCGGCCGCGATTTCATCGTCGCCGCGCCGGGGGCCGGCGGCGGCTCGACCGTCAACGTCTTCGACGGCCAGCAGGTGCTCAGCAAGGCGAACGCGTTCCCCGTGCTCTCCTTCGTGGCGGCCGACGCCTCGAACACCGCCGGCGTGTTCGTCGCTACGGGCAACCTCCGCGGCGACGGGCTCGACGACATCGTCACCGGCTCCGGCAGCGGCACGGGCACGGTCCGCGTCTTCGACGGCCGCAACGCCGGCCTGCTCCGCGAATTCGCAGTGCCGACCGAGGACAATCCGACCGGCGGCGGTACGCCGACCGGGCCATCCGTCTTCAGTGCCCAGACCTTCAACGGCGGCCTGCTCTCGCCGTCGTCAAAGCCTTCGACGCTCGTCAATGCGGCCGCGGGGTCCACGACCTTGTCCGGAGCGGTCGGCGGAGCCCGCGTCACGACGACGGATTACAACGGCGACGGACTCGACGACATCATCGTCGGGGCAGGGCCAGGCAGCTCGCCGAAGGTCCGCGTGTTCAGCACGAACAACGGCACCGAATTGAGCAGCATCCTCGCGTTTTCTTCGACCTTCCTCGGCGGGGTCAACGTCGGGGCATCGTAAAGGGTCGAACTGGAGATTTCTTGCGGGCTCGCCGGTATCGGCGAGCCCGTTTTCGTTCTCGCACCAAGTGACCGCTTACCGTCGGGCCCCGAGTGTGATAGTTTACTGAGCGTTCTGGGACGGGGCCGGGAACCCCCCGTGAACCGTCCCGGCCCTTTAGCCCGGCGGGCTCGTCGCCCGTCCCGGCCGCCGGGCGACCGCCACTCTCAATGGACACTACACCGAGTCCGTCGCCGGAGGCCGCGAAGCATGGCGCGCACGCGCCGCATCAATCGTTCTGGCTCTGGGTCATGTGCCTGACCGGGGTCGATTACTTTTCCACCCTGGGTTACCAGCCCTCGATCGCCGTCCAGAACGCCGGCCTCCTCGCCCCGCTCGCGACCGTCGTCCTAGTTACCCTAACGCTATTCGGTGCGCTGCCCGTTTACCTCTACGTTGCCCGCAAGTCCTTCGACGGCCAGGGGTCGATCGGGATGCTGGCGAAGCAAGTGACTGGGTGGCCCGGTAAGACGATGGTTTTGGTCCTCCTCGGGTTCGCGGCGACCGGATTCGTGATCACGAAAACCCTTTCCACGGCTGATGCCGCCGTCCACTTAATCGAGAACCCGAACTGGCCCTGGAAGCCTCCCCCAGGCGTCGTACCCATCGGCCAACTCATCGGCGTGACGATCTTTTTGCTCACGCTCCTCGGTGCGATGTTCATGCGGGGCTTCCGCGAAGTCATCGGGTTGGCCACGATCATTGTTGGGATCTACTTGGCCTTGAATGCCGTGATCATCGGGTATGGGCTCACTTACGTCTTCGAGCACCCCGATCGCTGGCACGACTGGATCGCTCGACTGGAAGCCGGCCAATGGCACCTTCCCCACAACCCGCTCGGGGATACCGGCGGATGGGTGGTCATGATCGCCGTGAGCTTGTTGCTATTCCCGAAGTTGGCCCTGGGGCTCAGCGGCTTCGAGACCGGCGTGGCAGTGATGCCGCACGTCCGCGGCCGGCCCGACGACGATCCGAAGCGGCCGGCGGGGCGGATTTCGAACGCCCGTAAGCTGCTCATCGTGGCCGCCGTCGTCATGTCGTTCTACTTGCTCGGATCGTCGATCGTGGTGAGCACGCTGATCGCCCCGAGCGAGATTACGCCGGTCTCGGCGCGCGGCGACCTCCCCCTCGACGCCGCCGGGCAGCCGATCCACGAAGTGGAGAAATGGCCAAAAATGCCGGCCGCTGGCCGAGCGCTAGCGTTCCTCGCCCACGGCCAAAGCGAGACCGCGAAGGACGTTTGCCCGTTCTTCGGCCCGACCTTCGGAACGATCTACGACATCAGCACGATCGTCATCCTCTGGTTCGCCGGGGCGAGCGCGATGGTCGGGTTGCTGAATCTCGTGCCGCAGTACCTGCCGAAGTACGGTATGGCCCCCGACTGGGCGCGGGCGACCCGGCCGCTCGTCTTGCTGTTCACGGCCGTCAATTACATCGTCACGGTCGTGTTCAAAGCGAACGTCGATGCCCAAGGCGGCGCGTATGCGACCGGCGTGCTGGTGCTCATTACCAGCGCCTGCTTCGCTGCGGTGATCGATACGTATCGATCGCGCGAGGGGCGGTGGTATCGACGGCTCTCGTGGCCGCTGGTCGCAGTGACGACAGTGTTCGTTTACACGACGATCGTGAACGAGATCGAGAAAGATTTCCAGGGACTCATCATCGCTTCGTTCTTCATCGCAGCGATCCTGGTCACGTCGTTCGTCTCGCGGATTGCCCGCAGCCGGGAACTGCGATTCGCCGGGTTTCGCGTGGCCGATGCTCAGTCGAAACTGCTTTGGGATACGATCCGGCACGAGGAACTCTCGGTCTTGGTGCCGCACCGTCCGGGCCGACGATCCCTAGCGGACAAAGAGCAGACGATCCGGCGGGAACACCGCATTCCGCGAGACTTGATGATCACCTTCATCGAGGTCGAGTTGGCGGACGCGAGCGACTTCGTCGGCGATCCGGTGGTCGAGATTTACCAAGAAGAAGGGCGGTACGTCGTGAAAATCACGGGGGCCACGTCGATCGCTCACACCCTGGCGGCCGTGTCCCTGGAAATGGCGAAGGCGGGCCGACCGCCGGAAATCCACTTCGGATGGACGGACGAGAGCCCCGTGAGCGGGACGCTCGGGTTCCTGCTCTTCGGCGAGGGGAACGTCCCGTGGATGGTCCGCTCGCTCTTGAGGAAGGCCGAGCCGAACGAAGCGAAGCGGCCGCTAATTATCCTGGCGGGGACGTAAGCTTCTCGGTAAGGGAAGCCGCGACTTCGCCTTCGCGCGAGAGGCAATCGTTCACTTCCCACGGGTCGTCCGGTTGGGCGAAGAGCAACGGTTCCCGCGGGTCGTCGTCGGGATCGACGCGGATCGGTAAGAGGTACGCCCACCCCGGTGTGCGGATCGAAAGTTCCTCGGCGGTTGCCGTGGCCAGTCGCGTGATGGCATGGTCTCGGATCGATTCCACATCTCCGCGGATCAGCGGAGTCAAATTCCTGCCCGCGCGCTCATCTCCGAACCACTCGGCCACCGCGGCGACGAGGTCTACCGACTGCGTGATTGCCGGGATTCGCAAACCCGCGTCAGCCCCCGCGGGCAACCGCACGATCAGAGGCGTTTGGACGAGTTCCTGGTGCAGCCACGGTCGGAACGGTCCGAGCACGCCGTGCTCGCCGAGGGGCCAGCCGCGGTCCGCGGTCAGCAGCCACGTCGCAGTTCGGTCCAACCCTCGTTCCCGCAACATGCCGATAAGCTGGCCGAGTTCCGCGTCGAAGACGGTGACCACGGCCGCGACCGTGCGATGGAGGAGTTCCCACGAGGCGAGGTCGTTCGTGTCGAACCACCCCGTCGGAGGGTCGATCCACGGGCGGACAGGCTCCTCGTCGTAATCCGCCGGACCGTCGTCGTCCAGGTCTTCGACGTAGACCTCGAATACCTCCGGCTTCACGACCCACGGCGGGGTCAAGCGGTCGAAGTCGATCCAGAGGAACCAGTCTTGAGACTCGTTCAAATTGTCCAAAATCGTCGGCAACGACCGGAGCAGGGCATCGAGCGGAGACTCGTCCGCAGGGTCGGGCCGGGCGTCGAACAATTCGGCCCACGCGGCGTAGAACTCCGCGGGGGCGTCGGTCGTTTCCCGATTCGCTCGCACGAGGACGGTTCGCAATCCGGCCGATTTCATCCGCGTGAGCCGGTCGATCCATTCGCGCCGGGCCGCGGCGGGGTCGGGGCAGGCGGAGATGTGGTTGTCGAAGACGATTCCCTCGCTCGCGAGGCGATCGAGGTTCGGGGTCGCGATCCACTCGTTCCCGTAAGGGCCGAGCGAGGCGAGCGGGCAAGCATTGAGGGCGAAGAGCACGGCTTTCATAGGTTGTTGCATTGTACGGAGCCTTCCCGCGAACCGGGCTAACCCGGACCCCCGGCGGGCGATAGAGTATCTCGACCGTTTTTCCCGCGTCTTACCAGGGGCCTCGCGTGCTCGGACCGATTTTCATGCGGGAGCTAGTCACCGTCCCGCGACGGATGAGCCACTACGCCGCGCGGGGCTCCCTGCTCACGCTCATCGGAATTCTCGGAGCCACCGCCTGGCAGGCGACCGTGGGGTTCACGCGGGAAGCGACGCTCGGCGAGACCGCTCGGTTCGGGCTTTTGCTCTTTCAGATCGTCGTCTTCGTTCAACTGCTGCTGCTGATCTTCTTCGCGGTCCTCTCCGCGGCGGGGGCGGTTTCGCAAGAGAAAGACCGGCGGACGTTTATCCTGTTGCTCATCACGGACATGTACGACTACGAGATCGTGCTCGGCAAACTCCTCGGGAGTTTGCTGCCGATCACGGCGCTGCTGATGGTCTGCGTGCCCGTGCTTTCGCTGTTGCTCCTACTCGGCGGGATCGACCCGTCTCAAGTGGTTCAAGCCGCCGTTGTACTGCTGGCAACCGCGTTCGCGGCCGGATCGCTCGGCGGGCTCGTGGCGCTCTGGCGGGAGCGGACCTTTCAAGCGCTCGCCCTCGCGGTCCTTTTCGTGGCGATGTATTTGACCCTCACGCAAGGCATCTCCGCGATTGGCCCGCTACTCGTCGAAGGGCAGGACTGGACCACCGTACAATCGTGGCTCGACCCGTTCGCGGCGATGCAGGCGGTACTCGATCCACCGGCCGAGGGCTGGCCCGGCGTGCCGCCGCCTTACGGCTTCGCGCTCGTCATGCTCGGATGGTGTGCCCTGCTCAACGGGGTGGGCATCTGGAAACTGCGGAAGTGGAACCCCAGCGGCGAACCGATCATGCAGCGCGAAGGGCCCGCCGCGGACCCGGAAGCGAACCTCACACCGGACGAGTTGAAGGCATTCCGCGCCAAGGCCCACGCCGCGCCGGGCCACGTTCGGACGGTCTGGGAGAACCCCGTTCTCTGGCGGGAAATCCGCACCCTCGCTTACGGTCGTCGGCCGCTCCTGGTGAAGTTCGCGTTCGGGATCGTGCTCGCACTCATCCTCTACTTCGCCATCGATACGATCTATGCACCCGGCGGGCGGCCCGCGTTCGCGGCGGCTTACGGGCTCGTACCCGTGGCCGTGCTCAGCCTCTTGCTCGTCTCCGCTCAAGCCGTCACGTCCATCACCAGCGAGCGAGACGGCGGGGCGCTCGACATCCTGCTCGTGACCGACATTTCACCCTACGAGTTCGTCTTCGGCAAGCTCTTGGGCGTGCTCTACAACACTAAAGAATTCCTACTCCCTCCACTCCTACTCATCGCGTTTTACGGCGTCGAAGGGCTCTTCTCGAAACCGATCGCCGACCAATCGTGGGGCGACCGCCTCGCCGATAATCTCGGGCCGACGTTCGCGATCCTCGGCGGAATGGTGATCCTGTTCGCTTTCGTGATGATGCTCGGGCTCCACGTTTCGCTGCGGCTCACCAACAGCCGCCTAGCCATCGTCAACACGCTCGGCACGGTTTTCTTCCTCTCCGTCGGCACGCTGATTTGCATCTACCTCATCGTCATCAACGGCGGCAGCTTCGCCAATCAGTGGCTCAGCTTCATCGCCTTCCTCGTCCTCGGCATCGGTGGGTTGATGTGGGTGTTGAGTGCGGATCGGCCGTCGCCCGCCCTCGGCCTCGCGGCCGTGGTCTGCCCGCTGGCGATGTTCTACTGCGTGACCTACGTGCTCATCGCCAAGCCCGGCACCGAGGAATCCGCGGATGCGTTCGCCCCGTTCCTCTCTCTCGCCGGGGCGTTCGGATTCACGCTCGCCGCGATGCTCATTCCACTTTTGAGCGAATTCGACGTGGCCCTCGGACGGACGACGACCCCCAACGAGGAATAAGGACATGACCTCCCGCGCCGCTTTGATTCAGGCTCTCGGCATGATCCTGGCCGCCGGGATCTTCACGACGGGCTATCTTTTCGTCCACCGCTACGATTACCATGCACTCTCCGATGGCCGACCCAGTTGGCGCTACGATCGCCTTACCGGCAACGTGAGCTTCTACGACTGGGACGACGGCAACTGGTACCGGCCCGCGCCGAAGAAAGAAATTCCGCCACAAGCACGATAGGAACCGCCATGCGTTTAGCCCTCATCGCGAGTTTCTCGATCATCGGCGGGGCGTTCGCCGGGGAACCGAAAACGTTTCCGGATGCGAAGCACGGTCGCGGCGAGATGACCCACGTTCAGGGATTGCCCGTGCTTACCCTGCGGGGCAAGGCCGCGGAGCGGGGCGAACAGTTCGGCGTACTGGCGGTCAAAAACGCGCCCTTTCTCGATGAACTGCACCAGAACTTCCTGAAAGACGCGGGCCTCGAACGGCGGCAGGGGTTCGTCAATTTAATGGTCCGCAAGTTGAAGCCGGGCGTTCCGGCCGAGTACCTCGCGGAACTCGAAGCCGTCGTCAAGGCATCCGGACGCGACCTCGAACTCGCCCTGTTCGCGAATACCGTCTACGACCTGTCGAGCACGATGGGATGCTCGACGGTCGTCGTCGAAAAGAACCGCTCGAAGACCGGCCAACCCCTCTTCGGGCGAAACTTCGACTGGCTGCCGAGCAAGGGAATCACCGAACATACGCTCCTCGCGGTGATGCACCCCGAGGGGAAGCGGTCTTTTGCAGTCGTGACCATCACACCGATCATCGGCTGCATCTCCGGTATGAACGACGCGGGGTTGTCCTGCACACTCAACGAAATTCACTTGGTCAAATCGAAGGAAAAGGCCCCGTTCGATTGGGACGGCACGCCCGTGATGCTCGCATTTCGCCGGGTGCTGGAAGAATGCGCGACCGTGGACGAAGCCGAGAAATTGCTCAAAAGTATGAAGCGGACCACGACTGCGTGCATGACGATTTGCGATAAGAACGGCGGAGCGGTTTTCGAGATCACCTCCCAATCCGTCAATCGCCGCGCTGCCGTGAACGACGTTTGCCTCTGCACCAATCACTTCCGCACCGATGCGTTGATGATCGAGAATAAGTGCTGGCGGTACGACAAGCTGAGCCCGCTCCAGCAAGAATCGGCCAAGCTCGACGTGGCGGGAGTGTACGAACAACTCGCGAAGGTCGATCAGGGCAAATACACGCTGCAATCGATGGTCTTCGAGCCGGCCGAGCGGAAACTCCACCTGAAGTACGGCAACGGTTCGGCGACCGAGCGGAATGCGATCGACCTCGACCTCGGCAAACTCTTCGACGCGAAGTGACCGAAACCCCGTCCGCCCCGAATTCACGCACCGTCCGCTTCCGGTTACTCCCGACCGCGGGCTGGTTGCTCGCCTATTGCTCGCTGGCGCTCGCAACGCACACCTACGTGCTGCTGCATCCGATGCCGTGCGACAACTGCGTTTACATCCGCTATTCGCGCGATTGGTCCGACGGGGCCAAGCTCTACACCGATCGTTACGAACCGAAAACCCCCGTCGTATTCTGGCTCTTTCGCTTGATCGATTCCCCGAGCCCGCGGCTTTCGGTCTACTTCGCGGGTGCCGTTCTCGTCGCGTTCGCCGGGGGGGAACTTCGACGCGCGCTCTTGAAAGTCGCTCCGCTCA
>Ga0209490_10005763_pt1 | contig 11272 bp, 6 predicted proteins | sample MAT06_FD_187209 | JGI IMG/M metagenome (GOLD analysis project Ga0209490, IMG submission 187209) | Freshwater microbial communities from Lake Fryxell liftoff mats and glacier meltwater in Antarctica - MAT-06 (SPAdes) (version 2) | ecosystem: Environmental > Aquatic > Freshwater > Ice > Liftoff...
CTTCCTGACCGGCATGGTCTTGGCTAGCGACTTTACCATCCAAACCAAAAATGGCCCTGTGACCCTGCCTGCTGGTTTCAATGTGAACCGCCCCGCTGGCGTGGTGCCTGCCGAAATGATCCGCATTAACACGGACATCAAAGGCGATCTCTGTTCGCCCACACCCAGCCGCCTTGGCGTTTTGGGTGGTGATGCCTGTGGCTTTCCCAATGGCCGCCGCTTGACCGACGATGTGGTTGAAATTGAGTTGCTGGCTGTCGCCGGTGCCGCGTATCAGGCACTGGATGGCCGCGACGCAACGTTTACGTTTAATGCCGACTTGATCGGTGTGTTAGACGATGGAATCGATGCCAATGATCGCCCCTTCCGCGCTGAGTTCCCCTTTCTGGCGTTGGCGCAAAGTGGTCAGGAGCACATCCACGACAACCCCATGGGCGAAGTGGTCGGCGAATCGACGAACGCCCAGATCGTTGCGAGCAGCGATGATGCCGAAGAACAAGCCAATGGTGCTGTACACTTCGCCAGCGGTGATCTAGATTTGGGGGATGATGAAGCGTACACCGTTGGGATGCGGTTTAGCGCGCTCGATATTCCGGCTGGGGCAACGATTACCAATGCCTATGTGCGCTTTGTGGCTGAATCAAACGATGATGAGGCAACCACCTTAGATTTCGTTGGTGAAGCGACCGACAACGCGGCGACCTTTACCAAGGCCCGTTCGAACATCTCTAGCCGTACGCCAACCAGCGCGGCTGTGACGTGGACCGATGTACCAGCGTGGAGCAAGAACGAGAAATATTGGTCACCCGATCTGAGCACAATTGTCCAAGAAATTGTCAGCCGCCCTGGTTGGACAGCGGGCAATGCTGTGGCGTTGATTGTGACCGGCACCGGCGAACGCGATGCGTTCTCCTATAATGGCTCGGCCGATGCGGCCCCCATTCTCTATGTCGAATATAGCACAACCGGCACAACGGCGGCGGCGACTGGGTCTGCCCCGGGTACCAGTGTGGTGAGCAGCTCGGTCTTGCAGCCGGAAGTAGATGCGACAAGTATTGCGACCCCCACGACAGTGGATGAAGATGAGACGCTGGGCGGCAATGACGTTGCTAGCGAAGAGGAGAGTGCCACAGAAACACAAGCTGGTAAGATCTATCTACCACTTGTCTCTGATTAGGCTCTGGCGTACTATGTAATGTTGTAACGCTAATGCTATAACGCGTGGTAACATATGCAGTGAGGTGATGGTTGCGGTTGATCAGATAATATGGCCTGCAACCATCACCCTCTCTATGATAGGAGTTATGTAGTTGCCTGGGAACGCCGGCAGGATGCCGGCCTGCCCCCAGAGATCGTAATGCTTCCAACTGCGTAACTCCTATATGAAATGAATTAATTTTGAATTGATTGCGTACTACAATCCTATGACTATGATATGCCCGTGAAAGGTGATCGTTTATGTCTGCCACAACTGCTTTGCGCACACAACGTTTCGCGCGCCGCCCGCTGCTTATGCTTGGCATGGCAACACTCATTTTGGTGATTGCGGTCGTGGTGCGCTGGTTCTATCCCGTACCGGTACAGCCCACAACCGCGCCGGTCGCTATGGAACTTTCTGCCGAAGCCGCAATTATCAAATTGCAGACACGCCTGCAAAACAACCCCGACGATACCAATGCCTACGCTTTGTTGGGGCTGGGGCTGTTGCAACAAGTACGCGAAACGGGGGATGTTGCGCTCTATACACGGGCCGGTAAAGCGTTTGGCGAGGCCCTCAAGCGCGATCCCAAACAGCTCGATGCCCTCGTTGGCCAGGGCATTTTGGCGCTGGCCCTGCATGATTTCCAAGGCGCGTTGGTCTGGGCTGATCAAGCATGGGCGCTCAATCCCTTTCGCGCCGAGACTCTGGGAATTATGGTCGATGGTCAGGTCGAGTTGGGGCGCTATGATGAAGCTGTCCAAACGCTGCAAAAGATGGTCGATCTGCGCCCCGATCTGAATTCGTATAGCCGTGTCTCCTATTTGCGCGAGCTGTATGGCGATGTGGATGGCGCGATTGTAGCCATGCAATCGGCGGTCCAGACCGCCCCGCGCGGCACTGAGAATTGGCTGTGGACTCAGACCCACTTGGGCAATCTTTACTTTAATCGCGGGGATCTCGACCAAGCCACCGCGACTTATCAGCAAGTGTTAGCGGCCAAAGCGGACTATGCCTATGCCCTAGCTGGCACCGCCCATGTTGATGCCGCCCAAGGCAAGGTTGCCGAAGCGATTGCCACCTATGAGCAGATCGCCAAACGACTGCCACTGCCCGAATTCATCATTGCGTTGGGCGAACTCTACGAAGCCAATGGGCAAATCGATGCTGCCCGCCAGCAATACGATCTCGTTGGCATCATCCAACAGATCAACGCCGCGGCTGGGATGAATGTTGATCTGGAAATGGCGCTTTTTGCCGCTAATCATGGTACCGATGCCGTGGCAGCCGTTGAACAAGCCCGTGCGGCTTATGCCGACCGGGCCACAATCTATGCCGCAGATACACTGGCCTGGGCACTCTATCAGCAGGGCGACTACGCCGAAGCCGCACCCTATAGCCAGGAAGCCTTGCGTCTGGGCACGCGTGATGCACTATTACATTTTCACGCCGGGATGATTGCCTATCAACTAGGCGACAACGCGCTAGCCCAAACGCATTTGCAAGAAGCCCTGGCGATCAACCCCTATTTTTCACCCCTGTATGTGCCGGTCGCACAACAGACTTTGCAAACAATCGCACCCTAGTTGAAAGAACCGCTCTATTATCTCTATTGTGTAGAAGGGGCGGTTCTTTCAATTTTCCCGCTTCGCCCTTCGTATCACTCTAAAATTTTGACACCCTCCGCTGATTGCCCTACAATCACAGAAATATAAATTATCTGTGCGAGAGAAGCGATGCTGATGAAACGACTTTCAACGAACGAAATTCGCCAATTATGGTTTGATTATTTTTCCGAGCTGGACCATGCCGTTGTGGACAGCAGCAATCTGGTGCCGCCCAACGATCCCACGTTGTTATTAACCAATGCGGGGATGGTGCAGTTCAAAGACCTCTTCTTGGGGCTTGAAAAACGGGATTATAAACGCGCCGCCACCAGCCAGAAGTGTATGCGCGTGAGCGGCAAGCACAATGACTTGGAAAATGTGGGGCCCAGCCCGCGCCATCATACCTTTTTCGAGATGTTGGGCAATTTCTCCTTTGGCGATTACTTCAAAAAAGAGGCGATTGCCTGGGCGTGGCATTTGTTGGTAGACGAACTGGAATTGCCCGTAGAACGCCTGTGGTTCACCGTCTATACAGATGATGATGAGGCCGAACGCCTCTGGATCGAAACCGGCGCGTCGCCCGATCGCGTGCTGCGCTTTGGCAAAAAGGATAACTGGTGGTCCATGGGCGACACCGGTCCCTGTGGTCCCTGCTCAGAAATCCATTACTACTGGGGCGATCTGGACAAGCAGGTCAGCGATGGCGTCAATCAAGATGACGAGTATCTGGAAATCTGGAACTTGGTCTTTATGCAGTATGACGCGAAAGCCGATGGTACGCTGGTGCCGCTGCCCAAACCCAGCGTAGATACGGGCGCGGGTCTGGAGCGTATCGCCAGCATTCTTCAGGGCAAAGAAAACAATTACGACACCGACGCCTTCCTGCCAATTATGGAGCGCATTGGTGCGTTGTTGGGGCAAGGCGAAGCGCATCGTCAGGCCAACCTGGCCCGCTATCGCGCGATTGCTGATCATAGCCGTGCCATCACCTTTTTGATTGGTGACGGTGTGTTGCCCGGCAATGAAGGGCGCAACTACGTCCTGCGCATGATCCTGCGTCGCGCCGCACGCTTTGGCAAGCTGATTGGCTTTGAAGGACCCTTCCTCGCTCAGGTGGCCGAGACCGTGATCGACATGATGGGTGGTCACTACACCGATCTGGTGAGCAAGCGTGACTTCATTTTGCAGACGATCACCGATGAAGAAGAGCGCTTCCATCGCACGCTGACATTGGGCCTCAGTCTGCTGGATGATCGCATGGCCGAGCTGCGCGCGGCCGGCGAGCAGACCATTGGTGGCAAAGATGCCTTTCGCCTGTGGGACACCTATGGTTTCCCGATTGACTTGACACGCGATGTGGCCGGCGATCAAGGCTTTACCGTGGACGAGGAAGGCTTCCGTCTGGCTCTCAATGAGGCCAAAGAACGCAGTCGCGAGACCGCCCAGGAGCGCATCGCCACCGATGTAACCGTCTATTCCGAACTGTTGGCCTATCTAAAGAATATTGGGTTGGTGGACGAAGAGGGTGTGAAGCACCTGATCTACGAAAATGTGGCCGAGCGCGATACGACGGTAATTGGCCTGATTGTGAATGGCGAAAGTGTAGACGAAGCCCACACTGGTGCCATGGTGGAGATCGTGCTGCCAGAAACGCCTTTCTATGTGGAAAGCGGCGGTCAGGTAAGTGACACCGGCGAGATCTACTATTTCCCCGATGACATGGACATGCCTGTATGGGCGGTTGAAATCACCGATACCCGTCGGCGCGTGCCGGGCTTAATTGTGCATATTGGTACCGTCACTACAGGCACTGTGCATGTTGATGATCCTGCCGAAGCCGCGATTGACACCGAGCGGCGCTGGGACATTATGCGCAATCACACCGGCACCCACGTACTCCAGGCCGTTTTGCGCGAACAACTGGGCGCGCATGTGCATCAGGCTGGATCACTGGTGGCTCCAGAGCGTTTACGCTTTGACTTTACACACACCCAGCCGGTTAGCAAAGAAGAGCTTGCCAATCTAGAACAACTGGCCAACGATATTGTGTTGACGAACTATCCGGTCAACACGCGCTGGACGACCTATAAACGGGCTGTGCAGGAAGGGGCCATGGCGCTCTTTGGCGAGAAATATGGCGACGAAGTGCGGGTTGTCAGTTTTGGCGAAGAAGAGAATGTGAGCGCGGAATTGTGTGGCGGCACCCACGTAGAAGGCACGGCTGAAATTGGCAGCTTCCGTATTGTAAGCGAAAGCAGCGTCTCTTCGGGCGTGCGCCGCATCGAAGTTGTCACGGGTCGCTATGCCGAAACTTTGATCGAAGAACGCCTGGGCGTGCTGGATCGAGCGGCGGCGCTGTTGCGTACCAAACCCGCAGAAGTGGGCGGCGCGATTGAACAGTTGCAAGCCCAAAATCAGCAGTTACAAAAAGAACTAACCCAATTGCGCCAAAAATTGGCTCAACAGGATACCGGCGCACTACTCGGGCAGGCCGTTGCGGTGGATAATTTTGCCGTGCTGGCGATCCAGGTGAATGCCGCCGATGTTGATACAATGCGCCAGATGAGCGATTGGTTCCGTGATAAGTTAGGTAGCAGCGTTGTGACGCTGGGTGCCGTGATTGATGAGAAACCCATGCTGGTGGCTTCGGTCACCCAGGATCTGATTGGGCGCGGCATGCACGCGGGCAACCTGTTGCGCGAAGCCGCCAAAGTGATTGGTGGTGGTGGTGGTGGCCGGCCCAACATGGCCCAAGCTGGCGGCAAAGATGCCGATAAGTTGGACGCTGCACTTGCTGTTGTCAAACCGTGGGTCGAACAGAACTTGACGTAAGTGATGATCTTAGCGGTGGCGCAAGTCGGTTGTTTGCGCCACCGCTAAATCGAAAAAAATCTATGACTGAAATTCTCGAAATATCGCCAGAAGCTACATTGGATGCAGTGCGCCGGCAGTTGATGCGGCTGCGCCAGCGCAAAGTGGTGCTAGTCTTACCCGACGAATGGCAAGAGCTTGACAATGCTGCCCAAATGCGGCTGCTGCAGCGCCAGGGCCAACGTCAGCGCTGCGAAATCAGCTTGATCACGCGTAATGAGCGAACGCATTTGGCAGCCCAACAGGTGGGCGTGCCCGTCTTTATCAAACTGGACGAAGCCCTCAATAGTTATTGGCGTATGCAGCCGCCTTCCCCTTTGCTTGATCCGCGCCGGCTTGCCGCGGGGCTGCCCGATGAACCACGTTGGCAGCGCCGCTCCATCATTGATCTAAAGACGAGCCCCACCTACTATCAAGCGCGGCAACAACGTATCCGCTCTGAAGCGATCTATCGCCAACCGTTACCCAACTGGCTGAGCTGGCTTGGAACGGGATTGGCGGGGCTGGTAATGCTCATGGCGATTGGCCTCTTTGTATTTTATGTGATTCCAGCTGCGACGATTACCTTAATTCCCGGCCGCGAGCCCATTGTCGTGAAGGTGCCATTGACGGCCAATCCCTTTCTCGATGTACCAGACTTAGAATTCCGTCAACTGCCCGGACGTCTGGTAGAAACAAATATTGATGAAACGGGCAGAGTTGCGACCACCGGTTCACGCCAAAAGGCAACAGAGCGATCCCAAGGTAGCGTGGTCTTCAGCAACTTGGGGCCCAATTTCGTCAATGTGCCTGCGGGTACAATTGTGAGCACGAGCACGGGAAGCAGCATTAACTTTCGCACAACGGTGAATGTCGGGTTGCCGGGCGGCATTAATCAACGCGTGACTGCCCCCATTGAAGCAGTGGATCCAGGCGTCCAGGGCAATGTGCGCGCCAACACGATTAATACGATTGGGTCGGGCTTTAACTTGCGTATGCAGGTGACCAATCCTGGCGGAACCAGTGGCGGTGGTTCACAATTAACCGCCATCGTGACACAGGAAGATCGCGATAAATTATTAGCCGATCTCATGGCCCGCATCGAAGCCCGCGCCGCGGCTGATTTACAAAAAAACGTGCTAGAGGGCGAATGGCTCTCGCCGGAATCGATCCAAACCTTTGTGACTGCACAAGCCTTTAGTGCCTTCAATGACGAAGAGGCCGAGGAAGTAGAATTAACGTTGCGTGTATTGGTGCGTGGTGTTGCCGTTGACCAAGCGATTTTGCGCGAGATGTTACTCACAACCATGCAGCGATCAATTCCAGAACGCGGCAAATTGGTGGCCAGCACCTTGGCGACCCAGCGCGATGCCGATGTTGCGTTTGTCCAAGGCTCTGTGCTCTTTACGATGACAGTAGGCGCAGAGTATGTAATCCCAATTGACCCTGTGGAAGTGCGTACGGCGATTGCTGGTTTACCACCCGCAGAAGCGATTGCGCTTGTGCAACAGCGCTGGCCGTTAGAACGTCCGCCCGAAATTTATCGCGATCCAGAATGGTTTGCCACATTGCCGCCACTGGGCAATCGCATTCAGGTGCGGGTAGAATATGAACCTTCCTTGGCATCGCGTTGAGCAACCTGCCCATGTCTAAAATGAGTATAGGCAAATTGCTGGCGTTGGATGTTGGGCTGGCACGGATTGGGGTGGCCGTTTGTGATCCATTGCGTTTGGCCGCGCGTCCACTGACGGTGATTCAGCGGCGCAGTCGGCGTGATGACTTTGCGGAACTGGCCAAATTGGCGCAACAGCAGGAAGTTGTGGCGGTCATTTGCGGTCTGCCGCTCAATATGGATGGCAGTGAAGGGCCACAGGCCCAGAGTGTACGCAAATGGGCCGAACGTTGTGCGTATGCCTTGCGCGTTTTGTTGGGCAACCCGCTGTCGGTGATCTTTTGGGATGAACGTTTGAGTACCTTTGCCGCTCAGGAACTGCTGGCCGGAAACAAGGATAAAACGGCAGAAGATGCGGCGGCGGCGGCGGTGATCTTACAGAATTACCTGGATGCACAGCGGTTGGGTGAAACGCTGGATTTTGGTCGGATTGAATTGAGTAAGTAACTTATGTCAACAACAGATCGTCGCCGTCTTCTCTTGGAACGGCGTACTGCTTCCCTAGCAAAACCCGATTTGCGTGCGGCTTTCCAGCCGAATAACCTTGTGAATACGTTGATTCGCATTGGCTTTTTGCTGATGGTGGTGGGTGTCTTGCTGGGCGTCTGGCTGGTAAGTTCTTCGCACCTCCATGAGCAATTTCTGGGCGCGCCGCGTACGGTGGCTGGCCTCATTGATCCCGAGGCTGGCCAGGGCGCGTTGACGCCTGACAATATTGAAAATCAGGTGTTGGCCTACAGTCTGCGCTTGCGCGAAGCCGAGTTGGACATTCCCGCGGGCGAGAATGCACGGCAACGTCCCTTTGTGATCAATCTGGGCGAACCAGCGCGGTTTGTGGCTGGTCGGCTTGCGCTAGAAGGATTTGTGCGCGACGCCGATCTCTTTAATTTGTATCTGCGTGTCAGTGGTCTCGAACGGCGTGTACAGGCTGGCAACTTTATGTTGAGCGAAACGATGAATATGCGCGAAGTGGCGCAGGCGCTGCAACAGGCCCTAGAAGCCGAAGCCCTGGTAACGATTCCCGAAGGCTTCCGCGCCGAAGAGATCGCCGAACGCCTGTCTGCGGAAAACATTATCGAGCCGGATGTGTTCCTGGCCGCTGTCCGTCAGCCACGCACCCTGAGCATCTTTGCCGATTATGAATTTTTGCAAACTTTGCCAGGCGAGGCTTCGCTAGAGGGGTTTCTATTTCCCGATACCTATCGCTTTCCCGTGTTAGCCAGCACGCCTGAATTGGTCATTGCGCCATTCCTGGACAACTTTCAACGGCGTGTGGGCAATGATGGCTTGACTAGTGGGCAAAGTGGTCTCAGTGGGCGCGATTTGATTAGCCTGGCCAGTATTGTCGAGCGTGAAGCTGTCCAAGACGATGAGCGCCCGCTGATTGCCAGCGTCTATTTGAATCGCCTCAATGGCACGTGTTTGGGGGAAGTCGGGGGGCGTTATTTACAGGCTGACCCCACTGTGCAATATGCCCGTGGCGAAGTGGGCGATTGGTGGTGGAAACCGCAACGCATTGAAGAATATGCCGAGATCATTAGTCCCTACAATACCTATCTCAACGAAGGATTGCCGCCCAACCCGATTGCCAATCCTGGGTTGAATGCAATCGAGGCCTCCCAAAATCCGGCGCAAGCTGCCTATTGTTTCTTTGTGGCCACGGGCGAAGATGGCCGGCATGTCTTCTCGCAGACGCTGGCCGAACAGGAGCAGAATATGCGGATTTATGGGTATCAACCGTAGACTGCGAAATCAACCGCGCGCACCTGGGCGAACGTGCCTATTTGTTCTGCTGGGCTTTCTGCTGGTTTCCTGTACATCAGTCCGCCCAGTGAGCAAGCTTGGGTTGTTGGCACCGTTTGAAGGATTGGAGCGGCGTAGTGGCTATACCGCACTCACCGCTATGCGCCAGGCGATTACCGACTTTGCCCCAGCTACTGTTGCGCTTATGCCACTGGCGGTGGATGACACGGCAGACGCGGCTGGTGTACAACGGGCGCTGCGCAAAATGTTGCAAGATGGCGCTGTAGATGCGCTTGTCGGTCCCTACAACCCTGTCCTTGCGCTGCAAATTCAGCCGGACTTGGTAGCTACGGGCTTGCCTTGGGTAATGCCGCTGGCGATCGATCCGGTCCAGGGCTTTGTTGCGTTTGATGCGGATGGGGCCTGGGCCATACCGCTGTTGGCTGCGGCGGCAGACCAAGCACAACGCCAAGGCAGTGCGCGCTTGATTCTCGCTGGCTGGACACTGGGTTGGCCGCAAGGCAGTGCATTGCAAGTCCGCAGCAGTTTTGCTGTGCCAGTGGTGGTCAGCGATGCGTTGACCGCAATCCAGCCACACGATGCAATTGTTTGGGTCGGTGCTCCGGAAACGGGCGCTGCCTATTTTTCAGCGCTGCGCACCCCATTTCCCATTGTGCCATTTTTCTTGGGTCCGCAGGCCGATGGCCCAATTTTCTCAGAACTTGCTCAGATCACGGGTCCGGTATATTCGTTGTTCTGGTTGGATGATGGGTATGAGCAATGGCGTCTACACAGCGCTACACCCTCACCCATGGCCTATCTTACCTATCGTGCCACGCAACAGGCCATTGCCATGAACCTGGGCCAATCGTTGTCGCCAAGCCCGTCTTGGCGCGTGGGTATCGCGACCCTTACCCGCAATGGCCGCCAATAGCGCTTTTTCTATTGATATCGGATACGGATCAGCTCGTCCTCCTTGGAAAGAAAGATAACGATTATGCGTGTGCTTGCATTAAGTTGGGAATATCCACCGCATGTGGTCGGCGGGATCGGGAAACATGTTGCCGATCTCTTGCCGCTGCTTGCAGGCATTGCCTTGGCCGACGGGCCACTGATCGTTGACTTGGTAACGCCTCATTATGGCGAAGGCGCGGCCGTGGAACAAGTCAATGCGTATCTGGCGATTCACCGCGTCGATATGCCGCCGGTCGATGTCTTGGATCATTACAACAGTGTGATTGCCAATAATGCCTATTTTGTTACTTATGCAGCAACGCTGGCCCAACAGCACACCTATGATCTGATCCACATGCACGAGTGGTTGACAGGCGCGGCCGGCATCGTCTTGAAACACCAATGGAAAGTCCCCCTGTTGGCGACTATTCATGGTACGGAACGCGGGCGGCATCAGGGCTATTTGCCCAGCCATACTAGCCAACAGATCAACCAGTTGGAGTGGGAAATCTGTTTTGAGGCGTGGCGAGTGATCGTTTGCAGCCAATTTATGTGCGAAGAATTGCAGCACTACTTTGCCGCCCCCGTCGATAAGATCGCTATCATTCCCAATGGCGTCAATCTGCCGATGGACGATGATTGTTCTGCCGAAGAATTGCAAGCCCTACGCCAACATTACGCCCCCAATGGTGAGCGACTCCTCTTTTTTATCGGACGCATTGTCCACGAAAAGGGCTTGCAGATTCTGATCCGTGCCATGCCGCGCATTTTGGCTACCTATCCGCAAACCCGCCTGCTGGTCGCTGGTAAGAATGGCCAGAAACTATGGCCGCTGGCCTATGAACTCAACGTTGAAAAAGCGGTTGATTTCCTCGGTTTTATTAGTGATCGCGACCGTGATTGTATCTATCGCATTGCGAGCGCTGCCATTTTCCCCAGCCTCTATGAACCCTTTGGGATTGTCGCGCTAGAAGCAATGGCCTGTGGCTGCAAGGTTGTGGTCAGCTCTGTGGGTGGCTTGCGCGAAGTCGTGGAGAACATGAACAACGGCTTGACCGTTTATCCCGATGATCCGCTGAGTATTGCCTGGGCCGTGGAGCAACTTTTCCAGCACCCAGAGGATGCGGCTCAGTGGCGTGAAAATGCCTATACGCGCACCCTCCCCCACTTCCGCTGGACAAGAATTGCTGAACTGACCGCCGATCTATATCAAACCATTGTGCAGGAACGCCAGCAGATATTCTGGTA
>Ga0209490_10005767_pt1 | contig 11268 bp, 12 predicted proteins | sample MAT06_FD_187209 | JGI IMG/M metagenome (GOLD analysis project Ga0209490, IMG submission 187209) | Freshwater microbial communities from Lake Fryxell liftoff mats and glacier meltwater in Antarctica - MAT-06 (SPAdes) (version 2) | ecosystem: Environmental > Aquatic > Freshwater > Ice > Liftoff...
GGTTAGGACACCAGATTTTCATTCTGGTAACACGGGTTCGATTCCCGTACGGACTACAGAATGACACTTAAAGCCCTCACATTGAGGGCTTTATGTTTTTAAGGTAATAAAATAGGTCACGTGGATTCTAAAAAAATTGTTAGCGGATTAGCGAGAGGTTTCGCGTCAATCCAATATCCCTCTTGGTACTTCGAGAAAGAAATCATCCTATTGTAAGAAATTTAATCAATCGCTCGAGTCAGGGCAAACCATAATTCACCAATACATCATTCATCCTGACGATTTGCACAGCACCATCGAGCGATTTAGAAATCAACCATGGAAAGAAAAAATCAAACTATCAGAAACGCATCGTAATATTCTAGAAGCAATAATTAAAAGACGACAGTTAATTAGTGACTTCGATCCATTCTATGATATTTTCTTGGAGCAGGTTCAATTGCAAGCCCTATTTCTTAGAGAGTCTTCATTTTTAATAAACATAGATGCTAACTATCCTACAAACTTTATAGAGCGATTTCCTCATCTGTACGAGAATTGTAAATCCAATAGGGATACAATCTTTCTTGACCCATTACTGGAAAGACTATGTATGGAAAAGCAAGGCAAAGCCCCCTTGATTGTTCAAAAGAATCAACGATACTTATACCTTTATAACAATCAAGGCAACAAACAACGGTTTCCGGCTTTCGTACTAATTATCAACATTCTTTCCCGTAAATGTACCGCTTTAACATTCAACAAGACTTTCATTGAAAAAGCCATTAATGACTTCGGCTTTAAGTCAAAAGAAAATAGTGAATACAGATCTCCACGCTCCCTGAGAAATTCCTTTGCTAGCACATTCGAATATATGAGCCCATGGTTTACCGAAAAGGAAAGAGACCTGTTAGTTAAAAACGGACCAAAGTCCAAATAACGGATTTTTAAGATTTTTCCTACAATACCTCGGCCGCTCTGTAAAAATCATCATTGAGTTGCCGTTTTTCTTAAAATGCCTGCTGGAAATAAGTATAAGTTAGCTGGATTTTGACCGGATTTCCACGGAATATCTGGTTTAACTGGTTGTGAGCTCTACATATGTAGTCTTTTGTTAAAAAAAAAGCAAAACATATGAAACCCACTATCCACTTCCCCTTCGTTCCGTTCAAAGAAGCATTCCGATTACTTGGGTGCAGTCGCAGTTGCTTAGAAAAAATTTGCAAAAAAGGAAACCTTAAAAAATATTATCCCTATGAGATCCGAAAGCCAATGATTTCGATTGACGAGTTAAATCGACTTATGAATTGAGTTATGGATAAGTACAAATCTACCGTAAACAGAAAACTAATCACAATCTCTGTTCCAAGCACAAAAGTGCTCATAGAGATAGATGAGGCCAGCAAAGAACTATCTGGCTTAGTAAATAGAAGTAAGTATTTCAATCAGCTTCACACGGCTTTTATGAAGAAAGCTCAAGACGGGCTTTTCAATGAAGTAGTTAAGCGAAGAGAGCAAAATGCAAAATCGATTTTGGCCAAGTGTATAGATATTTCAAAATCACTTGACTATTTGGTTCTAACCGACAAAGCGAATCCAGAAATGGAGACTGTCACCCGTTTAGCAGCAGAGCAATTGATAGCTATTTTAGAAGACTATGATTGCAAAAATTGAATATTGTAAGAGCCCTGCAAAGGCAATCGCCTATGATGCAAAACTTGGCCAGGACAAAGCTCACTCCGTGTTCCTTGGCTCGTCATTTGGTGAAACCGACCCAAAAGAAATCATCTATCGATTGAACGAAGTGGCCAATCAAAACAACAAGTTGAATGTAAACCACAAATTCCTTCACATAAGTATCTCATTTTCTCCGCACGAAGAAATTGATCGGACACAGATGCTTTCTGTCTCGAGAATCTATCTCGATAAAATGTATGGCACGGGCCTTCACTATGCCTGTCACTTCCACGATGACAAACCGCATCAGCACATGCATCTTATCTTGAGTAGAGTCAATGAAACAGGTAAAATTCTAAATTCAAAATACGACTGGTACCGATCGAAAGAAATTTGCAGAGAACTCGAGTTAACGTTCAATCTTCGCCCCACAAAAAACGAAGCAAACGAAAAGCGAAAAATCGGCTCGGTTGGCTCATGCTGAAATTTACCAGTACGAAAACATCACCCTAGATGTTTTTAAAATACTAGATCAAGCAAAAGGGCAAGCGCGAAACCTCCGGGAGTTTGTTAAGCTCTCGAATGAATCAGGCATAGACGTAAAGTTTTTCCCTAACGAACTAAACCCAACTGGAATTTCCTACGCAACCAAAATCCCAAAGGCTATTTCGTCCTATGATCCTTCCAAAGCTGACGAAATCAATGCGGAAGATGATAGGATTTACGTAGTCAAAGGCGGAACTCTTGGAAGAGGATATACCTACGCTGGCATTATGAAAAGTATAACACTAAACATGGAAGAAGAAAGTAACCAAAAGGCCGGGCTCATCAAGAAAATGGAATCTTGCATCGACCGAGCAGACGACTTTCTGCAACTTTTTCAACGCTTGAAAATAGATGAAATCAGGATCATTAATTCAGAAAAATATGAATTTACTGATGGTAAAAATACTGTAAGCATCCATGAACTAAACCAACGTATGATCGAGCAATTCTTCCGGCTAGCGCATGCGCTGGAGCGAGCCCGCGCGAAAAAAAATGTAAACGAAAAAGATTTTGACCGATCAACTCACCAACAACAGCATACTCAAAATCAAAAAAATAGGGAGAACAATAATCAGATCAGCTATTGAATCAACCCATAAAAACACGTATGAAAAAATTACTATTTAGATTGAAACCCCTACCAACGGCTATAGCTTTTGCTGTTGGCTGCCAATTTCACCACCGTGATAGTATGGTCTGTCCATGTTTGCATTTCCTTCTTTCGAATCCCTTAGCCGCACATAATCTATCGTTGGCCGAAAAATAATCAGCGTGCAATGTCAGCGTCTGCTTGTAAGAGTCCGTCTTACCACAAAGGAAACAAACTCGGGTTGCAGGCGCAGTCTTTTTTGATGAAAACGCTTCAATCAGCCCACTGTACTCTAATCAGAGGACTACTTATGAAGCTGTAAAAAACTTTAACGTTCATATGAAAACTCGAAGAAAGCGATTGTGTAAATTCTTTTAGTTCATCTATTTTGTTTGAATCATAGTATATTCCATTCACAATAACACCATGTATTTTTTTAGAATAGGCAATATTATCCAACGGGTTTCTATCTAAAATAACTAAGTCGGCAATTTTCCCAATTTCAATTGTTCCATAATTCCTATCTGCTCCAACAAATTTTGCTGGAACAATCGTTGCGCTTTGCAATGCCTTTAAGTTTGACAAACCACTTATGGTTAGGTCTTCTAATTCATTATGAATGCTAAATCCTGCAAAAATATAGGAATCGCTGACATCGGTACCCGCCATAATGGGTACGCCTATTTCGCTAGCTAGCTTAATTTGTTCTTTAGCTGCATTAAAAAAGGCTGCACTACTATTTTCGCCCTCTTTTGATAGATTCCTTTTCTTATTGTTACGAGCATCAATGCCCCACCAAACCTTTTTGCTGATATAGTCGATATATTTTAAGTTTGGATTTTGTAGAAACGTTGACTCATGGGCAAACGCCTCAAACTTGAGTGTTTGAAGAGTAGGAACCCAATGCGCGTTATGTTCCTTCATCAATAGCATTAGTTGTTTTGCCATCTCTGGATTGTAATCTTTAACCATAGACTCTCTTGATTTGGAGACAAATTTTTTCCAATTATCTGATGTTCGCAAACTATCTGCATTAGGGAAACATTCTATCAAGAAAATACGTCCATGTTCAAAAGTTCGTTGACCTAATACAATGGCATCATGAAGGCTCGTAAATATTGGTTTATGACCAGCAAGGTGTATTCCGTAATTGGGTGCTTGCAACGCAAGCTTTCTATATGATTCTGGTGATATCTGGTCATATACTTTGATAAAATCTACTTTTTCCTTTTTGTAAAAGCGTAAGAGAGAATCAACGTCTTCACTCTTTAGAAGTTTAAAATATTCTGGAAAGCCATCCGGAATAGAAAATGCTCCATCAATTTGAAAACTGCTTTGCAAAACATATCTCGGGGTTACTCGAAAATTATTATTTAATTCGCCATTCCAAATGAGGCGTTCTTTGCTGCCCACAAAATAACTATCTCTTTTGCTAAGCTGTCCTGACATATCTCTTACTCCTGTTACACCATTAGCAATATAAAGTGGGTGATGCAGCCATTCAGAATATTGATTTGAATGGGTGTGCATATCCCAGAGACCTGGTAGTAAGTATTTATTTGTACCATCAATAATTAATGAAGTAGGATGTGCTTTTAAAATGCCTATGGTATCGATAGCTACCATGACATTATCCTTTATTAAAATGTCTCGATTTCTCAATAAGTCTCCAGACTTTACATCAATTATGTTTATTGATTTTATAAAAACTGTATTGTTCTTGGTAGGTAGCTTTAGTTTTGGCATGGGCCATAAAATAGCTAGTCCAATAGTTAATACCAGAACCAATAGGATTGCTGAAAAGACACTAAGGAATTTGAACATTTTATTCTTCATATCCGGATTGGTCAAACGAGTATTTAACTCCTTTTTAAAAATTATTCCGTTAGTTTTTTAGCATCGCGCTGGCTGATTGAGAATTTGGGTTCTTTTGAAGCACATCGGTCACCGTACTTTTGGCTTTACTCTTATCACCTAACGTCAAATAGTACTCGGCAAGTTTTAGATATAGGTTTTCATTAAAGTAGTATGGTGTAACAAGTTCCATAATAGAAACACCCTCTTTGATTGTTATAATATCTTCCTTGGCGAACATAGCCTGATAATATCCATAAACAGCAATCAACTCTAAATCATAATTGTCTTTGTCTTGAGCTAATGTTGTCCTTGCCCACGTCATCTCTCCTTGCGTTGCCCTTTTTACTAGTCCTATACTCATCTCATCGTTATACTTCTTTCTCGTTGCCGGCTCCTTTCCCAGCGACTTTACAATTTCCTCTGCCACCAACGTAGTAGAGTACGGATTCTGCCCGGTAATAAAATTTTCATCCCTAATCATAAATGGCAACATGGCTTCTCCTTTTTCATACTTCGCACCACGAAGCAGTAATCTATCTTCCAATAAAAATGGAAACTCAGAACCTGTCTTCCCAAACATGGCTTCTTCTTCGTTACAGAAGCCCGTTAGTGATTTGTTCTTGACCAAATACTGAGAACCTTTTTTGATATTGGCAAATGCAATTGTACCATGACATACGGCTGAGATAATAGCTTTCTTGGCACTCATTTCTAAAATCAAATCTTGCAACGCGGGATCTACTACCAAATCGAACATTGGACCTTTCCCTCCAACAATGTAAATCGCATCATAGTCATCTGCGTTAAGGAGTGCCGTTGGCTTAGTGTGCTTCAAGAGTTTCATGGCGACAGAATCTTGTATCACCATTTTATTGTAGAGTTTATTTATATTGAATTGCCCAGCTTCTACGGCACCACCTTTTGGGCTAGCCACGTCTACCTGTAGTCCATTCGCATTAAAGATGAGATACGCTTGGGAAAATTCATCCATTTCATAGCCTGGTCGTGTTTTTCCCACGTCCTTTCCATAACTACTCACGATCATTACTACTTTTTTATTTGTTTTCAATTGCGCATAAAGCGTTGCAGGGATGCTAATGAGTAAGAAGAATACCAGTTTCATTTTTGTAAAATTAAGTTGAGATTGTTATTATATGTACACCAGACGTTCAAGGAATCTTTTTGTTACACGTATTGAGATTGGTGGCCAATTCATAGATGGGCCCATGTAAGTTATTGTTTTGCGTTTTTTAGAAGACGCTAGAAAACATCAGGAAGAGCAGAATACAATTTCAAACTACACTATACTCAATACCTCTTCTTCCGCCACCTACTACAAACCAACCCACTTGCAACTGAACCAGAATAATTCCCATCAATAGAATAGATATCGTAAGGAGCGAAACTGGCTTAACTCACTTGTCAACTAGTAGCAGCCAAGCGCAGATTGCTTGAAAATATTTTAATAGCATTCCAACCGGAGCAAATCCGTTTTGGTTTAAAAATAACTTGCCAAATGCGTTCACTCCTCCATCAAACATGACCAGAACGCCATGCAATAAAAGAATACCTGCTACCCCAAAGAGTAGTATAAATGTGTGATTTCCTTTCTCTCCTGAACTTTCTATAATTAAAAAACATAAGAAGGTGAAGCAACTACCACCATGCCTGAGCTATTTGCTACGCCAGCTCTCTCCGATTTCAAAGATCCACCTGCATAAACTTTTACTCTAATCGTTTGCCCTACTGAGCCTCCGGTACCTCCGACAGTCAGACCTGTGCTTGGTACTGAAGAAGCGTATGTTACATCCTTATTCCATGGCAAGGAAGGTATAGTCTCGTTTGACCCACCGCCACTTGCATTAACATAAGTGGCACTCAATGCTCCTCTAAAATTTCCGGTTACCACAAAACTTATGTCACGACTTTTGGCAGGAGAAGGCTCATCTTTGCTACAAGAGAATGCCAGTAATGAAAGAAAATAAATGGAAAGAGCTTTAAGGTATTTTTGTGGACTCATAATCTTGTTTTATAAAATGTTGCATATTAAGATGTTGGCATCTTAGTGTATTAAATGAATAGCAACAGAACTCTCGTATGTAATTAGTTTCGATACTTTATTTCCGTCAATTACTTGGCCGCTAATAACCTCAACCTATTTCAGGGTCCGTATTTATGCCGCAGTTGTGAGGAATGTACCAACAAAAAGTAATTCCTATAACTATGAAAATTATCTGCATATACTTTTCATAACTTTATCCGTTCACAGGTTTTTCATATTCCAATGCGAGGCCATTTCCATGCATAGCGGATAATTAGGACAAGAAGAACGACTTCTACAAAAGCGCCAATCATCATGTGTATCCAAGCCTCTCCTGCCAAATTATATAATATGAGGGGAATATTAATCGCGGCAATAATGATATTTGCCCAGCGATTTACTTTTGCCGGCAGTGCAACGGAAAGGAAAATCATCAGTGCCGGAATTGTCACCATGGCAAGTGCTGCCACTAGAAATCCTTGCGTAATATCAAATACAAATACCTTGCCTGCTAATATATCTTTCAGTGAATCCGGCATATATAAGTGGAAATAATCAAGATAGATAATGAGAAACATTAAACTCGTCCACAGCGCAGCAAGCTTTACTTTCAAATTCACTTTGATTTCTCTTAGCGCATTTTGTTGTGTTATTTGTGTATTCATAAAATATTGCTATCGTTATATATTAAGCTTACCATGACTTAAAGTATTTTTGTAACTGAGCAGAGGAAAAAGCAAACTTACTCACCTTTGAAAGCCTATCTTCACTCTATTTAAAAAAATGCTTTTTAATTGGGCATAATGCATAAACTATAATCCGTACCCGATTGCATAACAAAATCATATCGTTCTCAGCAAAACGCAAAAGCGAAATGTCAAATAGAAGTAAAACTGGTATAGATTATAGCTGTATTACCAACCACCGATAAGCGATTAAAAATTGAACCCAAAATGCAGCCCAGGCTCAAACGTGTATTTTGGCCACTTGTCATCTTTTTGTTTAAAACCGTCAGGCATTTCTGTGTGATACGGACGGCCAGCGAAACCCAGTGATGGCTCTATAAAAAACCTATCCTTAAGGAGTTTAATGTGGTAGCCAACTCGAAAAGTGTTGAATATCATAAAACCATTACCCACATTGTTACCGCTTTTATTCACAAATGTTTGCAACGCAGGCATTACGTGCACAGCCGCATAAAGACCTTTCCAAAAATACCTTTGATAAGCAAGACCAATACCATAATCTCTTATATAACCAGGAAATTCTTCCTCAGGTGTTCCGTATTTGTTATTAAATATAGGGTTAATGCCAAGTGGCCAGGCAGATTTCCAGGTTATTAGCTCAATAGAAATCACATCTTTTCCTGTAATACGATAGCCTAAATTTAGTTGAACAAATTCGGGTGAGTTTGTAGTTGCCAAATTGCCCAATAAAAACAACGTGCTACCAACGAACCATCGTTTATACGTACTGTCTTGTTTGGCATATTGCGCATTCCCATGTAAACTGTTAGTTAAGACTAAAACAAGTCCAACCCATAAAATTTTCCTTCTCATAATTTTTCTAATTAGCGTTAAACGATACTGCAAGAGTAGATAGGCGAGATCAATTAACTCGTTCACTTAAGTTAAGAAGTACATTTTAGCTCTTTCGTTCAAGAATTCTTACTCAAGCCAAGTGGTATCTAATGAGCCCCAAACTGTCAATGATAAAACAATACACAGCCCATTTCTTTAAACTTACCTGGTAAATTCTACTACTTGGGCACTCACAGTTATGGTTCTTCTGACAAAGAAAGGGGCAAAACCGCTGAAGTGTTCTTCTGTCATCACGTTGATAATGGCTTTGGAACCGTTCAGTAAGTTGGCTTTCTTCATCATTGATGAATACGCATTTTCGTACAATTGCTTTTTGTTTATACCTCCAATTGCCAAAACATAAGACGCCTCCGAACTTCCGCTTACCTGATCAATTACTTTGAAGTTATTCTCACTTAAATGCACCTCAGTGGCATTTTGATTGTGGTTGGTAACAAGGGCTGTGCCGATGCCACATGAACTAAGAAATGCCGCAAGCAATAAAATCACGGAATAAGTACTGATCTTTTTCATTGTAAAAATTATTTATTTATTATTATAGATGACTAAAAATTAAATCCAAAATCAAACCCAGGTTGAATAAAGTAGTTAGGCCATTGACTTTCTACTGATTTAAAAGATTCTGGAACATTAGTTCTTACAGGCCAATAACTAATTCCAATAGCTGGTTCAAAAAAGAAACGGTTTTTGAAAAACTTAAACTGATAACCTAAATAGAAATCCAGATATAGCGTGTATCCATTTCCTATCTTCTTTTTATTCTGATCATAATATGTTTCAAAAGCATTCAATGCATGAAGAGATGTGTAGACACCTTTCCACCAAAAACGCTGGTATCCTACTGTAGGTGCAAGTATTTGTGCATGTCCGGGATAGTTTAGTCCCGGTTTATCAAATGATGGGCCAAAAGGAATACCTATTGGCCAAGAATAAATGGACCTTTTAAATCTAAATAGAACAACATCTTTAGGTGTTATCCTATATCCAACATTTAATTGTATATACTCGGGATTGTTTCTTGTAGCAAAGTTACCTAGTAAATACAAAGTACTACCAACATACCACCGTCTGAAAGTGCTGTCTTTTCTGACATTTTGGGCATTCACCCGGAAACTGCTTGTTAAAACTAAAATAAGTCCAATCCATAAAATTTTCTTTTGCATATCTTTTTAATTGATGCTGCAAAAGTAGATAGGCGAGATGCCTTAACTCATTCACTTAAGTGAAGAAATACGTGCTAGATCTTTTTTTCCAGAATTCTTGCCCTCAGTCTGCTTAATGACTGGGGTTTGATTCCCAAAAAACTCGCTAACTGGTGTTGTGGAACACGTTGAATAAGGTCTGGTCTATTTTGCAGTAAGTTCAGGTATCGTTGTTCAGGTGATGAAATCTTAAACTCATCAAAATTGATATGCTGCTTTGCTAAATGTTCTTCTGCCACCATTTTGCAAAGGGTTTCAAACTTCGGGAACTTACTGAATGTCTCAGTTTCCATACCTGACTTTGTAACCGTTAGCATGGTATCCTCAACACAACTTATAAAATATTCAGACGCAGCATTATTTTTTACACAATGGGGTGTTATACCTTCCATTTCTGTAAAAAAGGCGGTAGTTTTTTCTTCACCATTTATGATGTAATATTTCCGTATACATCCTTTTAGAACAAAATAGTCATCCTGCGATTTCTGTCCTTCTTTGAGTAAAATAGCCCCCTTCTTAAAAGAGCGGAATATGTCTAACGAAAGTATTGCGTTCTTCTCATCTTCTGTCAGAGAAATGTATTTTGATATAAAGTCAAATAGTAAATTTTTCATTGTTTATTTTGTTGTTACTGTTGCCTGTTACACCTCTGACTAACGTTTCACAAGTTATTGATATTCAGTTGCACACAAGGTCATTAAGTATTGTGGCAAAATTATGAATTAGCTTCTTCATTTCCATGCCTTTGCGCTGCCTTTTCTGATCTAAGGACTCCGATTGCGTGCCTTTTTTTGTAAGGTATCTCCTTTGTGACCATTTCCCAGATAATGATGGCCAGTTTTGAAGCTGTAGCGGATATAGCTGATGTCCTACCTTTCCTGAAAGGAATTTGTTTATAGAAATTTGAATGCGCTGTATCTTTTAGATTGCCACCTGCATTGGCAGCTTTTACCAATGCAATCTTTAAACGGCTACTTTGCTATGGTATTCGGTTACTCAAGATTCTACCGCCATTGATTTAATTAGTGGGTGCCAACCTTAACCAACTTATAAATTACATTGCCGTTTCAAATTTATGAATACCAGGACTTGCCTCATTCATTAGTATCAATATGGTTGAGTGAATTACTCCTTCGATGGCGAGTAAATCCACACCTTCGAAGTATTGATAGGAAAGCAGGTTGATGTTAATATCGGGTGTATTCTTGCCAATGCGCTTATGCCGCAACGCTGTCTTCTTTTGTTCCTTATCCAGCTTGTATGCCTTTGCCACGCTGCCATGCTTGGGAATAAACTTGAACTAACTATGAGGGTACGCTTGGCCAAACTCACCTCTTGAAATAAAAAGACTGCCACTCCTTGAGTGGCAGTCCAGTCGGTTGACCTAAATCATACCTATTCTCTCTATGAAGAGATTTTACTGTTACCTCAAAGTTCAAATAGTTATCACAATAATAAATCAGCCATTATGCGGTGTTTATTAGCAGTTTACATCCCTACTTAAGTGGTAAAAATATCAACCAACTACCGTTTGTGTTTCTGCAGTGGTGCGCTTTCGAAGCCGCTTCCTATCCAACGAAACCAAACGTGGAACGAAGATAAAAACTTATGGCGTACACTTCACCGCACCATTGTTCTTAGGTTTAGATCTCGATAGAAAGCCTACTAAATTACCTGAAAGAAAGAGTTGAACTATCACCATTGCTAGGCACGTCCTATTTTCAGAAACATTTTGTTAGCGGCTGGCCTTCTCAAATCGTCAACTGACTCGTCCTG
>Ga0209490_10005769_pt1 | contig 11268 bp, 26 predicted proteins | sample MAT06_FD_187209 | JGI IMG/M metagenome (GOLD analysis project Ga0209490, IMG submission 187209) | Freshwater microbial communities from Lake Fryxell liftoff mats and glacier meltwater in Antarctica - MAT-06 (SPAdes) (version 2) | ecosystem: Environmental > Aquatic > Freshwater > Ice > Liftoff...
CGAGATCAACACGTCGATCGCCTAAGCGACTTAATCGAAGAAAACATCAAAGCCAATCATGCTGCTCTTACTGAGATTAAAGCAAACCTCTCAGAAGTCCGTAGACTGGCAGATGAGACGACAACGAGCCTGTTTGGCACTAAATCCCTACCCGGCGGACTTTCGCAGCAAGTACAGCAATCTGCCAAGGATATTAACGATCTTAGGGATAGCATGAACGCAAAGCATTTATCCCAAGAAGGTCACATCAATCGATTGATTAAAGAGATCGATCGGGCTAGAGCTATTCTGGGTGCTTTGTTTGTTCTCCCTGCGGTTGTAGTTGTGGCGCAATGGTTTTTAATCGATCGAAACGCGGACGATATTAAAAGGATCATTCCAAAACTTCAATCAAGCATCGTTAGAGTTATTCCCCGATCAAACACATCTCGCGCTCACGTTTTACCTCAATAATCGGTAGAGGTAGCGGTAGCAAAGGCATTTGATCGCCATATGGTTTGCAAAGATCGATTGCCAAGCTTTCCACAAGCTTAACTAATGCGACATCTTCATCTTTTAGCCACGATCTGAGGATGCTCCCAAAACTATAGGTGCGTTCGCCAAGTGCAGGACATCCAATATACTTCATCGCCACCTTATCGATCTGATCTTTCTTATGAGTAATGCTCAGCTCAGATGCTCTGAGTATTGAGATGATGTCAGCAACCTCATAATATCTAGCCAAAGTTGCAGCAAGATCCGCAAATGCATCTAGCAATCTAGGTGACGTGCTTTTTTTGGTGTATGTGAAAGATGTGATCACCTCGTCCTCATCCTCGTAGGATATGGATTTAATTTCGGTGTCGATGATTGAGATTTTCAGTAGTTTCATGATTGCTCCTTTTTAGTTTTGTTAAGCGACGATTTGTTGAGCGAGGAATTTGTTAGTTTCCTCAATATCAATCTCTAGCCATGTGGCAAAAAGTCTGATAAGTGTCGCAGTTGTTAATGCATGTCCTCTCCAATCTTCTAAATCTTTTTTGCTCAATGGGTTGTCCAAAGCCTTGAGGGTTGCCCCTAATTGCCGCGCGTGTGCCGCAAGTTCTTCAGATCTTTTCGCTGAATGTTCAAACTGCTCAACTAGTTTTTGTTGCGCTGGCTGTTCTTCTGTTGTCATGTTTTTTGTGATGATCCATTCGTTTGATCTTTACTGAGCAAATCAAGGAACAACTCAGCTTCGATGATATCAATCTCTACCCACGAAGCGAAGATTTTCGCTTTTTCCTTAACTGTTGATGCACGTCTTTTCCAATTGCTTAGAGATTCTTTGGTCAATTTGGTTTCGGTTTTGAGGATTGTCGCCAATTCTCTGAGCTGCTCCAGAAGAGTTTCAGCATCCTTAGCTGTGGTTTCCAATTGCTTGATCAGTTTTTGTTGCTCTGTCTGTTTTGTTGCCATCTTTTTTATCCTTATATCGTTTGTCTCTTTCTTTCTGGCTCAGTACCCGATCGACATAGATCCGAGGTCTACCCGCCGATCTACCTGATTCAGACTGGGTTTTACTGCAAACCTTGCAACGGTATCTACGAGATCCCGATCGGGTTTTGCCGATAGATACCGTTTGGTTTCCGCAATACTTGCAGATTGGGTTACTCATTCTCTCATTATACACACATTAAGTCGTTACGCAACATTTACAAATAATTCAAGCAAATCAGCAGGTAACTCAGAGTGACCGATATCGTTTGGCGACGGCAGTATAGATGGCAGCCGCTCAAACATTGCAGGATATTCGGACTTAGTAACGAAATTTGTAACAGCATCATTTTTTAGTTTTCTGGCGTAATCGATCGCGTGATCTCCCAACCTAAAAAACTTGAATCCTTGCTTGAGATCCGCATTGCCTCGGATGCCAAAAGCTTCAGCCCGATCGGATTGAGTTAGGAATATGCCGCGAATGTTAACCTTTCTTGCCTCCATCAGCAGTACTTGAGATAGCTCTTTATATGTTGCCTCAGAATCGCTGTGTTTACTGACTGCAGGGCATTCATCCATAATTACAAGTAAGCTATGGAACCTTGTTGATTTACTCTCACGCTTTGCATATCTTTCTCTCACTAAGCCGATCAGCATACTGTGCATGATTGAAATCTCTTTAAAATTTCCATTGATGCCAGCAACCGTGAGATCGCCCCACGTATCAGGAGCGGCGTGAGGATCTAGCACCAATATAGATCCGCCAATCGATCGAGCGATATTGAGAGCTAAGGTGCTTTTACCTGTACCGGGTGTTCCAACCAAAGCATAGTTTGGATTTTTATCGCAATCGTTCCAACCGTGACCATCCCAATCAAAGGTTTTTATTGGGGATGCTTCGATCGCTGGCATCAATGTTGCAGGTGGTAGCTGTAATTGTGGTTTGGCTGCACTGAGTTCAGCGAAATATTGAGCATATAAACTGGCTTGTCCCTTCTGATTTTGCACATCAGCAACTTGGGTATGTGCTAATAAATGTCTCTCTTGCTGCTCCTTTATCTCTAGGTTGCTTCTGCCCGATCGCGCCGCTAACACACCGCCAACACACGCCCCAATCTTTAGGTAATCGTTGTCGACAATAGTTGCTGTGAGCATTCCAATCACAGCCGCCACGCCACACATCAAGGCAGAATTGCTTGATTTGTTGCGAGTCTCTAGCCAGCTTAAAAGATCGGGGTTCATTTTATCCGAACGCTCTCCAAAGCAAAAATATAATCGATAGGAAAAGGATAAACGGGTGAGTTAGTTTGAATAACTGTATCCCTTTTCCATGGATGTATAGAACCGCCGCGATTGTTACCGCTACGTGAATTAGATAGCCAGCCGCAGCCCAAGTTAAAAAACTCATTAATAATTCTAATAGTTCCATATTCATCCGAACGCTCTCCAAAGCAAGAATATGATCGATAAAAGGGCAAAAAGCGGGTGATTTACTTCGACTGAGTTCAGTCTGTCTTTATAAATGATTACAACCAATAGCATTGATATTGCTATAAAGGCTAGATAGCCAGCCGCAGCCCAAGTTAAAAAGCTTAGTAATAATTCCATGTTTATCTAAATGCTCTCCAAAGCAAGAATATGGTTGAGGAGGCTGTGAGGAATAGCCAAAGAGTGTTCTCGTTTACGAGCATCGTCAATATCGCAGAAACAGGCGGGACTGGTTTCTGTGACTTCTTTGTTTTGCGGTAAATATCTATAATTAATAGAGTCACAAAAGTAGAATGAGCTAAATAGAGACCAGCTAGCAGTGTTAAAAAACCCATTATTAATTCCATGTCATCACCGCCCAAAACAGCTTACTCGATTGCGAAATCATCACCGCCACAAATAAACCAAGAGCAAACAAAAAGCATCGCCGCTCCCAGATTTCCCCCTGCTCTGCAAGATACTTCCATGCAGCTAAACCAAAGCTAATGGTAGCGATTGAGAGGATTATCAGGGCAATCCGTCCGCTAGCTGAGAGTAGGCTGTAGGCGATCGATCCTAGGCATAGGAGGATCGATCCTAGTAGGATGCGTTCGAGGAATGTGTAGATGGATTTCATGGGTTTATTCCTCTCCAAATAGATCGATTGCTGAAAGGATTCTGGCATCGTAATATTCAGCTAGTCTGTTATTGCCACAAAGAATTGAAGACTTTATTTTAGCAATCGTTTCGCGTGTCCCATCCCAACGCTGAGGAAAAGAACCAGAAGAGCAGATTCCACCTGTTTCACGGTGATAGATCTGATATTCAAAAAGATAGTATTTCATTTTTATTCTTCTCCAAACAAATGAATTGCTGAAGTGATCTTGATTTTGTGCAACTCTGCGGAAAAATAGCCAAAGGATGAGGAAAGAAGAAGCTCTTTTAATCGGTAAAGATCTTTAGATGTCCCATTCCAGTTCATAGTTGTGTCATCAGAAGCGCAAATCTTTCCTGTCTTCTTTTCTGTTACATCGAACTCAAAAAAATACTTTCTCGTTTCTCTAGAAGTTTCCATGATTTACTCATCCTCTCCAAATAGATGTGTCGCTGAGATGATTCTGACATCGTAGACTTTTATTGATTGCTCAACAAAAGCAAGAAGGGCAGATTTCACCTCTCCCATCCCTTCAAATGTGCCACCCCAATAGTGAGCACAAGAACCAGAAGAAAAGATTTCGCCTGTTATTCTGTGATAGACCTGATACTCGAAAAAATATCTTTTTGTTTTCACGCCTCTCCTTTGTCTCCTAAATACGCTTGCACTTTTCCTCTAGTCTCCGCACTCAGCGCACCCATCGCAACATCAAAATTGCGATGCTCCAAATCATTAAGCATTTCAGCCGCGCCATAAGGGTTGTTTTTTGCATACGTTTCCCACTGCTCAGGCGTGGCGCATCCAATCAATCCCAGTGCGTGCCAACCGACTGTGTTTAAGATTGCTTCGATCATTTTGCACCCCTAAAATGTTGCCAGCATTCAAGTAAAACCAAATCCAATCCGTTCTCGTTGTCTTCATCTTCATGGATCAGATCCATGCACTTTCCTCTCAGCCCTTTAAATTCTTGTGGGACACTGTCCTGAATGTACTCAATCTGAGTCCCTACCCTAATCCACCAAAAAACCCCAGTAAGCTCAACTACATCTGAGTAATCGTCGGCGGGGCAATCCGCTTTAAAGATCTCTGTGAATTTTATCGTACCCTCTTGGATTCGATCGATCTTCCAAAGACCTTGAGAACTGTAAACAATGCTGAGCTTAGTGCCTTCGCTAAACTCAATGGTGACAGGTTCATTGCCTCCACTAAATTGACAATTCCGCTCACCCTCGATATAGATGTTGTCGTCCGATTGTCCGAAGATTCTGATCCGTTTCTCGGTGTTTCTTTCCATTTAATCCTCTCCAAGTAAAGTATCGACAACTGCACGAATAAACACGAACAATAAAATCAGGATCAATATACTGATCATGCAGACCTCGCGATCGAAGCGATTGCCAAATGTTGATCGCTGCTTCTTGGCAACGACATGATGTGTGGAACTGCTCCGATCGCTTTACTAAATCGCAACCCGACGCACTTCATGATCGCGTTAGGTAGGCACTGCATAACTTTATAGTCAAGACCCTCAGCAATCCTTTCGGCAATTGCAGCCGCTATGAGATCTGACTGCTCATTGTCATACCTCGAAGCAAGCAACCCGATCAAATCTTCGCTGCTCTCATCTTCAGTAGTGGATTCAGCTCGATCGTCTGATGCCGATGGCTGGCAAAATTTAGCCTTATAGTCTGCGACTGACATCTTCTGTGTGTTGATGTAGTGGCGCGCGTGTTTGATCGCCTGTACCTCATCCTCAGAAAATGCGGACTTGGCTGTATTGATGCCGTAGCATCCCGCATAAGTCTTCAGTGTGTTTACAGACTTAATGCCTAGTTCTGCCAGTAAATCGGTCTTGGATGTGAAATTATCAACTTGGGTTTGCATATTCTCGCCTGTCAATGACTAGTAATGATTGTCATTGATACTAGCATAATTTACTCAAATTAAGTAAACGCCATTAGTGTTTTTAAGTAAATTAAAGTTATCCTTATTCTGTAAGCGTCTTAAGGATATATGGCTAGAAAAATACAAATCTGTGCAAGTTTTGATGAGCAAACGATCGATGATTTGCAAGATATAGTAGCGGTAAGCAAACAGAAAATTATCCAGTTAATCCCAATCCTAGTGATCGAAGCTTTGGAGCATCGGCAGGGGACTGGGATTGCGGAGCGGTTGGACGATCATGATAATCGGATTTTGAGGTTAGAGAAGAAGAGCCTCTAGTGCTGATAATAGCCAAAAAGATCTTTGGGCAAATCTGAATACATTTCATCCCATCTATTGAGGATCATATTCTCAACATCACAGAGAACATCATACAAACTTTTTGACGTACCAATAGAACAAAGCCATCTTTCATCATACATCTTAGACAATGTCGGAGCAATTACAACGCTCCAACATCCCCGACGATCTTTACTGATTCTGACAACCCATTCTCTATCCAAAATAGAGTCTAATTTGTCCGCAGCCTTTTGATCGATCATTGCCATGCCTCTTAAAATCTAATTGTTATTCCTTCCCAAAAACCACAAGGGTGAAATAATCATCCCACTCACGAGTAAACCTCACATAGCACTCACCTGATTCTGTGTCCAAATATCCGATTAGCTCAGCACCATGCAAGGATCTAGCACCCTTAAAAATGTTGAGCACACGGTATACCTTACGGGTGTCGGTGTGTTGCCAATGGCTCCCAATCGAAGGAGGAGGAGGCTCGTTTATTGGAGTGAAACTATTATGCCAATCGCTAGCAACAGAGCAAAACCTGACATAGCTTTTACCTGATTCTGTATCTTGATATTCGATCGCATCAGTACCTTGTGAAGATTCAGCCCGATCTAAAAGGCTGGTCACACGGTATACTTTTTTGTGTTTTTGTCCTGCCAATAGCTTCCAGTCAAAGGAAGGTCGTTGCTCATTTTGATGTCTCCTTTAATGTGTATTTTCCGTTTCAACCACCCATCGAGAGTGCTTAAAATCTAATTGTTATCCCTTAAAAAAAGACTAAACGAGTAAAATCTTCATTCCAATCGCTAGCAAATCTGACATGGTACTCGCCTGATTCTACTTCCAGATATCCGATCAGCTCAGTACCGTGCAAGGCTTTAGCACCTTTAAACATGCCAATCACACGGTACACCTTATCTGTGTTGTTGTCTTGCCAATGACTTCCAGTCAAAGGAAGGTTCGCCAATCATTTTAATGTCTCCTTTAATGTATATTTTCTCTGCCTGCATTTGCGATTGCTTCAAACAATCCACCCAAAGCCACACAGCAATTCTCAGTATCTCGATAATGCTGAGATATTTCCTTGCAAGATAGGCACTGCTTATATCTGTCTATCTTGCCATCCCACTTGCCACTAATGGCAATATATTCTGTGCTGGGTGTGATTGTGTGATGGCACTCACTGCACTGGTGTGGGACTCTAGCTTTACGTTTTTTCTCACGATAGAATGTTGGATCTACTAGATCGCAGTCGTTCATCTGTTCTCCTATTTCAATAGTTTCATCCTGTAGCCTTTAGAGCTATTGCTAGCAAGTCCAAAAGGTTCTTTTAACACTCCCATTAGATTCCGAGTAGTTCGATCGCTAAGCCCGATCAAACTACCAATATTGCTTGCATTGCGCCACTCTCCATCAAGCAAAAGATTGTGAATGGCAATTGCTTTTTGCTGGTACTGGGTTGGGTACTTAGGGGCGGCATGAGTGATCGCCCATTCGATCGCCCATGCGTTGAGGTTGTTACGAGTCGAGGTTTTCATTAATTACAGCCATTATCTCGAACCCAAGTCTCGGAGCCTCTCACAATTTGAGTAACTCTGTGACTCCCTAAAACGTGATAGCCACCACCGGGAGAAGCCATAGGAAGATCTACCCATAGAAGCCCATCCTCTGAAACGTCCATCACCTTACCTGTTTTGGGGAGTTGCCACCCTTCTACTGTAATCAAGTCACCAATTTTAACGACAGGATGCGTGTCTTCCCAAGGCTGAATATCCTTAAAGGAGTAAGGGGGGTAGGTAGTTTTTGTTACGGTTTCAATAGTCATTTGCTTATCCTCTGTTCGGTATGTACCTAATATAACACATAGGATGTGTAATACCGCATACTTAATATTTCTTTACAATCACAAAATTGCATCAACGATTTTGCGGGTCGTTCATTTTAATCCCTCCCTTAATGTATATTTTCCGTCTTTATGCTTAACGACTCCCAACGCAAAGTAATGAGCTAGAAGGCTTTGCCCGACCTTTGTATGATTGAGAATCGTACTTATATCTGAGTCTGGATTCGCCGCTAGAAACTTCTTGAGTTGATAAAGCTTGGTTGTGGTTAGGTTGGGTTTCTTCCTCACTGGAAGTACAAATAGCATTTCAATTCCGCACGGGGGCGGTGGTAATTCTTGGATAGCCCTCAATCGGAGCGGGTGATCTTTTGGAGGTCGATCGCCGCGCTTACGGACTGATACGTTGAGCGATCCTAGATATCGATCGATTGTGTCTTTGGATATGCCAAACATCCTTTGGATCTCTTCAAAAGTAAAACCAGCCTCATACCAGAGCTTGACCTGTGGCGCGTAACCCTGTTTGATTTTGCGCTCATTTCCGATCGATTCATCGATCCGTTTTAATGCCTTAATGACTGTGCTAGAAGATCGATTAAAACGCGCCCCGATCGCTCTAAAAGTCAAACCCTGCGATCGTAATTCTTGATATTCTAGAATTCGATCGGGATGGATGCGGGTTGGGTTAGCCATTTGTCGCCACCTTATATCCGCTCTCATCAGTCCGCACGATCTTCCCTGCGTTTAGTAATCTCGCGATCGAGGTGTAGATCTTTATTAAGTCTCCTGAATCCCTGAATGCCCTGTGGTAATGCATATCAAAGTCTCTCACGATGCTATGATCTGCACAAAAGATGGGATGAGCCTCCACAAATTTCACTGTGAGATCATCGGTAACTTGTTCATCGTCAAAAAATCCATCATCAAACATTTTCACTATCCTATATCCTCTTTTATTGTCATAAACAATCTTGCCAGATTCAAGCAACCTTTTCAAAGAATCGCCGATCTCTCTCAGGCTTTGCTCATCTTTGATTGGCTTACCGCAGTGTGTTTCAAACGCTGTCACAACGCGCCACCCTCGCACACTGCGATATCCTCCACAAAAGAAAGAGAGAAGCTCTTCTATCAGTTTCATCGTCAGATCGTCTGTAGCCTGTTCGCTCTCAAACATTTTCTGCCACCTTATATCCTGTCTCATCAGTCCATACGATCTTCCCGTCATTCAGCAACCTTTTCAAAGAATCATAAATCTTTCTCAGGCTTTGTTCATCCTCGATCGACTTGCTGTAGTGGGTTTCAAATGCTGCCACGATCCGAAATCCTGCACAGAAAAAGTATGGATACCCCTTCAAGAATTGCATCGTCAGATCGTCTGTAACCTGTTCATCATCAAACATTTTTATACCCTCGCTAAAGTAACTGATTCCGACTGACCTTGATACTTACCTTTGCGATCGGCGTAGGTTGTCTCACATGGTTCACCCTCAAAAAAGAGGAGCTGACAGATGCCCTCGTCCGCATAAACACGGCAATCTGCTCCTGACGAGTTGCTAATTTCAAGAGTGATATGCCCTTCCCACGCCGCCTCGATCGGGGTTGTGTTGCAAATCAAACCAGTCCTCGCATAAGTACTTTTACCCAAGCAGATTGCTGTGACATTCGGCGGCATTTTTACCCGCTCCCTAGAGACTCCCAATCCGTAAGAATGAGCAGGGATGATAAAGAAAAATCCATATTCATCAGATTGAATTGCTGCCGATTCGAGGTTGTCAGGGTTGAAGTTTTTTGGGTTAACGATTGTGCCGGGGATGTGTCTGAAGATCTTGAACTCTTTGGATGAGAGAGTGATGTCATAACCATAGCTGCCCAAGCCATGGGAGACGATCTTTAGTGATGCCGTATCTGAATTACATCCAATTTCTCGCACCATACTCAACCTGTACGGCTCGATCATTTGATGATTTACGATCAGTTTCTCAAGTTGGGTGTCATTTAGTATTGCCATCGATTGCACTCCTGTAGATTTCTAAACTTTTTTCGATGTAGCGGCGTTGGTATTCTGTAGCGGTCTTTAGCTGCTCCTTTAATGCAATGATCTTCTGGGCTGCGGTTTCCTTGACGTTTGGATCGCTCCAGCATACTTCTTTAGGTCTGGTCATTTAGTTCTTCCAATTCCAAGAGTCGTTTACAGTTGTTCATTTTCTCTTGATGCAACTTAAGAGATCGAAGCACAGCAGAAAGATTTTCCTCATTTAGTTTGTCCAAATAGTTGTTTGCATTGCCACCCAATCCACACCAAAACCAAATCAAATATGAGCGACTGCGTTTTCGTGTGGCGACTATTTCCCACCAATCGATAAAGCTGTTGATGCATCTTTCAAATCCGTAAATCATATATTTTCTTTCGCATCCCTAATGTCTCTCTCGATTCGTTTGACGTTAGCTTCGAGTCTTTGCAAATAGACTTCAGGCACATCTTTGCCACGCTTTATATCGTCCTCCATCTCTTCTAGCTCCTGCTGAGACAATGCTAAATTAGCTTCTAGATTCTCAATCAATCGATCGTTCATGCTACTACTCCCATACTTTTTAAATGTGCTTTTACAATCACCCCTAACGCCTCAGTGAGCGTGTGAGTATAGGTTTCGTGACCGTCGATCCGAGCAATGTATTGCACTTTGATCGGATCGTATCTCATGAAACCTAGGAAATCGCGCTCATGCCAGACCCCCCATACAGGTGGATCGCTGTGGCGCGTAAGCGCGATTGTAACCCTTAGCCCCTGCACATAATGCTTGCTGGTGTATTGATGCCTCTCGTGATCGATCATGATGCCTCTTTTAGAAAGTTTTCTGAAAAACTAAATGTGTGATCGCTTTTTGGACGGGTAACACCCTGAGCATCAATCCAAGATTCATCGTCAAAGCTCAGTCCAAAAACGAAAAGACTATTTCTAAAATCACAATCGATCACAGTGGCGATCGCGCCTTCGATCAAAAAGTGTGCGGAGGCGTTCCATCCATGCCCATGCTGCTTCTCAAACGACCGCGTTAACTGCACTCGATCGCCGATCTTGTATGGGCAAAATCGATGGAAGAGTTGGGCATGAGTTGTTAAAACTGTTTGAAGTTTGTATCCGAAATCCCTGCACAAAAGTGATTGTAAATCTTTCACTTTTGCCTCTACTTGTAGTAGATATTCTGCATAACTTTCCGCGCTGTTCATAAATTTTCTCCTAGTAAATTATTGGGATATCAAGAAGCCTGTGCCATCTACGCAAATCTCACACATTTTTTGAATGTCTGGATCTTCCTCGTAGAGTTCTTGAGCTTCTTCATACCCTTCCCAGTTGTCAACACCCGCCTGTCTCAGTGCGGCTAGCATTGCGGCATCCTCCCTGAGTTCAAGTAGATAAGAAGCTGTCACGGTGATGTGAGATCTCAGTGGTGTAGTATTTTCGGTCATTTAATTTACTCCTAGTAAACTACTCAAGTATTGAACTCGCATTAATGCGACGGCTGCACACTGTGGGATGACAGCGTTACCTAGTCCGCTAAGTCTGTCCAATCGATTGGGAAACCCATGAGCCACTCCACAAACTGGGGGTTCAGTACTTGCC
>Ga0209490_10005771_pt1 | contig 11265 bp, 2 predicted proteins | sample MAT06_FD_187209 | JGI IMG/M metagenome (GOLD analysis project Ga0209490, IMG submission 187209) | Freshwater microbial communities from Lake Fryxell liftoff mats and glacier meltwater in Antarctica - MAT-06 (SPAdes) (version 2) | ecosystem: Environmental > Aquatic > Freshwater > Ice > Liftoff...
GCTCCTTCATTGTTGATACCGATGATCATTTGGGCGGCAACTTGAGTGGAGTTGTTGTAAGCACCGGGGTTATTGGTGGAAGACGGAGTAACCGTCTGGCCAAGGCCGGTGAAGAAGCCAATCAGGTTTTCGCCGCGGAGGGCGGGGTTTTCGCGGGTCATGTAGGTGCCATCGGCTTTGATGACGACGCCCACACGCTTGCCGGCAGAATCGGTAGTTTCGAAGATACCGGGCTGAACGGCGAAGACGGTGACGGCGAGTGAACTGGAGCCTTCATTGACCGTCATGCGGAGGGTAGAGTTACCCGGTGCTACATCGCAAGGAGTCTGGAAGGTTGCCTGTTCCTGACCGTTCAGGTTGGCGAGTGAGACGATTGGAGCCGTGCGGCCACCGACTTCGATTGAGACATTGTTCAAGCGAAGTGAGTAGGGGCCGACGAAGCTGTTACCCATGATGACGCCGTTGAGGCTTGGCGCTATGTTCGAGCCGAAGACAGTTGCGAGCCCGCAAGGGACCAGGCCAGCCTGGAAGCCGGCAGCGTTTGAGACACGAGTGATCGTGGGGCCCGGGGGCAGCGCGGTGAGGCTGAAGGTAACGACTCGGGTGACGGCGCTGGCCGAAATCGAGATCGGACCGGCAGTGGTTCCTGCGGTTGCGTTTACGGTAGCGACGCCCTGACTATTGGTTGGCGCAGAGGAAGCAGAGAGAGTGACCTGACCGCTTTGGACGGCGAAGGTAACGTTGGCACCAGAGATGGCACGGCCCTGAGCATCAAAGAGCTGGACGGAGAGGGGGGTGGTGAAAGGCCGACCGATTACCGCCGACTGGTTGTCGCCAGAAATCTTGACGAAGTTGCCAATGGTGACGTTGTTCACAACGGTCCAGATGGTGTTGGCGTTGCCTGCACTGGTGCGGATCTTGACTTCACCTGGGGTGGAGCCGAAACGTACAAGGAAGGAGAAGTCGCCGTCGCTGTTGGAGTTGTTAAAGAGTGACTCGATTGTAGCGTCACCGGAGATTACTTCGACACGTATAGTGACACCGGCGAGACGGTTGCCGAAGGCATCGGTGACTCTACCGCGGAGTGCGAGCGGAGTAAGAGTGCCAGGGCCGCCGGATTGGTTATCGCCTTGTGTTTTGGTGATCAAGCCGGGTGGCCCAGCAACGACTTCAATGTTGAAGTTGAAGCTGCGGCCGGGGTTGGCGCAATTGCCAACACAAGCCTGGAAGTTAGAGGTACCGAGTTTGGAGCCGGCGACGATATCGCATGAGACATCACCTTGTCCATTGGAGAGGTTGGTTTGAACGCAGTTCGCGCTTGCTCCCTGGTCAGGATCGTTGCCGGTGGAACCGGAGAAGCCGACGCCCTGGATGGGTGAGCCGAATCCGGCAAGGGTTCCGCTAAAGAGGCTTGCCTTGATTGCGCCCGCAGTTGTGGTTCCAGCCTGGACACGGATAGTTGAGCCTTCAGCCGGATTGGTGAGGGTAATATTGGGCGGGCTTGCCGGAAGGAGGAGTGGCGGGGGCCCCGACTGCGGATACGTAACCACAGTAAAATCTACGTTTCCATTTGGGGAACTGGCACGAACAACACTAGTCCGAGGCTGATTAAACGCATCGTTGTAGAAGAGGACGGAGCCATATTGAGTCTGGGCGAGCCCTCGTGAGTCCGTGGTGCTGGTTGTGAGGGTAACGTTGCCACCACCACCGCCTTCCTGAACCTGCCAAGAGACTGTGACGCCGCTCTGGGGGTTACCTGCACCGTCGCGCACACGAACCGTGAGCGCTTGCGGCGCCAGGAACTGAGAAAGAACGAGTTGCCCGTTGCCGGAGACGATCTCGATGGGCAGTGGAGCACCCGGATTTCCGCCGCCGCCGCCACCACCGCCAGGATTGCCGGTGCCAGTAACGTTGATGGTGAAGGATTGCCCTTGTGATCCGCTCGTTGAAGCAGTAACAGAAAAGGTACCTGTGGTTGATGGAGCGGTGTAACTTATCGTCGCGTAACCGTCTTTATTGGTTATGGCTGCAGATTGGTCGAAGGGAAAATTAGTGGTACTGGATGCAAAATTGATCGTGACTCCGCTGAGAGGACGGGTGGAACTGTCAAGTGCGCGGACGACCAGTGGGCGGCCACGCTGGCCCTGGACAGCCGATTGAGAAGGCGTGATCGTGATCAGGCTGAACGGAATGCCTGTTGGAGCGCGCCCGGTAAAGAAGCTGGGGCCAACAAAGGTAGGCTGCGAAATAGAACTATTCAAACTATTCGTTTCAAGGTTGATCCGGGAAAGTGTATTGGAAACATTTGAAAAGAAGTAGCGATTGGATGGCTGCTCGTCTGAAGTGACAAGGTAGCGGCCGCCGGTGAGAACACCTGTACCGCCAAGCTCCAACTGTACCGGATTGACAAGCGGAGAAACCAGACCACCACGGAATACCGTATTGCTGACGCCCACATAATAAAGTGCGGTGCTATTGGAGGTGACCTTGAAGCGCTCTGCGACTGCGCTCGGTATTGTGGACTGAGCGATGGTGCGGGTAATCGTATCGACGACGTAGATTTGAGTGGACCCAATCACATTGCAAGCGACGACAATGCGACTGCCGTCAGGGGTGAACTGAGGCTTGAGGCAGTTGGACCCGGTAATGGGGATCTCCGCCCCGATTTGAATGAGTGCGTCGCGGCCGTCAATTTCGAGCAGACGGTTCTGGGCGGTGACATAGATCAAACCAGTGGCACCGACCATCATGGTTGTTGGACCATTGGCGATGCTGAGGCGGCTGCCGATGGTATTATTGCCGAGATTGATGGCGACCAGTGTGCCGTTGCTGTTCAGAACAAATGCGCGGCTGGAATCGATGGAGAAGTCCACATCTACCGGTACGCAATTGGTGTCTCCGCAGGTGTTAAGGCCTGTGATTTCCTGATCCGTTGCTGTGTCATAGATGCGCAACGCCTGTGAGAGAACAAGCAATCGGCGGCCGTCTGGTGAGATTTTGGCTGTTGTGATATTCGCCAAAGATCTGGAAGTCGTTTCCGCGTAGGGAGAAGAGCCGGAAAACACGGCGATCGACTTGGTTACGCTTTTGGAGAATACGTAAAGCTTTTGGCCATTGGGATGCCAAATGGCTTCAAAGGCAAGGGGGTCGACGGCAATAGTGCCGATCTGGGTGAATGGTTCGGGGCTATAGATATAGCCGGTCGTGTTGCCCGAGTTTTCCTGGGGGAGCACAACAATATTGGAAGCAGATACTGGCGCAATGAAAGACAAAGTGGCCAGCAAAAACAGAGATAGCCTATACATGGATTTCCTCTTCAGAGCTAAAGAGATGGAAGGACGCAGCCCTCTGATGTTAACAGAGAATGTCCTGATCTCACAAAAATAAAATCGGGGCGGACCGAAGTCCGCCCCGAAGTGGTTTCAAGCTATGACAAGGCTTAGTTGTCGAGCTGTTCGGCCTGCGAAGCACCAGTGTTACGACGGATGCCTGCGGGATCGAGAATCAGCGCGAGGTAGCCATGTGCAGTCTGGAGGTTAGACGGATCGCTTACAAAGGCGAAGCCGTGTGCCCAGCGGAAGTTGCACGAGATGATGATGTAGCCCTGGAAGCCGACAACCGGTTGGATGCCGAACTCAGGACCACCGAAGAGCAAGTTGAAGGTAGCGACCTGGCCAGAGGGAACAGACTTGCTGAACGACTGAGGCGTAGGATCGATACCACCGCCAGCGGTGGTGCCGTAGAAGAATACGCGGCAGATGCCGGTTTCGTTCACGGTGCCGAAGGGGTCCTTGGAAGCGTTGGCTACTGCGATACCGGTGTTGAAGCCAGTCACGCTGCTAACGAACGGATAGAGCAAGTTCGTGGCGCAGTTGGTGATCGAGAAGATGGGCCTCAGTTCTTCGGGCTGAGTCAGCACGAAGCTCGGGATCGAAGGATAGCCGTTGCCACCGGTGGCAGCGATCGGAGCATAATTGCCCGAAACGTTGGCCACGACGGAGGTGTTGGCATCGGTTACGATGCTGGTGGTTGGCGGGAAGGCGACTGCAACGAGGAAGTCGAAGCGATCGATGACGTTGTCATCGGCGCGGAGAACTTCCCAGAAGAAGGTTCCTGTGCCATCAGCAGCGGTTGCGACGCGGATGAACTGAACTGTGCGGCTCAATGCACCGTAAGCAAATCCATTGCCGCCCCAACCAAGAGCAGTGGTGCCCTGAACGGTGGCGTTGCCACCGGTGGAACCGAATGCGTAGCTGGTGTTGGCCGTAAAGCCTTCAACTGCGCCGTCAGCATTTACACCGGAGACCGCGAAGGCAGCGTTGCCAACTGCGGAACCCTGACCGAGGCAGAGACCTGCGGTGCCGGTCGAGGTTGCGATGTTAGATACGGAAGAGCTGCAACCCGAGGCGGTGGTTACAGGCTGTGCGGAAACGTAGAGGCGAACCTGAGCCGGAACACCAGAGAAGCGAGCGCGGAGGCGAGTACCGTTGGAGGCGATGCCGACACTCTGCAAGCTATTCGTGGTGGGGAAACGGCGGTTGTAGAAACCAGATTCGTTGTTATAGTTCACGCGGGGATCAGACTGACCGGAGAGGCCGTCGATTGCGACGAACTGGTTAAATACAGGATCATATACGTCCAATGTGCCGCCAAAACCGCGACGCTTAAATGAAACGCCGTAGGCTTCTGTGAAGCGGAGAGCACCGGTTGCGAGAAGATTACCTTGAGAGGAAGCTCCTTCCGTGGGGAATCCGCCGGCTCCGGTAGCATTCCAGCCCAAGCACTGAGCGTAGGGTCCGCCAGAGATTGTGTCAAAGAAGAGACCACGCTGAACGAAGCCAACTACACCCTGAGCATTGTTGAGCACGAGGTTTGCAGGAGGATTCTGGATCGAGATGAAGGCCTGGATCTGACCGTTGACCTGGAAGGCGTTGGCAACCTGAACACGGATGTTCTTGATGCGGTAAACGCGCGAACCAGCACCGGTGTGAGTACCCGGCTGAACGATCGGCACACCGACGAAGGTGATGGTCTGCTCGTTAGGAGCAAAGCCGCCGCCAACACCGTACTGGGCCTGATACACGTTGACCGGAACGCCGCCCGTAGCAGCTACTGTACCAGCAGCTGCGACAAAGGGGTAACCTGAACCAACTGCTACGCCGGCTGAGAAGAAGTAATTCTGACCAGTGCAAACGCCAGCGGTGCCAACGGTGGAGCCAGTGAGCAAGCAGGGATTCTGCTGAGCAGTGGTAGCACCGGAGGTGGGGTTGGCGGGCTCATCGATGAACAAAAGTGCATCGGTGAGGTTACTGGAACCAAAAATACGATTGGTGATGCGGGTACCAGTTACCGTTACCGAGATGTTGATCGCGGGGACGGTGGGGTTGGTGATCGCGGCGAAAGCACTACCTACGCCAAGACCAGGAGCAGCTACAATACCCTCAGCAATGCCCGTTGTCGGGGGCTGATTCATGGTGTTCTGGAGCTGGGCTTGATTGGTTGGCGTACCGATGGAGTTACCACCAGTGCACGTGATTACGATATCGCCTACGAGCTCACGCAGACCTTCGACGCGAACGACGAGGGGCGAAAAGCTGGTGTTGCAGACGAAGGGGTTCGCTTGCGCGTTGGCTGTGTTGCTGGTTCCAATAAAGGAAGCAACGGCCGCAGCGGCAAAAAGCATTTTACGGAAATGCGACATTATATCCTTCTCCTTGTGAAGTGTTGTCTTATTTTTGAATTGATGGAAGTTCTTTTTCAACCTGAGCCTCTTGTTACAGCTTTTGTACTACGACTCAAACTAAACTACGACTCCAAGCCGAAGCGACTTCTTTGTAAAACTATAAACTCTGTGCTCGCGGAATCCACGTCGCTGTGATGAAAGCCGCCTGTCTCTTTGCAGACATACCACTAGTATCAGAATGAAGCGGCTGTAGTCAAGGAAAAATCTTAGCAACTGGCTGAAAGCGCTTGGGTTAGGTTCGTTTCTGGAGATGAAATGAGTCAATCCGACACAGTTGGATGTGATTTGCGACACACATGTCCCGCCCACTGAGCATAAACATTAACGAATGGACATTAATCCAGGATTGGAATCGAGGCCTGCCGAACGGAGTAGTACTTGTTGGTCCAAGCCTGGTGGAAGATTCACTGGGAGGCTGAAGTTGATCTGGTAGAGCCCGATGAAGCCTGGGGCCAGCCCTGAAAAAAACGGGGTGAGCTCTCTTCCGTTAACCACAACCAGGACAGGACCGGTGGTGGTGCTCAGGCCGCTGGATTGCAGGCGAACAGGCCCGAGGCCGGTGGCAAAAAGCACTGCCGCCTGGCCGCGGACAGCGGGATTGGAAGGTGAGTTGAGGCTTGAATCCTGATTGAGCAGAGCTGCAGAACCACGTGCGTTTACAAGAAAAACCGCGGGCGCCTGATCGGCGATTTCGATTCGCGTTGAGGATTCACCGAAGGGGGACCGGATATTGAGGTTGGCCGACCCTGGGGGGATGGCCGAGGGGATTGCGGTATTAAGCTGAAAGCCATTGGAAAAGAAGATCGGCAGAGTCTGCCCATCAATGTCTACGGATGAGCCAGCGCCAGCGCGAACCGGGAGGCCGTTACCGAAGATGCTGATGATGGTTCCCGCCCCAATTCGCGAAGTGAAACTTGCGGCATTCAGGATGGCTGAAGAGTTCACGGAGATTTGCTCTGGGGTCAGAGTCCAGGCATCAGAGGTGGACCTCGATATTCGATAGGCGGTGGCATCGGCTGCGCTGACGACGGACTGGGCGGGAGGATTGGTAAGGCTGACCAGGGAGAAGAGGAATGGAGGGGACGGAAGGGCGGCCTGGTAGAAAAGTGCAGATCCATCACAACTCTGAAGCCTGAGGTGGAGCGATGATGTGGTGGATGTAAGATTGGCAAAGCTGGCAGGCCAAGACACGGAGCGGGAGCAGGCTGCCGCGGGGCTGAGGACTTCGAAAGTGGCAGTAGAGAAGGCGTAGAAAGCGGCACTGTTTGAGGTACGAGGGAGAATCTGAATGGCGGCTATGGGGCTGGCCTGCCAATTTGCGGCGGCAGCGGTGAAGCCGGTTGTGTATTGACTGAGGCGGGTTAAGGCGAACTGGGGATTGGGGTCGCTGATGGCCAGATCGGCATCGGCGAGGATGCCGAAGGCAGTAACAAAGTGGACACCGACTGATTGGCCGTTGCGCAAAAGGTTGAGGCCGATGACGACAGGCCCTGAGGTAGCAATTGCCTCACGAATGGCGGCAAGTGTGGGTTCGGGAAAAGCCAGACTGAGAGCGCCACTGGCGAAATCGACTGTCCGGAATGGGTTGGCTTGTGGGTCGGCACCTAGGCCAGGATCGAGGAAACCGTCGCAAATCTGGGTGCCAGCGGCATCGACTGTGCAGAAGGCGCGGAGATAGTTATTTAGAGAAGTAGTATCAGCGAGGCCGTTGTCAGAAGGAGCCACGCCGCGCTGCTGGTAGAAGCGGATTAGACCCGCCAGGGAAGCAACTAGCGAGCCCTTCTGGGCCAGAGGCAATGTCGAGTTGCCGAGATTGCCGTCGACAGCCTGAGTGATGCGGGGGTAGTCGGTGGGAACCTGTTCAGAGGCACGAGCCGAGAAGGTAGTGGTCTGGCCGCCCGCTTCGACAGAAAAGAGTGAGATGCCGCTTTGGGCCGGAAGCCGGAGCCTGGCTTCACCGATGCCTTCGGGGCTGGTAACAGGGCTTGAGTCGAGAATCGCGCCGCCGGGGGACGCCTCAAAGCGAAGTGGGACCCCCGCGAGGGGGCTGCCGGAAGAATCGCGAAGCTGGACGCGAATCGGTAGCGGAAGTACGGTAGCCGGAGCAGCGGCCTGGGAATCACCGGAGACCTTGGTCAACGCAGGGCGCAATTCTGCGAGTGTGCGCACGGTATAGTTCGCTTCGGCAAAGCTCTGTGGCGCATTGGTATTGGTAGCGCGCAGAATTACAACGCCAGCGCGGGCAGTTGAGGGAACGACGCTCTCCCAGAGGAAAGATCCATTGACGGTAGTCAAGTCGAAGCTATCGGCGGCTGAGCCGGAACCCTGGGTGACACGTAATCGAGCGCTGGCGGGGAATCCGCCAACGGCAACACGGTAGCGGGCGCCAGGGAGTAGAGAAGATGGGGTAATCGTAAGGGTAGGCTGGCGTGCTTTGTCGATCACGCGAACTGGGCCGCCAGGGTTGTATTCGAGGAAGGCCCCTTCAAATTCCTGGCGAAATGCGCCGGCAGTCAGGAATTCGTCAGTCAGTGGCGCTCCAATTGACCCGGCCGCGGAGCCTAATTCGAGATGTTTGGCTGCGATGGGACCGGTGGTGAGGAAGGCTCGCCCAGAGAGGATGCCAAGGCTGTATTCAAACAGAACACCAGACTTGAAGACCTGGCTGGCGACCTGGGTACCGGTAAAGGTAATCGAGAAAGAACGGTCTGAGACGGGTGACCCGAGAGCGCCAGAATCTGCGCCCAAGGCAAGCCAGCGAGTGAGTATGGTGCCTGAGACGAGTCTGAGGGGAGAACCGGCGAGTGCACCGTTTTCAAAGCGCTGGGTTCCATTGCCGTTGGAATCAGAAACCGGAAAGCCCAAAACGCCAGAAACTCCGCCCAGTGCCTCGTAAGAAGTAAGCGAAGGACCCGAGAGAAGGTAGGCGACGGGGCTTGAGTCGGCTTTGAGAATCAGGATACGGTTGCCTGAGGGCAAGGCGATGGCTTCTTGCTGGTATCCAACACCGGCACGACGAACCGGGGAAGCGACAGGAGTTCGAACGGTGATCCGGTTTCGCTGAATTGCGTCGAGAAAAGTTTGAGAGAGAGCCTGAGAAGGGGCCCCTTCGCCGATGGCGCAGCACTGGGAAGCAACAAAAACCGTGATTCGGTTGCTGGTTTTGCCTTCGCTGGTAGCGGTAAGGATTGCGGAGCCCCCAGCCAAACCACGAATGGTGACAATGGGGCCGGTACCGGTGATTGTCACGACCCGGCCATTTGAGGTAGACCAGAAAACCTCGCGATCGGTGACATATTCTGCAGCGTTGGTTTGAAGCACAGCAGTGAGTGAGCGGGTTTGTCCGGCAGTGAGGCGGATGGGATCCTCTGCGGCCACGGTAACGGAAATTATGGCGTTTTTGAGGATTGGCGTTCCGCTAATTGCGTATTCCATGGTGCCACCTTCAAAGGTTTGGCGGCGGCGGCCATCGGCAATGATCGTTTCTTCACCAATTGGCAGGCCGAGGAAGCCGGCCGGCCCCTGATTCTGTTCGTAGAGAGTCTGAACGGATTTACGGACGAAAATCACCCTTCCATTCAAGGAGCCTGAGGAGATGTTGTAAATGGCGCCATTGGTAAAGGTTTGGTAGTTGGCCTTGGTAGCGAAGCGGGAAGTTGCCGAGATAAGGGAAACAATCGGCGGGCCGATCTGATCCAGGCCGATTGAGTTCCAGCGGGTGAAGATGGGCTCGACGATATTGAAGCGGGTGTCAGAACCGCCATCGAGAGGAGGTAGATCCCAAACAAAGATTCCGAAGCCTTTGTCGAAGGTCTGGTAGAAGCCGCTTGAGAAGCCGATGGACTGGGCGGTCAACAGGGCGTTGAAGCGCGTGGTGTCCATTTTCGGAAAGCCTGCAATGGAGACACCAATGCTCGATTGGGTATAAATCGCATAAATGGGAGGCCTGACCTGACGGACGGCGTTATTGACGCCGAGAGTGAGATCAGGAACAGCAGGGCGGATGAGTGCGGATTTGAGGCCGGTTCTTGCGACGTCGAGAAATTCCTGACGGAAGCCACCAACACCATAGCCGACTACTTCAGTCACTGGCGGAAGAGCGACGGAGTTAACGAATTCGCCACGCTGGAAAGCAGCAAGAAACTCCTCCCTGATTGTTGGGGTTGTAGCGCCATCTCCAACCTGAATGGCGGTTGTTTGAGAGAAGCAGACTGAGAGAGTCAGCAGCGTAAGGAGAGAAGTCTGGCGCATTGAGGTCGAAAAGTAGACTAACACGCGCCAGAAGACCCAAGTTTCGATTCGAGAATTATTGATCCTTCAGTATTTTGTTGAGGCGCTTGAAGCGGCCCCGGATTTCATCGCTTGCCTCGATGATCTCCGGGATATCGTAGATCACTCTGGGGGTCATAAAGATTACCAGTTCCGTTCGTTCCTTTGATTTTGAGCGGCTCCCGAAGAGATTGCCTATCACCGGTATCTTGTGGAGGGTGGGGATTCCAGAGGTGGAAAAAGTATCGGATTCGGTCATGATGCCGCCGATGGCGATGGTATCGCCGTCCTGAACGGTGACCTGGGTCTGAACCGAGCGTTGCGAGAATGAGGGAGACTGAATTGCGGAGCTTGCTGCCGGGGCAACCGGCGAGCTTAGTTCCTGGTTGATAACGAGGGTAACGATACCGCTGGGGAGCACTCTTGCGGTGATGGCGAGGTTCACGCCGGCGTTGCGGCTGGAAACCTGATTGGTGAAAACGGAGTTTCCACCCTGCTGAACACCTGCGGCGACGGCCTGTGAGGTGAGCGTAGGGACTTGCTGGCCGACATTAATACTGGCAGCAATATTGTCTGTGGCGATGATCTGTGGAGCATTGATCACCTTAACACGGCGTTCATCTTCCTGAGCGGAGAGATAGCCGAGTAGTTCGCGGGACTTGCCAACGAGCAGACCGGCAGTGAGGTTGATACCTGAGCCAGTGGAATCGGCGAGAAGTTGCCGTGCGGCAGCTCCGGCCGTGCCACCTGCGCGACGTTGTGACAGGAAGGCCTGAACGCCCGCAGAGAAAGCACCCGTGAGACTGACTTCGTAGATTCGCGCTTCGATGAGGACTTGGCGCGGAGGAATATCCAGACGGCTGAGGAGCTTGAAAATCTGCTCATATTCTTGAGGAGTGCTCTGGATGAGAAGCGAATTGTCGAAAGGGTTGGGAACAATTTTGGGGACTCTGGGCATTGCTGGCATTGCCGATCCCTGCTGGCCGACAAAGCTGCCGGTAGCATCTCCGGGACGACCGGAACCTGGGGTGCCCCCGAGGGTAGCGCCCTGTTGTTGGCCGCCCATTCCGTAGCCACCCATTCCCATTCCGCCCATACCAAAGCCACCCATTCCCATTCCGCCCATTCCCATTCCGCCCATACCAAAACCTCCCATGCCCATCCCCATACCTGGGAACATTCCACCCATTCCACCACCCATGCCACCCATGCCACCACCCATGCCACCCATGCCACCACCCATCCCGGTAACG
>Ga0209490_10005779_pt1 | contig 11256 bp, 9 predicted proteins | sample MAT06_FD_187209 | JGI IMG/M metagenome (GOLD analysis project Ga0209490, IMG submission 187209) | Freshwater microbial communities from Lake Fryxell liftoff mats and glacier meltwater in Antarctica - MAT-06 (SPAdes) (version 2) | ecosystem: Environmental > Aquatic > Freshwater > Ice > Liftoff...
GTGAACCATCGAGGGTTGATACTGTGGTTGCTTGAAGAGTTCGACAATTCGGGCGCCGCGATCGAGTGTCGCCTTCGTGCGGGCATCGAGATCAGAGCCAAATTGCGCAAAGGCGGCGAGTTCTCGATACTGTGCAAGGTCACCTTTTATTTTTCCGGCCACTTGTTTCATGGCTTTGATTTGGGCGGCAGAACCCACGCGAGAGACCGAGAGACCGACCGAAATGGCAGGGCGAATGCCTTGATAGAAAAGGTCGGTTTCGAGGTAAATCTGCCCGTCGGTAATCGAAATCACATTTGTGGGAATGTAGGCGGACACGTCGCCGGCTTGAGTTTCGATGATCGGCAGTGCCGTGAGCGACCCATTACCATATTTCTCACCAAGGCGCGCCGAGCGTTCCAGCAAGCGGCTGTGGAGATAGAAAACGTCGCCCGGATACGCCTCACGCCCGGAGGGACGCTTAAGCAGGAGGGAAATCTGGCGGTAGGCATTTGCGTGCTTTGTGAGATCATCAAAGACGATCAAGGCATCCATACCGTTGTCCATAAACCACTCACCCATCGCTGCTCCGCTGAAGGGGGCGATGTATTGGTCGGCGGCTGCATCCGAGGCGGTGGCTGCGACGATGATGGTATATTTCAGCGCATCGTTCGCTTCGAGGGCCCCGACGACGCGTGCGATGTTCGCGTTTTTCTGACCCACGCCCACGTAGATCGAGTACAAGGGACGGAAGTCGGGATCACCACTCTCTTCGCCGGCGCGATTAATTTTTGCCGGATTGATGATGGTATCAATGGCGATCGTGGTCTTTCCTGTGGCACGATCTCCAATGATCAGTTCGCGTTGGCCGCGACCGATCGGAATCATTGCATCAATGGCCATAATTCCTGTCTGCACTGGCTGGCTTACGCTGCGGCGGTTGATAATGCCGGGGGCGATTTTTTCCACTGGATAAAATAGGCTCGAATTAATCGGCCCTTTTCCATCGAGGGGCTTGCCGAGCGAATCTACCACGCGACCAAGCAGGCCCTTGCCCACTGGCACTTGGAGGAGCTTGCCGGTTGTCTTAACCTCATCGCCTTCACTGATTTTTGTGTAGTCACCGAGGATAATGGCACCTACTTCGGATTCTTCGAGGTTCAGAGCCAATCCGATGATTCCTCCTGGAAACTCGAGCATTTCATTAAGCATGGCGGCGCTGAGGCCTTCGACACGGGCGACGCCGTCACCGATCTCGCGGACGATACCGACATTAGTTTGGCGTGCTGAGGTGCTCTTAATGGCACCAATTTTTTCTTCAAGTTCGAGGACGATATTGCTCATAGTTGCGTTGGGTATGGAGGGGTGGGGAAGTTAGTTTTTGAGGGCCTGCAGACGAGCAAGGACGGTTCCGTCCCATACGTCGCTGCCGAGTTGGATACGAACGCCGCCGATGAGCGAGGGATCGGACGAAAATTCTGTGGTGACCTCGCCGAAGCGTGCGGTGAGGCTCTTTTTAAATTCGGCAATTTGGGACGGCGAGAGCGGACTGGCACTGTGGACGATGGCGTGGTGTTTAGCGACCTCGAGGCGGACGAGTCGCGTGATTTCTTTCAGAATGTCGAGATGGAAACGGGGCTTCACTTCCGAGACTCGATCAAAGACGGTATGAAGACGAGATTCATCGAGTCGTTTATTGACGAGACAAATCTTAAAAAGATCATGGGCCTGGCGGCGGGCTTCGCGATGAATTTTCATGCGCGGGCAAGCTCGCGAGCCGTATCATTTGAAAGTCGCTCTTGGTCGGCTGCAGTGAGCACGCGACCGGCTACCTTCGTCGTCGTGTCCACCACGAGATTGAGCATTTCCTTGCGCACCTCAGAAACCATTTTTGCGCGGTCAAGTTCTACTGTTTCATGGCCTCTCACGATGATGTCCTCGGCATCCTTGATGACTTTCTGGAGTTCCTTCTGCGTGTGCGCCTCGGAACTTAAGCGGCCTTCGTCAATGATACGTTGCGCATCCGCATTGGCTTTGCGAAGGATTTCTTGGCAGCGGATTTCGGATTCTGAAAGTTGGCGCTTGATGCGTTCGGCGTTTGATTGTCCTTCCTCGATCCGGCGGCGACGTTCTTCAAACATGGCCACCACGGGACCAAATGCGACTTTTTTCAAGATCAGATAGACCGTCGTGAAAAGAATCAACTGGGCAATGAATTTCGGCCAACTCAGACCGAAGTTTTCGAGAAGTTGTAGAAGGATTTCCATGTCAACAGGGAGAGAGAAAAAGTTCCGACGCCTTTCCCCCGCTGTCGAGGGAAAGGCTCGGACGTTGGGATTATCGGCCTGTGAGGGCGAGAATCAGGGCGTAAATGGCGATGGCCTCTGCGAGTGCCATGCCGATGATGCTGAGCGTGAGCACTTTTCCGGATGCACCGGGATTGCGACCAACGGCTTCCACGGCCTTAGCACCGATCATTCCGATTCCTATAGCTGCGCCTGTGCCGGCTATGGCGAGGGTGAAGCTACCAGTGACTCCTGATGCCGCTGCTGCGGCCTCTGCGATGAGATATACGTTCATTGATTATTTCGTGTTTGTGTTATGGTTTTCCCCACCGCCCGCAGTCTGGCCACGGTCCCGATGGAAAAGTGTTTTTGTCAGTGCGCCTCTTCCTCGTCGTGACTCGTCGAGAGCTGGATATATACAGCGCAGAGAAGCATGAAGACCGTCGCTTGAAGGAACCCGATGAGGAGTTCCAGAAAATAAAAGGGAATCGGGATCGTTACCGACATGATGGCGGCTACCCAATCCGGAAGATTCAGTTGCTTGCCGAGCGTAATCATGGTCGTGAGCAAGTTCTCACCAGCATAGACATTTCCAAAAAGTCGCAGTGAAAGTGATACCGGACGGAAAGCTATGGAGACCACTTCGATCAGCCCCACGAAGAAAAAAAGCACTATCGGCGCAATGCCGCTAAGCCCGCCTTTCACACCAAACATGTGTCCGAGAAAATTCTTTGGCCCAACTTCTCTCAGGCTCCACCAGAGCCAGAGCACCATAAAGAGTGCCGCCATAGCGAACGTCATATTGAGATCAGCCGTCGTCGGTCGTAGCAGGGGGACATCAACGCGAGAGAGCGCGAGCGGAAATCCGTCCGCCGCTTTCTCCCCAAATCCAATTGAACCGACCCCCGGCACGAGAGCGAACCAATTTGATGCCAGAATAAATAAAAACAGCGTCGCTAAAAAGGGAAATGTCCGAGCCACCATGTGCTTCCCAACGATGCCCTCGACCATCTCATAAACCGACTCCGCTATGCCTTCGAAAAAATTCTGCCGTGCGCCCGGCACTAGTGCCATGTTGCTCGTCGCCCGCCGGCAAAACCAGATCACTCCGAAGGAAACAAAAACGCAGACCAGAATCGAATTCGTAAGCCAATCCAGGAATGCCAACTCCGGATGTCGAGACATGATCGACGGCGCTGGAATCGGTAAGACGGATGAGAATATGAAGAGAAAAGACATTACAGGAATCAGCAAACAGCCAAGGCCCCTCCGAAGGTATAAGGCACTGTGACACACCAAACCTTCAAGGCGGAGCCTGAGAGAGAAAAACAAATATCACAGCAAGCAACACTGGCAACCGAAAAAAACATTTCTGTGGGCGAAAGAAAAAGCAATTGCGTCTCCATGCCAGACATGGGCGCTTCTTTTTTTCTACCGCCGGTATGTTTTTCATTCCCTGAGAGCGGATTGAACGGCTAGGGTCTGCCACCCACATACGACTATGGCAAAAAACGATGATTCCACCGCAGCGGACAAACTTTCGACTGCCCGCACCAAGAGCCTCGACCTCGCCCTTCAACAAATTGAAAAGGATTATGGCAGCGAGGCGATTCGGCGCCTTGGCGACGCCTCGGTCTCGCCAGTGGAAGTCATTCCCACCGGCAATATCCTTATTGATCGTGCGCTTGGAGTCGGCGGCTTTCCACGTGGCCGGATCGTTGAGATTTATGGCCCGGAGTCTTCCGGCAAAACGACACTTACGCTCACCGCTGTCGCGCAAGCCCAGAAGCGAGGAGGCGTCGCTGCTTTCATTGATGTGGAACATGCCCTCGACCCACAATACGCACGGCGCCTTGGAGTGAACCTCGATGAACTCCTTGTCTCTCAGCCAAGCTCAGGTGAGGAAGCTCTCCGCATCTGTGAAACGCTTGTTCGCTCAAATGCTGTGGATATCATCGTCCTTGATTCCGTTGCCGCCTTGGTTACTAAGTCCGAACTTGAAGGCGAGATCGGCGACGCGGTCGTCGGCGCTCAGGCTAGGCTCATGAGCAACGCCTTGCGGAAACTGACTGCGTTTATTTCTAAGGCCCAAACCGTCTGCGTTTTCACCAACCAAATCCGCGAGAAAATCGGCGTCATGTTTGGCAACCCAGAAACGACTCCCGGAGGCAAAGCACTCAAGTTTTATGCCAGCGTGCGCGTGGACATTCGCCGCATCGGGGCGATCAAAAGTGGAGACGGAACCGTTACGGGCAATCGCACAAAAATCAAACTCGTAAAAAACAAAGTCGCCCCACCCTTCACCGAAGCGGAATTCGACATCATGTATAACGAAGGCATTTCTAATACCGGATCGTTACTCGACTTGGCACTTGAAAAAAACATCGTCGAGAAGCGTGGTTCATGGCTGAGCTATAAAGGCAACCAACTCGCCCAAGGCCGGGATGCTGCGAAGGAAGTGCTAAAGGGCGACCCGAAGCTCTACGAGGAAATCTACGCAGAAGTCCTCACCGCTCAGCAAGCTGAAGTGAAGTAGTGTGCACTTATGGCCGCAGCCTTGGATCCTGAAGCCCTCAAGATTCGCTCACTCGGAGAGCGAAACATCTCGTCTCCTTTAGAAAAACTTCTCTGCGAAGGCACGCAAGGCCATACGTTCTACGGCGACGAGCATCGCGTCCTCGTTCAGCAAGATCTTGCGGGCGTGACCGATTTTATCCAGCGCGGAGCAGAGTTTCCTTGCTTCGAAGTCGCAGGTCCACGGCGCAAGATTTTCTTCGATCCCGCTGAGACCACCTGTGCCATTGTCACCTGCGGCGGACTCTGCCCTGGGTTCAATGACGTGATTCGGGCCATCGTTATGCAGGCCTACTACCGCTACGGAGTTCGCCGCATCCTAGGTGTGCAGTATGGATTCGAGGGACTTATTCCCGAGTTCGGACATCCACTATTGAGTCTTACGCCGGACACGATCAGCAGCATTCACGAGTTTGGAGGCACGTGGCTTGGCACTTCTCGTGGACCTCAGGATGTCGGGCGCATGGTTGATCGCTTGCTTGAGAAGAACATTGATTTGCTCTTTGTCATCGGTGGCGATGGCTCACAGCGTGGCGCTCTTGCCATCGAAAAGGAAGCCCAGCGCCGAGGTGCTCGCTTCGGTGTTGTGGGCGTGCCCAAGACGATTGACAACGACATGATCTACATGGACAAGAGCTTCGGCTATGAAACGGCCGTCGCCGCTGCCGTGCAAGCCGTGCATGCCGCCCACACCGAGGCCCGAAGTGCACGCGGCGGCATCGGCCTTGTTAAGCTCATGGGCAGGCATTCGGGCTTTATTGCCTGCGCTGCCGCGATCGCCAATGGTGAAGTGAATTGCGTGCTCATTCCCGAAGTTCCTTTTGTGCTTGAGGGCGACCGCGGTTTCTTGGAAGTCATGCGCCAGCGTGTCGTCTCACGTGGACACGCCGTGATCATCGTCGCGGAAGGCGCCGGCCAAGAACACCTCGGCAGCACGGGCGAGACAGATGCTTCCGGCAATCCGCGACTTGGTGACATTGGAAAATATCTCCGCACGCAGCTCACCGACCACTTTCGGAAATGCCAGACTCCGATTGAGTTGAAATACATAGAGCCCAGCTATATGATCCGGAGTGTTCCTGCCTCGCCCCAAGACCGCATCTATTGCATGCGGCTCGGCCAAGCCGCCGTCCACGCCGCCATGGCAGGCAAGACCGGCCTCATCGTAGCCCGATGGCACAGCACCTATGTCCATGTGCCGATCGCCGTGGCTACGTCCGCCCGAAGAACCGTTGATCCCGGCAAGGACATCTGGCTCTCCGTGCTCGAATCCACCGGCCAGCCCGCACGATTCTACTAGGGCTTGTGTGGCGCGCAGGGAGCCCCATCCAATGAGTTTGGTCTCACGGGCTCAGGCTGCCGTGAGAAAGGCCAGCGCCTTGGTGTAGCTTTGTTGCCGGAGGAAGTGGCGGAGTTGTGGATCGCAGGTAGGGGGTAAATGGGCGATTACGTTGTCGAGTTCTGCCGCAGCAGACTTAAGCTTCTCCAAGTGCCCGCCGGGGTCGCTGTCGCGAAGAGCATGGTCTGCAACGATGGCGAGGCGGTTGGCGAGTGCGTCTCGCAGAGCAATTTCGTAGGGTGCAAGCATGTGGTGTTTTAGACGAGCGAAGATTCGCCAGCGAGATCTCCCGATTTTCCGAAGGCGCCCGAAATACTTTGGCTCTCGCCCTCCGCCTTGCCGCTAAATTTCACACTTACGAGTTTGCTCACCCCGTGTTCTTCCATCGTCACGCCGTAGAGCATGTCGGCGCGACTGATAGTGCGCTTGTTGTGTGTGATGACCACAAACTGGCTCTGCCCTACGAAACGATCGAGGATTTTTACGAACCGACTAATATTTGATTCATCGAGCGGAGCGTCCATTTCATCCAGCACGCAGAAGGGACTTGGCTTGACCATGTAGATGGCGAAAAGCAAGGAGACAGCGGTCATGGTGCGCTCTCCACCGGAGAGCAGACTCACACTTTGGAGTTGCTTGCCGGGTGGCTTGGCAATGATTTCAATCCCACTTTCGAGCGGATCGCTATCATCCACGAGCATGAGATTGGCGCGGCCACCGCCGAAGAGTTCCGTAAACATTTCTTGGAAGTTCACTCGAATTTTTTCAAACGTCTCAGCGAAGAGGCCCTTCGTGGTGCGGTTGATTTTTGAAATCACTTCGAGCAGCTCGGCCTTGGAGTTCACGAGGTCGGCATTTTGTTGTTCCAAGAAAACGTAGCGTTGTTCGAGTTCGTCAAATTCCTGGATTGCCTCGACGTTAACGGGCCCCATGGATTCAACGCGTTCGGTTAATTCGGCCACGATTTCCTCGATTCGTTCCCACGGAATTGTCTCCTCGTCAGCAGGTACTTGCTCCTCAGGCTCGTTCGCCTCGCCATCTTGCGCGGCATCTGGCGTCCTCTTCGCTCGGTCTCGCAGCGCGGCGAGTAGGGCGTAGGTGTCGGGCTGAAAAAGCTCGAGGTCAGTCTGGTAGCGCTGCGAGACATGGTTGCGCACGTTTTCCATCCGCATCTCGGTTTGTGCCGTCCGAACCTCAATGCGACTCCGCTCGCTCTGCAATTGGGCCAGAGACTGCCTTGCGGCACGCAGAGCTATTTCGAGGGCATCGGCACTTGCCGCATTTTCTGACTTGGCAGTCACGAGCGCTTGGATTTTTCGCTCTTCTTCTTGCAAGGCTTCGCCTGCCGTGGCGATGGTTTGCTGGAGTTGTCCATTCTCAAGCGTAAGTGATTCCGTGCGGCGCTCGTAGTTAGAAATATCCACGCGCCGCGTATCCAGCAACTCGGAGAGCTCGACCAGGCGAGCGGACATTGGGCCGCGTTGGCTGTGCAGGTTTTGTTGCTGCTGACGCTCCGTGGCTATCCGGACGCGAATTTCATTCAGTGTATCGGATGCCGTGTTCTCGTGCTCCCTTGCAGAAAGGATTTCAGCTTCTGCTTTCCCCCTCGCCGCGCGCGATGCCTCAAGGCCTTCGGAGGCTTGCGAAACTGACGCTTCGAGTTCGCTTAGTTGGGCGAGGCTGGAACGGAGTGATTCTTCGATCGTGTTTGTCTCCCGAGCGAAGGCTGCGCAACGTGCATCGGTCTCTGAGAGCTGACGCTGAATGTGCCTGCGCTCGTTGTCGAGAGAAGCTGATTCGATTTGGTGTTTCTGAACGGCATCGCGCGCAGATTGGAGTCGCAGGATGCAGTCGTCGAGGGCCGCTGCGGCTGTTGCCTTTTCGTTGGCCAGAGTTTGAATGCGCTCCGTGGCGGCCGTGAGAGCTCTATCCAGTTCAGCAATCTGCGCCTTTCGTTGCAAAGTGGACTGTCCGGTTTTTCCTCCGATCACACCTCCCTGCACGATGCCTGCCGCTGTGATGCTTTCTCCGGCGAGCGTGGCAAAAGCCGTTTCCGGATTCTCCTCGCGAAGGCGGAAGGCTTCTGCCAAATCGCCCACGAGCGCGTAGTTCTCAACGAGCTTCTGCGCTAAGAGCACTCCGTCGCCTTGCCCGGAAATGTGATCTGCCGCCCACCCAATGGCTCCCACAGGCAGAGTCAAACGTGCAGCAGACGCTGCCACAATCCAATCTGTCGGAATCACAGACGCACGGCCGAGCTTCCCCGTCGAGAGGACGAGAAGCGCAGATTCCGCAACCGCGGAATCACTAAAAACAATGGCTTGGAGGGCGGAACCCAGCGCTGCTTCAATCGCAGAAATGAAGTCTGGTTCAACTTGGATTGTCTGGGCCAAGGCACCCCGAATCGCCGGACGAAAAAGACCGGGATTGTCCAACCCCCGCAAAACCGCCTGAGTTCCTTCGTCAAATCCCTCACCTTGCTCTTGAAGTTGCCGAAGAATTTCCAGTCGCGATTCGATACCAGCGGCCTCTTTGCCAGCGAGGTTGAGAACGGATTCGGCGCTGCGTAGGGATTGTTGCGCTTCTTCATGCGCCGCCGTTGAGGACGAAACATCCGCCTGAGAAGCTTCCAGGCCAAGGCGGGCATTATCAGAACGCTGCGTGAGGTCTTCCAAAATCGCAGTCAATTCCCCCGCCAAGACACGAGCCAGCTCGGACTCTCCCTGCAAAAGACTCAGCCTCGTTTCGCCAGCTTCCCGCCTTCCCGCTGCGGCGGCAATCTGGCTCTGCAACGTGCTAAAGCGGGCTTCATTGCGTGCGATATCGCTCGCAGCTTGTTGGATAGTCCGTTCGACTTGCACTCGCCCCTCGCGGGCCAGGCGCAGCTTTTCAGTATGCTCATTCAACGTGGCTTCATGCGTCCGCAGCGCCTCGATCATTTGTTGCAACAAGGAATCCGTTTGCTCGAGTTGGGATTGTTGTGTGCGAATTTTTTCCTCCGCACTGGCGATATCATTGCGATAGCGCACGATCATTTCCGATGCCTCCTTGCTGCGTTCGCTGTTGGCAGTGATACGACTTTCAGCCCCGAAAATCTGGTTCTTGAGTGCTTGAATTCCCTCACGAAGACCAGTTGCTTCGACCTCGAGTTCTCCGATGCGTGCACGGAACACGGCCAGTTCGCCTTCTTGCTCGCCAATTTGATCCTCATGCAGCTGGCGAGTCGCATCGCCCTTGGTGAGTTCGCTGCGCAGCGTGGAAAGCTCGGTGTGAAAGGCTCCGTAAGTGCGATGCGAGAGGTGAGTATCGAAGGTACGCAGGTCTTGCATGAGGGCCTGGTAGCGACGCGCCTTTGCAGCTTGGCGCTGGAGGGAGCCGATCTGGCGCTTCACTTCTTTAATGATGTCCTGAACGCGCAGAAGGTTCGCCTCGGTGTATTCCAACTTCCGAAGTGCTTCCTTCTTCTGCGACTTGTATTTCGTAATGCCGGCGGCTTCCTCAAAAATGGCTCGGCGATCTTCGGGCCGACTACTGAGGATCTGATCAATCTTGCCCTGTTCCATGATCGAATAGGCGCTGCGACCGACACCGGTATCCATGAACAGTTCGTGAATGTCCCGCAGGCGGCAGGCTGTCTTGTTTAGAAAATATTCACTTTTCCCATCGCGATAGACTCGTCGTGTGATGCGGACTTCGTTCCACTCCACGCCGAGCTGCGCTTCGCATTCCGAAAAGGTCATTGACACCTCTGCCATACCCAGCGCCGCGCGACTATCGGTGCCACTAAAGATCACATCCGCCATTTCACCACCACGGAGGGCCTTGGCCGATTGCTCGCCAAGCACCCAGCGAATGGAATCAAGGACATTCGATTTTCCGCACCCATTCGGGCCAACGATAGCAGTCACGCCACGGTGAAAATTTAACGTGGTCTTCGGGGCGAACGATTTAAATCCGATAATTTCAAGTGATTGCAGATACATGGGGCGTGGACTATAGAAACGTTCTCCACCAGAGTTAAAAACCAGCCACCGCCTGTCCAGATAAATGAATACCGACCCACAAGGAACACTCTGTGATTTTCTTCGATTTGCCAGTGTTTCTGCGCAGCCCCAACACGCTTCCGACACACGCGCTTGCGCCGAATGGCTCAGCGCCATATTAAGCGACATTGGACTCGAAGCGACTCTCCATGAGACGCCGGGCTATCCGGTCGTGCTCGGAAAAACGCGCCGTGATCCCACGAAAAGAACCGTTCTCATCTACGGCCACTACGATGTCCAACCAGCAGAACCTTTCCACCTCTGGACGACTCCGCCCTTCGAGCCCACGCTCCGCGACGGGCGCATCTACGCACGCGGGGCGACCGACAATAAGGGTCAAATCCTCGCCCACATCCTCGGCGTAGCGGACGCTCTGTCTCGGGGCGATCTTCCTGTGAATGTGATCTTTCTCATCGAGGGTGAGGAAGAGGTCGGGAGCGGAAACCTTGCGGCTTTCCTAGAGACCCACCGAGACGCGCTCGCCTGCGATGCTATTGCAATTTCCGATACCGGCATGGCCGCTGATGGATTTCCCACGCTCTGCTACTCGCTCCGAGGCATCGCTGCGATGGAAGTCCGCGTCTTCGGCCCCTCGCACGACCTCCACTCCGGCGTCTTTGGCGGTGCCGTTGCCAATCCGGCCACCGCGGCCGCACGCCTGATTGCCAGTCTTCATCATGCAGACGGACGTGTGGCAATTCCCGGATTTTACGATGCCGTCCAGCCCATGGCCCCATGGGAGCGCCTCGCCGCAGCGGAGTCGCCCCTGCGGGATGAGCATATCGCCACACAAGCAGGTGTTATCGAACTTTTCGGTGAACCCGGTTTCTCCTCCGTCGAGCGTATCGGAGCACGCCCCACGGCTGAAATCAACGGTATCGGGGGAGGCTACCAAGGCGCTGGGAGCAAAACCGTGCTGCCTGCGGAAGCATTTTTCAAACTCACCTTTCGTCTTGTCGCCAATCAAACCCCCGGCAACATCCTCGACCTCGCCGTCGCGCACTTAGAGTCGCAATGCCCAGTTGGAATTCGTCTG
>Ga0209490_10005781_pt1 | contig 11255 bp, 8 predicted proteins | sample MAT06_FD_187209 | JGI IMG/M metagenome (GOLD analysis project Ga0209490, IMG submission 187209) | Freshwater microbial communities from Lake Fryxell liftoff mats and glacier meltwater in Antarctica - MAT-06 (SPAdes) (version 2) | ecosystem: Environmental > Aquatic > Freshwater > Ice > Liftoff...
ATCAAAGCCTAGTGCAACTTCAACCGGATAATTGGGAAGTTTGGTGGCAGTTAGGACAAGTTTTAGTGAAAGTTGGGCAAAGAGAAGAAGCGATAGTTGCGTATCAGCGGGCGATCGAGTTAAATCCTGAGTCAGTGGAAGCTTATCAAAGTCTAGTGCAACTTCAGCCAGATAATTGGGAAGTTTGGTGGCAGTTAGGACAAGTTTTAGTAAAAGTTGGAGAAATAGAAGAAGCGATCGTGGCGTATCAGCGGGTGATTGAATCAAATCCTGATGCAATACCAGTCTATAAAAGCCTGCTAGAAATCCAACCAGAAAACTGGGAAGTGTGGTGGAAACTAGGGAACGCACACGCCAAGTACAAACAGCAGGAAGAAGCGATCGCAGCCTACCAACAAGTTATAGAACTCAATCCCGACGCGATACCAGTCTATAAAAGCCTGTTAGAAATTCAGCCTGAAAACTGGGAAGTGTGGTGGAAACTAGGGAACGCACACGCCAAGTATAAACAGCACGAAGAAGCGAGCGTGGCGTATCAGCGGGTGATTGAATTAAATCCTGACGCGATACCAGTCTACAAAAGCCTGTTAGAAATTCAGCCAGAAAACTGGGAACTGTGGTGGAAACTAGGGAACGCACACGCCAAGTACAAACAGCAGGAAGAAGCGATCGCAGCCTACCAATATATTATCAGCCTAAATCCAGATTTTCTAGGCGCATATCAAAATATTCTACAGATACAACCGGAAAATAGCGAAGTTTGGTGGCAATTAGGCAAGGCTTTAGCCAAGCAAAATCATTGTGAGGAAGCAATCGCAGCCTACCGGCGCGCCATTCTCCTTGACCCTCATTTATACGAGCCGTACAAAAATTTAGGAGATATACTGACACAACAAGGTCAACTCAATCAAGCAATTCACATTTATCGCCAAGCCATCGGCATGAATCCTAATCTAGCAGAAGCATACTACGACTTGGGCAATGCTTTGGCAGAAAATGGAGACTTCGATCAGTCAACTCAAAGCTATGAGCAAGCAGTTAAAATTCAGCCTGATTCAGTAACAGCATTTTTTCATTTAGCGAAGTTGCAGCAACGTAACAATCAACTAGATCAGGCTACTTACAGTTGTCAACGAGTGATTGAAATAAAGCCGGACTCTGTTGAAGCTCACTTGCAGCTAGCAAGTGTACTGTTATTGCAAGGCAAGCGAAATGAAGCACTCCGTAGCTATTATAGAGCCAATCAGTTAAAGTTTTCTGAAGCCCGTGCCAGCGGAGAAATAGGAACAATCTGCTTATGTCTCTTGCCCAAAGCTGGAACAGTCTATATTATGAATGCCTTAATGAACGGGTTATCTTTACCGCCATACTCTCCTGAACATTTATCTGTTGAAGGTGTCTGGCCTGAATACTATTGGCGAATAAAATCACAAGAACTATTAAAAAAATCGGTATCTTGCGTGATGGCGGCTAATCATACTAATGCTAATGATTGGAATCTATTCACAATTAGCATGGTGGTAGACAGATTAGTAGTTAATGTTCGCGATCCGCGTCAAGGTGTTTTATCATTGATACATTACTGGGATAATATATATCGGGACATGATTCAAGGGCAAGAAAAACCTTCGCATTACTTGATATCATTTTCGTGGTTCCCCGAAAACTACTTTTCCATGACACTTACAGAAAAAATTAGTTGGCAAATAGAAAAATTCTATCTTCCTCAAGCTGTTAAATGGATAGAAGGATGGCTGGATGCAGAAGAAAATGTCTACTTTTATCCAAAAATACTTTTCACGCGACATGAGGATTTAGCAACTAATTCAAAAGATTACTTTGAAAGAATTATAGATTTTTATGAAATAGATAGGTTAAGTTTTGATTTTCCAAAGGCTCCTGAATTCAAACAAGGTACACATCATCGAAAAGGTAGTATTGATGAATGGAGGGAAGTATTTACCCCTGAACAAGCTGAGAAGGCTTCTAGTATGATACCTAAACGAATGCTAAATAAATTTCAATGGCCTGAGAGATAGAAGATTTTATTATAATACGAGGTTGTTATGAAGATTACGTCAAAACAAAGCAAGGAAATAAACGTTAACTATTTTCATATAGCTAATAAATATAAACAGGAAGGTTTTTTAGAACAATCGATCACTGCCTATGAGAAAGCTATTGAGCAGAACCCCAAGTTTTACTGGGCTTATCATAACTTGGGCGAAGCTTTGGCTCAATTAGATAGATGGGAAGAAGCAGCGACGGCTTACACTCGGGCTAGGGAGCTTAATCCCAACTCCGCTTGGTCTCACTATAACTTTGCAGAGATATTATCTAAACTAGGTCATCTGGATGAAGCTATAATAGCGTATCATCGAGCTATAGATAAAAATCCTAAGTTTTATGGTTTTTATAACAGCTTGGGGAAAACTTTTTATGAATTAGCGCTACAGGTAAACTCAGATTTTTTTCAGTCCTACCCAAAGCTGGAGAATGAGATATTACTTAACCAATTTAATGACGAAGACTTTTTGCAAAATAATTCAAAAATCAACAGCGAAGATTTTATTGAACAAGTTTATCGCACGTATCTTAAACGAAATTCCGATCCTGAAGGCAAAAATCATTACCTTCAGGCTCTCTCCAACGGCGCAAGTCGCGAAGAAGTAATTGCTTGGTTCCGACAATCTTCGGAATTTATGTCACTCCAGAATTCATCCACCGTCTTATTGTGCTTGGAAAAAGTTATTAGCGCCTATAGGCAATCGATTGATCTGAACCCAAATGGTAGTAAATCTTACGACAGCTTGGGAGAGGCACTGGTACACCAGGGCAAAGTACGATCGCAGCAAGGTCAATTTAAAGAGGCTATGGAGAGCTACGAACAGGCAATTGCTATTCGTCAGCATCACTTTACAAAGGCATCTTACGATTTGGCAGAGGCACATTACGAGCAGGGGAATCTGCTGAGACAGGAGGATAAGTTAGACGAAGCAATTGAAAGCTATCATCAGGCGATCGCCCTTAAGCCTGATTGGGCAGAAGCACACTTCAACCTCGGAAATATACTGTTAAAGCAGGAAAAGATAGACGAAGCGGTGGAAAGATTCAATCTGGCAATAGCTATTTACCCTGAATCAGTAGAACTGCACTCACGAATTGCTTATTTTTTCTTAGAAATAGGTCACTTGAATCAAGCAATAAATTATTATGAAAGGGCTATATTAATTAACCATAACTTGGCAGAACTGTTCTTGGGTGTGGGAACTGCTCTTTTGCAGCAGGGAAAACAGGATGAGGGAATTAAAAGCTTTCGGCAGGCGATCGCTGTCCAACCTGACTGGATACATACCTACATAGCAATGGGAACTCAGTTGTTTATAAGCGGCAATATCAATGCGGCAAATCAGGCATGGCATCAAGGAATTGAGGTTCAAAACAAATTAGCTAAAGTACATCAAATAGATGAGCTAGGCATCCGGCTGCTTGATGCTAGTAGCTGGTTATTAGCTCTCGGTCACATCGCTTGCTTAGATATCTATCTAAAAATCGGCCTCCTGGGATGGAGGCAGCGACACAAAACTATGATGTTGGTGACTCCACATCATAAAATTCCCAATAAAGCTTTGCTAAACTACTGGAAGCCTTACATCGAATTGATATCCGATGCGTCACAAATGCCTATTTCTCATCCTTCAGCAGACTACTTAACAGATTTTTATTGGGCGACTACCTTGCCTAGTGGAAAGACATTAATGAATTCTACTCAAGTGGCTGCGGTGGTTTACAAGCAGTGGGAAGAAGAGAATCGGCCACCATTACTGAATTTGTCAGATTCAGACGCAGAACGGGGATGGGATTGCTTGCAAAAATTAGGAATGCCAAAAAATGCTTGGTTTGTTTCCCTTCATGTTCGAGAACCTGGTTTCCACAAAAATTGGAATAAAGTGCATCCTGCTACCCGCGATGCAGATATCAATACCTACTTACTAGCAGTCAAATCGATCACTGCGCGTGGTGGGTGGGTGATTCGCATGGGAGATATTACTATGAAATCGCTGCCACAAATGGAGCGAGTTATAGATTATGCCCACAGTGAGTTTAAGAGTGATTGGATGGATGTATTTCTTTGTGCATCAAGTCACTTTTTTATAGGAACAGCTTCAGGCTTGAGTTTAGTTCCGCATACCTTTGGTGTCCCTTGCGCTCTAACTAACTGGGCTCCAATGGGACTTCCCCCCAGCTATCCCAAAAATATATTTATTCCTAAGCTTTACTGGTCTCAAAAAGAAAATCGCAATCTTACTTTTGCAGAGATATTCGATTCTCCACTGATGTACCGGGAATTCACTAAATACTTTTCTTCAGTTGGGATAGTCGTAGTAGACAATACACCAGAGGAAATCAACGACCTGGTTTGGGAAATGTTCAAGCGGTTAGATGGTACAATTAATTATACGGATGAGGATGAATGTTTGCAGGAACAGTTCAAGATCCTGTCAGTGACGCATGGCAGCTACAACGGTAGTCGGCTAGGAAAAGATTTTTTGCAAAAGTATGTTTACCTTTTGCGATAAGTATGATAACTTAAACATTAATGTATGCTAGGAGATGAATTGGTATGAACGATATTGTGCAGTCCTTAAACCGAGCTATGGTGCGACAAGGGTGGATAGCTGGAGATAAATTTCACAGAATAGGTCATCCGTTTGTATGGGTTGATGGCGAACGCCATTATTCTGACAGTCTTTCAGATATTCAGTCAATCATACCTTACGTTTCAATGTTTTATGAACAGTATCCAACTCCCGATGAAATATTGACCAGTGATTACGATGAGATTAAAGCGCATTGTGAGAAGCAAATGCGCTTGTTTTGCAAGCATTTTTTCCCGGTGCTACCTTTGTCTTCTTATAATTTGGAAAATAATGTTGTATGTAATGCTTTAGTCCGAACGCAAGACTATTGCTTTATTAAAACTTACTGCAATGATCTGGAAGGTAAAATCAAACACCTAGATATTGGTTCTGGTTTGGGAAACCATTCAATTTATAGCTTAAAAGCTTGGGATAATTCGGAATTTTATGCTCTGGAAGCCAGCCCTAAAAGTTATGCAGTACAGCGACATTTTTTGCGTTTTATGTCCCCCTCTCCAGGGGCCTATCTTGACCTCATAGAGTGCGAGAATTTGGAACTTGATGCTCAATCTATGTCTGTTGAATTGAATGAAAAAAATAACTATAGAATTAAACATTGTCCCTCTTGGTTTTTTCCTTTAATTCAGGAACAATCCATCGACCTAGTTACAGCAACCTGGGTTCTTAATGAAGTTAGCTTCTCCGGCATTTTGTGGCTAATGTCTCATGCCTCTAGAGTTCTGCGTCAAGGAGGATATTTTTACATCCGCGATAGCGCAAAGCTTAAACCAAATCGACATTCAATAAATTATGATGATTTGTTGAAAAAGATAGGTTTTCAAGAAATAGGACGGCTTAATGTTCGCAATCGAATAGAGTATTTCGGCATTCCCAGAGTCTATCAAAAAAACACAGACTCAGCTTATTCATTTGATGAGCTAGTTGAGTCTTTTTTAGGGAAATTTACAGTGACAGCTCACGGAGGAGATTACATACAGAATTTGGAAAGTTTACCTAATTAAAAATTAGAGTACGAAGAAGCTATCAATAAAGCAACAATTTGCAGTCACATAGTTCAATTCTTAAAAGAGGCCTAAAATAATGGGAATAGGAAGTCCAAGTTTATATCTTTATCACCACTTGATTCAAAATGGTTACTTCAACAATTTTAAGAGTGTGATAGAACTAGGTTCGCAAGACATTACTATTGGCCAAGAATATTTTTCCCAGCTTCTAGTTAAGCTTTTTGGCTCCCCGCTTCCTGATGGATTACCCGTGACCGCTAAAACCCTCTATCAAAGTATGGGATTAGAACTTTATCAATGTATTGACGCAGATGGTTGCCACAATGCTCTCACTTTTGACTTAAATAAAGATATTAAACAAGTTTATGGATTTGCCGAGGAATTTGATTTAGTTACCAATCACGGCACAACAGAACATTGTTTCGATCAGTACCACTGCTTTATGAATATCCACAATTTATGTGTAGTGGGCGGACTAATGATTCATATAATGCCAATCCAAGGGTACGTAAATCACGGATTCTATAATTATCAACCTTCCTTTTTTTACGACCTGGCTGCTGCCAATCATTACAAGGTAATTAATATCTATTTGGGTTCCTACAAGTCATGTGATAGTTTTCCATTTATTCTACCCGGTTTAATGCTTTACACAGAGAAAGCACTGCAAACTTTATGCGAGCTTGGTGGCAAACCTGAGATGGGTTTGTATGTAGTCCTACAAAAAACGACAGAAAATAGTTTTGCGATTCCTTACAATGGTAAATATTTAACCGTCAGTCTTTTGCAAAATGAATATTCCTACCAAAGAGCGGGTGAAACGGCAAATGCACCCACATTGAAAGAAGAAAATACGGAAGATAGCCAAGAAAAACTAGATAGCAAAATTGTTGAAGCAACCCCCTTGATTGAAAAACAGTCAGAGCATTTGCCAACAACACAATTTCATCAAACTGAGAAATTTCAAGAGCTGCACTTAGAAGAGCTGCCTCAACAACCCCAAGAACTAGATATACGAAATATAAGGGAGTTGTGGAACGATGAAATCAAAAAAGCTCTGGGTTTAGGTGTTATGTATGTATGTGGGGCTGATGTTGAGGGAGACATCGCAGAGTTTGGTACTAAAGCTGGAAAAACTTCTAAGATAATAGCCTCAGCACTATCAAATATTGCTAAACTTTATCCCTACATAGACAGTGCTAAAAGCAAAAAACTGCATCTTTTTGATAGTTTTCAAGGCTTGCCGGAATCAGCATCTACCATAGATATAGAATCCCCCCATGTTAGATCGGGAGTGTGGAGAGAGGGAGCCTGCAAAGGGGGCAGCAAGCAACAATTATTAGAGTTCTGCAAAGATTACCTGACAGAAAACAGAATTTTGATTTATGACGGTTGCTTCAAAGATACTCTTGCTCAAATCCCTTCGGATACAAAGTTTTCTATGTTACATATTGATTGTGACTTATATCTATCGGCTTTAGAAGTATTAGAAACTTGTTTTTCTAAAGGTTTTGTGCAAGAAGGTACAGCCATATTTTTTGATGATTGGAATTGTAATAGAGGCTCACCTGCATGGGGAGAACGCAGAGCTTGGTCTGAAATTGTAGAAAAATTTATCGTTAAATTCAGCGATGAGGGTTCCTACAGTTGGCATGGCAAGAAATTTATCGTTCATTCCTATACACTTGATGAAAGCCAAGTTAATGAAAACACCTAATTAGCAAAAAAGGTTCCTAATGATTGACAAAACTAACACTAAAGAAGTCCAGTATCAAATTCAGTTCGATACATTGGAAGAGATGGGGCCCGTACAAATGGGGCCTTACGCCAGTCATAGCTGGCGATCCGATCCCAGACGCTTAACCTTCCTGTTGGCGAGGTATAAATTCTGCTCCAAAATATTAGCAGGCAAATCCAAAGTGTTAGAAATAGGGTGCAGCGATGGATATGGAATGCGGCTCCTTCTCCAAACCGTCGAGTTTGTTCACGGTGTCGATTTTGATCCCTTATTTATTGAATGGGGAACCAAACACGCACAAGCTGAAGCATTGAATTGCAAGTTTTCTGTAGTTGATATTACTGAGCAAGCTCCCAGCGGAAGTTATGAAGCTGCTTATTCCCTAGACTTGATAGAACATATTCAGCCAGAAAAAGAACATCTTTACTGGGAAAATATCTGCAAAGTTCTGGAACCTAATGGAGTATTTATCGTCGGTACTCCCAATATCACGGCTTCCCCCTATGCATCCGAGTGGAGTCAAGAGGGACACATTAACTTAAAATCGGCTGATACTCTAAAAACTGCCATGCAGCAGTATTTTCACAATGTCTTTATTTTTTCAATGAATGACGAAGTTGTCCATACCGGGTTCTATCCAATGGCTCATTATTTAATGGCGATCGGGGTAGGTGTCCGTCACTGACTAAATCAGTGTTGTTAGAGGTTCACTCAAAATCAGCGAAGTATCAGATATCCCATAATACCGTAACAAAAACAAATAATTATGGGATATGGTATTCACAGATTCACTATAATTGCATAAACAGAGTTTATTTAGTTGTTTCGCTCATTGTATAGTGATTGATATACAATCAATATCTTGACTCAATCACTAAATATTCAATAAAGTCAAATTTACGCAAGCAATCAAACAAGAGGAAAGGCTAAAATGGTCAATTTCATATTCCCCGAAAGTAACGAAAATCAAAAACTTGCTCAACGGCTTAAGATTGACAAACTCGAAGCAGTTTTAAAATTCCCCAAGTTTTTTGAAATAGAAACAGTGAATGCCTGTAACGCTCGGTGTACTATGTGTACCATCAATGACTGGGAGAAAGTCAAAGATGTGATGATGAGCGATATCTTGTACGCCAAATTTGTCGATGAAGTCGCCGAGTATGCTGACTGGGTAGATACTGTCTGTCTTAATCGGGATGGGGAACCGACACTCGACAAAAAATTGCCCCAGAGAGTCAAAATGCTAAAAGATGTAGGCATTAAAAAGGTAACATTTGCCACAAATGCACAACTACTCGTGCCTAAACTCGTGCATCAACTGATTGATGCTGGGCTAGACGATATTATGATTTCCATTGACGGAATCACAAAAAAGACCTATGAGGCTATACGACTCCGATTGAACTACGATGTTGTACTAGAGAATATCCTCAATTTAATTCGCATCCGCAACGAAAGAAATTCACCTATGAATATCAGAATTCGGATGGTATTGATGGAATCAAACAAGCACGAATTTGATGAATGGTTGTCTTTTTGGAATTCAAAAATTTCTCAGCAAGATGACGTATATGCAAAACCCGCCCATACTTGGGGCAATCAGCTTGTTGGAGAAGGAGAAGACATCATCGCAAAGTATGCTGATAAGCCCTGTATATTCCCTTTTTCTTCAATGGTAATTCAAGTTGATGGACAAGTGCCGATGTGCAATGTAGATTACAATGTTAAGGAGCTCATGGGTGATTTTTCAAACCACTCTATCAAGGAAATCTGGAACGGGGAAGAGTTCACCAAGATACGATCGCTACACGCTAACAAACAGCGGAACCAGATTCCGATGTGTCGGGGATGCAGTATTTGGGCACCAGAGGTGGTAGTTAAGTCGCCAGTTCCCGCAACAGTCTAAAAATAATCTACAGTCGCCAAATTCATGAAATTTTTACTCATCGGTGCTTCTGGATTTATAGGTAGACATACTCTAGCCTATATAAAATCTCAGGGATATGAAGTTATCGGGACGCAAACCAAAGCTAAGTATCCTGAACTGATTGTGTTTGACCTCTTAAAACATCGTATAGGTGACCAAATATCTCCGTCTTTTTTGAGTAATGACGACTGTATCTGTGGCGTAATATTTTCAAGTATGTGTCAGATAGACCGCTGTTTGATCGAGCGCGAAATTAGTTACAAAGTTAATGTGGAGAAGACCTGCCAACTGATAGATGATCTGCAAGCTATGGGAATAAAACCTGTATACATTTCCAGCGATGCTGTTTATGAAGGAATGGATGGCTACTACAGCGAGGCACATCAACCAAATCCAATTAACGAATATGGTAGACAAAAAGCTGAAGTAGAAAAATATATTCAGCAAAGTGTTCCTGATAGTCTGATATTGCGACTAAGCAAAATTGTTGGGGAAGACCCAGCAGAAAATCACCTTTTTACTGAGTGGTATAAACAGATTGAAAGCGCTCATCCTATAGTTTGTATTGCCGGACAAGTATTTTCTCCCACATTTGTAAAAGATGTAGCAAGGGCTATCGTTTTAAGCTGTGAAAAAAGACTGTCAGGCTTATATAACATGGCAAATCCAGTATTCTTTCCTAGAGAAGAACTAGCTAAACAGTTTGTATTAGCCTTGGGGAAAAAAGTAGCTATTGTTTGTAAGGAGCAAGAAGAATTCAACTTTGCTGATAGACGGACTGAAAAGAGTTATTTGGACTCTAATAAGTTTTTGAAGGCTACAGGAATGCAATTTACATCAATGCGTGAAGTCTTTAGGTTGTTCATCAGTAAGTTATAAAAATCTTCATTATTAAGATAGAGTAAGAAAATTATTTTTAGGAGAAACAGATTGACTACTTCTAAACACTGCCTAGTAACAGGAGCCGCCGGCTTCATCGGTAGCCACCTATGCGATCGCCTCCTTATTCCATTAACCCTAGTTAGCGATTGCCCTTGGCATGACAAATCTGATATTGATTTAGTCGTAGTGGGAATGTCCGAGCAAGGAATATCGCTCCCTTGCTAGTATGGATTGGAATGTGCGATTCGCTTTAAACTTACTCGCTTCCGGCGGATTGATTAGTGTTATCGTTACATCTGTAGTAAAAGGAGCAACTGAAAGCTTTGTAAATACACTCATAACAAGTCTCCAGTTAGACAAGATAGGCACTTGCGAACAATGCGCCCATCTAGTTAAAACAGAGATGAGTCTAAGAAACATGGCTGGAAGACATATCAGACTAGAGACTAATGGGAGGAATGGTGTATTAGGATTAATCTGGGATGATGGGACACATCAGCAAATTGCCACCAATGGTTTTCACGAAGCTATCGTCATTGAAATCAACAAGGAGCAAATGGTTTTTGATAATATTTATCCTCAAGGAAAATCTTTAGAACAATGGCTAAATGATTTAGTAGTCTGTTCAGGAAATCAACTTAATCTTGTTCAAGACGAGCCGTTCTAGCTTGGTCTATGCTACAATAAAATAAACCAGGTCAGGACTTACGCATTGTAACGGCGTAGCAAGGGTTTGGGATTGCTTCGGATGCCTCGCAATGACAAAAATATGTTCTTTTTGCGTAAGTCCTGTAGGTAAAGAAACACCTATTTTCCAAAGGAGTTTATATGCTGGATTTTTACGCTCTTTTACAAGAAATCAAAAAGAGACCTACTATGTACTTAGCAAAACACTCAATTTTTGATTTTCAATCATTCTATCACGGATATGGCTTTGCTCGCCTTGAAATGGGGTTACAAAAAACTCAAGAAGAGAAAGAGTTTGAGGATTTTTTACAATGGATTCGCTCGATATATCCAGTTAAAACAAGACAATCATGGGC
>Ga0209490_10005786_pt1 | contig 11251 bp, 10 predicted proteins | sample MAT06_FD_187209 | JGI IMG/M metagenome (GOLD analysis project Ga0209490, IMG submission 187209) | Freshwater microbial communities from Lake Fryxell liftoff mats and glacier meltwater in Antarctica - MAT-06 (SPAdes) (version 2) | ecosystem: Environmental > Aquatic > Freshwater > Ice > Liftoff...
TGGAACAGTTCAAAACGCTGATTTCCCATAAAACTAAGTTAGTCTCAATAGTTCACGTTTCCAATACTTTAGGCTGCATCAATCCAGTTAAAGAAATCTGCGAAATTGCCCACAGTTTCGGCTCAAAAGTTTTAATTGATGCTTGCCAAAGTGTGCCGCACATGGTAATAGATGTGCAAGCAATGGATTGCGATTGGCTAGTTGCTTCCGGTCATAAAATGTGCGCTCCGACTGGTATCGGTTTTCTGTACGGTAAACTGGATTTGCTTAGAGAAATGCCTCCGTTTTTTGGCGGCGGTGAGATGATTGCTGATGTGTTTCTCGAATATTCTACCTATGCTGATTTGCCACACAAGTTTGAGGCGGGGACTCCGGCAATCGGGGAGGCGATCGCCCTTGGTGCAGCAATCGACTATCTTAGTAACATTGGCATGGATAAGATTCACGCTTGCGAAGCCGACTTGACAGCTTATCTGTTCCAACAATTGCGGCAAATTCCAGCCATCAAAATTTACGGGCCGCAACCGGACAGCAACGGCGAAGGTAGAGCCGCGCTAGCATCATTTACAGCGGGAGAAATTCACCCTCAAGACTTGTCTACCATGTTAGATCAAGATGGGGTCGCGATTCGTTCCGGGCATCACTGCACGCAACCTTTGCACCGCTATCTTGATATCTCATCTACTGCCAGAGCGAGTTTGTATTTTTACAATACTTATGAGGAGATTGATGTGTTTGTCAAAGCATTGAAAGAGACGATCGACTTTTTTAGTTAGATTATACAGTAAGTTGGTTGGCGATGGTGCGCGGGTAGAAATTTAGAAGCGATCGCCCTTTTTTTGACCGCAGATGAACGCGGATGAACGCGGATGAACGCGGATGAAGAAGAGAGCGATCGCAATCCCAAATCCCAAAACCAGAACGCAATCTGGTAAAATTGGGCGGTCAACCCAAAGGAAAGGCAAAAATACAAAGTGTGTTTGATGAACTAGCTGCATATAGACAAAGCCTCGGTTTACCACCGGCGGGCAGCGAAACCGATAAATCAACCATAGCTAAACTAGAAATAGCAGGTCAAAGTTTTTTTGGCATCAACTCTGGCAGCAACCCCAATCGTCGGCAAATAATTTTTAATGTCAATCCTATCACCAAAACCCACGCTGAAGCCGATGCTTTTCAACAAGCAGCCGATGCGGGCATTAGGGGAGGTAAAGCACGTTTGATTTGCGATCGCGAACTTTGTGCCACCTGCGGCTTAAGAGGTGGAGTAAACTCTATGGCTTGGCAGTTAAATATAGAAGAATTAGAAATTATTACTCCCAGTGGAAGTAAGACAATAACCGTTAAACCGCCAAAGAGAAGGAGGCAATAATGTTTGTATTAAACCTATCAGCAGAAAATTGGGTTGGCAACCAGGATGAAGGTGACTTAATAGAAAGTCCTACTTGGAGTCAAATAGAACAAGCCATCCGCGAGTTAGACGGGAAAAGTAAAACTTTAGTTACCTTGGGTGCAGATGACGAGTGTTATATGAGCATTGGTGGCGGTGAATCCGGCAAATATATTGTTAACGTAACTTTTGATAACGTTCGCTTCCATAATTTAGTATATCCCTCAAAACCCGATGCAACAGAAAAGCTAGTTGTGGGCGGACAAGAAGGTAATTATTCCGCAAAAATCTGTGTAAATTTAGAGACTGCACTGTTGGCAGCTCAAACATTTACGGTATCAGGAAAACTCGAAATATCACTTTTTTGGGAAGAAGAGAAAGAATTAGTCATGCTGTCATCAAACAATATTTAACACAACCTAAGTGAAGAGCGATCGCCCTTTTTATCATCCGCGTTCATCTGCTTCTATCCGCCTACATCTGCGGTCAAAAAAAGAGTGCCATTTGGGAACTAACTTTACCCGTGATAAAATAAAACTAGAGTTGTCTCAGCTCAGGAGATTTTGACATGATTGCTACTACTGCAAGTTTAGCCGAACAGAGAACACTGCTAGAAAATATTAGCTGGTCAACCTTTGAAACCTTGCTCAAAGAAATAGGCGATAAGCGAGGTTATCGCATAGCTTACGATAACGGGATGCTGGAAATTATGAGTCCTTTATACAAACATGAAAATCCCAAGATTAGATCTGATCGTTTCATTTTCATTTTAGCAGAAGAACTCGGTATTGAAATCAAAAGTGCTGGCTCAATGACTCTCAAGCGAGAACGGGCTAAAAAAGGCATAGAACCTGATAATTGCTATTATATCCAAAATGAACCAGCAGTCAGAGACAGGGAAGAACTAGACTTAGAAACTGCCCCGCCGCCTGATTTAGCTATTGAAATTGACATTACCAGCAGTTCAATTAATAAGTTGGCAATTTACTCAGCACTGGGTGTCCCCGAACTCTGGCTATATAACGGACGAGTTTTGAAATTTTATCACTTGGTAGAAACAGAATATATTGAGCGCGACTTTAGCATTGCTTTTCCCTTTGTATCTGTAGCGGAAATGGCTGGGTTTTTGACTCGCACTCAAACGATGGGGGAAATGGCTTTGCTGAAATCCTTTAGGACTTGGGTTAAGGAGAAAATATAATATTCTCTAGATGAGACGGCGGTTGAAACCGCGTCTACACAAACGAAGATAAGACGGCGGTTGAAACCGCGTCTACACAAACAATGTCCGCCTCCGCGGACTGAAGAGAATAACTGAAGAGAATAACGTAATTTTAACGGTCTAGTCTTCAACCCCTCTGAGCTCGGGTTTAGTTTGTATAGACGCGGTTTCAACCGCCCAGTCTTAAAATTCCCTAATTTCAGGATGGATAAATTGATAGCCCGCCGCTTTAATCTTTTGATTCGATACCCTCGCATTATAAGGCCGCACGCTAGGACTTCCATCCCAAGAAACTTTCGGCAAATTGTGAGTTTCAAAAATACGATCGACTAATTCGCGACTCGATAGCGACACATCCCCAACTAAATTGTAAATTCCCTGCAATCGATTGTCCAAAGCAAAGGTTAATCCCCCAACAATATCATCCCGATGCACCCAATTTGTAGCATCTTCCCCCGCACCGGGACGAGTGGTTCCAGCCCAGCCTCCAAAGATTTTAACTAATTCTCGTCCAGGCCCGTAAATGCCACCCAAACGGAGAATACAAACTTGCAGATTTGGACTCGATGCTGCTAATAAAACTCGTTCAGTTTCGGCGAGAATCTCACCGTTGGGATTGGCTGGCGCGACGGGCGATTCTTCGTTTACCAGTTTACCTTGACAGTCGCCGTACACAGAATAAGTACCCGTATAAATCACCTGCTTGACAGTCGGGATTTGCTGTAAAACTGATACCAAAGTTGTCGCAGTCTCTAAGTAACTTTCCCGATAAGCATGAGGATTTGGAGCACCGACGCACAGCATAACAGCATCTTGGTCTTGGAGTAAACTCGCGATCGCACCTGCATCATTTCCCTTAACTACAGCCACCCGCTGGGCGACACCCTCCAATTCACCTACTCGGCTCGCTGTCGTAGTTGTCGCCGTCACGGTACAATCAGATTTACCGCCTAAATGTCGGGCTGTCGCAGTACCCACATAGCCACAGCCGACGATCGCAACTTTCATCAAAAATTCTCCATTGTGTCATACCCTCTAAGATTATTGCCGGTTTTTGCGATCGATTCGAGGCGAGTTTTGTGGTACGATCTAGAGCGTCGTGATCGATAGAAGTTGCATCATGTCCGAGAGAGATATTTTTGCCACATCCTCAGAAAGCGAACTTTTAGCTTTTTATGGAGCTTTGTTTGCGATCGCAGCCGCCGATGGTTCCGTTGATATTGACGAACTAGATTTGTTGTTTAAAACCATCAATTTAGACAAATTTTCTGACTCTGCAAAGACTCAAATCCAATCCTACACAACCAGCCCCCCATCACTCAGCGACTGTTTGCAAACACTGGGCCAGTCAAAAGAACCGCTGCGCTTGGGAGTCATGTATTTTTTAATAAACATTACTTGGGCAAATAAGACGCTGCATCCCGCAGAAAGCGAGGCGATCCAATCAGCAAAAAAACTGCTGGCGGTTTCCGATTTGCAAATCCAAGCCATGCAGGAATTCATCGCAGACCTGAAACAAATACGGGAAGCCGCCCCCAATAAAAATCAGGCATCAGCATCTTTCAATTCTGCTATTTCCCAGCTCAAAAATAAGGGCATTCCTCTCGATTTGATCGACAGAAAAGGAACCACAACCAACCTCAGCAACCCCTCTATTAACTATTCAGATGAAAGTTTTTGGGTTAAACTTCAAAACTTTGCTTTAACCGCAGGAAGAGAAGTAGTTGAAAAAGCTTTGATTCTCTACTATACGGCCCAGAACCCAAACGTGCCTGCTTGGGCAAAAGGAGTTATAGTTGGAGCTTTGACCTATTTTATATCTCCTGTCGATGCCATTCCCGATATATTAGTCGGCATCGGATTTACAGACGATTTGGGAGTATTGCTGGCGGCAATAGCTACTGTTTCAGTATACATTAATGCTGATACTAAACAACAAGCCAAACAAAAAATGAAAGATTGGTTGGGTCAATAATATTATGTCCGGTTGAGCGTTTTGTGGTGTCGGCATCGGAATTATACTATAATCTGAATAATATAGCTGTTTTCAATCGGATCAAATAAAGGACACGGCGCTGCGTGTCCCTACCCAATATCTGTAATTCACTCTACTGAAAACTTGATTATTGTGGATTTTCAGTCTTTAAGCGGCTTACCGTCTCGATTCACAATACGGCTTTCACCATCCTTAGCCGTGACATTTTCATAAACTCCTTCATCCCGCTTCACGTACTTGCTGAAACCCGAATTTTTATAATCGGTGTCGGATGTCGGCTTCATCAACCTCGGAGCGCTCAGCAAACGGCGCACCGGAGCATCTGCGGGAGTCTCCCCGGGTTCGCACTTAGCCAACTCGCACAGTTGGCCCCAAGTCGAAACTTCCAGGTTCATGCTGTGCCAAACTTCTAACTGCTGGTTGTTTTCGGGACACAAATAATCGTATACAGGCATACTAAGAATCTCGTTTGCAACTACTAAAATTACTAATTGCACGGTTATTGAGAATATTATAGCTCAACCTTACTAAAAATTCAAGCCCAAAAATCAAACTTTACTATTTTTAACGGTTGTTAAAACACTAAATCAGCTATATTATTAACCCAGTGTGCTTGCTCCCGGATGCGATCGAGACAAAGCCCAAAAGTACCCTACCCTGAAATCCTCTGACTCGATCGAACGATCGCACGATCGACGGCTAGCAAATGCCCGCAAGACTTCCCTGAATGCCGTCAAAGGATCGATCGTCAATTTCAGACTGCACCCAAATCACAAATTCTAGGTTTCAAGTTTATTCATCTACTCACCAGCGAGGATTTACCGATGAGCGATTTCAAAGTTACACCAGAAGTAGAGCTGAACACAGCTCAAATGTTGGAGCGATACCAACTGCAAGACGAGACAATTCTGTGGCGTTGGGCAAAACTGCACGGTATCAACAGCACTCGCGGTTTCTTCTATCCCGGTGAAGTGGATTTGATGGATCACGCTCACCACCATCTCTACAATTTAGGAATGAGTATTGCTGACTACCAAAGTCTTTTAGACAGACGCCGCAGCCATTCCCCGACACCGGGCGACCAAAATAAAACAGTAGCAAGTCAAGTTGCTGACGAAGCATACGATGCCATAGAAACGCTAACAGATCAGTATGCTGAAGCTATTGATTTAATGGGAGAACGTATAGCAGACCATTTCATCGATGAACTCGATTTATCTGTGATGAGGCACCTTTCTAAAAAAGTGCAAGACCGCCGAACTCTCAACGGTCAAACTAAAAAGCCTAACCGTTTTCTCCAAGTGATTAAAGCTGTGTTGCAACCGAGCAGCGAAAATACGCTTCTGGTTCCCAAAAAAGAGAATGACTCTAGTTTAGAATTAGAACAGCATCATCGGCTCGGCTAGTCGCCGATGTTTTTGAAAGACTAATAGACTTTTTGTTCAATTTACTGGTCAATCTTACTAAAAATCAGACCCGAACCTTCCCCTTTTCAAGGGGAGGGATCAAGAGTCACATTTTTGATATTATGAAACGGAATAGAAGAAAATAAATTGAGATTTCCCAGAAGTCTAAATTACTTTTCAACTGATGTTGGGTTTCGCGACGAAACCAAACCTAATATAACTAGGGACAGATTGCGCGATCGCCAAAATTAAAGATAATATCTGCTTAATCGAACCAGTCAACCTCGCCCAAGGTAAAAAAATGATTAAATCCTGGATGGTAATTGGAGGCGTCGCCTTGATAGTAGCACTAGCAGCTAACTTCATCCCCCCCAGCGACATTCAATGGTTCAACCGCTTGCAGCGTCCGAGATGGCTAGTATTTGAAAAAGCAATTCCCCTAATTTGGACAGTAATTTTTATTTGTGCAGCTTGGTCAGCAGTGATTGTTTGGGAAAAAGAACCAGGAACTCAGGAGACTTGGTTAAGAATGGGTTTGTACCTGCTTTTAGAAATAGTAACTATGTCTTACACGTCGGTTATGTGCAAAGTTAGGAGCCTAAAAGTCGGCACAATAATCGGCGGAACGGGCGCTATTTTAAGCGTGTTCCTAGCTTTAAGTGTGTTGCAAGTTGCGGAGCCAGCCGCCCTGTTATTGCTGCCTTACATACTTTGGAGTCCGATCGGCACTTACACCACTTGGGCAATGATGCACCTCAATCCAGCGGATGTTTAATTGATCTAAAAATAAAGGGTAATTGGTAATTGATAATTGATAATTAGGAAAAAGGTAATGGCTAAGCTGTACCTCACCCAATTGAAAACTGCTATAGCCAGCCTCCTATCAATTGTGAACTTTCTGTTGTCTCTCTTCTCTTCTTTTTCTTCCTTCGCGCCCTACCCTACGGGAACAGCTTCGCCGAACGCGTCTTCGCGGTTCGTTAAAATAGATATTCTCTGATTCTTATCGCGTGGGGCGGGTTTATTTAAATTGTTTGCAATGTGAGGATTATTTGTAAACCCACCCCTAGAAGTTGATTGAGAATGATGCTTGATGTGAGTTAAAACTCACATCAAGCACTAATTCTCAGACTTTAAACCCCCCGCCCAATGTCGGGCAAACCAGTTAACCTAGCGACTGCCAGAGCTGGTCGGAGGCTCGGTTTCTGGCGGTTCAGGAGGGGGAGATTCAGTATCGGGAGGGTTCAGCGACTCCTCCCAAACTTTGATTTGCGATCGAGCTTGCTCAAAAGCCCGAGTACCGGAGGGAATTTTCTTCAAAGTCGCGATCGCCCCAGCCAGATCCGACGACGACTCTTCCACACCAAGCGCCAAAATTCGCTGGCTCCACTCATCAATCGCCTCACTCGCCTGCCACCGGAGCGAACTCGACTCGGGAACCTGAAGGGCCAGCGCAATAGCCGTTTGCAGAGCCTCCGCAGTCCCCGCTCGGGCGGTCTGACGGGCGTTCTGCAAACCTTGCTCGCCTTGAAATTGAGCCTCCCAAGTCCGAATGTTCGATCGAGCTTCCTCATAAAGCACCCGTCCCGATCGAATCCGGCGGGCCATCTCAATTGCCCCCGCCACATTGCCGCCCGCCGCTAGCTGCTGAGCTCTATCCAAAAACGGCTGGTCAACAAGCCGCTGTCTCCTCTCGATCCAAGCTTGAATTTTGGTTTGAGCTTCCACGTAAAGCGCCCTACCTCTAGCGATCCGAGAAGCTTGAGCAACGGCCGCTTCCAGAGCATTCGGATCGCCCGTACTTGCCAAATCGTTCGCTCTTTGCAAATACGGACTGTCTTCCAGCAGCTCGATTTGACGGCTCAAGCTGCTAATTTGACTGCGAGCTTCCGAAGCGCGGGGATTTGATTGGGGGACTGTTTGCAATTGCGCGATCGCAGCCCTCAAGTCATTTACCCCACCCGACGCCGCCAGCCTGCTTGCCAAATCCAAAACTTTCACATCAGCCATTTCTTGTTGCCAGCGGCCGACTAAATCTTGAGCTTGTTTGTATAAAGGGCGCCCGGACTTCAACTTTTGAGCAATCTCGATCGCCTTGGATAAACCCTCAACAGAGCCAGTCAAAGCCTGAGAAGTAGCATTCGCCAACTCATTAAAATCTTGTACTTGTTCCCTTAAATTTGCCGACTCTGGAATCTTGTTAGCGATCATGATCGCCTCCTGCCAATCCCCTGCCTGCAATCGTTTTTGGGCGATCTCCAAAATTTTCTTGCTAAATTCCGCGATCGCCTTATTGGCAGCTTGATACAAATAACTGTTTTGACCAATTCCCTGAGCCAGCTTAATCCCCGTCACCAGATTGTCGAGACCTCCCTCGGAGGCTGTATTCCGGGCTTTTAGCAACTTATTGCCCTCAGCCCGAGTCGTCTGAATTAGCTTAGTCAATTCCTCGTACTTAGCCGATTCCCAGAAAGTATTTCCCAAATCCAAAAGCAGAGTAGCTTGGCTGAAAGCCAGCGTCCACTCTTCCTGACGCAAGTGGTCTTCAGCCGTGCGGTAAATTTTCTCTGCATCGCTCCATATCGACTGCCACTTTTCAATCTGCTTTTCCACCGTCGGGTAAGCAGGAACGTTTTTAGGAACCTTGCGAGCGAGCGCAATCGCCTCCTCCAGCTTTCCTTCTTGGAAAGTAGCATTTCCCAGCCTGAGAATATCCTCCGACCACCGATCTATTTGAGTGTTAATTCTCGGCCGCAACGGATGGTCTTGTGGCAAAGCATTCACTAATTCGATCGCCCTGAGCAAATCATCCGCCGTCCGCTTGCTTGCTGCTTCTTGAGCACAAAAAAAGCGATCGTTAGCAGAAGCCGTTGGCCAAAAAATCTTTGAGCAATTGGACTGCGATGTCAGGTTGAGTAAAGACGCAAGTGCCACAAACCCCATACCCACCGATAGCATCAAACTCAGCGCCAGCCAAAACTGCCACTTATTCGACCAGTTCCGCCAAAACGGATTGTGTTCCCCCGGCGGCTGCGAGTTTTCCCCAGACAAATTCGGCGGTAGTTCCAGATGCCCTCCCGGCAGTTTTCCCGAAGTAACCAACTCTCGGAGCTCTTTAAGTCGTTCAGCCCGGTTTTTCCTTGCTGGTAAGCGCACCAGCGACGAAGTATCCTTTGTTGACTCCAAGGATTCTGATGCAGACCAACGGCCTGGTATTTTGCGATCTTGACTCATATCCTCACCACAAACAGCAACCAGCTAGCGTTAGTTATTTAAAAACTGCGAGCGCTGCTATCAACTGCTCTATAAAATGTATTCATCACTTTTACATACTCCCGTCGGCCCCAGACTGCAAGAGCCGATCGCCAAACCGCCAAAATCAAAATTTTGTGATTAGGTAATTGATAATGCGTAATTGGCAATTGGTCAAGGCCGTCATCCCTAACTCGCACTCAATAGAGCCAATTACACATTATCGTCTCAAGAACCGGAGTTTGATCGCAAATCGCCGATCAGTTCCGCAAGTTGGTCGCTATTAGCTTTGTAAACCTCGTTGCAGAAATGGCACGTAGCCTCAGCCCCCCCATCTTTTTCAATCATGTCTTGGAGTTCCGCTTCGCCGAACATTTTCAGAGCTCCCAAAACTCGATCGAACGAACAGCCACAGTGAAAGCGCACCATCTGAGTTTCCGGGAAAATTTCCAGCCCCATATCTCCCAATAACTCTTCGAGAATCTGGTGCAGCGTTTTACCTGATCGCAGCAGTGGCGTAAAGCCCGACAATTCAGCAACTCTAGATTCTAAAGTTTGCACCAATTTTTCGTCCGTTGCCGCCTTCGGCAGAACCTGCAACAGCACACCCCCAGACGCTTGTACCCCGCCCGCCCCCACAAACACCCCCAAAACCAGAGCCGAAGGCGTTTGCTCCGAGGTTGCCAAATAATGAGTCAGATCGTCGCCAATTTCGCCGGAAACCAATTCTACCGTACTTGAATAAGGGAAGCCATATCCAACGTCCCGCACCACGTACAAATAACCATCACCTATTGCCCCGCCAACATCGAGTTTGCCTTTAGCATTGGGTGGCAATTCCACTTCCGGATTGTCCACATAACCTCGAACCGTTCCATCGAGTCCCGCATCAATCAGAAGTCCGCCCAGGGGCCCATCTCCTTTGATGCGAATGTTGACTCTTGATTGGGGCCGCTTCATGCTGGAGGCGAGTAACAGCCCCGCCGACATCGTGCGTCCGAGGGCTGCTGTAGCGACGTAGGAGAGCTTGTGTCGCTGTCTTGCTTCTTCGGTGAGGCGGGTGGAAATAACCGCTACGGCGCGAATTCCGCCATCTGCGGCTGTAGCGTGAATTAATTGATCGGCCATGAAAAACCTTACTTTTCTCTTTTGATACTTCTTTAAACTATTTTAGAAGTTCTTGAAGGTTGCCGCAGCAGGTAGCAGCAGTTGACTCGGCGGGCCTGGGAGTGCGATCGAACTTCCGAACTCGCCTTTGTTTTCTATTTAATCTTGATGAACTGACTATTTATTAACAAATACTCTGCGGATTTTTTAAGTCAAATATTTATTGAATCTGCCCAAAGTAACGAGCGCAATTGTTTAACAAAAGCCAGCTTTTTCTGAGTTATTTTATAACAAATAACAACTAATTACTAAAGCTTATCTTGGCGCTAACCAGACGATTACCAAACCTTTACCTTCGTCGGCTAGAGTGAGAGGCGTAGGTCTCAGACCAAGGTTTTTTAGCTGGAAATAACGGATATGCCACCAACATCCAAAGCACTTTTAGCGGAAGTCCAGCATAACACTGGAGCGACTCGAAACTTACATTTTTATGCCAAGGGCGAAACCATTCCTTTGATGCCACAAGGCCTTTGGCGAGTCTGTCAAGGTTTAGCACAACTGAGCACGCTTTATCCAACCGGGGAAGAAGGACTTTTGGGTTGGGTAGGGCCTTCGATGTGCTTCGGTTTGTGGTTTACAAGCTTGCAGACTTACCGAGCTACGGCGACATCAGATATTTATTTGATGTGGTATTCTATGGTGGAAATCGAAGCTTCTCCTCAATTAGCTCACGAGTTGCTGCCTCAAATGGTACGACGGATGCGGCAAATGGAAGCAATTTTGGCGATCGCCGGACAGCGCCGAGTAGAAGACCGTTTGTATCAACTTCTGCTATTATTGCAACAGGACTTTGGTCAGCCTGTGGTTGAAGGAACTCG
>Ga0209490_10005787_pt1 | contig 11250 bp, 8 predicted proteins | sample MAT06_FD_187209 | JGI IMG/M metagenome (GOLD analysis project Ga0209490, IMG submission 187209) | Freshwater microbial communities from Lake Fryxell liftoff mats and glacier meltwater in Antarctica - MAT-06 (SPAdes) (version 2) | ecosystem: Environmental > Aquatic > Freshwater > Ice > Liftoff...
AGTGATCAACACCATTGCCGATGCGCAGGGCAGCGAACTCACCGCCGAGCAGATTCGCCAGGCATTTGACAAGACCTATCTGCAATGCGAGCGACCATTCAAGTTAGCGACTTTCCGCGCCGAAATGCAAGCGCAGCCCCAACAGGGCACGACCGTCGCCTGCGTAGCCCAGATTGCGGTGGATGGCACGCTGCATGAATTACGCGCCGCCGGCAATGGCCCGATCGACGCCTTTATGCAGGCGATGAAAGAGGAACTCGTGCCGGATTTTACGCTGCTCTCCTATGCCGAACATTCGCTGGGCCAAGGCTCCGAGGCCGAGGCGATTGCCTATATTCAAATTCAGACGCCGTCCGGATCCACCTTCTTTGGCGCCAGCACGGACACAAACATCGAGTTGGCCTCGATCAAGGCCGTGGTCTGCGCGCTGAATCGGGCCATGCAGTCTAGCCCCGTGGCAGCCTAACTGGGTCAAAAGCAAATTCTCACGCAAAGGCGCAAAGAACGCAAAGAAAAGCGCTGGTGAAGTTGGGCGCAAATAGACCTTCAGTAGGACAGTAAGACAGTAAGACAGTCACGCAGCCCTGAAATGAATTTCAGGCTGCTACAGTCGGGCTTCAGCCGACTTCCTGTAGCAGCCTCGAATTGATTCGAGGCTAGCTTTTCTTTGCGCCCTTTGCGCCTTTGCGTGAGATAAATTTCCCACTTGTCACCTGTATGGCGTTGAGGTTACAATAGCACAACTCCCGATGCAATTTGTGCCAGCACAAGCCAACGATCAATCGACAAGGAAGGGTGCCATGCAGGAAGAGCAAGCGAACCAGCTGAGCAATTGGGGCCGGTGGGGCGCGGACGATGAGCGCGGAATGCTCAATCTATTGACCCCAGAAATGGTCAAAGCGGCCGCCGGTTTGGTCAAGACGGGCAAGGTCTATAGCCTCTCGATGCCTTTAACCGCTGATGGCCCGCAATGGCCGACGCGCCACAAAACCTGGCGCGTGACCACCTTTCGCAACCAGCCGGGCGAGCGGGGCGGCGCTGATGATGTGCTCAGCATGCATTCACACTCGGGTACGCACATGGACGCGCTGTGCCATATCTGGATTGACGACCAGCTCTACAACGGTTACCGTGCCGCCGAGCATGTAACTAGTACAGGCGCAACGCGCAACGCGATCGACAACGTGCCTGTGATCGCTGGCCGCGGCGTGTTGCTGGACATTGCCGGTTGGAAAGGTGTCGATCATCTACAATTGGGTGAAGCGATCACGGCTGATGATCTGGATGCGTGCGCCGCGGCCCAGGGTGTGACGATCCAGCCAGGCGATCTCCTGTTGCTGCGCACCGGTTGGATGCGCATTTTTAGCACCGAGCGGGCGCTCTTCGACAGTGGCGAGCCCGGCATCGACGAATCGACCATCCCCTGGCTCAAGCAGCACGACATCGTGGCGATTGGCGCCGATAACCAAGCCGTGGAGGTGTTGCATGAGATACCACCCGCGCAGCTACCTGTCCACGTCGCTGCGATTCGTGACCTGGGCATCTACCTGGTGGAAAATCTCAACCTGGAAGCGTTGGCCGCCGATAAAGTTTATACCTGTCTGCTCGTCATCGCACCCTTACAACTGACGGGTGCGATTGGCAGCCCGGTTAATCCAATTGCCCTTGCCTGAGTGGCCGGGGCCATCAATGTCATTAAGTTAAGGGAGCAATGGATGCAGACAGGAACGGATAAAACAGACAGCTAGCGATGTATCGTAGTTCATCTGCGGAATATGTGTCCAAAAACTAAATATTATAGGGTGTCCAGAAAAGTCTTGTCCGCATGTGCGAGTCAGGATTTATCTGGAGAATTATATTGGGTAAAAGATAGTGGCTATATTTTACTATGAAGTCATGAAGTCTATGAAGTTGATAGTTGACGAAATGGGAAAGAGCGGTTATCTATCCAAACAATACTAGAATTTGGGCTGATAGATTGATTATAGTACAATACGATTGTTTACATGATCGGTCATGTGACCGGTCACACGCTACTCCTCACCTTTAAATTCAACCAAATTCGACAAGTTCAGTAATGTTTTTGCCCGTTTTATCTGGAGCCGTTTTACATAGACCCATTTCAGATGAATCCATTTCACAGGAGGGAATACCCGAATGAGTAATGCCCTGTCGTTGATTGCCTACCCCACCCTTGCCGGCCAAGTGCAGGCCATGGAGGAGGATGGTTATGCCTTTTTGCCTGGGCTACTGAACGCAGTGGAGATTGCCGAGCTGCGCGCAGCCATGGATCGCCTAGTGGCCATTCCAGCCAGCTATGATCGAAATGACACCAGGGGTGGCTTTCTCAATAAAAGCATCAACAATGCCTTTAACCGCGACCCGCTCTTTCTCGCCTACGTGGACAGACCCGCCGTGGTCGAGATCGCCGAAGCCATCCACGGCAACGATTGTCACATCATCGGCATGACCGCCTGGATGACTGGCCCCGGTCGCCCCGACCAGCAGCTACATGCCGATTGGCAACCGCTCACCTTGCCAGCCGAGGTGATGAGCAATCCAGCGGTGAAAATCCCCATCTATATTGCCACGGCCCATTTCTATCTGGATGATATTGACGAAGAGCTTGGCCCTACACAGTTTATTCCCGGCAGCCATCGCGCCGGACGTGCGCCCAAAGGCGACATGGAATACAAAGGCGTCGGACCCAAGAACATCTTCTGCGAGGCCGGTGACATGGTCATCTTCCGTTCGGAAGTCTGGCACCGCGGCACCGCCAACCGCAGCCAACAGGTGCGTTATCTGTTGCAGGTGCATTACGCCCAGCGCATGATCACGCAGAAGTTCCCGCCCTATCTCAACCGCTTTCAATTTGACGCGGCGATCCTGGCCCAGGCCACACCGCGTCAACGGCGCTTGCTGGGCGATCACAAGCCGTCGAACTACGATTGATGGTCAACGCCCAATCATGATCAAGGCAAAACAAAGCCCGGTCACCATGCGCGAGGTGGCGGAACTGGCCGGCGTGTCGAAACAGACGGTTTCAGCGGTGCTGAACGGCAAACCAGGCATTACGGCTGAAACACAAGCGCGTATTCGGCAAGCTGTCGCTACGCTTGGTTATCGGCTCGACAATGTTGCCAGCAGTTTGCGCACCGGGCGAACGCGTACGATTGCGCTGGTGGTTTCCGACATTTCCAGCCCCTTTATTGGTCGGCTGGCGGTGGCCGTGGAAGATTATGCCAGCGCAGCCGGTTACAGCCTGGTGCTGCACAACACCCATGACGATGTGGCACGCGAGAGTAGCTATTTCACGGTTGCCGTCGAACGCAAAGTCGAAGGGGTGCTCTTTATTTCAACCGCTGACCACAGCCCGGGGTTGGAACTGTTACGGGCGCGCGGCATCCCGGCGGTGGCAATTGACCGCATCCCCGAACCCTATAGCGGCCCGGCGGTGATGCTGGACAATGTCAAAACCGGGCGGCTGGCGGCTGAACATTTGTTGGGGTTGGGGCATCGGCACCTGGCGCACATTAGCGGCCCACCCACGGTGCGCATGGCGCGTGATCGCTGGCTGGGTTTTCAACAGGCGGTGGCCGCCCAGCCCGATCTGCCCACCCCGCAAATCGAGACCGCCAGCGGTTGGGATTATGCCGATGGCTATCAGGCCATGCAGCGTCTGCTGGCGGCTGGTCACCCGCTGACCGCCCTCTTTGCCGCCGGTGACACGCTGGCAATTGGTGCCATGTGCGCCATCCAGAACGCCGGGTTGCCGATTCCCCAGCAGATCGCGGTGGTGGGGGTGGATGACATTGACAGCGCGGCCTATCAAAACCCGCCGCTGACCACCGTGCGCCAATCGATGACAGAGTTGGCCCAACTCAGCGTACAGTTGTTGTTCGATCTGCTGGCTGGTAAAGAGCCAATGCCATCGACGATTGTGATGGACCCTGTTCTGGTCGTGCGCGCGTCTACAGCACGGGTGAGCGCAGGGTGATGGGTGAGGGGGTGACAGGGTGACGAGTGAAAATCATCTAGTCACCTTGTCACCTTGTCACCTTGTCACCTTGTCACCTTGTCACCTTGTCACCTTGTCAGATAAATTCTGTTGTTCGTGTTCAAAGGAGGAGAAAAATGGTAAACGCAGCAATGTCAAGACGGTCGTTCTTAAAGACACTTGGTGTGGTCAGCATTGGCACCACGCTCAGTGGCGCGTTGGCGGCATGCCAGCCGGCCGGCGCGCCCGCCGCGCCAAGCGGCGAACCAGGGGCGGCACCCAAGCAGTTGGTCACCTATTGGGGTGGCTGGACGCCAAGCGAAAACATGGAGAAGAGCGAAGATAACCCAATGCCCCATGACAAGCTCACCGCGGTGCTGGCCGCTTATATGGCGCAAAAGCCGGGCGTCGAGGTCGAGTGGATTCGTGTGCCGCAGGGCACGGATGGCCGTGAATGGACGATTGCCCAACAGACCGCCGGCACCATTCCCCATATTGTGCCGCAAGCTACGTGGCACACCAAAGATGATACGGATAAGAGCTGGTGGGTGGATCTGACTCCCCATTTTGAACAACCCAATCCCTACATCGCCAGCGGCGCCGAAGGGAGCCAACGTTGGATCGATCAATTCTTCCCCATTCCCACGGGCGAAACACAGATCCGGGGCAAATATTACAACCTGGTTTACGGTCTGGTCACAACCTTTTTCTATTACAACGTCGATTGGTTTAACAAGCTCGGCGTAAAGGCACCAGAGAATTATGCTCAATTCCTCGATGTCTGTGCCGCCTTCAAGGCAGAGGAAGTCAATGCCTATGGCGGTTGGACCGGCTCAGCCGCCGACACCGACCATTGGTATCGCATCCAGTTGGGCGGCATGTTGATGGCCAAAGACATTGAACCCAAGGTCAACCCAGACCGCAACACGGCCACCTTTGACGAAGTTGCCTGTGCGATCAAGACCGGCGTTTATGGCCCGCGTTTGCCGCAGTATCGCGAGTGGATGGAACTGTGGAAACAAAATGTACCCTATCGCACCCCCGATTGGCCGACACCAGCGACCGACAGCCACACCAATTTCCTCAAAAAAGTGGAGCCGATCATGGAGAATGGCACTTGGTCGCTGGCGCGCTTGCAAAATGATTCGTTGCTGGATTTTGAGTGGAGTGCCTTCTTTGCGCCGACATTGACCAAAGAGAGCAGCCAATTTGTCAGCGATCCACCCAATTCGGCTTGGCCGATTGGCGGAGCGGTGGGTGATCAGTATGCCGTCTCCACGCGCAGCGAAACGGATGGCGTGCTCGACGCGGCGATCGATCTCATGCGTTGGATTTCGGTGCCGGAAAATCTGGATGTCATCCAGTCGGAGATCGGCGAGAACATTCCCAATATCAAGAATGTCAAGGTCAATGATGCGTTCAAAGATTCCTATGATAAATTGACCTCCAAGATCGGTGAAAGCCAAATGTTTGCCTACGAACAGGTAAAAATGGATGATGAGGCTTCGACCGCGATTGGCCAAGCCTGGCGTGCCTATATGCTTGACCAAATGGAGATCGAGGACGCCCTGACCATCGTGGAAGAGAGCTTCAACAGCTACGCCGACCGCTATATGGAAAAGACGGGGTTGACGTGCGGGTAGTGGGATAGAAGATGACAAGATGACAGGGTGACAAGGTGACACTGTTGGTGAAGTGGTACGTAGGGACATGAGGTGGGGCGGACGTGAGTCACTCTAACGTGAAAATCCGCTTCCGCCCCACCTCGTGCCCGTCCACGAAATTCGCCAACAGGATCATCTTGTCATCCCGTCAAAACATTACGCAAATCATACTGAGAAAGGCAGGGGGATGCACAAACGATCACTGGGGGCGCGGCTGTGGCGGGGGCGCATTGCCTATGCAATGTTGCTGCCCACCTTTGTCATGCTCTTTCTCTTTCTCTACTACCCGGCGGCAATGGGCCTTTATCGGTCGCTCTTTAAGTGGAGTGCCGGTGCTGAGGCCAAATTTGTTGGCTTGGACAATTTTGTCACCCTCTTTACCAAAGATAGAGTCTTCCAAGCCTCGCTGGGCCATGTGGTGCAGTTGGCCGCTTGGTATCTTTTCTCCACACTGGTGCTCTCCATCGGCATGGCGACCTTGCTCCATCGCTTGCGCAACCATGCGGCCAAATATTTCTTTCGCCTCTTCACCGTCTTGCCGGTCATCATTCCAGGCATTGTCATTTTAATGCTCTGGAAGTTTATCTACGATGCCTCGATTGGCCCGCTCAATGCCCTGCTGATTGGCGTTGGACTAGAGGACTGGACACGCGCCTGGTTGTCGGACCCCAACACGGCGCTCTACGCCGTGATGTTGCGCAATTTTCCGTGGACAGACGGTGTTGCCACGCTGATTTTTCTAGCTGGTTTTCAGGCCATCCCCGTCGAGGTGGTGGAGAGTTCCATGCTGGACGGGGCTGGTGGCTTGCGCCGTCTCTGGTCGATTGAACTGCCCTTGATCGCCGGTCAGATCAAGTTGATCTCGGTGCTGACCATTATCGGCGGCGTGCAGGAGTTTACCGCCATCTTTGCCATGACCCAGGGGGGGCCGATCAACGCCACCATGGTGCCGGGCATGTGGATGTATTGGAATGCCTTCTCGATCAACAAGATGGGCTATGCCTCAGCGATTGGCGTGGTCATGTTTATCATCACCATGGTGCTGACGCTGATCAACATGCGCTATATTACAACAAGCCAGGATTCATAAGGGCTGACAAGGTGAAGGGGTGACAAGGTGACGATACAACAACGTTTATTCACCATGTCACCATGTCACCATGTCACCATGTCACCATGTCACCTTATCAAAAAGGAGTAGCAATGTCCAAATTATTGCGCGGCGACTGGTGGCGCATTCTCATTCTGACCGTGCTCTGTGTCTTAACCCTGGCACCCTTAGTCATGGCCTTCTTTATCTCGCTCAAGACGATCCCACAATTTGCGCGCGATCCCTTTATTCTCACCTTCCCTCTGCATTGGGAGAATTACAGCCTGGCCTGGGAGATCGTCCGCCGCTTTATGCTTAACAGCATCATCGTCAGCGGCGCCACTGTGATCGGCGTCTTGACCTTGTCTTCGCTTTCTGCCTACGCCTTTGCCATTTTGGACTTTCCCGGTCGTAAATTTTTGTTCTATCTGGTCTTGGCGCTGCTGATGGTGCCTTCAGCGCTGACGCTCATCCCTTCCTTTGTGCTGGTCAAGGATTTGGGCTTGATCAACACCTATTGGGCCATGATCCTGCCGTGGATTGCCGGTGGTCAAGTTTTTGCCATCTTTATGCTGCGCACCTTTTTTGAAGGGTTGCCGCGCGAACTCTTTGACGCTGCCCGCATCGACGGCGCCACGGAATGGCAAGGCTACTGGCGCATTGCGCTGCCGCTGAGCAAGTCGATTCTCGGCGTAGTCGCCATTCTGGATGTGTTGGGCACTTGGAACAACCTGATCTGGCCGGCGTTGACCGTCACCGAACAAGCGCTGCTCACCCTCACCCCAGGCTTGATGACCTACCAAAGCGCCTACTACACCCGCTATGGCTTTATGATGGCCGGCCTGTTATTGGGCGCCATCCCCTTGGTGATCCTCTTCTTCTTTACCAGCCGCTGGTTTGTCGAAGGGCTAACCTCCGGCGCAATCAAAGTGTAGTATTACAAATAGTTTTATAACCGTCGACAGGTTCATCTCAATAAAGTGCTTTCAAAAGCATCAAGAGAGGCATAAGATGAAAATTCGTGAGATCAAAGCCTTCCCCCTGGCCTATCCTGAACCGCATTATAAGGGCATCGAACGCTATATTACCCTGGCCCGCATTGAAACTGAGGATGGCCTAGTCGGCTGGGGCGAATGCATTTCACAATTTCGTGAGGCCACCCTAGCGACCAAGATCATTATCGAACAAGGGCTAGCGCCCTTGTTGATTGGCGAGGAAGCGCGCGATGTCGAGCGCGCCTGGCACAAAATGTTGGCCCACATTTGGTGGTACGGCCCAGAAGGGATCGCCGCCTTTGCAGTCAGCGCCATTGACATGGCCTTATGGGATCTCAAAGGCAAAGCATTGGGCTTGCCCGTCTGCCAACTGTTGGGCGGCAAGCTGTGCGACAAGGTGGCAGCCATGGCCTCGTTTATCTTCGATATGGAAGACCTGAATTGGACGCTCAACGAATTTCGCTGGCTGCGCGAGCAGGGCTATCAGATTGTCAAAGCCGGTTGGGGCATGAGGCCCGAAGCAGTCTTTGGCCAAAACCGAGCGCGTGACATTGAAGTCGTGCGCCGCGTGCGCGAAGTGATCGGCGATGATCTGGAACTGGTTGTCGACACGCCCGGTGCTCGCAACCTATGGGATGTGCCCACGGCCATCCAGCGCTTCCAAGATCTCGCGCCCTACCGCTTGCGCTGGATCGAGCAACCGCTGCTGCCGCGTGATCTGGCCGGCCATGCACGGCTGCGCGCCGCCGTCTCCACCCCGATCGGCACCGGCGAAGATGAGTGGGATTTGGAAAGTTACCGGCGGCTGATCCAATCGGGTGGCGTCGATGTGGTCCAGATCGACCCCGGTCGCTGTCACGGCATTACTGGGAGCCGCGAAATCATTCGGCTGATCGAAGCAGAAAATCTACAGTACAGTCTGCACACCTGGAGCAGCGCCCTCAACAGCGCGGCCAGCGTCCATCTGCTCGCCATTTCCAACCAGGGCATCAGCATGGATCTCAAGCCGCATGAATCGCCCATGCAGCACGAACTGGTTAGCGATCCGTGGGTACAAAAGGATGGCTATCTCAGCGTGCGCGCCACCCCCGGCCTGGGCGTGCATGTACGCGAGGAAATTGTGCAGAAATACAGTTTTCCGAAATGATTCGTTAAGACCTGATAGGTTTGCGAAACCTGTCAGGTCTTCATAACTCAAATCTGATCACTACTACCGGCCTGAAAGCCGAGGCTATCCTGGCTACGACAGCCAGCAGCATCCCCCTCAAGCGCAATCCTCTGTTGCCGACATTGTCCACGGCGTGCTCTTTTTCCTCTCCGACGCAGCCGCCTTTCTTACTGGCCTTGTCCTGGATGTGGATGGCGGTATGCTCAGTACGATTCTACGCCTGGGTGTGGTTGTGTAATATCTTCTAGTGACGAGTAGCTTGGCCCTTATCTCTCCTAATACACGCACCACCGACCAGGATAATCCAAATCAGGCTGCGCCACCAGCGTCGAGTTTCTGGCTAAGATTAAAAAGGTAAGTGGTGAGCGGTAATTGGTAAGTACTACTGCATATTCACCACTTACTACTTACTACTTACCAATTACCTCAAGCCACAACCCCTGCCCGCGCGACAAACTCGGCGATCTCGTCGGCGCCCTCGAGCACACCGATCTCCAAGTGGAAGTTGCGCACTTCGCCGGGCTGAATGTGGGTGAGATAGCCATGTTTGCGGTTCCAGGCCCGCCCCAACATGCTGACATTGCCCGGCTCGACACCGGTGATGTAGGTGCCCTGGTGGAAGTGCTGCCACTGGCTGACCAAGGGCATCTCTTGGATTGGGAATTTCCAGTAGAGGCCCAATTGCAGCGCGTCGTTGATCAGACCGACATGCACGTTGCCGTCCGCATCGGCGACGGGACGATGCACATAGACGGCGCTGTGTGCCTTCGGTTGCGGTGCGCTGGCCACGGCATATTGCTCGGGGATCACGGCGCGATCTTCCAGCCATTCGGTGCTCTGCTCGGTATGGAGGACAAAACGTGTGCCTTGATCGAGCACGGGGAAACCCGGGTTACAGTGGTAGACAAACATCAGCGGCGACGGATCCACGCTGAGGTTTTCGATCCGATCATGGATGCGCAGACATTTTTCGCCCAGCACGGTGGAGATCTCGCGGGTTAGCTCCAAGTTGGTGCCAAAGACGACCGCCTCGCGTATTTTGCCCCGCACCCGCACCACATACGCTTCGTCTTCCCAATTGGCATCCGCCACCACGTTCTTGGCCGGCAGAAACGAGAGCCGCCCGTGTAAACCCAACTCTTCGTTTTCTTCCAACGGGTCTACTTCCGGATGGCCGGTAAACGACATGCCACAAGTGAGCACCAATCCGCCGTAGAAGCCGCGCAGCCAACCATTGCCCTGCGGTTCGTAAAAAGCCGGCCCCACATCGCCCGTATTGCTGCGAAAGCAGAGTGACATCCCTTTGTAGTGGGCAGAGGCCACATCGAGCGCACGCCCCGGCAAAATCGAAAATGAGAGGCCCGAAGCATTGAAAACCTCGATCAAGTCGGCGCCGCGCTCGCGGCCTTCCACCAGTTCGGCTTTACGCACGCCGGCCACCTGGCTCATATCACCCACCCGATCCAACAACTGTCGTTTGCTGTATTCACGTCCAAAAAGTTGCGGCATAGTTTTTATCCTTGGTTGAGGAGAGGTATTCGAAATAAGTAAATTGTTTTATTGATAACAGGATGAAGGGATGACAAGATGAATGGATGACAGGATGACATCGCGCGCCCCTATGTCATCCTGTCATCGTCCGACCGTAGGTCGGCGTCATCCTGTCGTCCCTTCATGTTCACACCAGCCCATACGCCCGCTGCGCATTCTGCCCGAAGAAGCTGGCGGCGGCCGCATCGCCCTTTTCGCCAAAGAACTGGCGGACAATGGCGATGCAGGTGGTATACGTACCGGCAATTTCGCAGACGGGCCAATTACTGCCATAGATCAGGCGTTGCGCGCCAAAGGTGGACCAGAGCGCGTCCAACGTAGGGCGGTAGAAATCCGGATCAACCGGCGCGGGTCGAAGCACGCTGTTCTCCATCAGCCCCGAGACTTTCATAAAAATGTTGGGCAAGGCAGCGGCCTGTTGATAATGCTCGATCCATTGCGTTTCAAGCGCGGCGCCCGTCACCGGCATCAAACTGATGTGATTGATCACGATGCGCAGTTGCGGCAACTGCGCGGCCACGGCCAGGAAAGCGGGCATTTGATCCAGGCCAAGCAGCACATCCAGTTGCAGATCGCGCTCGGCCAGTTGTTCCAGATCGCGCAGTAACGCGGCATCGACCTGGGCGAAGGTGCGCCCGCCACAGCGAATCCCGCGCAGCAGGGGATTAACGGCGAAACGTTGCAATTCATCCCCAAACTCGGGTCGGCCTGGCGCAATATGGCCGACCAACCCGAGGATAAATGGATCTTCCACGGCCAAATCGAGAATCCACTGATTATCTGCC
>Ga0209490_10005788_pt1 | contig 11249 bp, 11 predicted proteins | sample MAT06_FD_187209 | JGI IMG/M metagenome (GOLD analysis project Ga0209490, IMG submission 187209) | Freshwater microbial communities from Lake Fryxell liftoff mats and glacier meltwater in Antarctica - MAT-06 (SPAdes) (version 2) | ecosystem: Environmental > Aquatic > Freshwater > Ice > Liftoff...
TTTCTACGTGCGCGGTCAGTGAGACCAGATGGTACTGCTCCACCTCGGGCGTCACCGCCTCGTCAGACACGATCGCGTGCAGGTCCTCGTCGAATATCTCGGACTTCTTGTCGGCGAGTTCTTTAAATTTTTTGAAGGCGGCATTGAGGGCGACCTCGGATTCAAGCTCGATCCCCAGCGTTTTCAGGCGCTCGCGAAATGCCGAGCGGCCGGACAACTTGCCCAACGTGAGCCGGTTGTTGTTCCAGCCCACATCTTGGGCGCGCATGATTTCATAGGTCTCCCGGTGTTTAAGCACGCCGTCCTGATGAATGCCGGACTCGTGTGCAAACGCATTCGCACCCACCACCGCCTTGTTCGGCTGGACCGGATAGCCGGTGATGGTAGACACTAATTTGGATGCGGGCACAATCTGGGTCGCGTCGATTCGCGTTTCAACACCAAAGTAGTCCTTCCTAGTGCGCAATGCCATGACAATTTCCTCAAGCGAGGCATTGCCGGCGCGCTCGCCGAGGCCGTTGATGGTGCACTCAACCTGCCGGGCGCCCGCTTTTACGGCCGCCAACGAGTTGGCGACCGCCATGCCGAGATCATTGTGGCAATGCGTTGACCAAACGACTTTGTCGGAATTCGGTACGCGTTCAATCAGCGTTCTGATGCGTTCGCCCCAAAGTTCCGGGACCGCGTAGCCAACCGTATCAGGCACGTTGATGGTCTTGGCGCCCGCATTAATGACCGCTTCGAACACCCGGCACAGAAAGTCCATTTCGCTACGCACCGCGTCCTCGGCGGAAAACTCCACGTCGTCGGTAAACGTGCGTGCGAACTTGACCGCGTCGATCGCCCCCTGCAAGACTTGATCAGGTGACATCCGCAGTTTGTGCTGCATGTGAATCGGTGATGTCGCGATAAAGGTGTGAATGCGCCCGCGGGCGGCCGGCTTGATCGCATCCCCCGCTTTCTGAATGTCACCCACCTGCGCGCGTGCCAGAGAACAAACTATCGAGTCCTTGACGGCTGTCGCCACAGCGTGAATCGCATCAAAGTCACCGGGACTTGCGGCGGCAAACCCGGCTTCGATGACATCGACGCGCATTTTTTCCAGCTGCTTGCCGATCCGCACTTTTTCTTCTTTGGTCATCGATGCGCCGGGGCTTTGTTCACCATCGCGCATGGTGGTGTCAAAAATAATCAGATGGTCCATGGTTTTGCTCCGTGTCGAACAGGCGACGAATTTGGTTTAACAGACAGACATTGTCTCGCTCGCCAGCGAACTGACGGACGGGAAGGGCTTGGCGGAAGGGGAGGGGGTTATGTTTGCGCGGGGAGCGCAAGCAGCAGGCGGATAGCCAGCAGCACGCCGCGCAACGACGTGGCCGGGGTCGAAGACCGGGCGGAACACGAAATTTTCAGCGTCGTTGCGAATAAAATCATAGGAACAATATAGCGCGTTGGCAGTGTACCCGCAAGACTTCGGCGGCATGCACACTTAGGCCGTCGTCGGCACGCACCGTCAGGCGGCGCTATCGGGCGACTTGCGCTTATTCGATCGGCGCACCGCGCGCATTATCCAGATCACGTAGCCCGACAGCGCGTAGCAAACAAACAATCCGAATAGCACATGCGACGGCTGGATGGAAATGAGCAGATAGCCGACCACAATGGCCGGAATAACCCAAAACGGCACACTGCGACGCAGGTTGAAATCCTTGCCGCTGTAGTACGGAACGGTTGAGATCATCGTGACACCGGCAAACATTGCCATCGCCCACGCTACCCAGCGAACGTCGCCGCCGCTGATCTGCCAATCATTGAGCACCCAAATCAGGCCAGCCATGAGGCAGGCGGCGGCCGGACTTGGCAGCCCCTGAAAGTGGTTCTTGTCGACCGTCCCGATGTTGGTATTGAAGCGCGCGAGGCGTAAGGCGGCGCAAACACAATAGACGAACGCGGCGATCCATCCCCACTTGCCGAGCGGCTGCAATGCCCACGAGTACATCACCAGCGCCGGTGCGGCGCCGAACGACACCATGTCGGACAACGAATCAAGTTGTGCGCCGAATTCACTGGTTGTTCTGGTCATCCGGGCAACGCGGCCATCGAGGCCGTCCAGCACCATGGCGACAAATATCGCGATGCAGGCAACTTCAAACTTGCCATCCATGCCCTGAACAATCGCGTAGAAGCCGGCAAACAAAGAGGCAGAAGTGAACAGGTTAGGCAGAATGTAGATGCCTTTACGCCGACGTTCAGGGTCAAGCAGACCCTTTCTGATGGGAGGAATGGGGGAATTCATTGCTGCATTGTAAACGCTAGCCAGCCGGGGCGCCGACGGCGGCGGTGCCCATGGCGGTGCCCATTGACTCGCCCATCCTGATCCGCCCGCCGGCGGCCCATTGACGGTTGAATTCGAGTACGCCCTTCGGAAACAAAATCACGACGGTCGAGCCGAGCAAGAATCTGCCCATTTCCGCGCCGCGCGACAATACGACAGTCTGGTTCTCATAGCGCCACTCGCGAACCTCTCGGCTGCGCGGCGGGTTCACGGTACCGTGCCAGACTGTCGCCATGCTGCCGACGATCGTCGCGCCGACCAGGGTCAGCACAAATGGCCCGAACGCGGAATCAAAAACACAGACGACGCGCTCGTTGCGCGCGAATAGCCCGGGTACGCCGCGTGCCGTGGTTGGATTGACCGAGAATAAGGCGCCGGGCACGTAGATCATGCGCGTAAGCGTACCGTCACACGGCATGTGAATGCGGTGGTAATCCTTCGGGCTCAGATATAGCGTTGCAAAACACCCGCTGTCAAACTGTTGCGCGAGTGAATTGTCGCCACCGACCAGCGCCGTGGTCGTGTAGGAATGGCCTTTCGCCTGCAAAATCTGGCCTGCCTGAATTTCGCCAAATTGGCTGATTGCGCCGTCAACCGGACAAATAAAGTCCGCCTTTGCAAGTGGCCGCGCATCTTCACGCAGTGGTCGCGTAAAGAAGTCGTTGAATGTTGGGTAACCATGGATATCGGGGTTTGCTGCCTCGGCCATGTTGACCCCGTAGCGTCCGACAAACCAACGAATCAGGCGGGTGGTCGCGGCACCGCCGCGCGCGCGCGCGATCACGCCGCCAAAGGCGGTCAGCGCCTGCTTCGGCAATAAATACTGCGGGATGACGCGAAGACGATCTGACACTGCAAGCCTTGAGTTTTGCCAATCGGGTTTGCCGAGTCCGACGCTACCCCGTTACAGGGTGGCGTGAGTGCCGACTAATTGCGCGTCTGGTCAACGAGCTTGTTCTTTTTGATCCACGGCATCATGCTGCGCAACTTTTCGCCCACCTCTTCAATCGGATGCTCGCGCAACAGGCGGCGTCGTGCGGTGAGTGTCGGTGCACCGGCCTTGTTTTCCAAGATAAAGGACTTTGCATACTCGCCGGTTTGAATTTCGTGCAAGATCTGCTTCATCACCGCTTTTGTTTCTTTGGTGATGACACGCGGGCCGCTCACATACTCACCATACTCGGCGTTGTTCGAGATCGAGTAGTTCATGTTGGCGATTCCGCCTTCATAGATGAGATCGACAATCAACTTGGTCTCATGTAGGCACTCAAAGTAGGCCATCTCTGGTGAATATCCCGCCTCGACGAGAGTCTCGTAACCCGCCTTGATCAGTTCGACAATGCCACCGCAAAGAACCGCCTGTTCGCCGAACAAATCCGTTTCAGTCTCTTCTCGGAAATTAGTTTCAATGACACCGCCGCGCGAACCACCGTTGGCTTTGGCATAGGAGAGCGCGAGATTTTTCGCTTTCCCCGAATGATCCCGGTAAACCGCGATCAACGATGGCACACCGCCACCGGCAACGTAGGTCGAACGAACCAAGTGGCCCGGGCCTTTCGGCGCGATCATGATGACGTCGAGGTCCTCACGCGGCGTCAACACGCCATAGTGCACGTTGAATCCATGCGCAAACGCAAGTGCGGCACCCTTCTTGATGTTGTCGTGGATCTCACTCTTGTACACGTCGCCGATGCTTTCGTCAGGCAACAACATCATGACGACATCCGCCGTCTTGACGGCGTCGGCCACCTCGGCGACCTTCAAGCCGGCCTTCTTAGCTTTGTCCCACGACGCGCCGCCTTTGCGCAATCCGACCGTCACCTTGACGCCGGAGTCGCTCAGATTCTGCGCGTGTGCGTGCCCCTGCGATCCGTAGCCTACGATCGTGACTTTCTTGCCCTTGATAAGAGAGAGGTCACAGTCCTTGTCGTAATACACTTTCATTTATTTTCCTTTACTCGATCACAATTCATTTTTGTCCGCACCAGATCGATCGTCACGACGCCTTGACGATCCACTCGCCGCGCCCAAGTCCGCAGGCACCGGTTCGCACCGCCTCAAGGATCAGACCGCGATCAATCGCGTCAAGAAACGCATCTAGTTTGTGGCCGGCACCGGTGAGTTCAACGACGTAGGTCTTTTCTGTCAGATCAATGATGCGCGCGCGAAAGATATCAACGGTACGTTTGAGCTCTTCACGATCCTTACCGACCGCGCGCAGTTTGACCAACATCAATTCACGCTCGACGTGCTTACCTTCGTTGAGGTCAACGATCTTGACCACATCGACCAGCTTGTTGACCTGCTTGGTGATCTGTTCGATGACGTCATCGGAACCAATCGTCACAATCGTCATGCGCGACAACGTGGGGTCTTCAGTCGGTGCCACCGTGAGTGACTCAATGTTGTAGCCGCGTGCCGAGAACAGTCCGGCGACACGCGAAAGCGCGCCAGCTTCATTTTCCAACAGGAGTGACAGGATATGACGCATCGCCTACAGGTCCTCGGCCAAAATCATCTCCGAGATACCCTTTCCGCCCGGCACCATCGGAAACACATTTTCCCTCTGGTCGGTCAGAAAATCCATAAATACGAAACGCTTCTTTAGCGCAAAGGCCTCCTGCAAGGCACCCTCAACGTCGCCCGGCTTTTCGATCTTCATGCCAACGTGACCATACGCCTCGGCCAGTTTTACAAAATCAGGCAGGGCATCCATGTAGCTTTCTGCATGCCGGTTGCCATGGAAAAAATCCTGCCATTGGCGGACCATTCCCAAGGAGCGGTTGTTTAGAAGGATGACCTTGATCGGCAGCTCGTACTGTTTGCACGTCGAGAGCTCCTGAATATTCATCTGGATGGACCCCTCGCCGGTGATGCAGGCGACGTCGGCATCCGGGAAGGCAAACTTGCAGCCCATCGCATACGGCAAACCAACACCCATGGTGCCCAGACCGCCGGAGTTGATCCAGCGGCGCGGTTTGTCGAAACCGTAGTACTGCGCCGCCCACATCTGGTGCTGCCCGACGTCGGAGGTGACGAACGCATCGCCCTTGGTGACCTCCCAAAGTTTTTGCACAACGTACTGGGGCTTGATGATGGTGTCGGAGAACTTGTACTTCAGGCAGTCTTTGGAGCGCCACTCCTCGATTTGCTTCCACCATGCCGCAATGTTTCCCGGCTTTTGCTCAGCAGACTTGATCTGCGATATCAGATCGTCGAGCACGTCCTTGATATTGCCGACGATCGGCACGTCGACCTTCACGCGTTTGGATATCGATGACGGATCAATATCAATGTGAATGATCTTACGGGTCGGATTTCCGGCGTTGAAGTGCGCAGGGTTACCGATGACACGATCGTCAAAACGTGCGCCGATGGCAATCAGCACATCGCAATTTTGCATCGCCATGTTTGCTTCGACCGTGCCGTGCATGCCGAGCATGCCGACGAACAGTTTGTCCGTGGAAGGGTAGGCCCCCAACCCCATCAGGGTATTGGTACATGGGTAGCCGAGCATTCGTACCAAGGCCGTCACTTCGTCGGACGCGTTACCAAGAATCGCACCGCCGCCGACATAGACCATCGGCCGCTCAGCCGACAGCAGCATCTGCATGGCTTTCTTAATTTGCCCGCTGTGCCCTTTTGTCGTTGGTCGGTAGGAACGCATATCGACAGTTGCCGGATAGTAGAACGGTGTTTTCGCCATCGACACGTCTTTTGGAATATCGACGACGACCGGCCCCGGTCGACCGGTGGTGGCAATGAAGAACGCTTTCTTAATGGTCTCGGCCAGATCGCCAACGTCCTTGACCAAAAAATTGTGCTTCACGCACGGTCGGGTAATGCCGACGGTATCGCATTCTTGGAATGCGTCCTGCCCGATCGCATAGGTTGGCACCTGTCCGGTGATGATCACCATCGGGATCGAATCCATGTATGCGGTCGCGATGCCGGTCACGGCATTGGTCACGCCGGGGCCGGATGTGACCAGCGCGACCCCCGGGCGCCCTGTGGCGCGCGAGTAGGCATCAGCAGCGTGCACGGCGGCCTGTTCGTGGCGAACCAGAATGTGTTTGAAATGGCTTTGCTTGTGGATTTCGTCGTAGATGACGAGAACTGCACCACCCGGATAGCCGAACACGAATTCGACGCCTTCTGCCTTCATTGCATGGCAGACAATTTCCGCGCCCGTCAACAGATGGTTGCCTGCCTCGGTCGAGACTGAATGTGGAGCATCCGAGAGTTTCATATTATTCACCGCGAGAAAATCGATTGCCGACGACAACGCGCACCGGGCATTGGCCAGCGGGGCGATCATCGCATTGGTGACTCTCAGGTGACGTCGGAGGGGTAGGCGTGGCGCGTGACGTCGCCAGAAGTAAGCGTTGGAGCCGCTTTGCCGCGCTGCGCGTGGGGATCGCCCACTAGATGCTGCGCTGCAAAACGATACCTTACCACAAGTGAACAACGACATGAAGAGTCGCGCTCAGAAACCGTGTCGGCGGCGGTTTCTTGATAGACTTGCCTAACTGACTGGTCAGCAATCAGCGATGGTAGCGCGTAAGGCGTTTCAGTCAGGGCCCGCTGCACAACAATAATCACAATTGAACGCCCGAACGAGGTAGATCCTGGCTTCCCGGCAACAACTTTCCGACTTTCTGGCATCCGTCGAGCGCAGGGCGTTCAAGCAGGCGGTATTTGCGGTTAAGGACGAAAACTCGGCACTCGACGTGGTGCAGGACTCCATGCTGCGCTTGGCCGAGAAGTACGCCGACCGCCCGCCCGAAGAGTTGCCGATGCTGTTCCAGCGCATCTTGCAAAATGCCATCCGCGACTGGTTTCGGCGCACAAAAGTACGCTCTACTTGGACAACCTTGTTTTCATCCTTCAGTAGCAAGGACGACGAAGATGAGTTCGATATTTTGGAAACTTTAGCCGCTGAGCAGGTGTCGAACGTGCCGGTATCTCCGGATGGGCAGTTGGAGCAATCCCAAGTCATGCATGCCATTGAAGTAGCGGTTGAAAAGCTTCCGGCGCGTCAACGCGAAGCCTTCATGTTGCGTTATTGGGAGGAATTTGACGTTGCCGAAACTGCAAAAGTGATGGGATGCTCCGAAGGAAGCGTGAAAACGCATTGCTCCAGAGCTGTTGCGGCGCTTTCGGCATCGCTCCGCGCCAAAGGCATTACCTTCGAGTCGGTGGTCAAAGCGTGAAAATGGTGTAACCGGAACGGCCGTTAGTTGCTGCTTAAGATCATGAACGAAAAAGACATCTCCCAAAAAATCGCGTCCTATCTGGAGCTCAGCGCCACCCAGCTGAAGGGTGACACGGCCGCGCGTCTGCAACAGGCGCGTGAGCGCACACTGATAACATACCGTGCGCCCATCAGCGTGTTAGGGTTAATGACCGTGTCTGGCAAACTGCTGGACCCGATGTATTTAGTTCGTAAGCCATTGTTTTGGCTACCAATTTTGGCGGTCGCGTCAGCCATTTGGATGGCACAGCCAAACTCGGCCGACGAGATCTACGACGAATCGGGTGTCATCGACGCGAAACTCTTGACCGGCGAGTTGCCGATCGACGCATTTTTAGATAAAGACTTTGCCACATGGGTGCAAGAGAAAGAGGCGGCGGCACAATAGTGTCGGCTGGTATGAATAGCATCCAAAGGCTCGCCGCTGCTGCGAGCCTTTTTGTCGTTTTGGCGTGCTGCCTACTGTTGCTGGGTTCCCCGAATGCCGCTGCGCAGGCACCGATTGCGGCCGATGGCAAGACAGATGCAACACCGCCAACCGCCCCGGGCGTTACCTCAACCATCCCGGCGGAGGGTAAGCCCGTCGCGCCGGTCGTCTGGAAACGCGTACCCGACGCCGAGAAAAAGATCCTAGCGCCGCTCGAGGCCGAGTGGCCCAAGCTTGCGGGCGCACAACAGCGTAAGCTGCTGGGCGCCGCCAGACACTTCCCCAAGCTGACGCCGGTCGAACAAGAGCGCTTTCGCGAGCGGCTGACCGCCTGGTCGGCACTCACGCCAGAGCAACGGGCGGCGGCGCGAGATAAATACCAAACGCTGACCAATCTTCCTACTTCGAAACAGGAAGAACTGAAGGCGCGTTGGCAAAACGACAAGCAGGCTGACAAGGCGGCCAAAGACAATGCCGCCGCGCCTGCGCCGGCAAAGTAGCCGGCGTGGCGGCTGAGGAACTGCCGGGCCTGCGGACCGCTACACCGGACGGCACGGACAAGACGCCGGGTTCTTCCCGCCCTGCGACACCAAGCATCGCCAGACGCCTCGCCTGTATTGTCTATGAGGGGCTGTTGCTACTCGCCTTGGTGCTGATTGCGAGCTTCCCAATCGCCGGCCTTAAGGGGCTTACGTTGTCTGGTGCCCCGCATTTGTTGTTTCAGGTCTACCTAGTCGTCGTTACCGCCACCTATTTCGCCTGGCAGTGGCAGAAAAACGGCCAGACACTACCCATGAAAACTTGGCGTTTTCGCGTGGTCACAACCGACGGCCAGCGGATTGGTTGGGCGCGTTCGCTGTGGCGATTTCTGTGTGCATCGCTGTTCTTCGGGCCGGCCTGCGTCGGCGTGTTGCTGTTCTTCTTTCCGTCGCGCATCAGTCCGGTCATCACCATGTGGTGTTTTCTGCCGCTGGCGGCAAACCTGCTGTATGCGAAATTTGACCCGCAGCAGCAATTCCTACACGACCGCCTTGCCGGAACGCACCTCGAGGACGCACCCGTCCCGACAATTCCTGCACGCCACTAGCCGAACAATCGACGCGGGTACTCTTTGGCGAACAGCAGGGCCACAGCGACGCCGAAAAACACCACCAGCGGCAGCGACGCGCTGAGCGCTGGCGGCCAATCGTTTAGTACCGTCAGGTGCCCTGCCAACTGGTTGAGAAAATAGGCACCGATGCCAACCATGGTACCAAGCACCAGCATCGCCCCAACCCCGCCCGCACGATTGGACCGGATCGCGAACGGGATGGCCAGCAGCATCATGACGATGACACCGATCGGCTGGAATATCTTGTTCCAAAGCGCGACTTCATAGCGGGTACTGTTTTGTTTGTTTTCCCGCAAGTGCTGGATGAATGCGTTCAGATTCACAATCGACATTTCCTCTGGCTTAACCCGCAAGACAGCCAACAAATCAGGCGTCATCGCCGAGACCCATTCGGCATTGGCTAGCTTGGAGATCTGTGCATAGCCACTGGCCTGTCGGCCGTCGAAGGTGGTCTTCTCAACATTCGAGAGAGTCCAGCGGTTCTTTCCGGCGTAAGTACCGCGCTCGGCGAGCCGGATCGACTTAAGTCGGTACTGTTCATCGAACTCGAAGATACGCATGTTGATCAACTCGGTCTCGGCAGTAACGTTCTGGATGTTCACAAAAGACCGCTCATCTTTGACCCAGAACCCGGACCTGAATTGACGCGCCACCACGTTAGACGTCGCCGCCAGCCGCATCTTCTTTGCCGCCTCTTCGGCAGCCGGGGCCACAAACTCGCCGAACGCAAAAATAATCGCCGAGAAAATCAGGCCAATCACGGCTGCCAGAAACGCCAGCTTGCTCAACGACAACCCAGACGCCCGCATCACCGTCAACTCCGATTGGGCGGACAATCGGGAGACGGCGAACAATGTACCAAGCAATGCCGCCACGGGAAACACAACGACGACGTGCGACGGCTGTGAGAGGGTGACGTAGGCAAACGCTGACATCAATCCATAGCCGCTCTTGCCAAGCGCACCCAGCTCGCGAATCAGATCAAACAAAGCAAAAAGTGCGAGCAGCGCCAGCAACAGAAACACCGTTGCCACGGCAATTTCCCGCGCCAGATATCGAAACAAAATGGTCATACGGTAATTATGGCACCGACGACCACGGCACGATCAATCAGGCTAGCTCTGAATACGCAGATAAACCAGACCGATTATCGTCGCCACCCACACCCACAGCACCAAGGCAAACGCCACTAGCGGCATGTGATGGTCGCGGACGAAACGGGGCGTAAGGAGACGCGCCAGTTTTGTCGCCGGGCTGGTGATGATGCGAAAAATAACGTAGACAAAATTCTGCTCACGATTGATACCGGCGAACAGATAGACGAGCCCTTGACCGAGCAGCGCAAAGCCCGCAACTTCCGCCACGGTCTTGATGATCTTCAGTAGAAAAACGACATCCATTGCAACATTCACTCCAGAAGGTTCAAACAAAAGCCCGCGCTGCCTTTCGACAGCGCGGGCTTCGGTGACGTTCTGTCGGTCGAGGATTAACCCATCGCGCCGGCAGTGTTCATTTTGTCGCCCTTAATCGAAGGGTAACGTACGTGCTCGACCAGATCTTGCACTTCCTGAGGTGGCGCCTTGGTGGCGAGAGTGACCAACACCATCACCGTCATCCCGACCGCCACGCCAAACACGCCTGAACCAATCGGTGCGATTGCGAACCACAGATCCATCTTCGGCACGCCCATGTTGGTGAAGAACGGGTAAGTTCTCAGCATGTAGTAAATGACCGTTCCGAGTCCAGCCAGCATGCCGAAGACGGCGGCAATCTTATTGGCACGCTTCCAGAATATGCCAAGCACCAATGCCGGGAAGAATGCCGCAGCGGCCAGCGAGAACGCCGCACCAACCAAGAACAGGATGTCTCCCGGCTTGTAAGAGGTCACCCACGCCGCCGAGCCCGCAACCACCAACAGCAAGATCTTGGAGATGGTGATACGGCGCGCGGTAGTCGCATCTGGGTTCACCATTTTGTAGTAGACGTCGTGTGATAACGCATTAGCGATGGTCAACAACAAACCGTCTGCGGTTGACAGCGCTGCGGCGAGGCCACCGGCTGCAACCAGACCGGAGATCACGTACGGCAATCCCGCAATCTCGGGCGTGACCAACACGATGAT
>Ga0209490_10005791_pt1 | contig 11248 bp, 9 predicted proteins | sample MAT06_FD_187209 | JGI IMG/M metagenome (GOLD analysis project Ga0209490, IMG submission 187209) | Freshwater microbial communities from Lake Fryxell liftoff mats and glacier meltwater in Antarctica - MAT-06 (SPAdes) (version 2) | ecosystem: Environmental > Aquatic > Freshwater > Ice > Liftoff...
TCGGCAGCGGTTTGAGCAGCCAGCACCAACAAAAACCTGTCGCTGCTGCTGTTTCTCAGGAATCTCTGCTGGCGGCGCAGGAACGGGGATATGAGACGGTTTTGCAACGGGAACCGCAGAATCAGACTGCTCTGGAGGGGTTGGCAAATGTGCGGTTGGAGATGAATAATGGGAAAGGGGCGATCGAGCCTTTGGAGAAGTTGGTGAGGTTGCATGGCGATCGGGCGGATTATCAGGCGCTGTTGGGGCAGGCGCAGGGGAAAAAGTAGGGGGGAAAGAGAGGGGAGCGATCGCTAAGAATTCGTATAAACTGCTGGTTAGGAGTTATGATGTTGCTGGCTCTCCGCTTAGATACTTAGCTTTACAAAGAAACAACTGTTAAGTTCAAGGCAATTCAACAATATTTTTTATCTACAAAGTTTATTGAATTCTATGGCTGAAACACTTGGCTCTCTCTGCGACAAGTTGACAATTATCAAACTAAAACAGTGGCATTCTGAAGACGAAGTTAGGCTCAATAGCCTTTCTCTTCAAGAAAAGCAGCTTCAAAATGAGATTAACGAATTTCTGAATGCTGCTATATCCGGAAAAATTCCTATAGAAAAACTCACATTTGCCTCGAATAAAGTGTACAAAGAAGAATCAAATTTTGTACCTGATGTAGCAGGCAGTATCGGCCAAGTCTTCTCACAGCTTGCAGAAGTCAATTGCAGATTATGGCACGAACAGGAAAAAGTGTATGATTTTGAAAAGGTTACGTTCAAGGAAAAAGATCTAGTTGTAAAGCAGCTTGCCGTTCTGAACTTGGAGCGAAATAAGTGTATTGATGAAATTGATAAAAATTTATTAGGGATTGTAAAAAGCATCAATTTTAATAAAATCTGAGCATAATTTTTTGGAGGAATACAATGCATCTAATTCATCGTAAGACTTGCCGTGTATGCGGCTCTTCCGCTCTCACACATGTGATCAATCTGGGTGAACAGCATCTGCAAGGTTCATTCATAAAGCCAGGGAAAGAGGAACCACCAATTAGAAAAATCGCCACATCTCTTGTGCGTTGTGATCCAACTAGGGATGAAAAAGCTTGCGGTTTGCTACAGATGGAACATACCGTTCCGCCGGAAGTGTTGTATTCTGCGTACTGGTATCGTTCCGGCACGAATCATACGATGCGAAACCACTTGCGGGAAATTGCCGAAGAGGGGGCATCGCTTATTGGCAAAGACAAAGCATATGTATTAGATATTGGTTGCAATGATGGCACTTTGCTGAAGTGCTATCCAAAAGAATTTATTAAGTTTGGAGTTGATCCGTCTGATGTAGCTCAAGAGATTACTGGAGACATTACTGCAATCCAAGATATTTTTCCTTCAGAAGAGCTCATTAATGTGTTGCAAGGCGAAAAATTTGACATTATTACATCAATCGCGATGTTTTATGACCTTGAAGATCCTGTAAGTTTCTGCCAAGAAATTAAGAGAGTGCTGGCCAAGGATGGAGTGTGGATTTTTGAAATGTCATATATGCCATCAATGCTGAAAATGAATTCCTATGATACTATTTGCCATGAGCATTTGGAGTATTACAGTTTAGCAGTGTTGGAATATGTTCTTAAAAAAGCTGACCTGAAGATAGTAGATGCTATACTAAATGATATCAACGGTGGCAGTATTCGTTGCTATGCGACGCATATTGATAACTTCGCTTACAAGAATAAAGAGGCTTGGCAACGTATTAAGCGTTTACGTCAAGAAGAGTTTGATATGGAGCTTGATACAGATCAGCCGTACAAAAATTTTCAAGACCGAATTAATGTGCATAAAGACCAATTAACTTCGCTGTTAAAGATGCTTAAAAAAGAAGGCAAGACCGTTCACATTTATGGAGCTTCCACTAAAGGCAATACTATTTTGCAATGGTGTGGAATTGATAATCGCCTTGTGGATGTTGCAGCCGAGAGAAACCCTGATAAATACGGTGCGTATACTCTTGGTACAGATATACCGATTGTTAGTGAAGCGGAGTCAAGGGCCAGGAAGCCTGATTATTATCTGGTGTTGCCTTGGCACTTCAAAGAAGAATTTATTCAGCGCGAACAAGAAGTTTTGAATAGTGGTGTTGGCATGATATTCCCTCTGCCCAATATTGAGATTATCAAATACTAGCTATAAATACCAAAGCGCCAAGGGTATTTATGACACATAACTTTATTCGTCACAGTTTTTCCAAGGGTAATGTAATATGATTTAGAGAGTGATATCAATTTAGATTCAGATTTAAGGTTAATTAAATTCAGAGGCTTAAATATGTCGTTTTTCTTGTCCAGCCTAAAGCAAAGTGGTCATTTAGATAAAATTCACATGACAATATGTATTGTTGGCTCACGCAAAATAGTCAATGAGGATGACTATGGCAGTAAAGGCTGGCATCTGTTTGCACCTAACTTAACTATCTTAGGATTTGATGCTGACGAAGAGGCCTGTAATTTAGCTAACGCAGAGATTGAAGCTAGACAAGTTAATTGGGCTGAATCTCACATTCCCTTAGCTCTTTGGAATAGCATAGGAAAACAAACACTTTATGTAACTAAATATCCCGGATGTAGTTCTTTGTATCCGCCCAATGAATCATATATGCAGCGGTTTAACGGGTATATAGATTTAATTCAATTAAATCGTACTATCGAAGTTGAAACAACAACTTTAGATACTTTTTGCCAAGCAGAAAATATTAAAGAAATTGACTTTATTCATCTTGATGTTCAGGGTGGAGAACTTTCCGTTTTAGAAGGAGCTTCTAAAATTTTAGACAAAAGCATTCTCGCAGTTTATAGTGAAGTTGAGTTTACTGATATATACGTCAATCAGCCTCTCTTCGGCGATCTAGATATTTATCTCAGAAACCAAAATTTTACATTGTTTGATTTAATTGTTAGTACGGGACGTGCAGTGCGTACAACTTCACCAATTACTTCCCCAAATCGTCCTGGTTCATTAGTATGGGCTGATGCTTTTTATCTCCGGGATTTGATCCGCCCCAACTTAAATACACATTTACAGACACCTGAGCGAATTTTGAAGCTGGCTTGTATAGCTGATGTCATGGACTATACTGATTATGCCCTAGAGCTTCTGGAGTATCTTACTCTGAATTATGGCAATGACCCAAATTATAACTTTGCTGATAATATTATTGAAAGTTTAGCTCAAGTTCCTGAACTGGTAAAGCAAGGGCTAGAAAATCTGCCAATAGTAAATCGTCTTCGAGACTACATAAGCAGTAATAATGTATATTTAAGGGATGCTAAAACTCCAATTAAAGGGAACAAAAATCGGATATCTCGCGCCGCTAATTTAACTAATAAATCAGAGAGGGACGCGCCTACTAAACCATCTCTATGTAAATTCTTGAAATTTCGAGATGAAATTTATAAATGTACTGATTATCTACACAGAAATGGCTATGCTTCCCATAATCTTGTCTGTAAAGACTGGGATATCGCTCACATCATCTTTGATTTATCAGACGGTAATCTTTTAGATATGGGTAGTTCTGACTCTTATATTTTAAAAAATGCGGTTTTGAAAAATGTTCAAGGTGAAAAATATGGGATTGACCTTCAACCTCCTGATGTGCCTCTGGAAGAAGTCAAATATATGATTGGAGATCTCATGGATACCAAACTTCCCGATCATTACTTCACGAATATAACTTGTCTTTCTGTCATAGAACATGAAGTAGATTTCAAAAAATTTGCCACAGAAGTTTCCAGACTTTTGATCGAGAATGGCAAATTGTATGTAACTTTTGATTATTGGACACCGAAACTCAAGCCAGACTTCAAGCTTTACGATAAACTCTGGAATCCGTTGGATGAAAACGATACTAAAAATTTGATAGAAGAATGTAAAAGTTGTGGTTTAAATTTAGTTGAGCCTGTAGATTGGTCTTTGGGAGATGCAGTAATTAAGCCTGGTTACTTTTCTCCGGGAGCCAATATCAGCTATACCTTTGGAATGCTGGTTTTTCAAAAAAATTAGTCTCTATCAAACTACTGTTTTTTAATAAGAATGATGATGATGAAAAATGCCACAAGTAATTACGGTAAACGAATCCTGCTTGGCCAGCTTGGCTCAAATGGGGATTGTCTCTATACGACTATATTGGCTCGACAAATCAAGCAGGATTATCCCAATTGCCATCTGACTTGGGCGATTTCATCTATTTGTAAAGGGACAGTTGAAGAAAACCCATTTGTTGATGAAATTTGGGAAATTCCTTTAGCTGGTTGGGCTGACATGGCAGCAGCTTGGTATGATTTTGAAAATCAGGCAAAAGCTCGTGCTGAGCGTGGTGATTTTGATGAAATATTTTTTACCCAAATTTATCCCAATAACTTTCAAAATTACGACGGTACTGTTCGACCATCTATTTTTAGAGCTTATCCAAAACCTATAACGGTTCCCATACAGAATATCTTACGATTGCGAAGCAATGAGGTTGAAAAAGTCCAAAGTTTTGCCGAAAAGCATAATTTGCAGCAATCCCGTCATGTAATTTTGTTTGAATGTGCATCGAAAAGCGGTCAGTCTTTTGTTACACCGAACTATGCTTTATATGTGGCTCAAGGGCTAATTTCTAGGCTGCCAGATTGCCAAGTTATTCTTTCATCTAATTTCCCAATTCCTCAAGGAAATCCCGGAATTATTGATGGTAGCACTCTTACCATGAGGGAAACTGCTGAATTGACTAAGTATTGTCACCTTTTTATCGGCTGTTCAAGTGGCATCACCCAAATTGCCCTTACAGACTGGGCTAAACCATTGCCAATGATTCAGTTATTGTCAAAATCAACATCTGCCTATGGTTCCATTGCCCATGATTTTGAGTATTGGGGAATGTCATCGGAACAAATTTTAGAGATGACAGATGTAACAGTGGAACACTTGATTGAATGTGTTTACACTGCATTCACAAAAAGTTTTTCGGAAGCACGTCGAGATTTTCATCAACCAATAGTGATTGATTTTAATTACTATTTAGCCTATGTAAAGAGTTTTATTCTACAAAGAACAGAACAGTATTTCAAAGCGGTTCGCTCAATCTTATATACGGTAGAGCGATACGGTTGGCATCCCCAGTTAAAATTATTTGTACAAACTGAATTAATCCCAAAAATATGTCCTGGTAAAAAATTGCCAGTCACCGATGAAGACTACAGTAAATTGTTACAAGAGTGGATTGATAATTTTAACAAAGACTACGCATGGGCAGATGAGGGAGTGCCTCAGCATCGTATAGTTGATGCTCTTAGTAACGATCTCGGATTAAGAGATATAAACCTAATTATATTTCCCGACTGGAGCCAGTCAGAAGAATTAATCGCCGAAGATTTAGGAAGTGTCATTAAAGCTATTATGGCTCACCCAGATAAAAGCGAGATGACTCTACTGATAGATACTAGCAACATTTCTGATGAAGATGCCAATCTAGTTTTATCTAGCGTGGCGATGAATCTACTGATGGAAGAGGATTTAGATGTTTCTGAGGCACCGGAAATTTCACTGATGGGGCGGTTAAGTGAAATTCAGTGGGAAACTCTGATGACTTGCCTTGATGGTAGAATTATATTAAATAATGAGAATAAAGAGGCGATCGCACAAGCAAAAGCGGAGAACATAGCCTTATTTGAACTAGACAGCTTAAAAATATAAAATTCAATCCTCTGTTTCTGGTGACATCGCATTTAATTCCAGTTCAACTACTCAAATGTATTTGTGCAACAAGGTGTTGCACAAATTATTTATCAGAGTATGCTTTAAAGTATAACATACGCAAGATTGGCTTATAGCAATTCCGAAATCTTGAATTCATACCTGTATTCAGCAATGCCCAGGGAAAATTAGAGTGATTGATAATTAATAACCGTTAAAAACTCATCAACCGTTAAAATTGGGCAAGAAAATTTATCTGAAAGGCACAGTAAATCACCATCACCTGTCACCAAATAATTAGCTTGACCGACAACAGCTAACAGCAAAAAAGGGATATCAAAAGAATCTCGACATTCAGGAACTACAGGCAAAGTATCGGGCATCAGCACAGTATCACAAAACGGCAGATAGTCTGACAGTAAATTTTCCTGCTCAGAGTTTGTGAGTTTGAATTTTGGGTAAGTAAGCACCCGAACTAACTCAGAGATCGTAACTTCAGAAGCTAAAGGAATAAAGCGATTATTCTGCCATGCAAGGCGCAATCTGGACAGTCGGCCCCCAAACACTAACGCTGACAACACTAAATTTGTATCAATTACCACTCGTGGATGCTCAATCACAACTGACGCGCCCACTCCACACCATCAGTAATATCCTGTTCATTCACATTTAACGATCCTAACTTAGCCCGTACAGAATCAGCCCCTTGAATTTTTACTGGAGTCAGAATAATTTTTCCACCTTCTACCTTAACCTCAAAATATTCAGCCGCCCCGATAGTTTGAGTTATACTTTTAGGTAGAATAAGCTGGTTTTCAGCCGTTAATTTGGCAAGCATAGCAAACTTTCCTATTTAGTTGTTTAAGCTTTGCTTAGTTTAACATATCCTAGAAATAATAAAAATAAGTCCCGTTAACCTGTCATATCAAATCCGGTAGCATCAGAATTATTATTAGAAATTAGGACACGGCAGTGCCGTGTCCCTACCCAAAATAATATTGTAGGGACACGGCACTGCCGTCTCCTCTATCATTCCGGTGCAGCCGGAATTGATATCATATAGCACGTCTAAATCATACAGATTTGTAGGGGTAGTGCCCCCGTGCCTACCCCATCGATACGGGGGCGATCGCGGGGGGAGTGTCCCTACGTTGTACTTAATGGTTTGATTGGTCAACATATATCTGCCACATTTGCTCGTAGGCTTTTTCCATCTCTCGCGTAAACTGCTTACCATTCCACAGCGGCGCAGTTTGCCGTGACTGCCGCAATTTCCAAGATATTTGCTGCCGCAAAACTGGATCTTTCCCTAAACGAATTCCCCACTCTACATATTCTTCATCAGTCCAAGCAATCCCTTCGGAAATACCTGCATTCATCATCATCGTGTAGCTGTTGCGGCTAGCAAACTGCTGCCCCACTCGCGTCACTATAGGAACACACATCCACAGCGTCTCCATTGTAGTTGTAGCTCCGTTGTAGGGGTAAGTATCTAGTACCACATCTGCAATGGCCAAATTAGCTCGGTGTTCTGCCTCCGCTCCTGCCATTGGTAAAAATCGCAGCCTGTCGCCATCCACCCCCTCTGATTCCGCAATTTCGACAAAAAACTTTTTGATTGATTCTTGATCCGCCAAACCTTTAATTAAAAAGTAACTATTCGGTACAGCTTTAATAATTTGCATTTGCAGTCGTGCTGTATCGGGATGATACTTATATCCTCTCTGAGCGCTAAGATAAATCACAGCATCACTGCCAATATCCAACTGATCGCGTCGCAGCGTTGGCACCCCAACCTCAAAACCATCGACTGCTATGTAAGTTTGAGGCAAACGCCAGATTTTTTCCGTATAATAGTCCTGAGCAGATTCTGGTAAAACATAAGGATCGGCAATATAGTAATCAATAGTTGGCACGCTAGACGCATCCCAACCCAGCCAAGTCACTTGAATTGGTGCTGGTTTAATAGCCATAGTTTCACAAGTATCACTCAGCGTTATACTATCAAGATCGACTAAAATATCAATTTCATCTTCGTAAATTTTCTCAGCAGCTTCGTGACTATCTAATCCTAATTTATAAGCTTTATCAACTTTGCTAATGTACCAATCTTCTAACTTGTCGCGGTTCATTTCAGAGCCAAGCAGGTAAGCATTTACTTCAAAGCGAGATGGATCGCGGTACTCAAACACCCACCTGGCCAACCACCCCACAGAATGGCTGCGTAAACAATGAGAAATATATCCAATCTTCAAACGTTTACCAGGAGGATCAACCTTGAGAAGGGGCGATCGCCGCTGGCGACATTTCTCCACTTTCTCCTTTGCATAATTCTCAACATTTAATTGAGCAAGCTGAGCTATTTGACTGCGAATTTGTATATTTTCCCGTGGGAGATCCTGAAAGTATGGCAAAAAAAACACAGAAATAAATAAACGAACAGTTGCAGCCTGAGCCAGGGATGTCGGTTGCTCTTCTATCAAAGACGCTAACAGGGATTTCTGCGTTTCCAAGGCTAAACAAAATTCATCCCAATAGCCACCAGCTCCCATCAAACTGCGTACAAGCAAGAAATTAGCATAAACTTTATTTGCTAAGCCTTCCATAACTGAATAGCACAACTTAGCAGTTTCTATTCCTTTAGAGTGCTCGCTAATATCTTGATAAAAAGAAGACAAAGTACCCAATAATTCTGGATTTAGAGGCTCCACACGCAATGCTAATTCAGTAAATAGTGCTGCCAACTCAACTTGCTTTGCAGAGTAGGAAATCTTATAAACAAATGGTATTAAAATACTAAAAAAAGTTAGGGGTTCTTTGACGTAGGCTATACTAGCATCCGTCAACTCAAAGGATGATGGATAAAAAGGAGCCCTGTCTAAAACATTCTTCAATACTTGCATCAATAGCTCAAAGTCTACCCCGTTCGCTTGTTCTGACTTGAGCAGCTCAATGATACCCGTATCTGCCAATTCCTCTCCGGTATATACCTCCATCATGGTGGACAGCCCGATCGAATGCAGCAGGTTGTTAATATCTGTAGGATTAATTTCCCTGATATGCTGCCGAATTGCCCAAGCCACCGCATAGTCACCCAGATCCCGCTGTCTATCCGCCTCTGTTTGCAGAACCTGTATTAGTTCCTCAGTCCACCGATCTATTTCTTCAGGTTCTCCCTCGGCCACTCCCAACAGCCAAGTAGTCTGAGCTTCAAGTTCTTGTCCCTGCAACAGCAACATCAACCCTAACTGCCAGTAGTTGTACTTGATGCTTGGTTCGTCTTCAATTGCCTGTTCGTAAAGCTTTGCAGCCTGAGCGTAATCTCCTTTCAGCAAAAATTGATCAGTTTTTTGCTGCCAATCAGATCCTAAAGCCGGTAAATCACTAGAAACCATATATCAATATGTTCAAAACAGTTTTTATATAAAAAATTAGAGCAGGTAGCACACAGAGTCCTACCCGCTCCCCTTAACAAGCCATGCTGGTTATGTTCAGCAATTACTTGGTAACCACTTGCATGCCTCCTCCACAAGTGACTTCAGTCGAACTAGTAAATACAGCGGCAGTAGGAGTACCAAAACCAGTCGTCTCACAAAGTACGCTCTGCGTGGTTTTTGCCTCGCCTGCATCAACCAATCCTACTCCCCCTGCATATCCTTTGAGAGTATTAGAAACGGGGGTTGCCAGGGCGCTAGCCGAGCCTGTCGTACCTGTTACAGAGTATTGATAGTTAGTAGTTTGAGTTTTGAGACCCAGACCCAAAATGGCAACATTAGTCCCAAAGCTTGGATTCTCTGCGTAGTAAGCCTGCTGACCCTTGTTTATCGAGGCGATATACTGCTTGGCTTCTGATTGCTTGGCCTTGTTTGCTTGGCTGAGGAACGCAGGCAAAGCGATCGCAGACAAAATACCGATGATAATAATAACAACCAGCAGTTCAATCAGGGTGAAACCTTGATCCTGTCTTTTTTTGTTGATGTGTTGCAGGAACTTGGCTTTAAATTCAGTCTTCATAATTTGTTTCTCCTTGAGGCGTGGATGCTCGTTTCTAACTCTTATATGTAACTTACCCAGTTTCCCCGGCTTTGCTATCATCCCGTCCATTTTTTTTTTGATGTCTGGTGGCTAACGCTCCAAAAGTACGTACAGAAAGACTTCTAGGCTAGTCAACAGTTCTTTGACTTGATCAAAGGCTGTCTCCTGGGCTGCGGGTTCTAGATTAACAGCAGGCTCGACTCCGCTCTGCAACCACTTTTCCGCTAGCGACACCGCAGACTGTGGCCCATCCCACAGAGGTAACAGGCAAGCTGCAATTGTACAGTCGATCGCCACCGGCGCTAAAGTTGGCACAATAATATAACGACTAATCTCAAACGGCGTATCGCTGGCAATGCAATTAGTCAAATCTTCCCTCGCCTCGGAAGTCCTGAGTTGAGGATGCAAGTGCACCCGCGCCGACTGCCAGTCAGCCTCCGTCCATTCCGCAACGGGCACAAAAGCCTGAGTGCCGGGATTGCCACACCAGAAGTCAAACAGGCGGTGCTGGGGATGTAACAGTTCAAATAAATGCAGGCGCTCTTCTGTCGAAGTTTCTGGCAGACTCATCGCCAAAAACGCCGGCAAATCATCTGGATCTTTAAACAAATCCATCAACTCCCAGCGGCGCCAAGCTAGCATACTGATAAACTCTAGATCGGAGGCTCTCAAAAGTGCAAACAGTTCCGGCACGCTACAGCCTTTGTCACCCAGCATTAAATAGTTGACCAGAATCCACCCCTCATCCTTTGCATACTCAGAATTCCATCCTCCTGCCTTAAGCCATATTTCATCTCGCAAAGCTTCCATAGTTTCCCGGACTATTTCAATCTCCAACTCACCAGGGGTTCCATTCATCAATCCCATTGTTTTGAAAGCAGCTTGAGCGCGAAACATTCCCGCTCTACCAATGGAACTGTGTAGGTTAGTCCGAATAATACCATCAGGTTTAAGGACAGACTTCATTGCTTGCATTCCTGCACCAGCGTCGGGCAATAAATAAAGCACTTCGTCAGCATTAATATAGTCGAACTGCAAACCTAAACTGGGTAATTCTTCTATTTTTATCGCATGAAATTCGGCATTCTCAAAGCCGTGATATTCCAAGCGGTGACGGGCTAACTTAACAGACGCTTCTGACAAATCAATACCTACTATTTTCGCTCCCGGATTGGCTAGAGCTAACACTAAGGATTTATAACCAGTGCCGCATCCCGCATCGAGGATAACTTTACCAGAGGTATTGATGACTTTTCTATTTCTGAAGTAGTAAGCAGTTACAAGATTATGAAGGTAGAGCAATTCACTGTTGTCTTTTGGAGATTCTTCCAGGGGGATTCTGGGATAAGGAGTATTGTCAAATTGCTGACGAATGTTTTCGATTAACTCTAAATTTTGGCGATCCATGTTCAATTATGCTTAATGCTGGCAAGTTATCTTAGTATCTCAGAAAATAGCCGTAGCTTGCGGGGCTCCCAGCCATCGCCCGCCAAGCC
>Ga0209490_10005795_pt1 | contig 11247 bp, 14 predicted proteins | sample MAT06_FD_187209 | JGI IMG/M metagenome (GOLD analysis project Ga0209490, IMG submission 187209) | Freshwater microbial communities from Lake Fryxell liftoff mats and glacier meltwater in Antarctica - MAT-06 (SPAdes) (version 2) | ecosystem: Environmental > Aquatic > Freshwater > Ice > Liftoff...
AGCGCGGCACCGCGGCCGCCTGAGGCCGCCTGAGGCCGCCTGAGGCCGCCTGAGGCCGCCTGAGGCCGCCTGAGGCCGCCTGAGGCCGCCTGAGGCCGACATAGTGACACTCCGCGATGCCCCCACTGAGCACATGATGCAGCCAATAGACTTCGCTACCCGCCATCATTCCGCTGGAGCTGCATCGATGCATCAGGCAGAAGGTCAACCCGCTCCGACTGTGCTCGTCGTCGACGACGAGCCCGAGCTGCGTTCGCTGCTGGCCGAATACTTCGGCCGCCATGGCTTCACGGTGCGCACCGCGGCAGATGCGTTCACGGCGCGTGCGTTGGTGGCGGGGTAGGCGCCAGCGCTGGCCATCCTCGACATCAACATGCCCGGCGAGAACGGCCTCTCGCTGGCGCGCTGGCTACGCGAGTCGCACCCGCGTACGGGGCTTGTGATGCTGATAACTGCGGGCGAGTCGATCGACCGCATCGTGGGACTCGAACTCGGCGCCGACGACTACTTGCCCAAGCCCTTCGAGATGCGGGAGCTTCTGGCGCGCGTGCGTGCGGTGCTGCGCCGCGCTGAGGTCACTGCGGCGGTGGTGAGTGCAATGACGCTGGCGGTGGCTGCGGGTGCGGCTGCAGTTGCAGTTGCAGTTGCAAGCGGCACGCGACGCGTCGCGTTCGGCGCCTGCCAGCGCGACCTCGACGAACGCCGCCTGCTCGGTGCCGACGGTGCCGACATCGAGATCAGCGCCGCCGAGTTCGACCTGCTCGCGCTGTTCGCGCGCCACCCGAACCGGCCGCTGAACCGCGACCAGATCATGGAACAAGCGCACAACCGTGGCTGGGACGTTTTCGACCGCTCGATCGACCTGCGCATCATGCGATTGCGCCGCAAGATCGAGCGCAACCCCGACAAGCCGGAGCTGATCAAGACGGTGCGCAACGTGGGCTATGTGTTCGTGCCCGCGAGCGCGGCGTTTTAGGGCCCGTGACGAATTAGCTCGTTCATTTGGCAGCCGGATTGGGAGGCGATCCAAGGCGCAACGCCCGCCGTGTGGCCAGCCACACAAACGATTTGTCGGGCGTGAAGTCGTCTCCGAGGCCTTGTTCGAGCGTGAGCAGCAGCGCGCCGCCCACGTTTGCGTCATGAGCGTCGACGACGCCGTAGCCGCCGTGGCGCGCGCCGAGTTTCTGCAGCACCGGCATCAGCGCCTCGGGCCGGTTGAGCAGGCCGACGGCGGCGCCGATCATCGTCGTCAGACGCTCGCCCTGCTGCGTCATGTCGCCGCGGAACAAGGCACGCAACGAAAGATCGGCCTGGAACAAGTTGTCGTAGAAGAGCGCCGCGGCTTGCGCAGCAATGGGTTGCACTAGCGCGAAGCCGTGACGCACGAGCTCGATCTCGATGTACCGGCCCAGGACCATCGAAACGGCACACGTCGGCTGACGGCCGCTGCAACAATTGAAACGACGCCGCGCGCGCCGCGAAACACGGCCCAGACCCGGCGCTCGCAAACTCTGGCCCATCGGTTCCCGCTGTGGAACCCGCCTGGAGCCAGCCGCATGAACGCATCGACCCCGCCGAGTCTTTCTTCGACCCGTATCGACCATGTCCTCACCTGTGGACGGCGCGTGCTGATCTCGGGCGGCGCCATCACCGCAGGCTGCCTGATGCTGGCCTACGTGCAGGTCTGCCACGAAGCCGTGGCGCGAGGCGAGCGCTGGCGCGCCGAGCAGCGCGCGCTGGCTGTCCCGGACACGCTCGTCAGCCAACTCACGAGCCGGCCGTGAAGGCATCGGTGGTTCTGCAGCGCGCGATGCTGGCCGCAATTGCGCTGGCGCTCCTGGCCTGTGCCGCCGCCGACCCGGCGCTGCGCCAGGCCATCGCGGAGGTGGCCGACCGGCCTGAATCGGCGCGCATCAAGCTGCGGCCGTTCGCTGAGCAAGGCAATGAGGCGGCGATCACGCACATCTGCATCGCGTACGGCCGCGGCATGGACTACCGCGTGCGCGACGCCGAGCGCGCGCAGGCGTTCGCCTGGTGCGCGCACGCGGCGCGAGCCGGCCACGTCGACGCGCAATACCACCTCGGCATGTTCTATAAATCGGGCATCGGCACCGCTGAAGACAAGGTCGCGGCGCTGCAGTGGTACCGCCAGGCGGCCGCGCATGGGCATGAAGAAGCCGAGAACGAAGCCCGAGGGCTGGAAGGCCGACCGCGCGTGTGCAAGAACTGGATCACGCAATGCAGGATGTTCTAGGATGAGCCGCCATCGACAGATCGCTGCGGGGCTGCACATCGCGGCGGGCTTTTTCGTGGCCGGCACCGTAGGCGCGCTGTGGGTCTGCGCCGCGCTGCTCGCGCCGACGTTCGAAGGCAGCTTCGTTCCCGGGCTCGTCGCGATGTTCGGGCGGCCGATTGCAGTGGTGCTGATCGGATTTGGCGTGCTGGAGATTGCCGCGGCGATCGCGTTGTTGCGCGACAGCGCGTGGGCTCATGTGGCGCTCCTGATGGTGAGCGCGGTTCTGCTGTTGGTGTTTCCGATCGGCACGTCGCTTGCGATCTACACCGGCTGGGCGTTGATGCCGTCGATCCGACGGTGCGTTGTTTGAAGCTGTGGCGGGGCTCGGCGGTTTGCGGCACCCGGACACTCCATGTGCTGCAGCGCAGGCCGGGCCGACCGGGGCGCTTGGCCGGCCCATGCTCGAGTAGCCAGCTCTACAGCCGGTTGGGCTGCTGGCTCTCGCCGCGCACCGTTCCGCACGGGCTTCCGCTGGAGTTCATGCAGCGGCTGGCTGCGCTGGTGCCACGCCCCAGACTGCACCTGATCCGCTTCCACGGCGTTCTCGCGCCCAACGCCAAGCTGCGCGCGCAGGTGGTGCCGCAGGAACCCGAACCTCCCGCGCAGGCCGCACCGCCGGTCGAGTGCGAGGCGCCCTGTGCACACCACCGTCCGGTTCGGCTGAGTTGGGCCAAGCTGCTCAAGCGGGTGTTCAAGATCGACATGGCGCACTGCCCGAACTGCGGCGGCGAGTTGAAGATCATCGCGGCGATCCTGGAGCAGCTGGTCATCGAGAAGATCCTCACGCACCTGGGTCTGGAGGCCCGGACTCCGCCCCACGCGCCAGCCCGTGAGGATAGGAAATTCAAACGCATTTTTTTGCTCCCAAAGGCCCCCCCCGGCAAGGCTCTTGGCACACGTGCGGCCTAGACTGTTCAGGCCTGACCTTGGGTTCGATTGCACAACCACGCGAACCGCACCGATGAGGCGATGACGCTCAGCGCAAACCAGCCAAACGGCCAATGGCTCTGGAGGTTGCCCGCGCTGTAGAAAAGCGGCAGATGCCAGACCGCCCAGATCAAGCCCAGCACCAGACTGGCGACGCGCCAGCCCCAGCGCGACTGCAATGCGGGCAAGTCGAATCCGCGCCAGCCGAACTCCTCACTGAACGAACCGCCCACCAGGAAGATGAGCAAGACATTCAGCGCCGCCAGCCACAGATGACCCGCAGCGGGTGATGGCGGCATAGTGCCACCCATCGCCACGTGGGCTGTCGCTGCCAGACCCATGTAGACAGCAGGAAATGCCAGGAAACGCGAACGCCAGCAGCACCCAGCGCCAGCCCAGGCGCCACCGGAGGCACCGCGTCAGCCAGCGGCGCAGGCCCGCGCTTCCCGTGGTGTGAGACACAATAACCACCGCCGAGAGGCTCGGCCCGAAGCCGCTCAACATCGACAGCGCGGTGGCCGTCATGGGCAAGTCCACCTTCAGCGCGGCTCCGAGCGAACCCCAAGTCCGAGTCCACGCAAACGCAAGGGCGAAGAACGCGAGCAGTGCCCGTGCGGAATACGCCTGACGGACATCAACAAGGGGTGCGGAAGTCGCGACCGGGCTGGGCCGCGCGGGCCTCTGCACCGTCATGGCCGTGTCGTTGGCAAGCGCAACTCGTCGCGATGGGCCGCGACGAACTGCGCAAACTCGATCGGCGCCCGGCCAGTCAGTTCCGCCACCGTGTGCGTCACAGGTGGCGTTGCCGTGAATCGCGGCAGCATGTGCAGCAGCAGCATCACCAGGATCAAGCCAGGAGCGCGACCGTCGTGACGCATCACGCGGTAGAAGTGCCATGGGCTCGGTGACTCGTACCTGATCGGAGTTCCCAAACCCGCCGTCAGCTGCTCTGCCATCTGCTGAAAGTTCAGCGGTAGCTCAGACGTCAACGTGTAGGCCTGCCCGTGGTGCTGCGTGCCGGCTTGCGTCAGCACCCGGCCTGCCACGCGGCCTATGTCATCGACATCCACCAGCGTGAACCGGGCATTTCCTGCCGGAAGGAAGATGCGGTGCCGGCGCACCAGTTCATCGTGCAGCGTGCTGGTGAAGTTCTGCATGAAGTAAGCCGGCCGAAGCAGCGTGTACGGCACGCCGCTGGACATCAGCCGCTGTTCTATTCGGTGGTGCGGAATGAAGCGATTGCGCTCTGCTCCCTGCACCGACAGAAACACGATGTGCTTGACGCCGTGGCGCGCCGCACTTTCGATCAGGTCACCGAAGTCGTCGTTGATTTGCGGCGGACGCAGCAGGAACAGACTGTCGCAGTCGGCCAGCGCAGCGGCTTGACTGGCGCGGTCGGCGAAGTCGAAAGCCACCGGCTGCACGGTTACATCGCCGCGCCATTGCACGGCGGCCCGTGCGAAGTCGCGCACCGCCCCGCGAACGACGATGCCGTCAAAGGCACGCAGCGCCGCAATCACCGCCGAGCCGACTTGTCCCGTTGCGCCTGTCACGAGGATACGTTTCACTGACGGGAACCCATCGGGTTATTCACGGCCGGGCCAGTGGATGCAGCAGCGTGACGATGGCCGCCATCACGTCGTCGTTGTATCCCACCAAAGGATTTCCGCCCTGTGCAAATGTAATGAACTTCGCCCCTGGAATCTGGCTGGCGGTGTACTCCGCGCTGGCTTAAGTGCCGCAGCGGTCGTCGGGGGATAGGAAATTCAAACGCATTTTTTTGCTCCCAAAGGCCCCCCCGGCAAGGCTCTTGGACACCCACTGACGCGATCCTTCGGTTCGGCGGCGACCTGATGAGGATCGACCGCAGCCTAAACGAGCTTCATCCGTGGCGACCTTCTCCGACCTTCACCGGGTTTTCCCGGTCGACCGGCCGCCAGAACTCGGCCTTCGTGCTGCTTAGGCGTTTGGCCACGCCAAATCCTTACAGGGGGCAAACCCGCATCAGGTATCGGTGAAGGTTCCGTCCATCCGCACGTCAACAAGCCCTCAGGGGAACGGGACAGTGCCGGTTCTGCTTTGCGTTCTTGCAAAGATCCCGCAGCGGTGAACTCCTCATGAGGTATCGATGAGCCTGCCTTCCTAGCATCGGTTGGGCGGTGTCGGCAAGCCGAACTCCGCTTCCCACCACAACCTTGCCAGGAGTTTCCAGATGACCACCTTCTTCCGTCGCCCCGTGCAAACCGCCCTGGGCGCAGCCGCCCTGATGGCGGTGTGCGCCTCTGCCCATGCCGTGCTCGTCGACGTCACTGTCACCGTGCAGAACCTCGCGCCCACCAACAGCATCGGCTTCGCGCGCCTGCATGTCGGTTTTAACAACGGCAGCTACGACGCCTTCAACCTCGGTGGCGTGGCCACCGAACCGATCATCTCGGTGGCCGAAGGCGGCGTCGGCCTTGCCTGGCAAGCAGCGTTTGCCGCGGCCCAGCCGAGCGCCACCCTCGGTACCATCGTCACCACCGGCGGCCCGTTGCTGCCGGGTGCCAGCAGGAGCGGGACGTTCCGGGTGGACACGTCGATCAACCGGTACTTCACCTTCGCCACCATGGCGGTGCCCAGCAATGACTTTTTCATCGGCAATGACGACCCCCTCGAGTACCTCCTGCTCAACGCCGGTGGCAGCCTCCTCATTCCCAGCATCGTCGTCAAGGCCAACGAGATCTGGGACGCCGGTTCGGAGATTTTTGATCCCGCTGCCTCCGCCTTCGTTGCTGGCGCCACCGGCAGCCTGCGCCGTGACCAGAACTCGGTGGTGGCCTTCAACTTCGCTGAGCTCGCGGCCTACAACGGGCTGACCACAGGTGCCGGCTACACCTTCAACAGCGCCTTGACGGCCGACAGCGATGTCTACCGCATCTCGTTCGGCGTGTCGCCCGTGCCAGAGCCAGGCAGCTACGCGCTGATGGCGGCGGGCCTGGTGGGCTTGGGCTTCGTGGCGCGCCGCCGTCGGATCGGCACGCAGCCCGCTGGCATGGCCACCGCCTGAAGTGCAGGCGCTGGCGCTCTGTTCCAATCATCGGCCGGTGCTGCAATTCCGTCTACCGGCGGCACCGGCCACCCATGAACGAACACCTGCTGCTGGTTGAAGATGACGACGCGATCGCGGTGGCTCTGCGTCTGCATCTCGAAGGCGCCGGCTACCGCCTGCACCGCGAGGCCAACGGCCAGCACGCCATGGCCGCCATCGACCGCCAACGCTGGGATCTGGTGCTGCTGGACCTGATGCTGCCCGGCGCCGACGGTTGGGAAGTCTGCCGCCACCTGCGCGCCAGGCATGCCGATGTGCCGGTCATCATGCTCAGCGCACGGTCTGCCGAGGCTCACCGTGTGCTGGGGCTGGAACTGGGCGCCGACGATTACGTGGCCAAGCCGTTTTCGATGCTGGAACTGGTCGCTCGCATCCGGGCGCTGCTGCGTCGCATCGAACAGATGCGCTCCAACAACGCGACGAAGCAGGAATTCCGGTTTGGCCCGTTCCGCCTGGACACCGTGCGCCGGGAACTGACGCGCGGTGATGTGGTGCTGGCCTTGACGCTGCGCGAATTCGATCTGCTGCACTTCCTGCTGAAGCACCCGGGGCGACCCTTCAGCCGCGGTGAACTGTTGCAGCGCGTGTGGGGCGATGGCTTTGATGGCTATGAGCACACCGTCAATTCGCACATCAACCGGCTCCGCAGCCGCATCGAGGACGACCCACGCGACCCGCAGCGTGTCGTCACGGTGTGGGGCGTGGGCTACCGCTTCGACCTCGAGCCCGCTGCATGATTGCGGCTCGGTCCTTCACGACCCGACTTTCGCTGGCGCTCGCGCTGCTGCTGCTGGCTTACGGTGCCTTTGTCGCGCTGCTGGGTCGCCAGGTGGCGGCTGAACAGGAGCAGGAGTCGCTGCAGCGCCTGTCGTACGGGCTGGCCCGGCACATCGTCGGCCATTGGCCGGAGATCACATCAATCAACCGCGACGAGGCCGAACGTTCGGCGCGCGGGGAGTTGCTGTCAATGCTGATGACGGTCAACCCGGGCGTACAGGTGTACCTGCTGGATGCTGACGGCCGCGTGCAGCACTACATTGGCGAACCAGGCATGGTGCGGCAAATGCAAGTGGACCTGACGCACGTCCGCGCCTTCCTGACCGGTGCCGCGCTGCCGCTGCGTGGCACCGATCCCATGGGGTCCGGCGTGCCGCGCATCTTCAGCGTGGCGATGTTCCCGGTGCGCGCAGGCGACACCCGCCCGCCGGGCTATCTGTACGTCATTCTCGACAGCCAGGCGCGTGATGTGGTGGCCGCACAAGTCGGTGCCGAACGACTGTGGCGCGGCGGCGCGCTGGCTGCCGCCATCGGACTGCTGGTGACTTTGGGACTGGGTCTGTTCACCTTTCGCCGCTTGAGCCTGCCCTTGCACCAGTTGGCGCAGCGCTTGCGCGACTACAGCCAGCGCGGCGCGATGCCAGAAGGCGCTGCGACCTCAGCAGCAGCGCGCCCGGCGAGCGATGAAGTGCAGGCCATCGGCGAGGCCTTCGACGACATGAAGCAACGCATCGAGTTGCACGCCGAGCGCGAGCAACGCCAGGTGGCCGACCACCGCGAGATGATGGCCAGCGTGGCGCACGACCTGCGCACGCCACTCACGGCGTTGCATGGCCACCTCGAGGCCCTGGATGGAGCCGCCGCGTCCGACGCCACCCGTCACGCCGCCGTGGTGCGGGCGGCACTGGCGCAAAGCCGCAAGGTGGGCCGCCTGTCGCAACAGCTGTTCGAGCTGGCCGCGCTGCAGTCCACCCAGCAGGTGCTGCACCGCGAACGTTTCAGCCTCGACGAGGTGGTGACCGATGCCGTGCAGAAGTTTGGCTTGAGCGGTGCCGTGCCCTCGGTCACGCTGTATGGTGTGCCACCCGGCCGCCTGGAACTCGATGGCGACCTTCAACTGATCGAACGCGCCTTGACAAACCTGATCGACAACGCCGTGCGCCACGCTCCCGGCAGCCGCCCGGTGCGGGTGAGCTTGCGACGCGAAGGCATGCAGGCCGAGATCGTGGTGGAAGACGGAGGGCCGGGCTTACCGGGTGAACTGCACCAGCGGCTCGACCAGGGCCTGTCGCTGCGCGACCCGCCCATCAAGCGCAGCAGCGGCGGCATCGGCGGGCTGGGGCTGGCCATCGCGCAACGTGTGGCCGTGTTGCATGGCGGCAGTCTGCGGCCGCTGCCGGCCCCGCTGGGCGGCACACGCCTGTGTCTGGCGCTGCCGCTGGCCGCGTAGACCCCCACTACCCCAACTACCCCCCTACTCCACCACCCATACCCGGTCATCTTCGGTCAAGAAGGCCATCGCCGCCGCGTCGGCCAGGGCGATCGCCATGACCACGCGGGCCGGCAGCGGGACCGATGGCTGCTCAGCCCAGTCGGCCGCCGGGTTCAGTACCCGCAGCCGCCGGCCATCTTGACTGGGCAGGACGAGCCGCCCCCGCAGCCACACCGAGAGATCGAGTTCTCGGCTGCCGATGCGGTGCGTGCTGACATCGTCCAACAACCGGCGCCGGGTCAGGTGCTGACCTTCTTGCTGGTACACATGCAAGACACCGCCGATGTGCGGCGTGTGCACCGCCAACATCTGACGGCCGTCGGTGGTGGGGGACAGCCAGCGGTGAAAGCCACCGACCGTGTCGCCGAGCGCGGCCACCTGCAAACCCTGCTTCCGGGCCGGGTCAGCCGTCACCAGGGCGAGCTGCCCGCCATCGGGCCCTGAGCGCACGGTCAACAGACCAGATCGTTTCGGCATCCCCGGCAGCGCAACGGGCCTGGGAGCGATGTCCTCCAGGACATGGGGCGCCGGCAGGCTCAACGAGCGCATCACGGCCAGCCCGTGGCGATCGAGCCAGAGCACACGTGTGGCCTCGATGCCATCGCCCAGCACGCCGTGGTCGTAGCGTCTGCCATCGGGACCGGCCAGCACCGCGATGTGGCCGCCATCGCCGCGACCATCCAGGTCGACCTGCAGGGGCCGCGCGTCGGGCAGCACGGCGTCGTGCGAGCGCGCCACTTCGCGCCATTGCCCGGCGTTGTCGGGTTCGAAGCGCGCGAGGCGGTGGCTGGGCGAGTCGGTACGCCGCGAGCTGCCCCTCTCCCTGGTCACCACCACCGCCACCACGGCCAGCGGCAAGATCAGCAGGCCTGCATGCACTGCCAGCCCGGCCGACGGCGACGTGTGCACGCGGCCGTCTTCCCAGACCCACAAGCCACCGCCGGCCAGGCGCGCCGCGATGCGCCCGTGGCCAGTGGCCGGGGGCGTGGCCGCATCCAGCCTGTCAGCCAGACGGCGGGGTGCCTGGCCGGTCATCGACAAGGCCCACAAGCCGCCGCTGGCCCCCGTGCCCAACAGCCCCGTCGGCCCGCCGGCGTGCAACTGGCGCATCGGCTCGGCTGTGGGGACGGCGCGTGCAGTCCACGGCGTCGGTTCTGTTGCCCCGACAGCACGCCAGCCCACTGCGCCCCAAGCTGCCAGCAGCGCCTGGCGCCTGGAACAGCGCAACATGGGCCGGCTCACCTGGAGACCGCTCCGAGGTAAGCGCAGCACCTCACTCATCACCGCTGCGCGCCAGCGGCCGTGCCGACTTTTTCGCGTTGATCTGAAAGACATTGGCCGGCAGGCGCGATGACACCAGATTGCGGGCGCTGGCCGTCCTGCGTCATGGTTGCCCCCAGGCAGTTGCTGCCCACGGCGCGCTGCGCGCCGCTGCTCTGGGTGGTGACACGGGTGATGCCACTGCTTGCCAGGTTCACCGCACTCCCGCGCGCACTACGGCGCAGCACGCTCGGAATCCTTTGAATCATGGTTGCTCTCCTGTTCAACGGCCTGATTGCCTGTAGGCATTACAACAGTCGCGGCTCGCGAAGTCCTCACGGGGCGGTCAGGTGTGAGCGATGGACATCTGGCATTGGAAAGAAAGCGTTAGCGTGCTGGGTACAGGGCAGCGGTGTGTGTTTCAGCTCGCCGGCCGCATTTGCTACGCTTGTGGGCCGCAAACAAAAGGAGGCGCTATGGCGAGACTGTTCTCGAACCGCGAGCGCCCGTTCGATCTCGGCGTGCTGCCGACGGAACGACTGCCTCGTGACGCAGGCGCAGAAAGCGTCCCGGCATGGCAACCGGTCGATGAGAACGCAGCGGGCCCCGATTCGATTGCGGGCGCGGTGCCGGAGTATCGCGAGCTGTTCGCCAAGCACCTTGATGGCGCCGTCGCACCGGCCCGCGCGCCGGTACCCGACGATCTCTTCGCGCGGTCGAAGAATCTCAAGGCGACCGCCTACTTTCTCGATGCCACGTTGGCCGGCGTGTGCCGGCTTGAGCCGGGCGACTGGCACGGCGGGAATGCGGCCCCGCACACCCACGCTTTCGTCTTCCTGATCGAGTTCGGGCGCGAACCGAAGGCCGGCGAGCCCGGCGCCGAGTGGATACGCGGCACCAACGTCGGGCGCACCGACCTGCGCATCGCTGAACTGGCCGTCGTGATCGCGGGTTACGTCCGCGCGCTTGGCTGGTCGGCACGCGGGCACACCGCAGGCGACGCACAGGTAGAACCCCAGGCTGGAACCGAGGTCGATATCGAGCGGCTCGCGCAACGCGCGGGCGTCTGCAAGGCCACAGGCGGCGTGCTCGCGATGCCTTTTTCGAAGCGCGGCTTTCGCCTTGGCGTGGTGACTACCGACTACGCGCTCGAAATCGACCTGCCGATCTCGCCTGACGCCTCGCTCGACTGGCCGGACGAGTCTGCTTACATGGGCACGAACGGGACGCGGCCGGGTTTTGAGGACGCAGAGCTTGTGCAGCGGGCAGTGCACATGGGCCGCTACCCGATGGAGAAGATCAAGCGCGTCGACCAGCCGACCACGCTGATCCTGCGCGACGAGATCCAGCGCGTGCCCAAGCGCGCTGACCTCTTCACGCGTGCACTCGCTGGCGACCTCGGCGAAA
>Ga0209490_10005804_pt1 | contig 11240 bp, 9 predicted proteins | sample MAT06_FD_187209 | JGI IMG/M metagenome (GOLD analysis project Ga0209490, IMG submission 187209) | Freshwater microbial communities from Lake Fryxell liftoff mats and glacier meltwater in Antarctica - MAT-06 (SPAdes) (version 2) | ecosystem: Environmental > Aquatic > Freshwater > Ice > Liftoff...
CCGTCACCGATCGCAAGGGGGACGTGATCGCACTTTACCGCATGCCGGACGCAACGATCTTCTCGATCGACGTGGCCGTGGCGAAGGCCCGCAACGTGATGTACTACGCCGACGCCAACCAACTCCAACCCGTGGACCAGGTCCCGGGCATCGCACCCGGAGTCGCCTTCACCAACCGTACCTTCCGCTATCTCGGGCTGCCACGCTTCCCGGAGGGAATCGACACCGCACCGCCTGGCCCGTTCTCGCAGTTCAACGATGGCGGCGTCGATCCCAACACCGGCCTCCAGGTCGGCCCCCGATTGCCCGCCTCCGCCTACCAGAGCGTCGTCGGCTACGATGCCTTCAACCCGGGCACCAACTTCCGCCAGCAGGCGAACCAACTCAACCAGAACGGCATCGTCTTCTTCCCCGGCAGCGCACCGGTCTATCGCAACGGCACCCTCATCGGAGGCTACGGCATCAGCGGCGATGGCGTCGATCAGGACGACGTCGTCACCTTCTTCGGCCAGATGGGCTTCGACGTGCCATCGAACCTGCCCCGTGCGGATCAGGTCTTCTACCGCGGCGTCCGCCTGCCTTATCAGAAGTTCAACCGCAACCCCGAAGGCTGAACGCCCGTCGGCTCCGTGGAATTGCCTTTCCATGACACCCGGCCCGCAATTTCGTTGCTAGCGTCCTGCCATCGCTCGCCTTGCGTCGGAGGGAATCAGAAGCCCTCGATCTCCTTCAAATCGTCCTTTGGCGCTTGTTCACGGTCAGCGTCGGCTTGTGGATGTCGCCCCTGAATCTCGCTGCCGGACAACACAGCGAACATGCTTTCTTCGCCTCGCATTCCGCCCCTGGCAATGCCACCATCAGTCCTTTGATAAGTAAATCCTTCTTGTGTGACTTCTTCGGCCCACCATTCTTGACCTTCGGCGTTTCGTTTCAGCAGTTCGGCAATTTGGATGCCCGTGAACGGCGTCTTCTTGCAGTAGTAAGTCTGGATCGCACGGTCGTTCCTGGGGGAAATCTCGACCAGTAACCGCAGTGTGCCCTTCCGGAATTCGAGGCTGTCGATGCCAGATGCCAACGTCACCGTCTTCGTGGGTTTGCCGTACTTGGCGATGATGTCATCTCGCTTCTGACCCAGCCGAGCGAAGCCTACTTCGGCTTTCTTCGCTTCCTCATTCGCAGCAATCTTGTTCGTTCCTTGCTGGGCTACTGCGACCGCACTGTTGAAGAGGACGACACCGACCCCGCCGACGGTCAGACCGAGGACCAGAACCACCGTCAGCACGCTCTTGATCTTGGTCATGAACATGGCTTTCGTTACTCCTGGAACAAGGGCCGCAACCGTGGGCGAGATCGCCCCTGCCGCCGCCTGTCCCGACGCGACCAGCGTTGCAGCCTTGATGGTGGAAGACATCACCGCCATCGGCACACAAGCCGACGCCGCCTGTTGAGTCAGTACCGTTCCCAGCAGCCCACCAGACGCAACCACCCCGCGGCGAGTCAACCGCTTCGCCAGCATTGCCCTCGCCGTCACCAATCGACTCGCCACGGTCCCTTCAGCGACGCCGAGTTGGAGGGCCACTTCCTTGCGGGTTTTGCCCTCAAGATCACAGAGAATGATCAGGACACGTTACTTGTATGTGAAGTGAGTTCCACCCGAAGATCAGCCCTCAGAATCACCTAGGATTACCTGACGCTCTTGGGGCGGCGAGTGTTCCGTGCCGATCCGCTCCAATACGAGCAGCACGCCATAAGACGCAGAGCCATAGCTGATCCGGTAATCCCATCCGGCGATGCGTTCCAGCATCCGACGCACGGGATGCTCTGACAGGCCAAGCCGGTAGAACGGCCAGCTGAACCAATCCATCAGCGGGAGGATGACCAACCCTCTGTAGCGGACCGCGACGGTACACCACTTATCGCCGGCGAGTCGCTTGAGTTCATCCACGGTGAAGTGGTGGTGCCACTCCACCTCACGGCCGACACCCGCATAGCCCGCGTCGCGCCGCCCTCTTCCGATCAGCCGACGGTACAAACCTGGCAGCCGAAATCGCGCGTTGTTCGAGTCAAGCCAGGCGAACCACCCCGCGTGCGGGACAGTCAAGAGTAGCTTCCCGCCTGATCGCAACACGCGGTGCATCTCCTGGAAGGCTGCAGGGCGTAGATTGGCCGGCAGGTGTTCGAGAACCTCCAGGCAGGTGACGTAATCGAATGACTCGCTCGGAAACGGGAGGTTCTCAGCACCTGCGTGGCACAATTCGGCAGTCGGGACGTTTTGTCTGGCGGTTGCCAGCGCCAACGGGTTGATTTCCACGCCGGCCAGCTTGGCGGATGGGTACCGATGGGCACATTCGCTGAGCCACGCGCCGACGTGGCACCCCACGTCGAGCAATGAGCCAACGGGTTGCGTGATCCAGGCCGTTAACAGCATCCGCAAATACCTCCACCGCCGAACGACCCAGCTCAGCAGCGGCGGGGGGCTGCTGAGCCGTGATGTCCCGGAACCCAGTCATACCCGCCGTCTGCTGCAACTGATGGTTCGGCGTGCCTCGCGGAGACTCCGAACACACACCCACCACCAATCCCACGCATCGGGCACCGCCGACCGCCTGACTTGTTGCGGCTTCAGGGATAGCTTTCAGGAGCCAAAGTCGCAGCTTCCGGACCGTTTGGCCCGTTCAACAGCCGTAGTACCGCGGCGGCCGCAGCTCACGCAGCCACCCCGCTCGCCCCTGCGATCAAAGCTGCGGCCCCCCACACCGCCCCTTCCACCGCAGTGTACGGAACCACTTCCTTCACCACGTAAAACGACACCACAAGCGAGGCCGATCGGGATACCAAAGACCGCGACAGTGCCACCGATAAACCCAATCATCCATGCACCTACTATAGTGCATCCGAAAATATGACCATCACTCTGCCTCCGCCGCCGCACGACCAGACTCACCTGCTGCCCGGGGGGGGGAGATGACCACCGACACAGCATCCAGGTGATGGCAGAACCACCAAATGCCAGGAGGTCTGCTGCAGCGGTCGGGTTGAGCGTTGAGACCCGACTTTTGACCTGCGAATTGCCATGGAACAGGAATTGAAGGCCGGAGCGTATGGCAAGTCGCAAGGACGACAACAGGATCATCCATGGCCATCGTGATCATGGATGAAGTCGTGACTTACTTCCCGAGAACATCGACCAGCCGCTTCAACGTGTCCCCGCCGACCTTGTCCATCAGTTCCTTGACCGCTGCCAGCGATCCCATGTCGATCGAATCACTTGCAGGCTTGCTGCCGCTGCCGGGCTTCGGTTCCTTGCGGCTCAGAGTGCTCTTGTAACTGCTGAAGACTTGCGGCGTGATGTCCACTCCGAACTTATTCTTGATGAACGTCGCACCCTCTTGCGGTTTTTCGATACCTAGCTTCAACGCCGCTCGGACGGCATCCGCCTTCGTCACCTTTTCCGGCTGCGATGTGGAAGTTGATCCATTCGAAGCCGTTTCGTTGGGAGCAAAATCTTCCATCGACTTCTTGCGAGTTTTCTTCGCCACGGAGATTATTCCTCGATCATGAGAAAAGATTGAGCGAGTGGTACTGACAAGCACGAGATACGAAAGATGATTCCACCGGCCAGATGTTATATCCACCAAAGATTCTTAAACACCCTCATCGCAGAACCCTCTTCTGTGGAAATCACGAGGAATATCCAGCGACTGACGGACATTTATCATCCGGGAACGAATTGTCATCAATCACACCCTCCGATACGTTAGCCCTCACTCCGAACCAAGCTTTAGCCTCCAACATATCCTCCAGAGCATGGCTTACGCGGGAGCCGAATGCACCAGACACCACGAGCGACGACAGCCACCCAAATCGTTTTTCAACTGCTGATACCGGCCATCGTGGGCGTTCTCACCGGGGCGTGCGTGGCCTGCCTGGTGAAAGGCGTGGAGGCCTTGGCGATCAATCGACTTTCATCACTCCCAGGCGTGATCCCGGCTCTGTTTGCGCCCCTGGCTCTGCTGCTGACGTGCTGGGCGGCTCGTTACGTGGCGCGAGCCGAGAAGCCGTCCACTTCGGAACTGTACATTTCCCTGTATCACCAGCGCGACGCTCATGTCCCTCTCCCGCAAGTGCCGGGCCGGGTGCTGGCGACCACCGCCACTGTGGGCCTGGGCGGTTCGCAGGGCTTTGAATCAACTTCGGCCCTCGTCGGCGCCACCTGGAGTGAACTGCTTGGCCGCGTTCCTGGAATGCGAATCACGGAGTCGACACGCCGATCGCTGCTGGCGTCGGGTGCCAGCGCGGGGATCGCCGCGGTCTTTTCCTCGCCCGCGGCCGGAGCACTCTACGGCATGGAAGTGCCCTACAAGCGGGACGTCGATGCGCTCCAACTCGTGCCCTGTGCGGTGGCGGCGTTCTGCTCTTATGCAATGCGAACCTGGCTCATCGGTGAAGAGCGAATCGTCACCGTGCAGGGAATGCCGACCATAGATGGGATGTTCCTTCTCGGGGCCTTGCTGGTGGCGATTGCCTGCGGCCTCGGGGCACGTCTGTTCGCCATGGCGGAACACGCGCTCCAGGCCATCGGGAGCCGCCAGACCCGCGTCCGCCGTGCGATCCTCGGAGGCAGCGTGCTGATTCTCCTCGCCATCGCAGGCCACGCGCTGTGCGGCACCTGGATCACCTTTGGCTCGGGATACATCGCCACCGGCTGGCTGCACCACCAGCCGCGCATGATCGACGTCATGGCCCTGGCGTTCCTCGTTCGCGCCAGCGGCAATCTCGTCACAGTCTACGGCGGCGGGGGCGGCGGCGTCTTCACGTCCCTCGCCTGCAATGGGGCCTTCCTCGGAGAAATCGTCGCCAGGTCGCTTCAATGCGACAACACTCACACACTCGCACTCTTCGGGGCCGTCTGCTTCCTCGGAGCGGGTTACCGCTTGCCCCTGGCCTGCATGCTCTTTCTCGCCGAAGCAGGCCTCGGCCCGTTGATCACAGGGCTCGGAATCACAGCCGTGGCCATCGCGATGGTGTTCATGGGGAACGAATCCGTCTCCGATGCCCAGATCGACTCGCGACCCGCTCCCAATGCCGAAGGGCCCTCAGCGAGCCACGCATGACGTTGACCCGGCCTTGATGAACGCCCATGATGACACCGAACACGCCCGTTCTTCTCCCTCTTGAGCATGATGCCGATGAAACCAACTCTCTTCCTTCTGGCCGCCCTCCTTTCCTTCGTGGCTCCCCTTGCGGAAGCGAACGAGCCCACTTCGCCGAACGTTCACTTCCGGGGCAGTCTTGCGAACTCAAGGCTGCGTTTCGAGCGTGACAAGCTCGGCCATGTCGCCTTCATGGGCGGATCGATCACGGAGATGAACGGCTACCGGCCCATCGTGATGGAGAACCTCGCGAAGCGATTCCCCGACACGAAGTTCACCTTCACGAACGCCGGCATCTCGTCCACCTGCTCCACCACGGGAGCGCATCGACTCGCGACCGACGTGCTGGCGAAAGGGCCCGTCGACCTCTTCTTCGTCGAGTTCGCCGTCAACGACGACCAGGACGCTCAGCACGCCCGTCGGGAATGCATTCGCGGTCTTGAAGGGATCGTTCGTCAGCTTCGTGCTCAGAATCCCGGGGCTGATATCGTCATCACCTATTTCGTGAACGAGCGAATGCTCGCGGAGATTGATGCGGGAAAATTGCCGCTCACGATCGAGAGCCACGAAGCCGTTGCCGAGCATTATGACATCTCCTCGGTGAACCTCGCGAAGGAACTCTCCGACCGCATCAAGGCTGGCACCTTCACCTGGAAGCAGTACGGCGGCGTTCACCCCGCCAAGCCAGGCAACACCCTGTGTGCCGGGCTGATCGAGGAATTGTTCGCCAAGGCCTGGAAGGGTCCACGGCCCGGGATGGCTGTGGATCACGTTCCGCCCGCGAAACCGCTTGACGAGGGCCACTACGGCAAGGGCCGCTTCATCGATCTCGATGCCGCGAAGGCAGACTCGAACTGGACGCTCGCGAAACCGGACTGGAAAGCGATCCCTGGCAGTTGGCGAGACCGCTACCGCGAACTCCCGATGCTGCAAGCCGCCAAGCCCGGCGCGGAACTGACGCTTCCCTTCGACGGTCAAGCGATCGGAGCTTTCTTGCTCGCGGGACCGGACGCGGGAATGCTTGAGGTTTCCATCGATGGCGGCGAGACCCGGACGATCGACCTGTTCCACAATTACAGCAAGGGCCTTCACTATCCACGATCGGTCCTGGTCGCGACCGACCTCAAGCCTGGGCCGCATGTGCTGAAGCTGAGAGTGTCCGATAAGCACAACGAGATGAGCAAGGGCACCGCAGTGCGACTGATTCACTTCGAGGGGAATTGATCAAACAGGGTTCGCCGCGCACTGCGACTCGCGGCGAACCCTTGTGACTCACTTCTTCAACTTCTCGATCAGATACGCGGTCGAAGTCGGCAGCTTTTCGTTGGGTGTCGTGCTTGAAGCAAACTCCACGTCGACGCCCGTGGCCTTGAGCTTCTCCGCGAGCTTGATTCCCAGGATCGGCGAGTGCGTCGGGTCGGGGTGATTTTCACCCACCTTCGCGCCTTTCACGCCGGTGTAGTAAAGGCCGATGGGCGGGTCGTCCCTGGTTACATGGTTGATCGGCGAATATTCCTTGATCCACTCCGCGATCTTGGGCCGTTCCTTCTCGACTTCATCCAGCCCCTTCAAGCCGAAGGCGTGCGATCCATACGTGTAGTTCGGCAGCCATTCTCGGACTTCCTTCGGGTCCAGCGAAACCTGGGCCCCTTGCACAGCGGCGCAGTACAGGCGGGTCGATTCGCGAGCCACCGGGTCGCTGCTCTTGGGGTCGGCCATGTCGTCGTGGAACGCGAGCCACAGTGAGGAGGCTCCGCCGGCGGAACCACCCGTGGCGCCGATGCGCTTCTTGTCGATATTCCACTCGCCCGCCTTGGAGCGAACGAACTGAAGGGCACGGGCCGCGTCTTCGAGCGGGGCCTTGACGGGCGGGGCGACCTTCTGCTCGTTGGCCTGCTTCATCAGGCGATAGTTGATGCTGACCACGGAAATGCCCTGATCGAGGTAAGTCTTGGCACCGGCGCCGTAGCTGGCCTTATTGCCGCCCTGCCAGCCGCCGCCGTGGATGCAGAAGACGACCGGGGTCGGACTGTCCGACTTGGCCTGCCAAAAGTCGAGCACCTGGCGTTCGAGGGGCCCATACGCCACGTTCCCCGCGGTCGGTGGGATCGGCGGCTTCGGTGGCACGGCCGGGGCCTTCTTCTCATCCTTCTTCACAGCCGTCTTGGGGTCGGACTTGGCGTCCTTCTTGTCCTGGGCTTCGGTGGTCGCGAGTGCGGCCAGTCCGAAGATGAGGGCGGGAATCAGGAACCTGCGGGTCATGGGGTCATTCTCCGAGAGACAAGGGGAAAGGAATCCGGGCGGGCTTTGAGCAGGATCGACACTAACACGCGAACCAAGCGACCGCAACGAGCGACTCTCGAAAATGCAGGAACTCCCCTTACTTCTGCCGCGGCTCGCTGCCGGGCTTCGCGTACTCCACGGCCCAGGGGCCGGTGCCGTGAAGCTGGAGAACCGTGTCCCCTTCCACCCAGCCGTAGTGCGTCTGCCCCGCGAGCGTGCGGCCATACGAGCCCGCGGTCAGCTTCTTGGCGGTGGAGACGTCGAAGATCTCGCCCAGGCCGAGGTACAGCGTGCCGCTGAGAACGGTGACGCGCTCGTCCTTCGGGTGCGTGTGAGGCAGAATTCGCATGCCGTCTGGAAGCATGATCCGCATCACGAACGGGCCCTCCTTCGCGGGATCGCCCTCGAGCATCGCCATCTGCGATCCCTTCGGCAGCGACGTCGGCCCCGCCTGCCAGCGAACGTTGCCGGGCAGAATCACCTCTTGAGGCTTCTCTGGCTCGGCGACCGGTTGAGCCAGGAGAATCAGGCAAGCGAACTTGAACATGCGTGGGCTCCGATGCCGTGCGGTTCTGTCGAGGGAGTTCGTGGTCAAGGATCGGGGATTGGCGGCTGTCGCAAGCGCCTGGTTAGCGAGTGCTGAGTTACAGAACCAAGGAGACTCGCCAGATTGATTATGTTACCGAGTATGAGTTGCCGACCCTGAACGATTTGGCCTAAAAACGCTTCTGTATCGGGAACTTCTTTGAGAGCGGTTACTGACGATTCGCTTCGGGATGGCGAATCAACAATGGAGGGGATTGCCTTTTCAACCCGTGTCAACTCCACCAGAACCGTAGACGCTTTTCGGGTCAGTGACCGGTCGTGATTCCAGTCACCGCTTGATTCGGAAATCGAGTGTGGTCATGGGGTTAAACTCGAGAAGGAGGTGATTCCAGCTTTCGACATGATTCCACCAAGGGGTGGGAGGGCTGACGCTGGAATCATTGACCCGAAGCGTGGTATCTGTCCACGAACAAGTTCGTGGACAGATACACAGTCCTCGCCTCAGCGAATCTCGATCGGGACGACCTTCACGCCGAGGCCGATCTTGCCTGGCTCGACCTTCATGGTAAGGGTTTTCCCTTTCCCGATGGCGGGGGTGTAAAGTTCGATCTCACTCTCGCCCTTGCTCGCCTTGAAGGCGGCAACGAGGTCGTCCGCGGTGGCGACCTTCCGGCCATCCACGTAAAGGATCACATCCTTCACCTGAATCCCCGCGTCCAGAGCGTTGCCGGCGCGAACCTCGGTCACTTGCAGTGCAGTCTCCCCGGCGGGCGTCTCAGAAGCTGCGGGAGTCGCAGGGGGTGCGGGAGTCGCTGCGGGTGCGGGTTCGGACTCGTCGAGTTGTATCGGAATCTCGACGACGGCGACGCCGATCTTCCCGCCGATGACGCTCAGGTCGCGACTCTCGATCTTGCCATCGTCCGAGTTCACGAACTGGATCGTGGAAGTGCCCCGGCTCGCCGAGAGAGTCGCAACCAGGTCGGCGACGGTTCGCACTCGCTGTCCATCGACGCGAAGCAGGATGTCCCCTTTCTGCAATCCGGCACGGGCCGCGGGGCCACGAACGAGCTCGGTGATTTGCAGGGCCGTGGTGTTCCCCTGGGCCTGGGTCACGGTGGAAGATTCAGGGCTCGCAAGCTGCTGGGCCTCGACAGGGACGATGCCTGACGGAACCGGGCAGATGTCGCCGCCGCCAAAAGAACCAGGATCGTAGCCACCACCGCCGCCGCCACCGCCGCCACCACCGCCGCCCGCGAAGCCTCCGCTGCCGAGTTGCGAAATCAGCCCCTGCAGCACCTGGGACGCAATCGCGACGCCGACACCGTTGCCACGCGGCTGGCCTTGCTGGCCTTGCTGGCCTTGCCGGCCAGGATGTTTACCAGGATCGCCATTCGTGGACAGTGGGCCCCCGGGCAGACCCAGCGGCCCCTTAGGAATGCGAATCGCCCCGGCCCCGCCCGGAAGTGTTTTCATGAAGGGGAGCCCACCGGGGATCGTCGTCGGCTTCAGGGGACTTCCCATGCCTGCGAAGCCGCCACCCTGCGGTTTGAAGGGGAGGGAAAGCCCTGGGGCTCCGCCGCCCGGCATCTTGAACGGGGTTCCCAGCCCCCCAGCCCCGCCACCCGGCCGCGGCAGCGAGAAGCCACCCTGCGGCGGCCCGGCCTGCACGGTGCTGCCCACGAGGAGCAGCATGCCCAGGGACAGGGGCAGGGCCTGGCGGATTTGCGAGGCGAGGGAAGGTTGCGTCTTCATGGTTCGTGCTCCAGGGTGGTGAAAGCGGCTGATCCGTGGCGGTGCCGGTTCCTGAGTAAGCGGGATTCCCGGAAAAACGTTACAGCCGGGTTGAGCGAGCCCTATGATCGAGGAAGAGGGACCATGCGGATGCGGAGGCTTCGATGGCGGACGTGACCCCGATTTCCGAACTGCCGCGGCTGCCGCCCCGCCCCTTTGATGCTCACAAGGGCACGTTCGGGAAGGTGCTCGTCGTGGCGGGGAGCCGCAGCATGGCCGGGGCGGCGGTGCTCTGCGGCACGGCGGCTCTTCGCGGCGGCGCGGGGCTCGTGCAGGTCGCCACGGCGCTGTCTGTCCAGCCGCAAGTCGCCGTCGGGTGCCCCAGTTACACGACCCTGGGCTACCGCGTTCACACCAACGGCACCCTGCCCGACGATGCCGCGGACGAGGTCATCCACTGGGGTCGGCTCGCGACAGCCCTCGCGATCGGTCCGGGCCTCGGCCAGGGAGCGGACGTCTCGAACTTCGTGACGCAGATTCTCGACGGCCTGCCGCGAACGCCAACGGTCCTCGATGCGGACGGGCTCAACGCGGTCGCGCCCTTCTCGAAGGACTTCACGGGCCGCAGCGGCGCCCTGATCCTCACGCCGCACCCGGGTGAGTTTCAGAGGCTCAGCGGCGTGCCCACGTCTCAGGTCGCGATGCACCGAGACACGCTTTCCGTGGAGTTCGCCGAGCGATTCAAGGTGATCCTGCTGTTGAAGGGTGCGGGCACGATCGTGACCGATGGGCGACGCTTCTACCGCAACTCGACGGGAAACCCCGGCATGGCGACCGGAGGCACGGGCGACGTGCTCACAGGCGTGATCGCGGCCCTGGCGGCTCAGGAGATCGAACCGTTTGAAGCCGCGGTGCTCGGGGCCTGGGTCCATGGCCGGGCCGGCGACCTTGCCGCGGCGGTTCTCGGCCAGACCGCGTTGACGTCGATGGACCTCTTGCTGTACCTTCCGGCTGCGTTCCGCGAACTCGAAGAGCGAGGATGACCGCCTTGATTCGCTTGCTGTGCCCTCAGTGTCAGTCGGTCGTCTCGGTGCCTGACGCCGCCGCCGGGGGGAACACGGACTGTCCCTCGTGCGGGAAGTCGTTCCCGGTTCCCACCCGTTACACGCCCGTCGTGGCGGTGGAGAAGCCGCCGGACCCGCCTGCCCCGCCGCCGCCTATACCTGCGGAATCAGTGCCGGATCGCCCGCCGCCGCCGCCCGGGCTTGTGGAACTGTCGCCGCAGACGGCGCTCGTCCACCCCGCGTCCGGGTACACGCATCGCCGTGGGCTGAGCGTCTCGCCCCTGTTTGTCGCCTGGGCTCCGGTCGTCGGCCTCGCGGTCATTTTGCTGCTCACCTGCTTCCCCTGGATCGGCCTCTTCCCTGGTGGGTACAGCGGGTACACGCAGTCCCCGTGGGGCGCGATGGTCGGCAACTTCACTTCGGACCACGTCATCGAGGATGTGCTTCGTCTCGAAGGCCCCTT
>Ga0209490_10005808_pt1 | contig 11235 bp, 10 predicted proteins | sample MAT06_FD_187209 | JGI IMG/M metagenome (GOLD analysis project Ga0209490, IMG submission 187209) | Freshwater microbial communities from Lake Fryxell liftoff mats and glacier meltwater in Antarctica - MAT-06 (SPAdes) (version 2) | ecosystem: Environmental > Aquatic > Freshwater > Ice > Liftoff...
ACAATTTCCTCATATTCCGGCAAAGAAATCACGTAAGGCAAAGCATAAACCCGATAAATTTCTGCCAATTCTTTTCTCTCTGCATCTGTCAATTCTCCCGCCGATTCTCCCAGCGGGCGGTGGCACCAAGTCGCCAAAATTAAAGTTCCTCCCGGCTTCAACACGCGGCAACATTCCTGCAAAAACTTAATTTTGTCGGGCATATGTTCGCCACTTTCGAGTGACCAAACCAAGTCGAAGGACTCGTCAGGAAAAGGCATATTTAAAGCATCTGCTACCAAAAAGTTAACATTACTTTCCAGTCCAGCGATTTTAGCACGTTCGATCGCTCTATTGGCCTGTACCGGACTCAGCGTAATGCCGGTGGCTGTCACCCGATCGACCCCACCATCTAACTTTAAATTATTTTGCGCGATCGAACCAAACTTTTCGGTCAAATACAGCGTACTGCCACCAATCCCGCAACCGACATCCAAAATGCGGTAAGGTTCACAGAGTGCCTGATTTGACGGTACTCCAGCCCAGCCCAGCAGTTCTTCGATCAAATCTATCTGAGCCTGTCGGCGCTCTTTTTTCAAATTGCCATCTGCGCCGTAGTAGCCGTGGTGCATATGTTCGCCCCACACCTGCTCCCACAAACCGCTAGAAGCGTCGTAGAGTTGCTGAATTTGCTGGTAAAGTGTTGATGTCATCGCACAATCGCAAGTAATTAAAAGAATTCTACCGTTATTTTCCCAATGTTGTCATCTTTTGCGATTTGAGTTCGATCGCCCGCAGGCATAGTTCAGACAGAGATGTCCTGATTTCAAGCCTGAAAATCCATTTGTGGGTTCCCTCTAAAATCTAAAATCTAAAATCGAATGACTGTCTCGCGAACCATTTGCTTAGGCTTTCTCGCCGTCATCACCGCAGGTGCTCTATTATTGATGATGCCATTTTCCACAATTGATGGAACTTGGAGCGATCCAATCACAGCACTCTTTACCTCTACTTCCGCTGTCTGCGTCACAGGCTTGTCGGTTGTGGATGTTGGAAAATATTACTCTTTTTGGGGGCAACTGTGCCTAGTTTTACTCGTGCAAATAGGAGGCTTGGGCTACATGACAGCCACGACTTTCTTGCTGCTGTTATTGGGCCGCCGCTTTGGTTTAAAAGACAAAATTGCCCTGCAACAATCACTTGACAAATCGGGACTAGCCGGCGTAGTACAACTCGTGCAGTCAATTCTAGCAACAACCGCTTTGTTTGAATTGACAGGAGTGTTTTTGTTCATGTTGGTTTTCGTCCCCGAATACGGATTTAAAGACGGTCTGTGGTCTGCCATCTTTCACAGCGTTAATTCCTTTAATAACGCCGGATTTAGCATCTATTCAGATAATTTGATCCGCTACGTCAATTCGCCTATAATTAACTTCACAGTCACCGGTTTGATCGTATTTGGGGGCATCGGCTATCAAGTAATTATGGAAATGTACCTGTGGCTACGCGATCGCTTCAACAAAAGTCCGATCTGCACAGTTTTTTCCCTCAACTTCAAAGTTGTCACCAGTACAACTGCTTTCCTTTTAATTTCAGGAACCCTAGCATATTTAGTGCTGGAATACAACAACCCAGGAACTTTCGGGCCTCTCAATTTTCCGCAAAAGGTAATGGCAGCTTGGTTTCAATCAGTTACTCCTCGCACGGCGGGATTCAATACAATTGACATCAGCAAAATGACCGAAGCCTCGTTATTTATGACCATCGTGCTGATGTTTATTGGCGCCAGTCCCGGCAGCACCGGCGGTGGCATCAAAACCACAACTTTTAGGATATTGTTTAGCTGTACCGCAGCAGTTCTCGAAGGTCAGGAACAGGTGCAGTGCTATCAGCGTCAAATCCCGGCAGCACTGATTCTAAAAACTATTAGCGTAGTCTTTGGTTCGCTGTTGGTCGCGATCGCATCTGCAACTTTAATCGAACTCACCAATCCCGAACTAGAATTTATCCAAGTGCTATTTGAGGCAATGTCAGCTTTTGGCACAGTCGGCCTTTCCACAGGGATTACAGCCAAGATTTCGGCGATCGGAAAATTAATTTTGATTGCTACCATGTACATAGGCAGGGTTGGCGTGCTACTGCTAATGAGTGCCGCTCTCGGCGACCCCAAACCCAGAACTTTTAAGTATGCTGAGGAAAGTTTGTTAGTCGGCTAGAAAAATTCTGCCTAGTTGCTGATAATCTAAACAATGGGTGACAACCCAAATCAACTTTTACTATTTACTCAAAAACAATCACAAGGAGGCGGCGCTGTCTATGCTAAAATTTGCCAAGCAAGACCTTCAGCGCTGGATATGAGCGTGCACCTTTCATCTTTAAAATTTTTTCGCAGTTTGCGCGCGGAAAACAAGCAGTTTGCAGTTATTGGTTTGGGACGCTTCGGCAAAGCTGTGTGTTCGACCCTGCATGACTTGGGTTACGAAGTCCTCGGGGTTGACACCGACGAAAAAAAAGTAACTCAAGCTTTGAACGATCGTATAGCTGCTCACGTTGTGCAGTTAGATTCTACAGAACCTAGTGCTCTTCAGGGAGCGGGTATATTTGAATTTGAAACAGTGATTGTGGCGATCGGCAATTACCTAGCAGAAAGCATTACCACCACCCTCAACCTGAAAGAAGGCGGGGTAACTCACGTAATCGCCAAAGCTTCTTCGGAAACTCACTTAAAACTGTTGAAAAAAGTCGGCGCAGATCATGTAGTTTTTCCCGAACGAGAAATGGGTTGCTCTTTGGCCCGCATTCTTACAAAACCCAGCATTCTAGAACGCTTTGACCTCGACCCAAATCACAGCATTGTTGAGTTGCTAGTTCCAGAAAAGTTTGACGGCAAAACCATCTCGGAGTTGGAACTCCGGCGCCGGTACGGTTTGAACTTGCTAGCAGTCGGTCGCGCCGAAAAGTTCGAGATCAATCCCCAGCCAAACGAACGCTTAAAAAAGGGCGAGGTAATGGTAGTAGTTGGTTCTAATAAAGATATCAATCGCTTGCCAATTTAATAGCTCGCCCTGTTTACTTACTCCATAGTATAAGGTGCTGACGTTGCACCTTATACTATCTGAGATCGAACGATCGCCTCGATCTTTTAATTTTTAATCGAGATATCTCAATTGAATTTCAACGATACAGGAGTCGCTTGAGCCGTTCCAGCTTCCTTTAAAAACACAACCCAAACAATAGCCAAAACGGAAAATTATTAAATAAAATTAGAAGCACCCGATCGCGCTGTCGCAACTCTCGATCGCCGGAGACCCTAAAAATTCATCCTAATTTCAAAATATCTTGCAAATAAGCTTTGCCCACAACCAGCACCGCCAATACTAGAGCGAGTTCAACAGGCCAAGGACATACCGCCACAAACCAGATTAACGAACACACCCCAATAATTGCAGCTATCGGAGCCGGAATTCCGTCTAGCGTTCTTTCGTCAGTCCCCGCAGTCACCCACCCAGCGATCAAGCAGAGCGTCAACGGAATCAAGCAACTTGCGATCATGGTTTTTACCTCATCAAAATTTTTTACATATGGCATTTGAGCATATTGTAACGATACATTAAATATTAGGGAATGCACCATTAATTGCGATATTGTTTAATGTTGAGTAATTTGTATGCTGTACCAATATTTTGGTAATTTTTAGCTCCTGCTCTCTCCGAAGGCAGAATTAGGTCGGAATCAGGTAGGATTAGCGGATTTTTCTTCTGCACAAGTGATGAAAGCCTTCTACCTTGAGATCAATTGCGATGCACCCATGTCTGGAAGTTATACTGAGGATTGCCGTCAGTTACCAGAAAGAATTGGTTGAAAGCCTCTCTCTTGTAGGGAGAAATTAAGGCGTTGCTGGATTGAGGTATGAAACCTTGGGTAGGGGCAATTCATGAATTGCCCCTACCCAAGGTTGTAGCGATCGCATAATTGATGAATCATACCCAGAATCAGCAACGCCGAAATTAAAAGCAGACTATTCATTACTCCAATCCTCGGACTTCCAGGTAAAAGTCGCCCTCAACTGTCAACTGTCAACTGAATGTAGAGCGTGAATCAATGCAGGGCAAATTTTTTCGCAAACCAGAATCAGAAAACCGCGATCGCGTCCCCCCGGGTCAATACCTCGCCAACGGATTTCCCGTCCTCACCTACGGCGATACACCCTCCGTCAGCATTGAGAGTTGGGAATTTAAAGTCTGGGGATTGGCAAAACCAAAAACCTTCACTTGGTCGGACTTCCAGGCCATGCCCCAAAGTAACTTTACTGCCGATTTTCACTGCGTCACTCGGTGGTCAAAACTCGACGTACAGTGGACGGGAGTCAAAGTCACAGATTTTATGAACTACATAGAAGTCGATCCGAAAGCTCTGCACATCTTGGAACACTGCTACGGCGATTACACCACTAATATTGCGATCGGCGACTTGATCCGAGCAGAAAACTTTTTCGCCCATACCGTCTTCGGCGAACCCCTAACCCCAGACCACGGCGGCCCGATGCGGCTGGTAGTTCCGCACCTCTACGCCTGGAAAAGCGCGAAATGGATTAACGGCCTAGAGTTTACAGAAACCGAACAACTCGGTTTTTGGGAACGCAACGGCTATCACCAGCGGGGCGAACCTTGGGCAGAGGAACGCTACAGCGGTTTGTTTTGATTTGCTCGGATCGGGATTAGGACTTGCCAGAGCTTCTATATACGGTATTTGTTGAGGAGCAATCCGCTCTTTGACCGCTTCAATCTGCGGAAATCGCATCTCGATCGCCTTTTTGGGGGCTTTCACGGCGAGGCCTCCCTCCAATTTAATCAAAATACGTAAACTAGGGCGATCGCCGTTTGTACGTAATTTCCCCGATCGATCGACTACTTTAACTCCCATACGCAAGTGTTAAAAAACCAAGATTCTCAATTTCTGGTTAATATAAAACTCCCATAACTGTCAGTTAGTTATGGTATCACCGTGTTTACACGTAAGTGTTTACTATTGAGGATTTAGACTTGAGCCTAAAATAAAAAATTAGCCTAACCAGCCCAAAATTAGTTTAGCCACTCGGCGCTCCGATGCTTTGCAATGCAAGGTTTTCAGCCATGTTTCATATAATTATTTGGTGTGTGTTCTTGGGGATCGATCGTCCTATAGTCGATCGAATCGACAGCATTTGTGAAGGATCAATAAAGGCTTGATAAAGAGTCTGTCAAAATTTACCTAAAGTGCCAAAAACCCAAATAAAGTATTCCATAATCAAATCATTAAGATACAAAGCACCAAAGGTACAACTTATGAATACCAAAGTCTTCTCCGCTTTAACAGCCACCGCAGTCGCCACAGTTCTGTTGGGTGCCGGAACTCCAGCGCAGGCCTTCTCTTTCGGTACCAACGGCATCACATTCGCCCAAGACCAACAGGTCGAATTTAACTTCAAAGAATCTCACGGTGCGTACACTTCATCTTTGGGCATCTACCAAGTAAACAATTCGGTGGCATCTCTAGTCAGCACGCTGTTTTCGGAAACTAAATCCTCAGACAACGGCGGCGCCAACGAATGGAAAGGAACCTTGGGCAATACAGTCCGTTCAGGCCCCGTAAGGTTCCAATTCCTGGCAAATCAAGTTTACACTTTGGGACTCAGCAGCCTCTACAATGGCGCTAGGGCGGGCACTGTCTACTCGACCTCTTCCTTGAACGGCGGCAGTCAGCAAGCCGTGTTTGGCGGTGCGTCCCCGCTGTGGAGCGCACTAGGCAAAGAAACAACGAACGTCTTCCAAACTGCTGGACAATACACAGACGGACTAAGTTCTCTGTCTAAGGGAGGCACCCTAATCTCCTTTGACGATCGCGGTAACCGTAACGACAAAGACTTCCAAGACTTCACCGTGAGCGCCGAAGCAGTTCCCGAACCGATTACCATGACTGGTTTGGCTCTCGGTTTCGGCGGCTTGGTTGCAGCACGTCGCCGCCGCGCGAGCAAGACAGTAGCCTAATTTTTTTAGCTAGAACGATCGGCTCAATTTACAAAAAAGAATAAGATTTGCAGGCGCGCTGATGGGAAATCGGCTCGCTTTTTGCTTGACTGAACAACAGAAATGGAAGTGGTCAAGCATAATGTCCGATCGATCGCGCGTCAGGTTCGCCAGTCCTGCCGTCCGCTCTCGCGCGGAGGACTTGCATGGCGCGCGATCGGTTTTTGTTAGGATAATCGAGCGGACATGATATTAGTTAATTCCCCAGAAAAACAAAAAAATGAATTTTGATTTGCAGCAACTGATTAAAACCTTCGGATATTTGGGAATTTGGGCTATTGTGTTCGCGGAATCCGGATTGCTGTTCGGTTTTTTCTGCCGGGAGACAGCTTGCTGTTTGCTGCTGGAATTGTGGCTGCTGGGCCCAACTCTCTGAATATTTGGACGCTAATTTTTGGATGTTTTGTCTGTGCGGTGGCTGGCGATAATGTTGGCTATGCAACCGGACACCGTTGGGGCCGTCGCTTATTTAATAAGGAAGATTCGTGGCTGTTTAAAAAATCATATTTAGAAAAAACCGAAAACTTCTACCAAAAACACGGTCAAAAAGCAGTTGTACTGGCGAGATTTACGCCAATTGTCCGCACTTTTGCGCCGATAGTGGCGGGAGTGGCGGCAATGAAATACAAAACTTTTATGTTTTACAACCTGATCGGCGGCTTTCTGTGGACGGTGGGGCTAACGCTGCTGGGTTATTATTTGGGAAAAATGATTCCTCCCGATCGAGTTGATAAATATTTACTGCCGATTGTTTTCGGAATAATTGTACTTTCTTTTGTGCCTTCGATTATTCATATTAATTCAAGAACGCCGCGCTAATAAAAAAGATTGAGTGGCCCGAATGCGAGACTGGTATGTGTCAAAAAGGTCGATCGGGCACAAGATAAGATCGATAAATCGGGAAACTTGCAGCGACTTAGGTTAATCTGGTACAACTGATAAAGTTGAATAATTTCCGAGAAATCACATAAAATGGTTGCAACATTAGTTCAGATTAAACACGAAGTCAAAGACCTGTCCCTAGCCCCCTTGGGGAAACAGCGCATCGAGTGGGCCGGCCGGGAAATGCCGGTGTTGCGCCAAATTCAAGAACGCTTCGCTAAAGAAAAGCCCTTCGCAGGCATCCGTATTTCAGCTTGCTGCCACGTAACCACAGAAACAGCGCATTTGGCGATCGCCCTGAAAATGGGCGGCGCAGACGCTGTACTCATCGCTAGCAACCCCTTGAGCACCCAAGATGACGTAGCAGCTTGCCTAGTTGCAGACTACGGCATTTCGGTCTACGCCTTGAGAGGAGAAGACGCAGCCACCTACGAACGTCACGTTAACACAGCCCTCGACCACCGTCCAAACATCATCATCGACGACGGTAGCGACGTAGTAGCAGCCCTGATCCAACACCGCCCCAACCAAATTGCCGACTTGATCGGAACCACCGAAGAAACCACCACAGGCATTGTACGTCTGCGGGCAATGTTGAAAGACGGCGTGCTGACTTTCCCAGCCATGAACGTCAACGATGCCGACACCAAGCACTTCTTTGACAACCGCTACGGCACGGGTCAATCCACCCTAGACGGCATTATTCGCGCTACCAACATCTTGTTAGCCGGTAAAAATATTGTGGTTGCAGGCTACGGTTGGTGCGGCAAAGGCACGGCACTGCGCGCCCGCGGCATGGGCGCTAACGTAATTGTCACCGAAATCGATCCAATTCGGGCGATCGAAGCAGTCATGGACGGTTTCCGCGTCATGCCAATGGACGAAGCAGCAAAAGTCGGCGATATTTTCATCACCGTTACCGGCAACAAACACGTCATCCGTGCCGAACATTTCGACACCATGAAAGACGGCGCAATGGTTTGCAATTCCGGTCACTTTGACATCGAAATTGACCTCAAATCCCTCGGTGCAAAAAGCACTGGCGTCAAGACAGTACGTTCTTTCACCCAAGAATACCGTCTCAATAATGGCAAGTCGGTTATTGTCTTGGGCGAAGGCCGTTTGATCAACTTAGCAGCAGCCGAAGGACACCCCAGCGCTGTCATGGATATGAGCTTCGCCAACCAAGCCTTAGCCACTGAATATCTAGTCACCAACAAAGGCAAACTAGAGCCAGGTATTCACTCAATCCCTGTTGAAGTTGACAGAGAAATCGCGCGTCTCAAATTGGAAGCAATGGGTATTTTCATTGATACCTTGACTGCCGATCAAATTGAGTACACCAACTCTTGGACTTCGGGCACTTAATCATCGCTCTATCTATCCCCACCGTAGGGACACGGCAATGCCCATAGGTGTCAACTTAAGGTCAAACCCAGTCAGAGACTGTTGTTTGACTATTAAATCTAGATCCCCCCTAACCCCCCTTAACAAGGGGGGGACAAGAACTTACTCAAAGTCCCCCTTGCTTTCGGGGGATTTAGGGGGATCTGGACTCAGGTAAAAACGAGATTTATCAAGGCTTTCAGACTTAAGTTGACACGAATGGGCTCTTGGAGTGTCCCTACTTCATGAACTTCCTGCTTCCAACTTCGGCATTCGGTCTTCCTGACATCCGTTAAATCCGTTACATAATCCGTTGCCGAACTTCCTTCTGCTGTACCTATTACCAATTATTAAATCAAAATGGTTGAATGGATAACTAACACAATGCAGTCCATGGGTTATCTGGGAATTGCACTGTTGATGTTCTTAGAAAACCTGTTCCCGCCCATCCCCTCAGAATTGATTATGCCGCTGGCAGGATTCACCGCATCCAAGGGCGATATGCAGTTGTCACTGGCGATCGCAGCAGGGACAATCGGCACAGTTCTGGGAGCACTTCCCTGGTACTATGCCGGTAAATTATTGAGCGAAGAACGCTTGAGAGATTTAGCCGACAAATACGGCAAATGGATCGCAGTATCCGGCGCAGATATTGACAAATCAAATAGATGGTTTAACAGACACGGCAACAAAGCCGTATTTTTGTGTCGCCTCGTCCCCGGAGTCCGCACCCTGATTTCCCTGCCCGCAGGCATCAACAATATGCCTTTAATTCCGTTTTTGCTCTACTCAACAGGCGGGACTATTTTGTGGGTGAGTTTCCTCACTTTTGCCGGATATAAACTAGCCGAAAATTATGCGCTTGTCGATGATTATTTGGCTCCAGTTTCTAAAATAGTTGCCGTGACTATTGTCATCGGGTTTATTTTGTGGGTTGTCAAGAAGAATATGCAGAAGGAAAAATATCGCAAATAAAGATATCCTCAAAATTATCTGCGTTTATCTGTGTTCATCTGCTGTCATCTGCGGTTAAAAAACAATCATCATTGTGACTCGCTTCCACGATGTCCCAAAAAGTAGCATCAAAAGATAGACATAGATAACGGAGAGAAACTTCTGCTATCTTTGCTACCTTTTGAAATTTAGTTTTAAATTTACGATCGCCAGATTAGCACAGTGACGGGCAGCCGATCGCTTCTTCCTTCTCTTCTAAATAACTAAAGCCTTCTCCTTTCCTTCCGTTACACCCATTACATCCGTTAAATCCGTTACATAATCCGTTGCCGAACTTCCTTCTGGTATAATCGTGGCAAAATAAGAAGAATTGCTATCCACACTGTTAAGATATGTACGAAAAGATTGTAGCCCCCACAACTGGTTCTAAAATTACATTCAAAGACGGTTTGCCGATCGTCCCCAACGACCCAATTATCCCCTTCATACGCGGCGACGGTACCGGCGTAGACTTGTGGCCAGCATCCCAGAAAGTCATGGATGCTGCGGTAGAAATAGCCTACGGTGGCGATCGTAAAATCAACTGGTTTAAGGTTTATGTCGGCGACGAAGCCTGCGATATCTACGGTACATACCAATATTTGCCCCAGGATTCCCTAGACGCCATCAAAGAATACGGAGTCGCCATCAAAGGCCCGCTGACAACCCCAATCGGTGGCGGAATTCGATCGCTCAACGTAGCTTTGCGGCAAATCTTTGACCTTTACGCCTGCGTCCGCCCCTGCAAATATTACGATGGAACCCCATCATTGCATAAAACTCCAGAACTGCTGGATGTCATTATTTACCGGGAAAATACAGAGGATATTTATCTCGGAATTGAATGGAAGGAAGGCAGCGAAATCGGTCTGAAACTAATTGAATATCTCAATAATGAGTTAATTCCAGCCACACCAGAACACGGCAAAAAACAAATACGCCTCGATTCAGGCATCGGAATTAAACCAATTAGCAAAAGCGGTTCTCAACGTTTAGTAAGACGGGCAATGACCCACGCTTTGCGGTTGCCAAAAGAAAAGCAGCAAGTAACATTGGTGCACAAAGGCAACATCATGAAATACACCGAAGGAGCTTTCCGAGATTGGGGTTACGAATTAGCAACCACCGAATATCGCGCTGAGTGCGTGACAGAAAGAGAGTCTTGGATTCTCGGCAACAAAGAACAAAATCCTGAGATTAGCTTAGAAGACAATGCCCGCCAAATAGACCCGGGATACGATGCTTTGACGCCCGAAAAACAAGCCAAAATTACTCAGGAAGTCGCCGATGTTCTGGCTGCAATTTGGGATAGTCATGGCGGTGGCAAGTGGAAAGAAAAAATTATGGTCAACGACAGAATTGCTGACAGTATTTTCCAACAAATTCAAACCAGGCCCGGTGAATATTCGATTTTGGCGACAATGAATTTGAACGGCGATTATTTGTCCGATGCAGCAGCCGCAATTGTCGGCGGATTGGGTATGGGCCCAGGCGCTAATATTGGCGATGAATGTGCAGTTTTTGAGGCAACTCACGGCACTGCACCGAAACACGCTGGTTTGGATAAAGTCAATCCCGGTTCCCTGATTTTATCTGGGGTGATGATGTTGGAATATATGGGATGGCAGGAAGCGGCAGACTTGATTAAAAAGGGTTTGGCAGCGGCAATTTCTAATGGTGAAGTTACCTATGATTTAGCTCGCTTGATGGAGCCGCCGGTGCCAGAATTGAAGTGTTCGGAGTTTGCTGAGGCGATTATTAAGCACTTTGCTGATTGAGTTTTAAAGATTTTTTAACCGCAGATGAACGCGGACAAACGCCGATCGCATTGGTGATATCTTTGTCTGTCTGCGGTTAAATTTTTTGATCTTTACATCGCTGGCACAGCCATGCCGCGCTCAACCGCTGGGCGCTTCTGCAAGGTTTCTAC
>Ga0209490_10005809_pt1 | contig 11233 bp, 11 predicted proteins | sample MAT06_FD_187209 | JGI IMG/M metagenome (GOLD analysis project Ga0209490, IMG submission 187209) | Freshwater microbial communities from Lake Fryxell liftoff mats and glacier meltwater in Antarctica - MAT-06 (SPAdes) (version 2) | ecosystem: Environmental > Aquatic > Freshwater > Ice > Liftoff...
CGGCCTCGTGGGCTTCCCCAACGCCGGTAAGTCTACCCTGCTCTCTGTGATCAGCGCCGCCCGCCCCAAGATCGCCAGCTACCCGTTTACCACGCTCCAGCCCAACCTCGGCATCGTAGACGTGGGCATCTATGACCGCTTTGTGGTCGCCGATATCCCCGGCCTGATCGAGGGCGCCCACGAGGGCGTCGGCCTCGGCCACGACTTTCTGCGCCACGTGGAGCGCACCCGCGTGCTGATCCACGTGGTGGACGCCGCCGGCGTGGACTTCCGCGACCCCGCCGACGATTTCCGCCAGATCAACGAGGAGCTGCGCCTCTACCGCCCCGAGCTCGCCGCCCGCCCTCAGGTGGTGGCGCTCAACAAGCTCGATCTGCCCGAGGCCCGCGAGAATCTGCCGCGCCTGCGCCGCGACCTGCCGGTGGAGAAGGATCTCTTCCCCATCGCCGCCGCCACCCGCGAGGGCGTGGACGCGCTGCTGCACCGCGTGGCCGAGCTGCTGCGCGAGCTGCCCGCCCCCAGCCGCACGCCCGCCGACCCCGACGAGCCCGCGCTGGTCTGGCCGCTGCCGACTGTGGATGAGAACAGCTTTGTGGTGGAGCCAGCCCCTGGCGGCTGGCGCGTGCGCGGCACCAAGATCGAGCGCCTCTTGCGCATGACCAACTTCGCCCAGCCGGAGTCGGTTGATCGCGTGCAGCGCGTGCTCGAAGCCACCAAGATCAGCCAGGCCCTGCTCGACGCAGGGCTCCAGGAGGGCGATATGGTCTACATCGCCGAGGCCGAGCTGGAGTGGGACAGCCAGCGCTTCGAGTAGGCTACGGCGCTAATCAAGCGGCTTGCGGTAGACGGTGTAGCGTTTCGTCGTCTGGAAGCCACAGCGCTCGTAGAGCTGTAAGGCACCGCTCGGGTTCTCGGTGTCCACGCTCAGGGAGGCGTCGGTCATGCCGTGGTCGCGCAGCAGGCGCAGGCTGCGCAGGATCAGGGCCCGCGCCAGACCGCGCTTGCGCCAGGGCCGCTGCGTGCTGATAAACTCCGTGTAGCCGCGTGCCCGCCCGTATTCCTCGTTCTCATTCCGGTCGATGAAGCTGCGCACCATCCCGGCCACCTCGTCGCCTGCCCAGGCCACCTGCCAAAGCTCCGGCGTGAAGATAATCGGGTGGTGCAACCAGGCCTGATAGCCCGCCTCGGAGGGCTGGGTGGCACCCCAGTGATCCGCGAAGGCCTCGGCGTCGGCCTCCCAGATCGCCCGGTAATGTTCCGGCTGCACGGGGCGTACCGCGAGCCCAGCGGGCAGCGCTGCATCCTGAATGGCCTCTAGCGAAGGCCGAACCATGTCGAAGGCATGGCGCACCGCAGTGTAGCCGTTGGCTCCAAAAAGCGCCTCGGTGCCGGCAACGCTGTCGTCGGTGGAGCCCTCGAGCAAGCGCGGGACGTCGCGCGGATGCCCTGCGGCGATCACGCGCAGGCGAGCCTGAAGGCGGTGCAGCATGGCGGTGCCCAGGCCGCGCCGTCGCCACTCTGGCCGGATCAGACCGAAGGTGGTGTAGGTATGCGTACTGCCGTGCAGCTGAAGCCACCAGGCGCGCGCGTAGCCCACAAGCTCCCCCGCGACTTCTGCCATCACCATGTCCTGATACGGGTCGCAGTTAGTGAGGTGCGCATACGTGTTTGTCAGCGACTCGATGGTGTCGCTGCGCTCGATGCGGTCGGCCTGCTTGCTCGCCTCGATCACGGCGAGCATGCCGGGAAAATCGGTCGGGCCAGCAAATGGCCGCAGTACAACCTCAGGCGGGATGGGCTTCGACAAGGCCGGCCTCCTTTTGGCTCAAGCGAATTGCTGCCGCGAGTGTACGCGCCGCAGCAGCGATCAGCATCGGTCCGAAGGCCGGTCGTATGCGGTCTTCCGCTTCGTGTGCTTCGTGTGCTTCGTGGTTCAAACCTAACCGGGACTTCCGCCGACGTGTCCTATCTGCGGCGCAGTAGCGGCAGAAAGAGCCGCCTGTCGCGCGCGGGCGGTTGGGCGCCCTGCTGCACCTCCAACGCTCCCAGGTCCGGCGCGTCGCCACGCGGGCGCAGGTTGCCCAGCAGATCGTCGGCGGGCGACTGGGCTGGCAAAGCCTTGTCGAGCGCCGCACTGCCGACCCCAGGTGTGCCGTACTGTGTCGCCAGGCGCTCGAAGGCCTGCCGAATGCTGGCGGAGCCGTCGGTGAACTGGGCTCCGTTCCAGCGCGGTGGCACCAGCCCCGCCTGGCTGCCCAGGCGTGGGTCGCCCACTACCCGAGCTGCGTCGGCGGTGATATTCACCAAGGCAGCCGGGTTGTTTGGCAGCGGCTGGCCGCCGTTCCAGTAGAGATTGTTGTTCAGGACGAACGAGCTGGTCTGGCCCTGGGGCGCATCCGCGAACGTGCCCATCGTGCCGCCCGGATCGGACCAGAGATTGTTGTAGAAACGAATATCGGCGTTGGGCTGATTGTCGCCAAAGCTGTACAGGCGCATCCCGAAGGCCGTGGCCGGCAGGTCGCCGCTCACCGTGTTGTGGCGAACCGTCACGTTGCGCGAGCCCATTACGGCGAAGGGGGCGCGCATGCGGTTGGCGGCGTTGCCAAGCAGCAGGTTGTTCTCCAGCAGCACGCCGTCGGCCTCGTAGTTGGCGGTGCCGTCCTCGCCCACCTGCACAAAGCCGTAGCCCACCGAGCCCTCCCAGCTGAGGAAAATATTGCGGCGCAGGGTGATCTCGCGGCTGCCTAGCAGGCCGTCGTCGTTGCCGTTGCTGTCCTTGATCACCACGTAGGCGCTGGTGCTGTTCGCGTTGCTGCGCCCGCTGCCGGCAAAGTCGTTCAGGAAGATGTTGTCCTGTACCACCACTTCGCGCACGCTGTTGATGTCGATATGCTCGTCCGAGCCGGTCTGGTTGTAGAAGAGATTGCCGCTCACGGTGATATTCTCGGCACCGTTGTTGATCTTCAGGATGTCGTTGTTGTAGCTGTCGTGGATGATGTTGTTGCGCAACGTGATCCGGCTTACCACGCCCTGCGTGCGCAGATTCTGGATATGCACAACCAGCGCGCCTGCGCCAGCGCCGCTGTGGGCGATGTCGAAGCCCTCCAGGGTGATGCCCTGGCCGTTGTAGATGATCACGACCTGGGCGTTGTGGCGCAGGCGGGCGCCATACGGCTGCTCGGAGCGCACTGTTACGCCTTGGGCGAAGCTGCTGTCGAGCCGCACCTGCCCGTTGTACTGGCCGGGGCGCACCAGAATGCTGCTGCCGTCGGGCACCCTGCCAATGGCGTAGCCGATCGTGGCCCAGGGCGCCGCCGCGCTGCCGTTGGCGGGCGCATCGCTGCCGTTGGTCGCAACGTAAAAGGTTGCCGCCTGCGCCGCCGCCGGGCGCGCCACAGGTGGGCCAACAACGAGCAAGGCCAGGGCGAGCAGCAAGCCGGCTGAGCGGAGATAGTTCATCGATTGAAGCTCCATAAAGATGCATGCGCGGCACTGGCGTAGCATAGCAGCCCCTGTCAACAGATTGTCGACAGCCGGGTGCAACGTATGGTTTCGGGGCGCTGGCCCCATCCCTCGGCACGCCCCTCGTGCTGCAAGACTTCCGCACCTCCGACGACCTGATGCGCGCCAATCCCCACTGCTTCAACACTGGTAGCTGAGGGAAGCGCAAAGCGTAGAGCGCAAAGCGGAAGTGCAGTGCAGCCTCCTCACCCCCGACGGACGTTCGGCGATCGGCGATCGGCGATCGGCGATCGGCTATTCAATGCCCGCCCAATCGCGTCCAGCGCGAGCGCGGTGGTGAGCGCGGGCGAGCCGTCGTAGTGGGGCGGGTAGCCGGAGTAGGCGGCCACGCAGGGCCATGCGCCATCGGCCTCCTGCTGCACCAGCAGCGCCGCCAGCAGCGGCATAGCCTCCGTATGCTCACCTAGCGCTAGCAGCGCATTGGCTCGGCACGCAAGCGTGAGCGGCCCGTCGCCTGTGCCAAGGGCGAGCAGGCCCGCACGCACCGCCGGCTCCAGCGCGGGCAGCGGGCCGTCGGCGTAGGCCCGCGTCAGCGCATACGCCAGCAGCTCCGGCGTGAGGCAGAAGACGCTCGCCGCGCCAATATTGCTTTTTGTTACGTCAAGTAGATAGGCGAGCGCTCCTGGCAAGGTCTGCCCCAGCATTGCGGCGCAGAGCAGCAGATTCGCGTTCACCAGAGCGTCGAGCTGGCGCGCCAGCAGGTGCGCGCCGTCGTTCACGCCGACCCATGTGTAGAAGGGGCCACCTGGCGCGGCCTCGTTCTCCCAGAGCAGCCGAAAGAGACTGAGCCCTGGCCGCTCGCCAAGCGTGAGCAGCGCCGCAGCCGCGCAAGCAGTGTCGTCGAGGTCGGGCGGCACCCTGCTGGTGGACAGGCCATCGTAGCCCCACGAGCCGTCGGCGTTGCGCTGGGCGCGCAAATGCTCGCCCGCCACACGCAGGATTGCGGCGGCAGCCGGCAGCCCTGCAAAGTGGCGCAGCGCGTGTACCACAAAGCTTGTCGTGTAGACGCTACACGCATATGGCCGCGCATCACGCATATCGGCGTGCCGCGCCGTAAAGGTCGGCAGCTCGCCGCTCGCCCGCTGAAGCGCCGCAAGCGCCACAATCGCCCGCTGCGCCGCGTCTGTCAAAGCCGCTCGCTCGCCCTCAGTCACCCTGTCTCCTTGTCTCCTTGTCTCCTTGTCTCCCTGTCTCCTTGTCTCCTTGTCTCCTTGTCTCCCTGTCTCCCTGTCTCCCTGTCTCCCTGTCACGCCCCAAACAGCGCCCTCGCCTCGGCGCGCCAGGCGGCGCCAGCGCGGGCGGCCGCCACGCCGCGCTCGGCCTCGACGGCCAGCAGCGTGTCGAGCCGCGAGGGGCCGAAGGGCGCCAGCGCCGCCTGCCCCTCTTCGCAGAAGGCCGCGTGAACCTCCCACCAACGCTCCCAGAACACTTCATCGGCGGTGAGCCAGGCCGCCAGGCGCTCGACGCTCGCCCCCTCCGCGCCCACGCTCTCCAGCAGCGGGCGGGCGAGGGCGGCAGAGGCCGCGTTGAGCCGCCCGGCGCGCAGATCATCGAGCCAGTCGCCAGCATCATCGCCGAGCTGCCGCGCGGTCACAAGGCGGCGCAGGGCCGTGTGGACAGCGACTCGTCGACTGTCGTCGGGCGTCAGGCCGGCCAGATCCATCTGGGCGTAGACGGCGAAGTGCAGGCTGGCGGCGCGGTCGGCGATCAGCTCGAGGCCCCAGGGCGCCAGGTGGGCGGCGGTGATCGGGCCGACGCCCGGCTGGCTCGCTCGCTCGCGGGCGTAGGCGGCGGCGGCACGGGCCTCCAGCCTGGCCAGGCGCGGCCAGCACGGCAGCGCGGGCAGGCCTAGCTCGCCGTAGATCGACACGGCCCGCAGCAGCGCAACGCCCCCGCCCAGCGTCAGCTCCGGCGGCCCCTGTCCATCGAGCAGCGCGTCGCGGGCGGCGGCGTACCACCAGCCAAAGAGCTGGGCCGCACCGAGCCGCCGCGCCGTGGCCGCCGAGATGGGCAGCAGATCACAGAGCCAGGCGGGCAGCAGGGCGGCGATGGGCGCAAACGGGCCGGCCAGCAGCTCGTCGAGGAAGGGGGCGCAGAGCGCGGGCAGCGGCGGCGGGAGCGCGCCGGCAAATGCGCGCACCTCAGCGGCGAGGGCGGCGTAGAGCGGATCGTCCGTAGACAGAGGCATATGCACTCAACGAGGCTTGTCAGCTCCAAGACTTGTCATTCCGAGCGCAGCGAGGAATCTCCCCCAGCCAACGGTAAGACCCTTCGGCTTCGCTCAGGGTGACAACCGCGCCCTGTTCCCTGTTCCCTGTCCCCTGCCCCTTGGTTCTACGCTGCCGCCTGAACCACCACCAGCGTAATATCGTCGTTCTGCTCGGTGGCGCCGCGAAACGCGCTCACGGCACGCCAGAGATCGTTGATGGCGAGCTCGGGCTCGGCGCGGTCGGCGCCGAGGATGGCGGCGTTCAGGCGATCATAGCCAAACAGCTCGCGGTGGCTGTTGTGCTCCTCGATCAGTCCGTCGCTTAGGATGTAGAGCTGGTCGCCGGGGCCAAGCTGTAGCGTCTCCTCGCCATAATGGGCGTCGGAGCGCGCGCCAAGCGGCAACCCGCCGAGCTCGATCTCGTCCAGATGGAGGCTGCGGCGCACGATTGGGTAGGGGTGGCCAGCGTTGGAGAAGCGCAGGCTAAGCGTGCGCGTGTCGAGGATGCCGTAGAAAGCCGTGATCATCTGGTGGACGGTGTGGTCGCCGCAGAGCGCCTCGTTGGCCTGGCGCAGCACCTCGGCGGGGCTGGTGTGGCGCTGGGCGGCCGAGCGCAGCGTGGCACGGGCGAGCGCCATCATCAGGGCGGCGGCGATGCTCTTGCCAGTCACGTCGGCCACCACGATCCCGAGCTGATTGTCGTCGAGATCGATGAAATCATAAAAGTCGCCGCTGGTCTCGCGGGCAGGCTCGGAGCGCGAGGCGATGCAGAGGCCGGGGTTCGTGAGCGGCGGCGGTGGGTAGAGCCGCCGCTGAAGGTCGCGTGCGATGGACAGATCACGCCGCAGCAGCTCGTCCTGCATGATGCGCTGACGGGCCACGCTGAGCCGAGCTTCCGAGGCATCCAGGGTGCGCTGGTAGAGCCAAGTGATCACCGCGATCACCAGCAGAAACGTGCCTATGGGCAAGGCCGCAGAGACCGTCGCGTAACCCGGCGAGTCGTTGTTCCCGGTGCCGAAGATAAGGAAGCGGCGCCAGAGCAGAAAGCTCACCGAGACGATATTGACAGCGGCGAACAGGAAGGCAGTCCGCGCCCCGAGCAGCAGGCCGGCAAGCATCACGCCCATAGCAAGGACACAGGCGAAGACTAGCCCGATCGTGAAATTTTCCTTGCTCAGAAGATTCGCGGCGCAGAAGAGCAGAATGCCGAGGTTGACGCAGAGGCAAAAGATTTGGGCCGCCAGGTCGGTGCGTCCCTGACGATCCAGGATGGCTACGCCAAAGTTCAGCAGCAAGCTACTGCCCACGAGTGTGAAGTCGACGGCGTTGCTCCCGCGCGCGACCATCACTAGGAGGCCGAGGGCGCTTGCCGTGATCAGCGTAGCGTTGAGCGGGCGCAGCAGCGAGGAACGCCGCTGGCGCCGGTCCTCCGGCACCAGTCTGGCGATAACCTGCTCAAGCTCTTGCGACACGGTACTCATTCTGCTGGTTGCTCGACGAAGAACACCCCTACCATCTGCTTCCCCTGGCAGCTTCGTCGAGCTGCTGGTCGAGCGTGTCGCGCCGCTGGCCGCGCTCCTTCACCGCCTCACGCACCTGATCCAGCTCGGCAGGGGTGAGCTTAAAGCCGCCAGACACGATGGCGCCATCCGGGTCGTCGAGGAGCTGCTTACGGAACATTGGGTCGAGCATGGCACGGCCAACGAGACGCTCGAGTTCGGGGCTCACGCGTTCTTCCTTGCTTATCATTGGCCCGGCCAGCATGGGTGAAGTACTACCCTAAACGAATTTTAACCTGCTGTCAAGGTTTACATTCCGCCTGGGATAGCCCTGCCGGGCGCCTGCGGCTGCACTATAACACGGAATTTAGAACGTTTCGTCCACGCCACTCTGGGAGGCCTGCGGCCCTGCGCTGTGCTACACTTGGCTGCTGTTGCGGCCTAGCCTCTGCGTAATCTGCGTAATCTGCGGATAATTACGCAGACGATAAGGAGCCTGCACCATGCACTGCGCAACCTGTGACGCCCTGATCCCCGACGACGCGCTGTTCTGCATTATCTGCGGCGCCCCTGTGTTCACAGCGGAGACCGGCGCAACCCGGCGCCTAGAAACCACGCGCCAACTTGCACTCGACCCGGCGATGGTGACGTCGGCATTCACCCTGCCTGGCTTTCGTGTCGTGCGCTCATTCGGGATCGTGCGCGGCCTCACCGTGCGCTCGGCCAGCTTCGGCGGGCAGATCGTGGCCGCCTTCCAGTCGCTCGGTGGCGGCACCATCCGCATTATGACCAACGTCTGCGAGCACGCCCGCACCGACGCCTTCCTGCGGGAGAGGGGCCGGGGGTGAGTGAGGGGCCGACATCAGAACAGCCCCCACCGCCTGCGCACAGGCCGTGGGTCGGCCGGCGGAAGCTCCCCGCCGCTCAGCACGGCGGCGGGCACAAGCCGCGTAAGGCTGTCGGCGGCCTCACCACTCAGCAGCGTAGCGGCGCGGGCGCGGGCCGCCCCCAGGTTGGGCAGGCGGTTGAAGTGCGGGCCGTGGGCGTCGGTGGCGAGCAGCTGGATCAGGCCGTGGGCCAGCAGCAGCTCTGCGAGGCGGCGCAGCTTCTCGCCCTGGTTGCCCAGCAGCGCGTCGGCGGTGAGCTGCATCAGCGCGCCGCGCTCCACCAGCGGCACCAGGCTGCTCGGGTCATCCTGCACAAAGCGGTAGCGCTCGGGGTGAGCCACCACCACCCGGTACCCCGCAAGTTGGATCGCAAAAAGTATGCGCTCGGCCACCGTGGGCGCAATGGCGAGCGGGAACTCCAGCAGCACCGCGCGCGCCCCCGCGTAGCCCAGCAGCTCGCCTGCCCGCAGCCGCTCCACCACCCCAGGCTCCCCATAGATCTCGGTGCCCAGCACAAGCTCCAGCGGGATCGCGGCCTCCGCCAGGGCGGCGCGCAGCTCGTAAAGCCGCGCCTGGAGCGTGCGCACGCTGTAGCGTGTGACGCCCGCATTGGCCGAGCTGTTGCCGTGGGGCGTGGCCGCCATCACCCTCACGCCATCGGCCACCGCCGTCCGCGCCATCTCCACGGCCGCCTCCAGGCTGCGCGCGCCGTCGTCAAGATCGTGCAGAATATGTGAGTGCAGGTCGATCATCAGAATGCAAAATGCAAAATGCAAAATGCAAAAGTGAACGCAGAGCTCATTTTGCATTTTGCATTGGGCTAGTAGTTGTACCCTCGCTCCAGCTTCGCCCCGTTCAGCACCACACCAACAATATTCGCCTTCACTTTGTCGAGGATCTGGCGGGCCTCGCGGGCGCGGTCGCGGCGGGTCTGGCCCGCGTGAAGCACCAGCAGCACGCCATCCACTTGCGGGGCAAGCACGGCGGCATCGGTGACGGCGCCCACCGGCGGGGTGTCGAAGAGCACGATGTCGGCCTCGCGGCGCAGCCGCTCCAGCAGGGCGCCCATACGCCGCGAGCCGAGCAGGTCGGCGGGGCGAGGCGGCAGCGGGCCACTGGGCAGCAGGCGCAGGCCGGGCACGCTCGTGGCCTGGATGGGCAGCGCGCTCTCCACCTGCTCAAGCATGCTGCTGGTGAGACCGTGCTCGTTGGGCAGCCCGAAGAGCGTGTGCAAGCTGGGGCGACGCAGGTCGCAATCCACCATAAGCACGCGCTGCTCGGCCTCGGCCATCGTCACGGCGAGGTTGGCGAGCGTGGTGCTCTTGCCCTCGTTGGGGGCCGAGCTGGTGATCAGGATCGTGTGCAGCGGACGATCCAGGCTGGAGAAGAGCAGGTTGGTGCGCAGGGTGCGGTAGGCCTCTGCGGCTGCCGAGCCAGGGTCGCGTATGGTGATCAGACTGGTGCTCACAATATCTCTCTACTTCTCGGCGGTGGGGATGGCGCCCAGCGTGGTGAGGCCCACAAAGCGCTCGACATCCGCGCTGCTCTTGAGCGTGTCGTCAAGATATTCGAGCACAAAGGCTAGCAGCAGGCCCACCACAAAGCCGAGGATGACGCCCGCCAGCACGTTGATGCGCGTGTTGGGCTGGATGCTCACCAGGCGCGCCTGCTGGATGCGCTCCACATTGATGCGCGCGGTGCCCTCCAGGGTGGCGTTGATGCGGTTGACCTCGGCCACGATGCGGGCGCCCACAGCGTCGGCCATGGCCATCGACTGATCGAGCGTGCGCGCGTCCACCTCGATGATGATCTTCTGCTCGTCGGGGCGCGGCTGGATGTTCACATCTTGCATCCACTGCTCGCCGCTCAGGTCGAGGCCGCTGCTCTGGCTGATCTGGTCGAGCACATCGGGCTGCAGCACCAGCTCGCGGTAGCTGTTCATGGAGTTGCGCAGCACGATGTTGAGCCCGTTGTCGGTCGAGTTCGCCAGGGCCAGATAGACCGTCTGTGAGCGGTAGGTGTCCGGCAGGAGCTTGCTTACGACATAGGCCCCGCCGGCGGCGGCGAAGGTGCAGAGCGCGATCACCCACCAGCGCTTCACAAGGACATTGATGTAGTCGCTAAGTTGCATAATCTGGCTTCTTTATGGGGGGCAGGCATAAGCCTGCCCTTACGCTACTCTTTCGGAATCACGCCGATCACGCGCGCGCCGGTCCACTGCTCGGCCTGGCGCGGGCTACGCAGCCGGTCGTCCAGGGCGTGAAGCAGGAAGGCGAGCCCCACGGCGGCGGCGAGTGCGAGCAGACTGCGGGCCACTACATCTAGCAGCAGATTGCGCAGGCCGCCAAGACTACCGGCGGCGCTAGGCGGGTCGAGCACGGCAACCTCCAGGCCGCCGGAGGGCGCACGGCCCCAGTACTTCAGGCCCCCGGTCTGAAGCGTGGTCACGGCGCTGCGCACAAGGGCCAGGGCCAGCTCAGGCGTGCCGGCGGTGGCGGTGATCGCCACAGCGCGGTGCGTCACCTCGGGGCTCAGGCCACTCTGGATGGCGCCGATCTCGATCGGGTAGCCGTCGGCGGCCACTGCGGCGCGCACATCCTCGGCAAAGGCGGCGCTGCGCAGCACGAAGGGCAGATCGTCCAGGATATACTCGGTGGTCGCCCAGGTGGCGCCGTCGTCGAGCGCGGGCTGGGGCGCGGCGGCGGGCGCGCCGAGGGCCTTGGTGACGAGCAGCCTGGCGCTGGCCTGGTAGGCGGGGGGACGGCGCAGGGCGAGGCCCAGGCTGAGGCCGCCGACGAGCAGGGGAAGCAGCGCCACGAGGGGCCAGAAACGGCGCAGGATGCTCAAGTACTCACGTAGCTGCATAGTGTAGGCTTAGGCTCTAGACGTGTTGCGCCGTCCCCTGTCCCCTGTCCCCTGTTCCCTGTTTCCTTGTTCTAGCGATGGCCACGAGCAAGCGCGCGGCGGGGGCGCGGCGCCTCGTAGGCCTGGATCGTCTCGTCGATCAGGGCGCGCATACGCTCTAGGAACAGTGGGCGACCAAAGCCCTCGGCGTACTGGCGGATGGCAAGCGCGTCGTAGCGATCAGCGCGCGAGGCGGCTACGGCAGCAGCGAG
>Ga0209490_10005811_pt1 | contig 11226 bp, 8 predicted proteins | sample MAT06_FD_187209 | JGI IMG/M metagenome (GOLD analysis project Ga0209490, IMG submission 187209) | Freshwater microbial communities from Lake Fryxell liftoff mats and glacier meltwater in Antarctica - MAT-06 (SPAdes) (version 2) | ecosystem: Environmental > Aquatic > Freshwater > Ice > Liftoff...
TCGAAAAACCGAGATCGAGTTGGTTGACCTCGTTCGAGTATTCATCCCCGCGGGTCTCGGCATCGCTGCGGCTGGCTTCAATGCCCGCCAGGTACTCCGCTGAAACACCGCCGGTGATGTAGTGCCCATCGAAACACGACGCGTCAAAATTCATGATCGCGGGGTTGCAGCGCTTCACATCGGCGATCAAATCCGAAAGCTCTTGATAAAACACCGCATCCGCACCGATTGCCTCGGCAATCTCAGCCGCATTGCGCCCGGTGGCGATTAATTCGCCACGGGTCGGCATGTCGATACCGTACACATTCGGAAAACGCACCGGCGGTGCAGCAGAGGCGAAGTAGACCTTTAGCGCACCGCATTCGCGTGCCATTTGCACAATCTCTTTGGAGGTTGTGCCACGCACAATCGAATCGTCCACCAGCAGGACATTCTTGCCCCTGAATTCGATAGCCATCGCGTTCAGCTTCTGCCGCACTGATTTTTTTCGCTGCGCTTGTCCCGGCATGATGAAGGTGCGACCGATGTAGCGGTTTTTCACGAACCCTTCGCGGTATTTGACGCCGAGCACCTGCGCCACTTCGACAGCGGACGGACGCGACGTGTCTGGTATCGGGATTACCACGTCAATCTTGATGTCGGGCTGCTGGCGAAGAATTTGCTCGCCGAGCGACTTGCCCATCAGCGCGCGCGTTTCATAGACGGAGATGCCGTCAATCACCGAGTCGGGCCGCGCCAGATAGACATACTCAAAAATACACGGATTCAAACTCGGGTTGACCGCGCACTGGCGCGAAAAGAAATTGCCCGACAGATCAACCAAAATCGCCTCGCCCGGTGCCACGTCACGCATCACGGTAAAGCCGAGCGCATCGAGCGCAACACTTTCGGACGCGACCATGAACTCAACGCCATTCTCGGTTTCATGCTTGCCGATGATGAGCGGACGGATGCCGTTGGGATCGCGAAACGCGAGCAGGCCGTAACCGGCAATCATGGCGACAATGGCGTAGGCGCCCTTGGCGCGCCGGTGCACCCCGGCCACCGCCGAGAAGATCGACTCGGGGTCGAGACGCGGCCCCTTGGCAGACAGCGTCAGTTCGTGGGCCAGCACATTTAGCAACACCTCGGAGTCAGAGCTGGTGTTGACATGACGAAGGTCGTCTTGAAATAACTCGCGCTGCAACTCGGGCGTGTTGATGAGGTTGCCGTTGTGACCCAACACGATACCGAACGGTGAGTTCACATAAAAAGGTTGCGACTCGGCAACACTTGAAGCCGATCCAGCCGTCGGATAGCGACAGTGCGCGATGCCCATGTTGCCGGTAAGGTTGCGCATGTCGCGGGTCCGAAACACGTCGCGAACCAAGCCCGTGTCCTTGTGCATATGAAACGTTCGGCCGTCGGCGGTGACGATTCCGGCTGCGTCTTGTCCGCGATGCTGCAATACCATCAGCCCGTCATAAAGGAGTTGGTTGACCGGGCTCTTGGAGACGATGCCGACAATGCCACACATATTGATTTATCCCTGATGCGCCGCGCGGTTGAAATTTTTTACAGCAGCCCTATCCTTGCCGCCGGCGTTGCGATACTTCAGCTTCGCGGCAATCGAATGGGGCAATACGCTACGCGTATTCATTGCCGCCAATTCCATCCAAGGCGTGAGTGCCGCCTCACGCCAGAGCGATGACTGCGGAATCTTTGTCAGGCCGACGGCAAGCGTGATGACGAGCAATACCAGCAGGCCGCGCGCCACGCCGATCAACGCGCCAACACCCCGGTCAAGACCACTCAGACCCAATTTTCGCACGACTTCCGAGAGCAAACTGGCGATCAGCGATGCCAACACCACGACGACCAGAAAGATCACGGCCCACGAGAGCACCGTGCGCGCGACCGGTTCGCCAATCCATTCGGCGAACATCGGCGCCAAGTCGGCGGCAAACGCATGCGCAATGCCGTAGGCCAACACCCATCCGGCGATATTGAGTACCTCGCGGATCGCACCGCGAACAGCGCCGGCCGCGACCGACAGCAACATCAAAACAATGATCGCGTAGTCAACAGCGTTCATGGATCAGGGCAGTGCAACGACTTTGCCGTCAACGCCGGCCAATTTCACTTGCGCCAGCGCGCTCTCGGCACGCTCCTTTGTCGCGAACGGCCCAACCCGCACACGCGTCACGTTGCCGGTTTTGACCGGGATCACGTCAGTAAAGACGGGCAACTTGGCTTCTTTCATTCGCGCCACCACCGCTTTGGCGTTTTCAGCGTCTTTGAAGGCACCAATTTGAATGACGAAACCGTCTTTCAACGGCACCGCCACTTTCGGCGGCTGAGCGCTCTCTGTTGGTGCGATCGCCGACGTGTCCGCTTTGGTAGGCTTGCCCGCCTTAAGGTCCTGCGCCTTTGGCTCGGCTTTGGGTGTTACCGGCTTGGCTAGCGTTGCGATGGCCTCGGCTGGTTTTGCCTCCGTGGTGGCGACCACTGCAACAGGCACCGCTGCCGGCGATGGAACAGTTGATGAACTTGGCGGCGTGACCGGCGGGGCCAATGGCGGCAACCCATCCTTGGGAGGCACCTTGACCTCGATCTCTTGCCGCGCGGTTTCTTTGCGCTTGGGCTCGGAATCAAACACCATCGGCAGCACCACGATGGCAACTACGCCGATGGTTATCGCACCCACCAAACGGCGGCGACCCCGCCGTTTCAGTTCGAGTTCGGCAGCGGATAGGTGCGGCGATTTGGCAGTAGGCATGGGGGCGGTGGGTAGGCGGTGTGCGCGGACGGTAGCACGAGAACGGTCATGTCGCCGGGCCCGTTGTTGCCGTCATTTGGGGCGCTTGATCGCCTTCAACAGATCGGCGACCGTATAGAACGAACCAAACCCTAAAATTCTATCATTCTGGGTTGCACGCTCACGCGCCGCGAGGAAGGCATTTTCGATATTTGTGAAACGCGTATAGCGGCCGCTGAGCCCGCAATCGTCGAGGATGGCACTGAGCATGGCGGTGTCCGCGCCGCGCTCAGCAGGCAGCGCTGCGATGAACCAATGGTCGATGCGATCCTTGATGATGTTGACCACGCTGGCGATATCTTTGTCCCGGAGCATGCCAAACACAGCATAGGTGTTTTCAAAGAAACCCATCGTTCCAAGGGCGTCATGCAGCGCCCTCGCGGCGTGCGGATTGTGTGCGACATCGAGTACCACGCTGGGCCGCCCGGGCAACACTTGCAATCTGCCCGGCCAATCCACTTCAAGCAGGCCGCGCTTGACCTGATTCTGCGACACCGGCAAATTGCTCTCAGGTCGGGCCAGCGCTGCCAGTGCGGCCAGCGCCGCCGCCGCGTTGCGCAATTGATAGCTTCCACGTAGTGCCGGTATCGGCAATGAATGGCGGCTGGACGGCTCCCCCATGATAGTTCCCTGCCACTGCCACTGGCCTTCCATGCGGGTGAAATGGTAGTCGCGACCGATCAAGTGCAGCGGCGCGCCGCTGTCGGCGGCGAATTTGGCGACACTCGCGGGGATGTCAGGATCGGCAAAGATAGCCGGGCGCCCCGCCCTGACCACATGCGCCTTTTCCCAGCCGATTTGTTCGCGCGTATCGCCGAGAAACTGTTGGTGGTCGAGGTCAATTGAGGTGATGATACTGACGTCACCATCAATCAGGTTGACCGCGTCGAGCCGACCGCCCATGCCGACTTCAAGAATGGCGACTTCGACCTGCTGGTGCGCAAAGCACCAAAATGCCGACAAGGTCGCGTACTCAAAGTAGGTGAGCGCGATGACTTCCCCGTCAAGCCTTGCCGTCTCTACCGCAGTGAACGACGCAACCAGCAACGCGTCACTCGCGTCTTGTTGGGCGATACGAACGCGTTCGTTATAGCGCAGCAAATGGGGCGACGAATAGAAGCCGGTCTTGTATCCGGCGATATGCAGAATTGCCTCAAGCATCGCGCAGGTCGAGCCCTTGCCGTTGGTGCCGGCCACCACCACGTTGCGCGGTGCGCGCGGTAAGCCCATGCGTTGCCAAACGATGCGAACGCGTTCCAGCCCCATCACGATTTCGGCCGTGTGTTGCCGGCCGATATGGTCGAGCCACGCATCAAGCGTGGTGGGCAGTACCGCCACTTCCTTGGGTACACTCACAGCAGATCTCGCCGAGCACGCAAAGCAAAACACCAGCAACAGCGGGCACTTCCGGGCAAAAATAGCTGAAAACGCCCGTCAATAGGGCAGTTTTTGCTTTGCCTTGCGGACCAAGGCAGCGGTTGGCTGTTGCGGCGCAATAACACGAAGGGTCAGGCAGCCTCGATTGTCGGCGCGGGTTCGCGTTGTAGCAACGTGACCAGCGACGCGATCCGGTGGCGCATTTCGCGGCGATCAACGATCAAGTCAATCGCGCCTTTCTCCAACAAAAATTCAGCGCGCTGGAAGCCGTCCGGCAGGGTCTCGCGGACGGTCTGCTCGATTACGCGCGGACCGGCAAACCCGATCAGCGCGCCCGGCTCAGCCAACACCACATCACCGAGCATGGCAAAACTAGCCGACACGCCGCCCATGGTCGGATCGGTCAAGACTGAGATGAATGGCAATCTGGCGTCGGATAGCTGATGCAGACACGCCGTCGTCTTCGCCATCTGCATGAGTGACAGCAGACCTTCTTGCATCCGTGCGCCACCGGTCGCGGTGAAACACACGAATGGCAGCTTCTCGTCGTAACAGGCTTCGACCGCGCGCGCGAAGCGCTCACCGACGACCGACCCCATGGAGCCGCCGAGAAAGTTAAATTCGAAACAGGCGGCAATCATGCCGACCCCTTCGACGGTCCCCTGCATGACGACCAGCGCGTCGGTTTCGCCGGTGGCCTTCTCGGCGTCGACCAAGCGATCAACGTACTTCTTGCTGTCCTTGAATTTTAGCGTGTCAACGGGTACGACCTCAGAGCCGATTTCGGCACGGCCTTCGGCGTCAAAGAAAAGGTCGAGTCTGGCGCGCGCTGAAATGCGATTGTGATGCCCGCACTTCGGGCAGACATGCATGTTGTTTTCAAGGTCGGTGAAATACAGCGTTGACTGGCAGGCCGGGCACTTGCTCCACAGCCCTTCCGGCACCGCCTTGCGTGCCGGGGCGCTGCTTGATTTGATCTTCGGGGGAAGCAGTTTCCGGAACCACGACATCGTTGACCCTCCACCTAATTGCTGTAATCGCGCTACTCGATCCGGCTAGTTTACGCGTCCATCGCCGCACGAAAGCCCGCGACAAGTTTTCTGACATTCTCAATCACGTTATCCGGCGACGAGCGTTCGATCTCATTGACGATGCGCGAGCCGATCACAACGGCGTCGGCGACCTCGCACACCCGTTTGGCGGTTGCGCCATCGCTGATACCAAAACCGACCCCGACAGGAATCTTCACCTCGGCCTTGATCTGGCGGATCTTGTCTCCGACTTCAACCGTATCGATGTTTCCGGCGCCTGTGACACCCTTCAGCGACACGTAGTAGACGTAGCCTCTCGCCACCTTCGCCACCAGTTTGATGCGCTCAGCCGACGAGGTCGGGCTCAGCAGGTAGATGGTCGCCAGCCCGCGCTTGTCCATCATCTCGAGCAGCGGTCCGCTTTCTTCGGGTGGATAGTCAACCACCAGCACGCCGTCGATTCCCGCCGCGGTTGCCGCTTCGCCAAACGCCTCGAGGCCCATGCGCTCAAGCGGGTTGGCGTAACCCATCAGCACCACCGGGGTCAACCGGTCGGTGAGGCGAAACGCAGCGACACACGCAAGCACATCGCGCAGCCCGACGCCGTGTTTGAGTGCACGTTCCGAGGCGCGCTGAATGACCGGGCCGTCGGCCATCGGATCCGAAAACGGCACCCCAAGCTCGATCACATCGACACCAGCCTCAACCAATGCGTGCATCAAGGGAACTGTGGTGGCCAGCGACGGGTCGCCCGCCGTGATAAACGGGATGAGTGCCTTGCGCTTTTCCGTGGCCAGCCGCGCAAAGGTGGACTCGATTCGTGACGCCGAGCCCGCCATCAACGCGACTCCGCCGCCGCCTGGCACGAGGGGCGGCAGAAGAATTGCAGGCCGCTGCGCTCGGCCACGGTCGCCATATCTTTGTCACCGCGACCCGAAAGGTTTACCAGCAATACTTTGTCGGGCGACATGGTCGGCGCCATTTTCATGGCTTGCGCAACGGCGTGGCTCGACTCCAGCGCTGGAATGATGCCTTCAGTGCGGCAAAGACGGTGGAATGCCGCGAGCGCTTCGTCGTCGTCAACCGCAACGTACTCGGCGCGACCGCTGTCCTTTAACCACGCGTGTTCTGGCCCGACGCCCGGATAATCCAAACCAGCCGACACTGAGTGCGTATCAATGATTTGCCCGTTTTCGTCCTGCAGAAGGTAAGTACGATTACCGTGCAACACGCCGGGTGTACCGGCAGTAAGCGAAGCGGAATGCTTACCGGTTGAAACGCCCTCCCCACCCGCTTCACAGCCGATCAGACGAACGTTTTCGTGTGGAATGTAATCAAAGAAAATACCCATTGCGTTCGAACCACCGCCGACACACGCCAGTACCGCGTCCGGTTGGCGGCCGATCATTTCCGGCATCTGTGTGAGGCACTCCTTGCCCACCACCGAGTTGAAATCGCGCACCATCATCGGGTAGGGGTGCGGTCCGGCGACCGTGCCGATGATGTAATAGGTAGATTCGACGTTTGTGACCCAATCGCGCATGGCTTCATTCAGCGCGTCTTTCAGAGTGCGCGAACCGCTTTCGACTGGCACCACCGTCGCACCGAGTAGCTTCATACGATAAACGTTCTGCGCTTGACGACGCACGTCATCGACGCCCATGTAAACCACACACTCAAGTCCATATCTCGCGGCAACGGTCGCGCTCGCCACGCCGTGCTGCCCGGCACCGGTCTCGGCGATCACGCGGGGCTTCTTCATCCGCCGCGCTAACAGAGCTTGGCCAATCGTGTTGTTAATTTTGTGCGCGCCAGTGTGATTCAAGTCTTCACGTTTCAGGTAAATCTGCGCGCCACCCAATTCGTCTGATAGACGCTTGGCGTGATAGATCGGACTCGGCCGCCCGACGTAGTGTTTCAGTTCCGACTGGAATTCAGCGACGAAAGACGGATCCGCTTGCGCTTTGGCGTACTCAATATTGAGTTGCAGCAGCGCTGCTTGCAGCGTTTCGGCGACGAATGCGCCGCCGTACGGCCCAAAGTGACCGCCAGCGTCCGGATAACTGTAATCTTCAAACTTCATCTGCACGTGAATCTTCCTTATGAACTGCATCAATGAACCGCCGGATCAGGTCCCGACTCTTGACCCCGCGCTGGGCCTCGACACCACTCGACACGTCAACCGCCCACGGGTGCACCGAGCGAATGGCAGTGCCAACGTTGTCTGACGTGAGTCCCCCGGAGAGCACAATGGTACTGCGTAGCGTCGCCGGGATCAGCGACCAGTCAAATTTTTCGCCGCTGCCACCATAGACGATGTTTCCGCCGTCCGCCGTTCGAGCATCGGCATCAAGCAGCTGTCGTTGCGCGCTGGAAAACTTGTGACTAAATTCTAACAAATCAGTTCCACTCGATACCCTCACTGCTTTCCAGTAGGGATGCGCAAATTTGTCGCAGAATGCGGCGGTTTCGTCGCCGTGGAACTGCAGAAGCGTCGGCGCGACTTCGCGAAGCACGCGTGTAACCAGCGCCTCGGACGGATTGACAAATAAGGCGACCGAGGTCGCAGCCGATGGCAGCGCGGCAACAACTTCCCGCGCCACGTCGACCTCAACCGCGCGTGGCGACGCGGCAACGAACACCAAGCCGATCGCATCGGCACCCGACTGGATGGCGAAGTTGGCGGTTTCCGGATCCCGCACGCCGCAGATTTTGATGCGGGTACGCTGGTTCGAGTTAGTCGCCGGCATGTGAATCCATCAGTTAGTGCGGTGTCGAAACACCGGCAACTTCCAGTCAGCGCGGTACTCCACAGCGGCCAGATACAAGCCGTCCGGGGCGAAGGTCGGCGCGCACTTGGCACGGTCCCTCGCTTCGATGACATCCTTGAACCACGCTAGATTCTGGCGCCCCGCCCCGATGTAGACCAGGCAGCCGACGATGTTTCGGACCATGTGATGCAGAAACGCGCTGGCGCGAAAATCGAATACGATCAGCGCATCGCGTCGCGAGACGGCGGCGACATGCATGGTCTTGATTGGCGATTTAGCCTGACACTCGGCCGACCGAAACGCCGAAAAGTCATGCTCTCCAATCAGCAACTCGGCGGCGGCCTGCATCGCCGCAACGTCCAACGGAACATGGAACCAGCCGACGCTGCCGGTGTGCAACGCCGGCTCGACCGCATCGTTGAGAAGCAGATATTGGTAGGTGCGCGACAGGGCAGAGAATCGGGCATGGAACTGCTCTTGGGCGCGCTCCGCGGGGAGCTCGGCAAGGCGATGGGCCCACACCACACGAATGTCAGGTGGGAGGCTTGCGTTCAGCCCTCGTACCCAGGCGACGTCAGAACGGTCGATGTCGGTATCCAGATGGACCACCTGCGCCCGGGCGTGGACGCCGGTGTCGGTACGGCCTGCACATACCACTCTCACAGACGACACCAGAAACGCCGCAATCGCAGCTTCCAAGTGGTCCTGTACACCGCAACCCGAGGGCTGCGACTGCCAGCCGCAATACGCGGTGCCACGATATTCAAGACCAAGTACAACGCGCATTCGCCCAGCCCAAAAAAACAAAGGGCGCGGAGGTCCGCGCCCTTAAGAACCATCAAAGAATTTTACAGCCCGGCGAGAATCGTTTTCGCTTCTTGCTGTTGTGCCGCCGAACCTTCCCTGACAACTTCGCTGAGAATTTCCTTGGCGCCGTCCGTGTCGCCGATTTCGACATACGCCTTGGCCAGTTCCAGTTTGGTTGCAACTGCACCAGCATCGCCGCCAGCCGCGATCACATCGCCCGGACTATCAAGATCCAACGAGAGGTCAGACAGGTCAAGACTTGGCTTTGCCGGAGCCGGTTTCGCCGTGGCAACCGAAAGATCAACCGCCGCACCAGGTTCTTCCAATGACAGCGCGGAAAGGTCGAAATCAAAGCCGCTCGCCGCAGGAGCCGCACCCGCAACGGGCGCGTCAGCCGGATTATCCGCCGGCATATCGAGCGCCAAGTCAAAATCGAGTCCGGTTGATTCGCTGGGCGAATCGACTGCCGCTGTCGGCCCATCCGACGTGCCGGTACCGAGATCAAGATCAAAATCGAGCGCCGTGTCTGCCGCAGGTTCCGGTTGGTCTGTTGCCGGGGCGGTGATGTCGATCATCGGCGCCGGCATCTTGGTTGTTGCACTGTCGTCGAAACCGAGGTCAAAGTCGAGATCTGGTTTCGCGTCGGCATCCGCTGCCACGGCTGCCGCAGCACCAGCGCCGGCACCGAACGCACCCGTGGCCGCGAAGTTACCGGCGGCACCGCCGTAAAGATCATTGGATGGGTCAATCGAGGCGCCCATTGCGGCAGCTTTCGACCACATCGGGTCACTGTCACCGACCGCGGCCTTCAATTGCCGCGCGACGGTTTCAAACGCCGGCGCACTCTTGCGCGCGTGGTAGATCTCGAGCAGTTTCATCGAGATCTCATGGCGCCCTTTGTCGCGGGCCATGGCTTCGATAAGAATATCTTCGGCCTGTGCATCGCGTCCATAGGCAATGTACACCTCAGCCTCAGCAACCGGATCGACTTCATCGTTATCGACCGCACCTGGGCCAGCCTTGTCGAAGTCGGTCAGGAACGAACTATTGCCAGTATCAACCAGACCGCCAGCTTTCGCGCCGGTGGCCGTGTTGGGCTTGAGATCCGATGGCATCAGGGAAGACGTCTGCGTGGTTGCCCCGCCTCCGCGACCGGCTTTCTTGCGGCGTCGCATGAACGCGAACAGGCCGCCAATCCCGAGCAACCCAACACCCGCCGCGGCGATGATCGGCAGGTTGTCCATCACCGTGTCCATCAGTTTCGGCTCTGGCGGCGGCGGTGGGGCTTTCGCGGCGGCTTTAGCTGGTACGGCAGGTGCCGCCGGCTTTGCGGCGGCATCAGGCGTGGCGGCCGGCGGTACAGCGGCCGGCGTCGCTGGCACCGGTGTCGCCTGCGCAACTTGGGTAGGCTTCGCGTCTGGTGCCGGTACGGCCGCCGGGGCTGTCTTCAGCTGTAATAGCTTCTGCGCATCGGCCTTTTGTTTTTCGAGTTCAGCAATGCGCGCATTGCTTTCAGCGAGCATCTTTTCCTTTGCAACTGCGTCTTCCTTGGCGGCCGCTTTAGCCGCTTCCGCCCCGCCCTTGGCACCGGAAGCACCGGCTTTCGCGGTGGTATCGGCTTTCGCGATCTTCAATTGATCAGTGACCGGTGCGGTTGGCGGCACCGCCGGCTTGGCCGCCGCCACCTGGCCGGTTACAACGTTGGACGCGGCCGGCTTTGGTGCTGCGGCAGCGACCGTGCCAGCGACCTGCTCGCGGTAGGATTTCCAGTCCGCAACCTGAACGCGGACTTCTTTTTGCGCCTCGTCTCTGGTGATCTTCGTCACGTCGGCGGCGGACGGAATTCGCAGAATCTGCCCAGTTTTGAGCACATTCATGTTGTTGCTGCCGAATGCCTGTTTGTTCTCACGGAACAAGGCCACGAGCATTTGGTCAAGCGATACGCCGTCACCCTTCATTTCAGAGGCGATCTTGGCCAGCGTGTCGCCGCGCTTGACGGGGCCATAGGTGTCACCCTTTGGTGCGGACTCGGCACGCGCGGACGGCATCGCCGCGGTGCTGGTAGCGGAGGCTTGCGCAGGCTCTGGTGCGCGCGGCGCCACAACTGCGGCCGCAGGCGCTTGGATACGCGCCTCGTTAAAGCCGGGTGGATCCAGCAGGATCGGGTACTCACGAATCAGCCGACCGGATGGCCAGGTGACTTCAACAAGAACATCGAGGAACGGCTCGTTGATCGCCGCCCCGCTGGTGATTTTCAGTACCGGTTTACCGTCAGCTTTACGCTCAACAGTAAAACGGATCTGTCGCAGTAACGGCGAATATTCGATGCGCGCGTCGGTGTACGCTTCTGGGCTGGCAACCCGCGCCACGAGCACTTCAAATTCGCCCGGCTGTAGTGAAACGAGTTCGATTTCGGCGGAAAGCGGCTGTCCCAGTGAAGAAC
>Ga0209490_10005812_pt1 | contig 11225 bp, 9 predicted proteins | sample MAT06_FD_187209 | JGI IMG/M metagenome (GOLD analysis project Ga0209490, IMG submission 187209) | Freshwater microbial communities from Lake Fryxell liftoff mats and glacier meltwater in Antarctica - MAT-06 (SPAdes) (version 2) | ecosystem: Environmental > Aquatic > Freshwater > Ice > Liftoff...
AGCTGCACCGTGGCCACCGTCATTGGTACGAGCACCGTCGTGACCGCGCAGTTTGCAGCGCCACCGACGCTCACGCTTGCCGCAGCGACGGGATCGGACGGCGGGGGAACGCTCAGGAGCACACCGTCCGGGCTGACCTGTGCACTGTCGAACATGGCTGCAGCCGGAACGTGCGCATTGGCATTTGCGCTGAACAGCACAGTGTCCATCGTCCAGACACCGTCGGCGGGGAGCGTGTTTGTGAATTGGGCCGGCGCCTGCACCGGGAGCGGCAGCTGCAGTGTCTCGCTCTCATCGTCGCGCGCTGTTCAAGCGCTCTATCGTGTGGCGGTCCCTGGTGCGGTGACGGTCATGGCAGGCACTGGGGGTGGTAACGGAACGGTCTCGAGTTCGCCCGGCGGGCTGGCGTGCAGCATTGTCAACGGGATCAAATCCGGAATCTGTCGTGCGATCTTTCCCGTCGGCTCGAGCGTGATGCTGATCGCCGTGGCGAGCAGCGGATTCACGTTCACCGGCTTCAGTGGATCGTGCAGCGGCATGACGTGCACGATGACGGTTCCTGAGAACGGTGATATCACAGTCACGGCGAACTTCAGTCCGTAGAACGTGGCAGGCGCGGCGATCACCGATCCGGCCCGGGTGCGATGGTGTATGTAGCTTCGGTGCACGGCAGCCAGCCGTGCACCGTCGTCCCCAACGTCTCTCAATGGCCAGTTCTCCCACGCCTGTGAAGTCTGCCAAAGCCACGGCGCGAACCGGCGCGACGATGTGGCGTCGTGTCGGCGCCTTTTCAGCTCGGTTTCTGCTGGCGCTGGTGATCTCGGTGCTCGTACTCCCGTACGCATGGGTGCCCATCTATTCCCTGCCGGCACCGACGCCGTTCTCGGGCACGTCGCTTTTCAATCCATATGCCAGTCTCACACCGCAATGGCAGCGCGCCAACTTTCACGCGCATGCGCGCGCCTGGGGTGGCCTGACGTCTGGCCATCAATCGGCCGATAGCGTCTACGCGGCGTATGCAGCCCGCGGTTACGACGTGATCGGTATCTCCAACTATCACCTGATCACGCGCGCCGCTGGCGACTCGCTGTTCCTGCCCGTGTACGAGCATGGCTTCAGCATTCGCAAGACCCATCAGCTCGTCATCGGCGCGCGTCGCGTCGTCAACGCTGACATTCCATTCTGGCAGACCACGCATGCGAAACAGTATCTGCTGGCGCGGCTCCACGACAGCGCGGCTCTCACTACCGTCGCCCACCCGTACCTGCGGCTCGGCTACGATACGGCGCAACTCGCGCGGCTCGGCGGCTTTGACCTCCTCGAAGTGCGCAGCCACTGGAGCGACGCGTCGGCATGGTGGGATGCTGTGCTGACCAGCGGGAATCCGATCTGGGCCATTGGCAACGATGACTCACACGATGTGACCAGGGCGGGCGAAGTGGGGGTAGTGTGGACGGTGATCAACGCGCCGGGCAAACGACCCGTCGATATTCTCGCCGCGTTGCGCGCCGGTCAGATGTATGTGGTCGCAGGGTCGATTGACAGCGCCGCGGCGTCGTTACTGTCGGTGACAGTTCACGGCGACACGATCACAACCCGGTTCGATCGCCCGATGCAGGAGATCCAGGTGATCACCGACAGTGGAGTCGTTCGCGCCCGTGAGAAGGGCACGGCGATGATCTCGTACGTCCTCCAGCCGAGTGACCATTATGCACGAGTGATTGGAACCAGCGGGGGCAACACGTTGTACCTCAATCCGGTGATCCGATCTCAGGGGCGCCCGGGACCGCGCGGCATCCCTGAGCTGCAGCTGTTCCCGTCCATTCTTTCACGTGCGAGTGCCATAGTCGTGTGGATCGGTGCCATGCTCCTGCTATTTCGAATCGAACGTCGTAGACGACGCGTCGTGAAGGTGCTGGCGCTGTGCGCTGTGGCGCTGAGCCAAGCTGGTACACTACACGCGCAATCGGCCGGCCCATCGCCGTTACCCTTTCGAGTGGGCGAGCGCAACGAATATGACCTGAAGTTTGGCGTGATTACGGTCGGGAGCGGTTCGCTCTCAGTCACGGGCCCCGATACCATCCGGGGGCGCGAGACCATTCGGTTGCGATATGAGATCAACGGGAAGATCCCCTTCTTTCGTGTTCACGATGTGATGGAGAGCTGGTTCGATCCGAAGAACATGCTGAGCATGCGATTCACGCAGGATCTGCACGAGGGCTCGAAGCACTACGATCGCCTGTTCGACTTTTACCCCGATGAACTGATCGTGCTGGAGCGCGGCAAGCCGCGGGCCGCCACCGTGGCAGCGCCGCTGGATGATGCATCGTTCATTTTCTTTGTGCGAACGCTGAAACTGGAAGTGGGTCAGACGCTGAGTTTCTCCAGATACTTCCGACCTGAGGCCAACCCGGTCACGATCCGGGTGCTGCGGAAGGAGACGATCACCGTGCCTGCCGGCACGTTCAACACGGTCGTCGTCAAGCCGATCATCCGCACGTCGGGGATCTTCTCCGAGGGTGGTCAGGCAGAGCTCTGGTTCAGCGACGATTCGTTGCACACGCTGATCCAGATGAAGGCCAAACTCGCCTTCGGATCGCTGAGTCTGTACCTGCGTCCCACGCGCGCCTCGCGCTGAGCGCTCGTTTACGGGGTGCGAGGCGTTGACCAGACGCGTCGCAGCCTTAGTGCAGCGTAGACGCGCACGGTCAGCGCCGTGTCAGGGCCCCGGAGCACGGGTACCGTCGCCACGAACCGCAGGGAATCGAAGAGCGGCACATACGGCGACACCAGCGTGTCGAACGCGGCATCCGAGGCGGTTGCGTTCACGCGAAGAATCAGCAGTCCATCGGTTCCAATGAGTGGCGCGGTGCGAGTCGCAAACCGAAAGTGCCGCGCATCATCGTTCAAGACGAGCGTCGGGCGGGTTGGACCCAGCGCATACCCGATCTTTGCGCCGCGCATCCAGTCTGATGTTGCAACAAAACGCGCGTCACGCAACGCGGTCGTGGTGTCGAGCGCGCTTCTGATCGAACGATACTCCAGCAGTTCGAATGCAGGGTCGCGCTGGTGGAGTGAGGGCACAACGAGCGTCATCCATCCCGTCGCCGCGTGACTGACGACGATCGTGAGCAATGAGACGAAGACTGCAGCGGCGATGCGCAACCGACGGACCGCAGTCGCTGCGTCGCGCAGTTCCCAGCGGGCAATGGCGGCGCCGAGCAACGGGAGCAGCAGAAACCAGCCCGGCGCCGGCCAGTGCGGCAACCCCGGTCGGCCACCCAGCGCCGCCAGCGTAAAGACGATGACCGGTGGCGCACCGAGGCAGACGCAGAACCAGGCGGCGCGGTCGCGCGGGCCGGTGCGAGTCGCGCGCACGAGCAACAGCGCCAACGGAGCCCAGAACCATGGCAGCAGATAACCCGCCTGTCCGGCAACGTTCTGCAACAGCGCGGTGATCGGGCTCCCATCGCCCGCCGCTCGCCCTGATTGAAAGCGAAACGACACCCAATCGTGCTGCGCGTTCCACACGAAGACCGGAACCGTACAGAGGGCCGCGATGAGCATCGCCGCGTACGGCGGGGCTCGCCTGATTAATGGACGCGAGCGAGCATCGGTCGCAACGAAGAGCAGCGTGCCAAGCCCGAGCAGCGCGGCGTGATACTTCGAGAGTCCGGCGGCACCGAGTGCGAGCCCCACTCCCACCCAGCTGCGCCAGTGAGCGGAGCTCGCCACCGATGGCGCGACGTCATCGGCCAGCGAAGACACCCCAAGTGCGTGACTCAACGCCAGCGCCGCCGCCACGCTCGCGCACAGCAGCGGGCCATCCGGCAGCACCCAACTGCCGTCGCTGAGGCTGAACACCGGCATCAGCTGAGCGCTGCACACCGCCCAGAATCCCGCGCGCGCGCTGAAGAGTCGCGACGTGAGGCGGAAGAGCAGCCACGAGGTGAGCGCAAAGAGCAGCACGAACGGCCAGCGGAGGGCGATCGGTGATTCTCCGCCAAGCCATGCCGCCGCGTGCGCGAGCCAGAACACTGCGGGAGGATGGTCGAAGTAGCTCAGCGACAGCGTTCGCGCGATGACGGCAGCGTACGACTCATCGACGCCGAGCGGCAGCAGCAACGCGACGACGAGGCGGAGGGCAGTGGCGAGGAGGATCAGCTGCCAGGTGCGCCGCCCGTCTGCCGCGTCGGCATCTGCGCCGTTCGCGAGGAGGGTGACACTGGCCGGCCGGGAGAGTGAGACCGTCATCTGCAGGAGTGTCGCAGGGGCGAGGTCGCGCTGGAAGGGATTGGCGGGATCTGGTGTGAACAGGAGACCCGGATCATGGGGTCGATCATGGGGTCCGATCATGGGGTCAGAGTCCTTGATCGCTGCCGCCGTGCTTCCGATCATGGGGTCAGAGTCCTTGATCGCCGATCATGGGGTCAGAGTCCTTGATCGCTGCCGCCGTGCTTCCGATCAAGGGGTCAGAGTCCTTGATCGCTGCCGCCGTGGTCGGCGTCTCCGGGAATCCCGGCCGATCATGGACTCTGACCCCATGATTCCCGTGATCGTTGACCCCATGATCGGCCCCCATGATTCCGATCAAGGACTCTGACCCCATGATTCCGACTCCATGATTCGCGGATTATGGTCGCGTCGAAGGAACCTGAATCCCGACGGACTTCGCCAAGAACGCAATCGCATCAGCTGCGTCCTCCGTCCACGCCGAGAGGCTACGACCACCAAGGTGGCCGCCCGTCGGATAAGCCAGCAACAGCGCCGGACGCGGGCACGATTGCGACGCTTGCAACGCGGCGGTGAACTTCATGGCCATCCACGCCGGTGCGCGGTCGTCGTTCAGCGCGGTACGAAGCAACGTCGCGGGATAGCACGTCTTTTTCTTCAGACGATGCAACGGCGAGTACGCGTACAGAAACTGAAACTGCCCGGAATCCTTCGACCATCCGTCCCGGGCGCGATGCCGCCCAGGTCCTTTTCGCAGCATGTCGGTAGTTGGCACTTCGGCAATCACAGCGGCGAACAGGTCGGGGCGTTGCGTCATGCTGGCCGTGACCAGCAGGCCGCCGTTCGAGGCGCCGCGAATCCCAAGTTTCCCGGACGACGTGTATTTCTCCCGAATGAGATACTCCGCAGCGGCAATGAAATCATCAAACGTCGTTTGCCTGCGTCCGAGCATGCCGGCTTCGAACCACGCACGACCGAATTCGCCGCCACCGCGAAGACTTGGCTGGGCGTAGATGCCGCCGAGGTCCAGCCACGCCAGGACATCTTCGGAGAATCGCGGTGCGACCACGGTGCCTGACGAACCATAGCCGTACATCAGTACGGGGTGTGAGCCATCGAGGGCTATCCCCTTCCGATGCACCAGAAACATCGGGATGCGCGTTCCGTCCCTGGACGGGTACCACACCTGCTCCGTTTCGAAGGACAGGGTATCAAACGGGATTGGCGCACTGTACACCGAGCGAAGTTCCCCGGTGGCGACGTTGAGATTCCACACGTGTGGGCCACGCAGGAACGTACTGGTTGCGAATCGCACCTCGGTTTCCCCCGCGGAGGAGAGTTCAAACACCGACGTCATTGGTGGAAACGTGTGATCCTGCAACTTCGTACCACGGCGATCGAATACGGCAATGCTGCTCTGCACATTCGTCAGGTAATGCACCACAAACCGACCTCCCACGTCGCGAACCGACTGCATCACCGACTCACTTTCGGGAACGATCGTACGCCAGTTCTTCTGTTCCGGTGCCTGCAAATCAATCGCCACGATCCGGCGGCGCGGCGCACCTTGATCCGTCTGCACGTGCAACACCGAGCCCGCTGAACTCAGCGTGGTGTACGCCGCGTCTCGCGTGGCCGAAAGCGACTGCAGCGCGCCGGTAACGCGGGGGGCCGCTGGGTTCTGCAAATCGAGCACATGCACGCGTGTCAACGACCAGCCGATGCCGTCCATGTCCGCACCGGTCCCTTCATAAATCAAGGCATACTGACCGCGACCGGGCACCTCGGCCCGCAATACAAGGTCGGTGCTTTCGTCCGGCGTGCTGAAAATGATCCTGTCGTTCGCCTGCGGCGTTCCAACGGCATGATAGCGAACGGATGGCGCGCGGAACATCACACGCGAACCGTCACGCGGGTGTTCGTTCTTCACATAGAAGAACCCCTTGTTGTCTCGCGTCCATTCAGGCTCGTCCGTCAACATGCCTTCCACAACCTCCGGCGACTCCGCCGCGGTTTGGACGTTGATGATACGCGTATCGACCCAGTCGCTCCCGCCATCCGAGATGCCGTACGCCACCAGCCGACCGTCGGGCGACGCGGTGAAGCGGGAGATATCCTTGCCCGCTCCCAACAAACTGCCGTCAACGAGCACACGCGCTTTTCCGACAGCGTCTCGCACCGTGAGCACCCCGTGCGTACCCGACGAATCGTTGCCGAGCCGAATTGCGGCAGGGTGGTCCGATTGACCCATCGCAGCGAGCGCGCCGTCGAACACGCTGCCGTACTTGTCCATGCGTGCATGGACCCAGTCACGAAGCGGCGTGCGCAGCTGTGCTTGCGCCAGTTGGTGCTGGCTAGCAGCCCAACTGAGTACTTCAGGCGACTTGAGATCTTCCAGCCAGCGATATGGGTCGGCGACGATGGTGCCGTGGTAGTTGTCCGTCACGTTGACGGTGCGCGCTGGCGGATACGTCGGTGTGTTGACGGACGGCTGCGCACGTTCGCAGGCGTTGAGGAGCATCGCCGCGCCAAGCGCAACGTGCCACGTCGGTACGCAGAGGCAGGGAACGCGCGAGAGCAATGGGCGGCAAACAGCACGTTTCATGGAAGCGTGACGGTAGGGAGTACTCCATCAACACGGCGATGAGCACAACACTCGCGCGCATGTCGTTCAAGCGCCAGCGCCCCGACGCATTGCGCCTGGTGGGTAGTGAGTGGTTCGCTGGCAATCCAGTAAAGCTCGACTCCGTTGCACCGACTGTCGCTCGACGCGGGACGTGGGTGCTCGTTTCTCCCGTAGCGGTGGACTTTGAGCGGCGTATGCCGCGGGGGCGATTGGCGTATCAGTCGCAGCACCGCATCGTGACGTGCGCTTTTCCCGGATTCGCATCAAGACCCGCACGATTCAGGGAGAGGGTCGGCGGTCTCTGTCCCGTCGGTGGCCCCTCCGACTCGTCGGAGCGGTAGGTCACAGCCTTGGCGGTCCGGTCGTACGAGCTCGCGGTCGACTGGTATCGCATGTCGTCATTCGAGGGAGGCTCCGGTCGATCATGGGGTCAGAGTCCATGCTCGATCAAGGACTCTGACCCCATGATCGACCGGAGTTCATTGGCCCGAGGGGGAGCGAGGTCACGACAAAGCGCAGATTGCGCTTGCCCTCGCCGTCGACGGTCGTGGCCGTCAGCTGTTCCGCTTTCGCGACGACGCGGCGCGCGCAGGTCCAGCTGTCGCGCGTCCCGTACGTCAGTTCCGCGAAGACGCGTGCCGGCTGGGTGGTCGCCGTGCAGATCACGGCGGCCTCGGTTGATTCCTCCGCGATTAGCGCGATGAGGCGGGCATTCTTTGCGAGCCCAAACACATAGTCCACCGCATGCGTCTCTTACCACGTCATGAGCGCATGGCGAGCGTGTACTGGCGGAGACGGCGCGCCAGAGTGTGCGGGAGCGCGCGTTGCCCGCGCACGTGATGGTCTACTACGTGATCGCGTTGGCGCTGTACGCCGAGGTCTCGACGCAGGAAGTGTTGCGCTGCCTGGTCGAAGGCGCGCGCGCTGGCTCGGCGATCCGATCACCACCGATCTCCCGACCAAGTCGGCGATCTCGCAAGCGCGGACACGCCTCGGTGACGCGCCGGTCGCGGCGCTGTATCGCGAGGTGGTCGCCCCGATTGCCACTGTCGGCACCCCGGGCGCATCGTATCGCGGCTGGCGCGTCATGAGTCTCGACGGCACGACGCTCGATGTCGGCGATACGGCGGTGAATGCGCCGGTCCGACTCGTGGGGCTGCTGGAGAACGGCACGCATGTCCTCACGAGCAGTCCTCACGAGCGTGCAATTCGGCCTCTACGGCACGGCCGAGCGCACGTTGGCGCGCGGCGCTGCACGGACTGACGCCCGAGATGCTGTGTCTCGCAGATCGCGGCTCCCTCAGTTTCGCCCTTTGGCGTGCGGCGTGTGCGACCGGCGCAGCCCTCGTGTGGCGCACGCCGGCCACGGTCACGCTGCCGATCCTCAAACCCTACGCCGATGGCTTCGATCGTAGTGAGCTCCGGTGGAATCAGCGCAGCAGCGACCCGGATCGAGATCGCGACGACGAGCATCTAGATGCGTTCTATTCCCCCAACACCACCGCCCGTCGGTCACCGCGCGGTGCTCGGTTTAAAGCGTATGTAGCCCCCTATGGATTCGAGCCGCAGGATCGCACGGGGGATGGCCGGTACAACGCAGCCGCCGTGCTCAGGCAACGCTTCCTGGAGCTCCAACTTATGCCGCTCCACCATGCAGCCGATGGCAAACACCGCCTGACACTCGCCGTCGTCTTTCAGGCGCGCCGCGGCTACGATCGCTTCGATCGACTTGGCCTTGGCGACGTCGATGAAGCCGCAGGTGCTGACCACCACCACATCGGCCCAGCGCAAGTCGGTTACCTGCTCGCCGCCGTGAGCGACGAGATCAGCCAGATACCGCTCGGAGTCTACCGTATTTTTATCACACCCGAGGGTGACCAGACCGAATTTCAACATGTCGTGAATGTAGCGGACGCGGGGGTGCGCAAGTACAGACTGAGCGGCGGCATCAAAGGCGCCGCCGGTGAGCACTTCACCTCGTGCAGTACGGTCCGCCGACGTGGGGCGACTCAGCCGGCGAGCGCCACCAGGGATGCCACGCGCGGGGCCACCGGGATGGCCGCGTAGCGCGTCGCGTGCTCACGGCAGCGCGCCATCAGCGGCGCGACGAGGACATGATCGAGCCATGGCTGCCACGCGTCATGTTTGCCCGTGGTGAGGGCGCAGTAACCCATCCCGAGATCGACGGACCGCCCCAGCCACTTCACAAGATTCGCAACATCACCAAGCAGCGCGAACCCCTCGGCGATGCACTCGGCGTACTGGAAGTCCTGCCAGAGGACCGCCTCGATCTCCGGCGTGAGCGCCTGCGCCGCGGCCACTGCATCGCCGCGCACCGCTTCGCCGAGAAAGCTGCATAAGCCGACAAGCGGCTCCGGGGGCAGACTCCGCGCGAAGTCGACGACGCGAAGCACATGCTCGCGATCGCCCTCGGCGAGTCCTGCCATCACCTGGAACACACACCAAGGCATCTTCGGGTTGTTTCCGGGTCCGCTGTCGAAGCCCGCGCGGATGAGGTGCGGGCGTCCACGAAAGAAGTCGGCGGAGAACAGGATCAACATCGCGAAGCCGCTGTCGTGAATACGCGCGACGTCATGTGCCAATGCCGCGGCCTCCTCGATGCGACCGGCGAAGAGCATCAGGATCGCGTACCACACGCCAATATCTTCGTCGGCTGGCATCGCCTCGTGCGCCACGGCGAGATTCCGCAGCCCAGTCTCGAGATCTCCGCGAGCGACCGCCACCAGCCCTCGGATCTCCTGAGCATATGGACTGTCCGGCTGGATACGTGCGATGGTGTCTGCGTAGCCTAGCGCCTTGTCCAAGAGCGAGACGTCGTCCGAGAGCCCATGATTGACCGCCGCCCAACACGCCCGCCCCATCCCTCGCAGCACGTACACATTGTCCGGCTCGAGGTGGGCCGCCTGCCCAAGATGATGCAGCGCGAGTTGCAGCCCGGACGTACTGAACGCGTTCAGCCCCTCCCGCGCACGCAGATATTCGTCGTACGCCGCCGCGTTCGTGATGGGGTGTTCCACGAGAATCGCCGCTTCGTGCAGGGTGAGCGTCAGCTGCAAGGCGCCCACGATCGCCTGGGCGACGCGGTCCTGCATCTCCTACACGTCGTCCAGCGTGCCGTCGAATTTCTCGGACCAGAGTGACCGGTCCGACGTCGCGTCGAGCAGGGACGCGGCGATGCGGATTCGGGCGCCCGACTTGCGGACACTCCCCTCGAGCAGGTGCGTGACCCCGAGCGCATGCGCAATCTGCGAGGGTGACGCGGCGCGTTCCCGGTACGGCATCACGCTCGTGCGGGAGCAGACACGTAGCACGGAGAGTTTCGACAGCGTGAGAATGACCTCCTCCGTCAGCCCATCGGCGAAATAGCCGTTCTCGGCGTCGGTGCTGAGATTGACGAAGGGGAGCACGGCGATCGACGGACCCGTCGGAGACTGCGGCGGCCGTGCCTCCTGGAGGGCCTCGGCAAACGCCGCTGCGCTGGCGAACCGATCGGCGGGCTCTCGCGCGAGCGCCTTCGCGATGGCGGCGTCACACCGAGGCGGCGTATCGGCGCGACGGGTCGACGCGCGCGGCGCATCCTGGGTGAAGCGCTGTACGAGCGTCGCCTCGTACGTGACACCGGTGAAGGGCGGCATCCCGGTGAGCAGTTCGAAGAGAATCGCGCCGAGTCCGTAAACATCCGATCCGGGTCCGAGCGTCCGCTCCCCCATCGCCTGTTCAGGCGACATGTACGCGGGGGCTCCCAACGCCATGCCCGTCTGGGTGATCCGTTGGGCGAGGGGCATCTCACTACTGGCCGCGATGCCGAAGTCGGCGAGCAGCGCATGGCCGCCGCTCAGCAGAATATTCTCCGGCTTGAGATCACGATGCAAAATGCCGCGCCCGTGCGCGTACGAGAGGGCATCCGCCACTTCCCGCACGTAACGCACGGCCTCCGTGATGGGAAGCGGCCCGGTCCGGTCGAGACGCGCCCGCAGCGTTTCCCCTTCGACGCGGGGCATGACGAAACAGAGCAACCCGTCCGCGTCGCCCGAGTCGAAATCCGGGACGATGTGAGGATGCTGAAGCTTGGCCGTAATGCGGATCTCGCTCAGGAACCGCTCCAGCCCGAGCGACGCGCCGAGGTCGGTGTGCAACACCTTGATCGCGACTTTGCGGTCGTGTCGCGTGTCGTGCGCCAGGTACACCGTGGCCATGCCCCCGGCACCGAGCTCGCCGTCGAGGCGATACCTACCGGCAAGCGCGCTGGTCAAACGTTCGAGAACATTCATACTCTGCGCAGCTCAGCGGAAATTCCCGAACTGCAGCTCCACGCCGTATTCGCCTTTGCGCAGCACGGCGATGC
>Ga0209490_10005816_pt1 | contig 11217 bp, 8 predicted proteins | sample MAT06_FD_187209 | JGI IMG/M metagenome (GOLD analysis project Ga0209490, IMG submission 187209) | Freshwater microbial communities from Lake Fryxell liftoff mats and glacier meltwater in Antarctica - MAT-06 (SPAdes) (version 2) | ecosystem: Environmental > Aquatic > Freshwater > Ice > Liftoff...
ATCAAATTCGTTTCGACCGACTCGGGCACCAGCTTTAAGCCCGGCGCTTCGCGGACGGCGTGGGCCAAGAGTTTCGCATTCGCATGATCGTCGGCGAGGCGGTCGATGTGGTGATCGAGGGCATACGTGCAAGCCGCGGCGAGGAAGCCGACTTGCCGCATGGCCCCGCCGAAGAGCTTTCGGATTCGGCGCGCTGTGTGGATCGTGTCCTTCGACCCCGCGAGGGCCGAGCCGACGGGCGTGCCCAAACCCTTGCTGAAGCAAACGCTCACCGTGTCGAAGTGCTTGCACCACTCCTTCGCGGGGATGCCCGACGCGACGATCGCGTTCCAGATTCGCGCACCGTCGAGGTGCATGGCGATGTTGTGCTCCTTCGCCCAACCCGAAATGGCCCGCACGTCTTCGATCGGATAGACCCGGCCGCCGCCGCGATTCTGCGTGTTCTCCAAACAGACGAGGCGAGTTTGAACGCTGTGGATGTCTTTGGGCCGGATGATTCCTTCGAATTGTTCGGGCTTCAGTAAGCCGCGGTCGCCTTCGAGCGTGCGGCAAGTCACGCCGCTCAGCGCCGCGGGGCCGCCGCCTTCCCAGAGGTAAACGTGGGACGTGGTATCGCAGAGGAGTTCGTCGCCGGGCCGGCAGTGCAAGCGAATCGCGATCTGGTTCGCCATCGTCCCCGAGGGCACGAAGATCGCTGCTTCGTGCCCCAGCAGATCGGCGAGGCGCTCTTCGAGCGCGTTGACCGAAGGGTCTTCGCCGAACACATCGTCCCCCACCTCCGCGGCCATCATCGCGGCCTTCATGCCGGGAGTCGGGCGGGAAACGGTGTCGCTGCGGAGGTCGATCACGCGGGGCTCACTTCTTTTCGATCACGTCGGGCAGTTGCCGGTTTTCCACGAACCACCGGCCTTCGATCCGGCGGAAGAACATCTGGCGATCCTTCAGGTCCTTCACGTTCGCGGAAGCCGAGTCGCCGGCATCCACGAACTGGCCTTCCCGCAGGAACTTCCGAAAGTCGTTCAGGTGGTCCGGGTGCTCCGTCAGATTATCGCGAATGTCCTTCACGACCAGTTTGAACGCCCGGTTGCGGGCTTCGGCCTTCACGGCCAGGTCGAAGAGTCGGGGGTCGTCCGGAATCCGATACTCGGGCAGCGTCGCGATCGGGTTCGCTCGTTGCGAAGCGCGCTCGGCCCGCAAATCCCGATCGACGCCCCCTTCGAGCGGAACCGCGCGTTGACCGACGCGGTCGTCCACGAATTGCGGATCGAGCAAGTGAGCCGCCAGGTAGTCGAACTTCCCGCGTTCGACCGCTCGCAACGCAGAGACTAGCAATTCTTTGGAACTGACCTGCGGGAAAACGTCCGGTAGGGCCGGCACGCCGTACCGCGGTGGAATCGGCTGCACTTCCGGCTGCGCGACCGCGAATGCCGCCGTGGCCAACAGGACTATTCCGGTGATGCCGTATTTCATGACAACCTCAGTGGGTTAGTGCGGTGAACCCCGAGCGATCCGCTCCGCGGACTCCGCGTCGCGGCTAACCACGATTCAGTTTCCCTCGGAACGGGTCGCGATGCCAGCGCCAAGCATTCCCCACTCGAACCGAACGGCCTGCGATGGTCGGGTGGTACGGCCACTCGGTATAATCGCGGCATGGCAGGCAATACTTTCGGCAAACTCTTCCGTGTCACCACCGCCGGCGTCAGCCATGGGCCGGGCTACCTCTGCATCATCGACGGCTGCCCCGCGGGGCTTCCCCTCGCCGTCGAAGACCTGCTCCCGGACCTGCAAAGGAGGCGACCGGGTCAATCCAAGTTGACCACGCAAAGGGACGAAGCGGACTTCCCCGAAATCTGGTCCGGCGTTTTCGAGGGCAAAACCGACGGGACGCCCATCGGCATTTCCTTCCGCAATTCGGACCAGCGCAGCGGCGATTACGGGGACATCAAGGATAAGTACCGCCCCGGCCACGCGGATTACACCTTCGACGCGAAGTACGGCTTCCGCGACTATCGCGGCGGCGGGCGGACCAGCGCCCGCGAAACGATCTGCCGCGTGGCCGCGGGGGCCGTCGCGAAGAAACTGCTCACCCTCGAGGGCATCCGCGTTCTCGGGTACGTTTCGCAAGTCGGCTCGGTGAAGGCGATCATCGCGGACCCCACGGCCATCACACACGAACAAGTCGAAGCGACCCCCGTGCGGTGCCCCGACCCCGCGAAGGCCGCAGAGATGATCGACTTGATCGACGCGGTCCGCAAAGACCGCGACTCCATCGGAGGCGTCTGCGAACTCGTGGCCACGGGCGTTCCCCCGGGCCTCGGCGAACCGGTCTTCGACAAGTTGAAAGCGGACTTGGGCAAAGCTTTGCTCTCGCTCCCCGCAGTGCTCGGCTTCGAATACGGCGCCGGTTTCGGCGTCGCAACGATGCGGGGGAGCGAGAACAACGACGTTTACAATTCGGACTTCCGCACCGACTCGAATCGCCATGGCGGAATGCTGGGCGGGCTTTCGAGCGGGATGCCGATCGTCTGCCGGGTTGCGATCAAACCGACGAGCAGTATCCCGCGGTCGCAAAAGACGATCACGCGGTCGGGGGAATCCACGGAAATCCTGGTGAAAGGCCGCCACGACCCGTGCCTGCTGCCGCGGTTCGTGCCGATGGGCGAGGCGATGATCGCGCTGGTGCTGATCGATCATTTCTTACGAGCGAAGGCGGGCCGACCACACAAATAGTCTGAGTAGAGTCGAGGAGTGACGAGTCACTCCCCGCTCATCGAACCGGACTGGCAGATTTCCCGCATCCGGCTCTCCGATTTGGCTCGTGCTTACGCCCACAGAGGGAGGCGTCGGACGGCGACGGTCAGTTTCACCAGGCCGTACTCATCGTACAGCCGGAGGTCCGGCGGGCCTTCGACGCCCGCCGACCGACCCCGCTTTCGACGCAACCACCAGCGGAGCCGACGACACGCGTGCTGCTGCACCACGGCCCAGGCTCCCGTGACGTAACCCAAACGGAAGTAGTTGGCCCACCCCCGCAGAACCCGGTTCAGGTGGGCCACCTGCTCGTCCGTGTCTCGCCACGTCGTCGATCGACTCGTCGCCACGCTGATCTTGCGACAGATCGCCTGGACCTTTTTCTTGGACGGGACCGGCGTCAAATACGGCCGGCCCGTTCGCCAAGAGACTTGCCGACCGAACGTGAACCCCAAGAACGTAAACGGATCGTCCCGCACCGAGCACTGCCGCGTCTTCCGCTCGTTCACCGTCAACCGCAGCTTCCCCATCATTTGCCGCATCGCGGTCATCGCTTGGCCTGCGACCCCCGGCCGACAGCAAATCACGAAGTCGTCCGCATAGTTCACGATGTGAGCATCCAACCGCCGCTCGTGCCCCAGCGTTCGCCACCCCAACACGAATCGACGCATCTACAAATTCGCCAACAGCGGCGAGAGCACGCCCCCTTGCGGGGTGCCGCGACCCTCGTCCTTATTGCGAGTCGTCCGCCGCATCCGCCCCGGCTCGTCCGTTTCCTCGACCGCCGCTTCCAGCCACATCTTCACCAGATGCAGCACGCGACTGTCGCTGATCCGCCGAGCTACGCACTTCATCAGTTCGGGGTGCGGAATGCTGTCGAAATACCCGCTCAAGTCCGCATCGACGACCTCGGTATAACCTCGATCCAGCCAGGACTGAACCGACCGCACCGCCGCGTGCGCGCTGCGGCCGGCCCGGTAAGCGTGCTGCTCCGGCGGCAAGTCCTCGTCGAAGATCGGCTCCACGACCAGCACCACCGCCATCTGCACCACCCGGTCGCGAATCGTCGGAATCCCCAAGGGACGCAGCTTGCCGTCCCCCTTCGGAATCCACACTCGCCGCACCGCGTTGGGACAATACGCCTTCGCCTTCAGTTCGTGGACCAGTTCGCCCAACCATCGCTCCACGCCGTACGACTCGATGGCCTCGAACGTCTGGCCGTCCACGCCCGGAGCCCCGCCGTTCGCACGGCAACGCTCGTACGCATGGACCAATACATCCGCCCGATACACCTTGTCGTACAACGCATAAAACCGATAGCCCGGCGACTCCTTCGCTTTCGCACGCAGCACCGTCTGGAGTTTCCCAACCGTTACCGGAGGTGTTAGAACCATCGTCAATCTCCCGGCTGTCGCCCCTTGAAGTACTACGCCAAAAAGTGAGGCCCCTTCCCTCCCCCGGAGTTACCCGGCTTCGACGGTACTATGGGCCTCTCCGACTTCCGCCCGGGCCGGGGCTGATCCTCGCGGACCTCCCGTTGGCCGTCGAACGCGGCCACCCCGGCGGATCTCCCGTGTTGCGATGCCGATCCCCTTGTGCCGTGCCCTCGTCATTACCCCGGCGGAACCGCACGAACCCGGCTGACTCGGTTCGCCCGGCGTGGCCTTCCCCTTCCGGACGGAGGGTCGGCTTCCGCGACTAGCATTTTCGAGGCCTGCTCGACGTTCACTCGCATTAGGGCCCGGACACTCGCTGAGTTGCCGAAGCAACCCGTTCCTCGAAGGCTCCCGACCGTTCGTCACCTCCCGATCGGCTCCGAGTGCTTCCGGGTGGCCAACCGCCCTCCCGGATGGGTCTCGCACCCATAGGATCAACACCACCTTTCCACGGCGCACGCCCGAACGATAGTGAGGAGAAATTCGCACACCTCTCTGGCGTTCGGGCTCAGACTCGATCCTTCGATTTAACCACGATGACCCCGAACGACGTGGCGACGAAGCCGTGCAGGGCGAGTTTGAGGTGCGGATTGTGCTGGTACGGCGGGGCATCGACGTGGAGGTCTTCGGGCGCATCCCCGAAGAAGTAATCCCGCTCCACCATGGTGCAGCCGCGCATCTCGACGGTCTTGGCCATGCGTTCGATGTCTCGGCGGCGGAAGATCACGTCGTAGCCGACTTCAATCGTTTCGCTGTCCGAATGGACGTTGAACTCGGTCGTGTGCACGGCCACGCCGCCAGGTTTGAGGCAGTCGCACATGTTGGCGAGGAACTTCTCGCCGAGGTCGATCGATCCGAGGTGCTCGAACGAGCAGGACGACCAGACGAAGTCGAACCCCCGCAGGTCGGCGGGAATGTCGTTCATGTTGACGTGCCGCAAGACGACGTTCTTCTCGAGCGTCGCCGGGTCGCAGATGCCGAAGTTGTTCAGGTTCGAGAGCTCTTTGGCGTGCTGGCCGTCCGCGTCCCAGCGGGCTTCGAGCCGATCCGGGGCGAGGTCCGTGGCCACGATCCGGCAGCCGTGCTTCGCGAAGAACGCCGTGAGCGGTTCCTGGCCGACGGCGAAGCCGAGCCCCCGCTTGCCCTCGGCGAGCATCCCCCGTTCGTGGAGCACTTCGCAGATGTACGCCCACTCCCAAAACTTCCGGTGCGGGATCTGCCGCTGCTTGAGCGGTTCGATCCAGCGGAAGATTTCGGGGCTGGAATAGGACCGGAACGTGCAGGCGATGCTCTTCTGACGCGGAGCGCCCGTCGGAGGATCGAACGGACCGCTCATCGGGTGATTCCTCCGACCGCCGGGCGCGAAATATCCGATTCCTTACGGCGGACATAGAATGAGTTCAAGGTGCCCCCCGCGGCTCGCGCCCTTGTCGGCCCGCGGGGGAACGCCTATTCGATGGAACGTGAACGGTCGCCGCGGCGGAGGCCCCCACCCGGACGCACAGCTTATGATCGAAGTGGACCAACTCACGAAGTACTACGGCGAATACCCCGCCGTGCGCAACGTCTCGTTCGAGGTGCCCAAGGGCCGCGTGGTCGGCTTCCTCGGGCCCAACGGCGCGGGCAAATCGACCACGATGCGAATCCTTGCCGGGTTCCTCACCGCCACCGGCGGCAAGGCCCGCATTGCGGGGTTCGACGTCTTCAAAGACCCCATCGAGGTCCGCCGCCGTATCGGCTACATGCCCGAAAGCTGCCCGCTTTACGGCGAAATGCGGGTCGAAGAATACCTCCGCTTCCGCGGCGGCTTGAAAGACCTTTCCTGGTCCACCCGCCGCAAGCGGATCGAGTACGTGCTCAGCAAGTGCTGGCTCACGGACGTCCGCCGGCAACTCATCGGCACGCTCTCCAAGGGCTACCGCCAGCGCGTCGGCCTCGCGGATGCGCTCCTCGCCGATCCGCCCGTGCTCATTTTGGACGAACCCACGGCCGGGCTCGACCCCACCCAGATCCGCGAGACCCGCAAGCTCATCCGCGAGCTCGGCAACCAGCACACCATGCTCCTCTCCACCCACATTCTCAGTGAGGTGGAAATGACCTGCGATTCGGTCGTCATCATCGACCAGGGCAAGGTCGCCGAGGACGGCACGCTCGCCGCCGTCCGCCAAAAACACAAGAACCAGAGCCTCGAAGAGATCTTCGTTCGGCTCACCGGCCAGGAGGGGATCTAGAACCATGCGACCGCTCCTGAGCCTCGTCCGCCGCGAGTTCGCGGCGTATTTCTTCTCCCTCATCGGCTTCGTGGCGATCACGGTGTTCCTGATCTTCACGGGCCTACTGTTCGCCTTCTACCCCCTCGCGGGGCTCACGGACTCCGGTCCGCAGGGCGTCGAAGACCCCATGCAGAGCCTCATCGGGCACGAACTCTTCTGGCTCGTCTTCGCGTTCATCCTGCCGCTGCTCACCATGCGGCTGCTCGCCGAGGAACGCGCCACCGGCACCCTCGAAATGCTGCTCACCGCTCCGATCCGCGACTGGCAGGTCGTCGCCGGCAAATACCTCGGCGCGGTCCTATTCTACCTCGTGATGTGGCTGCCCACGCTCGCCTACGTGCCGATCCTCGTCGGCCTCGATTTCGAAACGGGGGAGACCAAAATCGACCCCGCGCCGGTCGTCACCACGGCCGTGGGTGTCGTGCTCGTCGGCGGCATGTTCCTGGCCATCGGCCTTTTCGTATCGAGCCTCGTCCGCAGCCAACTGGTCGCCGCGCTGATCGCCCTCGTCTTCAGCCTGGCATTCGTGGTGATCGACTTCCTGCAGCCGTTCCTCGACCCGAACGCGGGGGTCGCCAAGGTCGTGAATTACCTGAGCGTGCCCGAACACTTCCGCCGGGACTTCACCCGCGGCGTGATCGACACCCGGCACGTCGTGCTCTACCTGAGCGTGACCGCGTTCAGCCTGTTCCTGACGGTGCGTTCGCTCGAAGCCCGGCGTTTGCGGGCTTAGACAGTCCTCGTTCGCTCCGCGAACGATGGTTCGGACGTGAAGCGAACGAAGGTTTGTTTGGCGCGAATGAAGGCGGACAAAGCCTTCGTTCGCGGAGCGAACGAGGACGATCTTACGACACGGTGCGTTCGCTCGAAGCCCGGCGTTTGCGGGCGTAGTCCGTCCTCGTTCGCTCCGCGAACGATGGTTCGGACGTGAAGCGAACGAAGGTTTGTTTGGCGCGAACGAAGGCGGACAAAGCCTTCGTTCGCGGAGCGAACGAGGACGAACTTACGACACGGTGCGTTCGCTCGAAGCCCGGCGTTTGCGGGCGTAGTCCGTCCTCGTTCGCTCCGCGAACGATGGTTCGGATGTGAAGCGAACGAAGGTTTGTTTGGCGCGAACGAAGGCGGACAAAGCCTTCGTTCGCGGAGCGAACGAGGACGATTTACGGAATTGCGGAGACCACGACCGTGAACGAATCGCGCGAACCGAAACTCGCCCGCCGGGTGGATACCCGACACCGGACCACGCTCGGCAACCGCCTGCGCATGCTCACGCGCGTCCTCGGCATGTTGGGCCTGCTCGCGCTGCCCGTCGGCTTCCTGCTCGCGCGGCTCGCGCTGCCGCCGTTCGATGAGTGGTCCTCGGAGAAGCTCCAACCCCTCGTCGAAGGGGCCGCCGGGCTCGCCACGCAGATCGGCACCATCGCGATGCTCGTCGGGGCGGCGTTCGTCCTCATTGCCCTGTGCGTCGAAATCTTCGGCGTGCTCTTCCTCACTTCGGGCAACAAGACCGTCGTCGGCACCAACGCCGCCCTCCAGATCGCCCTCGCGATCGCGCTCTTGGTCGTCGTCAACGCCATCGGCTTCAAGCACTACTACCGCTTCGACAAAACCCGCGATCACCGCTTCACCATCGAACCGGAATTGAAAGAGCAACTCGGCACGTTGCGCTCGGACAGCGCGATCACGGTCGTCGTGTTGCAACTGCACAAGACCGCGGGCCGGCTCTCCGAAAAGGGGGACGCCTACGACAAGGCCGCGGAAAAGAAGGTCGTCGAGAAGGTCACCGACCTCATCGCCCAACTCCGCGAACTCGGGCCGCGGTTCAACGTGGTCGTGATCGACGTGGAAGAGGAAGGCTCCGAGCGGACCGTGAAAGACCTCACCGTGAACCGACCGGGCCTCGCGGACGCCATCGCGAGCGCCCCGGAAAATAGCATCTTCTTCTACGCGGATGCGAAAGTCCGGCCGATGCCGAAGGCCGACGCGGACCGCCTCAGCGGCGGCGGCATTCACCTGCTCACGAGCCCGGACCCCGCGGACGCAGCCCGCGTGCTCGCCTACCCGGGCTCGGTCGCTCGCATGAGCTTCTCCGAGTTCTACCAGTTGGACAAGACCTCCGGCCGCGAGGCGACACCCCGCGAACGCGATGGACTCTCCACGCTCATCGGCGGCCCCGCCTATGCCCCCGGCGTTCGCGGCAAGGGCAACCTCGTCCTGCTCCCCCGTGGCAACGCGGCATTCGTCCGCCGGCTGCTCGCCCTCGAAGAACGCCGCCCCCGCGTCGGCATCGCCGTCATCCACCCCTTGCTCTCCACCCGCGAGAACTTCGAGGAGTACACCTCCGGCGGGTTGCGGCGCACGCTCGAAGCCAATGGCTACGACGTGACCGACATCATCCTCAAAAAGTGGGGCAACGGCCCGCCCACGCCCGCGGCCAGCACCTTCGAAGAGAGCGAACTCGACCGCACCGAGAACCGGTACAACTCGCTCGCCCAGTCCGTCGCCGACCTCGACCGCGGGCTGCCCCAACTCGTCGCCGCGAAAGAGGTCGCCGTGAAACTCATCACCGAAGCCGACGCGGCGAACACGAACGAGGCGAAGGTTCGGCTTTTCTCGCTCGCCGCCCGCGAACTGCAAAAGCACGTCGTCGGTCGGATTCAAACCGATGAACAGCTCCGCGCCGTGGCCCGGCAACTCGATCGGCGGATTCCGCAACTCCAGCAGGAACTCAAAGACGACCGCGACGCCCTCGAGAAGCTCGAACCGAAGTACCGCGATATGCTCAAGGACGACCGCACCGCGGAGAACCGCCGCATCGCGGACGTGAAGGCGAAGATGAAGCAGTACGTGGCCGAGTGCGATTTGCTGATCGTGCCCCGGCTCACCGTCATCGACATCAGCCGCGGCGAGCAGGGCATCATCCCGCCTAGCCTGTTCAACCTTTCCAAAGACCAAGCCGAGGTCGTGAAGGAATTCCTCGTCGCCGGGAAGCCCGTGCTCTTCGCCGTCGGCCCGACCAACATCGACCGCCGCGGCTCCGGCGAACGCGACGACGTGGAAGCCCTCCTGCCCCCGCTCGGCATCATCCCTGGCCGGCAGACCGTGCTCACGGATTCGGAGCTCGTCGCCATCACCGAACGGCAGAATGAAGCGTTCGGCGTCAGCGTCGAAGTCCCCGCACTGACGTTCGATTTGACCCCCGCAGATAAGAAGGCCGCCAACCCCGTGGGCAACGCCTTCCGCATCACGGCCCGCGCCGTGGATAGCAAACTGGACGTGAAGAAGAGCGGCTACCGACCGCTGTATCCCTCGGACGCGGTGAAGCAGCGTTCGCCGTTCGACCCGATCATCGCCACGACCGGCACGGACAGCTTCAACAAGGACCGCCCCCTGGCGGAAGACGACTACCTGCCGAAGTTCGATCCGAAGAAGCAGGACGAAGCGAAGATTGGCACGCGGGACGAAGAGCGCCGCGGCCCCTTTCCCGTGGCCGTGGCCGTGGAGACCCGCGTGCCCGTGGAGTGGCTCGACCCCGAGGGAATCTCCCCGAAGGCCAACCCCGCCGCGGCCCTCGCCGGACCGGCGGGCGTGTACTCGACTTCGCCCCCGGGCTACGGCGTGCTCATGGCCGCCAGCGCGATTAGTCTGCCCTTCGACGGGGGCCTCATGGCCGCCCTGGTCACCTTGGCCGCACAGCAAGAAAAAGTGAAGACCGTCCGCGTCGTCGCCATCGGCCACGGCGGGCTCTTCACCGGCAAGAAGCTCGACCCCGGCAGCGAAACACTCCTCTTGCACTCTTGCAACTGGCTCCTGAAGCGGGACGACCGACTCCCCGCGGACCTGCCCGAAGCCGCCCGCTGGCACTACCCCCGCTCCGATGTCTCCGCCCCCGGCATCGTCCTCTGGTGGGCCCTCGCCGCCGGGCTCCCGGTACTAGCAGTCTGCTTCGGACTGCTGGCGTTCATCGTTCGCAAGGTCCGCTAAGCGGCCCGCACCCAACCTCCAACCACTCACGGCACCATGCGCTGGCTCGTCACCTTGTTGCTTTTGATTCTGGTGGTCGTCGGCGGGTTCTGGCTCGCGGCGGGCGACTCGCTCCTCGCGTTGCTCGGCCGCAAGAAACCCGAGCCCACGGCGAGCTCCCCCTCCGTCGCCGCGGTCGGGCCGACGCTCACCCCGGAAGCGATCCGCGAGATCAAGGTCACCCCCGCGGGCGGCCCCACGCTCGCGCTCACCCGCACCGGCGATGGCTGGGTCCAGCCCGGCAATTGGCCGGTCCGCGAGAGCGTCGTCTCCTCGCTCGCCTTCACCCTCAGCGGCCTGCGGACGCTCTTCTCTGCAATCCCGCTGTCGAACGACGACGAACTCAAAAAGTACGGCCTCGCCTCCGGTCAACCCGCCGTCGAAGTCAAACTCGATCTCATCATCAGCGATGCCCCGAAATCGCTGACTCTGCGGTTCGGCCAACCCGTTCTCGAACCGGGCGACTCCGGGTTCACCGCGGCCACGTACTTGCGCGTGAACGATAACCCCGAAGTCATCAAGCTCGGGCCGGACGTTTACGCCGCGGTCGCCCGCCCCGCGGAACTCTACCGCCGCCGGCAACTCGTGGGCGATGCCGACCGCGTGAAAGTGAGCGGCGGCGAAGGCACGGGCCGCGCCTCCTTGCTCGGGGACAAGTTCTCCACCATCACGTTCGAACGCACCGACGGCACGCCCTCGACGTTCACTTTGAAGCGCACCAGTTCCACGCCCCC
>Ga0209490_10005817_pt1 | contig 11217 bp, 6 predicted proteins | sample MAT06_FD_187209 | JGI IMG/M metagenome (GOLD analysis project Ga0209490, IMG submission 187209) | Freshwater microbial communities from Lake Fryxell liftoff mats and glacier meltwater in Antarctica - MAT-06 (SPAdes) (version 2) | ecosystem: Environmental > Aquatic > Freshwater > Ice > Liftoff...
CAAGAAGAATTGATTGATATCGAAAAAGAAGCAAAGCAAACAGCGAAGTCAGCTAAAGAGGCTGCCTGGAAAGCATTTAATGAAGATATTCAGAAAGAGCAAAAGTGGTTGGAACAAATTTTGGAAACGGCCTCAACACATTCAGATGAGATACGTGAGTTGTTGGTTGAATTAAAGCATACAATAAATCCGTTGCGGCTTGATTCCATGCGAACCGCTAGAAAATCTGCAAGACTTCTTCGCAATTCTGCCTCTGAGGTAAAAAGTGAATTGCAGAATTGGATCCAAATTTCTCAGAAAGCAAACGAAGATAGGTTTAGCTCATTTTTATATAGTAATTCAGAATGGTCTGCATTAAATGTAAAAGTCGTTGAACCAGTTTTTATTGAGAAGTCTCCATTGATTGATGGGCGAGAAATTTTGCAAGCTTGCTTTCGCGAAGCATTGAAAAGAGATCCGCTCGTATTAGCTTTTGGTGAAGATGTCGGGCAGATTGGAGATGTAAATCAGGGATTCGCGGGACTACAGCAAAAGTTTGGTGAGTTGCGAGTAACCGATACCGGAATTCGTGAGTGTACCATTATTGGACAAGGAATAGGTGCTGCGTTGCGAGGATTAAGGCCGATTGCAGAGATTCAATATCTGGATTACTTACTGTACGCGATCCAGATTCTGTCTGATGATTTAGCTTGTCTTCAGTATCGAACAAAAGGTGGCCAGAAGGCGCCCTTAATAATTCGCACCCGTGGTCATAGACTTGAAGGTGTGTGGCACGCAGGATCGCCCATGGGAATGATTTTAGGCGCGCTTCGTGGCATTCATATTCTTGTTCCAAGGGATATGACTCAGGCTGCAGGATTCTATAATACGATGCTACAGTCCGATGATCCGGCATTGATAATCGAGTGCTTGAATGGATATCGGCTAAAAGAAAGATTGCCAGAGAATGTGGGTGAGTTTACAATACCGTTGGGGGTTCCTGAAATTTTAAGGGCAGGAACGGATGTTACCATCGTGACTTACGGATCGATGTGTCGTATTGTGATGGACGCGGCAACAGCGTTAGAAAGCGATGGCATCTCATGTGAGATAATTGATGTGCAAACCCTTTTACCTTTTGATATCGATCAAATTATTGTTGAATCTATAAAGAAAACCAACCGGGTAATTTTTGCTGATGAGGACGTGCCTGGTGGCGCTACTGCATTTATGATGCAGCAAGTACTGGAAATTCAAAAGGGATATCAATTTCTTGATTCAACTCCGCGCACCATTTCAGCTAAAGAGCATAGACCAGCCTATGGATCTGATGGAGATTATTTTTCCAAACCTAATGTGGAGGATGTTTACGATTCAGCTTACGAATTGATGAGCGAATCAGATCCCTCGCGATTTCCTAAAATTTACTAAAGTGTAAAATCAGGCGTTTCAATCAATTGACTTTTGTTTAGGGCTCGATCTTTTATTTGTATTCTTAGTTTTAGAGGCTTATTGCTAAATAATGCTTTAAATCCGGTAGATCCCATCCCGTATTTTATAGTACCCTCCAACGGAGAACCAGATTTATCCTTAAATAGGATTGGGAATCGACCATCGAACGTTCCACCACAGCCTGGAAAGTCGAATTCTTTTGTCCAATCGAACTCGGAGTATGTCCCGTCAAAATTCTTGATAAGAAAATCTACGGTTATGTTGTAGTAGTTTGGGTTCAGTTGAAAGTAAAGTGTGTCCTTGACTATATTATTTTCGCGAGTAACTTCCCAATTGATACAGTTAAAAGGCTTTATAAATTCAGGGAGCGTGTCGTAATTTGGGTTAGTTCGCTTGTCCTCATAATTGAGAAAGGCTCCATTGCTAAAACGGAAGAAATACTTATTGTTATAGGGGTCGGAAATCTCAGACGGATTCAATCCCAGATCGCCATCGCCATCTTGAAATCTTATTTTTAAAATTAACGAATCGAAAATCGCATCGAATCCGGTTCCAAATTCCCTATACTCAACACTTTCAAATTCAATTTGAGGCTGCACTGGATATTCTGGCGGGTTAAAGCAGGCACTAATCCCAAAGGAAATAAACAAAAAAAGTCCTAAGCCGCGTATCAATCTCATTTTCTACCTTTAACTTTTGTAAAATAAACAACACTTGGATACATATAAAAGTTTTGAAGATTCTTTGTATTCAGTAAACGAATATAACTTTGAGGATATTGCACTGAAGCTCTTCCGCTTTCAGGCTCAAAATAACGAGATTTATCGTGAATATTTACGGTATTTAAATTGTGAGCAAAATGCGATTCGGTCCCTCGAAGAAATTCCTTTTTTGCCCATCAGCTTTTTTAAAACCCAATCCGTAAAAACCGGAGTTTGGATAGCCGAAACTGAATTTACAAGTAGTGGAACATCCTTAACAAGCACTAGCAAGCACTTGGTAAAAGATCTCGACTTCTATCTGAGATTATCTGAGCAGATTTTTGAAAAGTTTTACGGAGCTTCAGAAAAATATCACATTCTGGCGCTGCTTCCGTCTTATCTCGAGCGGACGGGTTCATCTTTGATTGCCATGATTCAACATTTAATAGCTAAGAGCAATTCCGTGCATTCAGGATTTTATTTAAATAATTATGATGAATTGGTTCAGAAAATTGAGTTTTTGAAAGAGGGCGAGAAAAAAATTATTCTCTGGGGTGTTTCATTTGCCTTGCTCGATTTGGCAGAAGCATTTCAGCTTGATTTAAGCCAATGCATTGTAATGGAAACCGGGGGAATGAAAGGGCGTAGAAAGGAGTGGACCCGCCAAGATCTTCATGGGTATTTAACTCACAGATTTAATGTAAAAGCTATTCATTCGGAATATGGAATGACGGAGCTATTTTCTCAAGCCTATTCCTCGGGTGGCGGTTACTATAAAACTCCGCCCTGGATGAAAGTGATGATTCGGGATATCAATGATCCTTTTTCAGTCGTTAAGGGTAAAGTGGGAGCAATAAAGGTGATTGATTTGGCAAATTTCTATTCCTGTGCGTTTATTGAAACTCAGGATTTAGGAAGGATTGATCAAAATGGTATGTTTGAGGTACTTGGAAGAATTGATAACAGCGATTCGAGGGGTTGTAACTTATTAGTTGAGTAGTCGTTTTTGTCGTTAAACGGTAATTTCCCTACATAGAGTTTGCAAAAATTTAAAAGATTGATATTTTTGTCTGTTGTAAAGCCACTAATTATGAAGAAAATTCTAGCTTTTGTTGCCCTTCTTGCGTTTCTGACCTCGTGCAGCCAGTATACTTGCCCGACTTATAGCAAGAAAGAGGTCAAGAAAACTACGCCTGAAAGCCGTATTTAATTCCTAAAGGTATTTCTTAACCTCAGCGGATCCAATCGATCCTTCACTCATTATTATTAGGCGCTCCACCACGTTTCTCAGTTCGCGGATATTTCCTGTCCAGTCGTGTTTTTGCATTATTCCGAGCGCGTCTTTATCAATCTCTTTTTTCTTCGAGCCATATTCGTTGGCAATATCATTCAAGAATTTATCGACAAGCACCGGTATGTCATCTGTTCTCTCATTTAGCGCAGGAACTTTGATTACAATTACTGACAACCGATGATATAAATCTTCGCGGAACCGACCCTCAGCTATTTCGTTTTTTAAATCTTTGTTGGTAGCCGCAATCACACGCACATTAACGGAAATATCTTTTTCGCCACCCACACGGGTAATTTTATTCTCTTGAAGGGCTCGTAATACTTTTGCCTGTGCAGAGAGGCTCATGTCACCAATCTCATCTAAAAATAATGTGCCGCCTTCAGCTTGTTCAAATTTGCCAAGTCGCTGTTTAATCGCTGAGGTAAAAGAGCCCTTCTCATGGCCAAACAATTCACTTTCTATTAGTTCAGATGGTATGGCCGCGCAGTTTACTTCAACAAAATGGCCGTTGCTGCGGGCACTGCTTTCGTGCAGTTGACGAGCAACTAGCTCCTTTCCCGAGCCATTTGGTCCGAGTATTAATACTCTGGCTTCTGTGGGTGCAACTTTTGTAATGATCTCTTTAACTTCTTGCAAAGCCTTTGAGTTGCCAATAATTTCGTATTTAGTTGAAACTTTCCTTTTTAAAATCTTTGTTTCTTTTACAAGGCTATTTTTATCAAGCGCGTTGCGCAGCGTAATGAGCAGTCTGTTAAGGTCGGGTGGTTTTTGGAGGAAATCGTAAGCTCCTAATTTTGTTGCGTCAACCGCTATTTCGGTTGTGCCGTGAGCGGAGATCATGATAAACGTAGAATTAATACCTTTCTCTTTGGCTTGTTGCAGTACTTCCATGCCATCAACTTTTGGCATTTTGATGTCGCAAAAAACTACATCATAGTGGTCGCTTTCGAGTTTAACGAGTCCTTCGGCACCATCTTTAGCTTCATCTACTTCCAGTTTTAATTCTTTTTGATCTTTAAGAATGTCTTTAAGCACAGCTCGGATGCTGGCTTCGTCTTCGATGATGAGTACTTTGGGCACGCTATATAAATTTATTTTAACCTGATAAATAAAAAATAAAATGCAAGCCTATAAGCCGGGTTCTGTTCCCCGACAAGTCGGGGTGCTTATCATTTATCTAGTCCTGACGTCACCACCAGGATCAAGCAGCCTACCCAACTCCGATGGATTGCCGAAACAATCTTTTGAACGAGCAGTTCTTGATCGGAGCCTATTTGGCCTTTCAACTCGTAAGGTTTACCAGGCATCTGAAATCACTTTCAAGACCGGTGGGCTCTTACCCCGCCTTTTCACCTTTTCCCTAACCCGACAAGTCGGGTAGAGGTAGTTTGTTTTCTGTGGCACTCTCTGTGGCTGACGCTTCCGCCAGTCCCTTCCTGTTAGGAAGTACGATGCTCTATGTTGCCCGGACTTTCCTCCCCGCCAAATAGCCACCCCCCAGGGTGCTATAAAGCGCAGCGATAAGCCAGCTTGCATTTTGGCAAATTTACATACTTAACCGGGAAATTGAGAGCGTCTAGTGAATATCCGAGTCGGTGAGTTTTAATTCGAATTGGTCTCCAAGATTTGCAACCTCTTGAACCATTTCTTTAATTACACTCTCAGTGGCTGAATCTAAAGCTGTGGAGGCTTCTACTTGCAAATAGTTTTCTTTTATGACAAACCGACAATAGTTAAAGTATGCGGATTGCTCAAGTAACATCTTGAAATCAATGGTTGATTGCAGGGCGGATACTTTTGACGTAAACGAGATTAGCCTTCTGTTGTACAATTCATTTTGGCGAATGTTGCCTATTACAGTTTGATAGCGATTTCCTGAAACTGGAACAATTACAATTGATTGTGTTTGATCATATTCAGTGAATTGGCCGCCAATTTCATCGGCATATTTTTTCATGAAAGCTGTTAAATCCATAACGATAGAAGTTTTAGGTTGAACAAGGTAATAAAAGACCGGTAAATTCAAGTCTCAATCAGAAATAAAAGAAGTGGCCTTTCACTTTGCCTTTCGAAATTTCTAAAGTGGGAGCCGGTAATTTCACCATGTTTGCTACATAAATTAATGTATTTACCAGTTTGGAACGGGTTTTTATTGCCGTTAGGTCAAAATCAATTCCTACAAAATATTGCCGGTAAGGCATTAGACCTTGGCCGATATTACTGGCATCATTTGCAGACAACATGCCCTCGGCTCCATAACCAACGGCCAGGTTTAACCATTTCGGAAACCGCACGAACTTATCGACATCAGCTGAAAGCCAATATGTTTGACCATTGTAGTCTTTGATCATCTCTTCTAATAGTACCGACCCCAACAACTCAGGCCGTTGGGGGGCAAAGGCGGTGCGCTGAAATGAAAACTTAGGGTAGATTCTTGTTTCGTGCCAGAGTGATTGCTGCCCAATATAAAAACCTGCCCCAATAGCATTAGCCAGAAGATCGCTTGCAGACGCACCAAATCCTGCTGAAAAACCATCCAACACTTCAATGGATGACATGATACCAAAACTGGTGATTGCACCTGCTATATCTGATTTCTTTTTTGAGGCACCACTCCATTGTAAAGTTCGGGAACCAATTGAAGATAATTGAAACGCGGAATAAAAGTGACCCAACTTATCCATTTGCTTCCATTCCCTGGCATCATTAAAAAAGTGAAATTCTTGCTTATCATATTGACTATACCAGATTGAACTTAGTGCAACCATGCTTCCCGTATAAGCAACGCTTGAACCGATAATAACAGTTTTTAATCGCTTTGAATTTAGGTTAGAAGCAGAGTCTGTATTTTGGGCTACGCTCGTGTAGCTAATGATTGAAATCAAAATAGTGATACCAGATCTCTTGATTAGTGAAATCAGATTTAAAAAAGAAATCCTATTTCGTATCATCATCTTCAAGGATAGCATCTTCGTTGGGCGGATCTTCCAGAACTTGCTTTCTGCGCTTGTCACGCGAGGATTGAATTAAGTCTTTTAGCTGGTTAAAATTTTGCGTGTGAAGCAAACTTACTCCCGTTGTAACGGCCGTTTGTGAACCTACAGAACTATTTAGCTGATTATAGTTTGATCGGCTGAACATTTTAATCTTAAACTTTCCATCGGCTGTTAAAATGTAATCGATCGTCCAATCTCCAATTAAATTCGCGGCTTCAGAACTGTATTGATTGTTGAACGAACCATCACGGGTAACTCGCAACCGGCCATTTAAAAATGAATACGAAAGCCTGAGTTGAAAAGTATTGAATGCTTCCTGGTCTAGTGAACCTAAGTCTATGTCAATCTCAAGGTTCTGATCCACCTGTGTAAGCCAATAACTTAGTTGATTGGAAAGTAACTCGCTAACACTATTCGATAATGAACCGCTGGTACTAAAGGCATCGGGTGGGGAAAACCTGCGAAGGATGATTAAGCTAAAGACCTGGCGTTCTAGTTCCTGCTGATCTAGCTTAGCTTTAAAGGCATTGAAAGCAAAATACGGTTGAATAGTTTGACCATTTTCCGTGGTTACATTTTCTGGAAGATTTTTAGCATCAATATCAAAAGTAATTTGTGGCGAAAGCATTGCGCCATTTAATTTAAGCAGCACCTCTACCGGATATTTTCTGCGGGCTTGGGGCGAAGAAATAATCTCCTCACTTTGATTCGGTAAAATTGGAGCGAAGGATGCATTCTGCCTGTAAACAGCTGTTAAATTTAGAACTCCCGCATACGGATCGCCAGACCAGCTGATGCGACTGCCTTTGGTGATGCTAAATTCTTTGTTGAGAATATCATACAACGTGAAATTGTAATAGCCCTTTTCAAATTCGTAGAGGCCAAACATATTGAACTCACCCTTGGTATCAATTTGTAGACTAATATCACCATTGCCGTAACCCCGGATGATATCGCCAGCCTTAATGTCGAAAATAATTTCCGTATACGCTTCCGGTGTGATGTCTAAATTTAAATCGAGAACGATTCCGCTCGGTTCATCCGATCGGGCAGCTACTTTTTTCTTGTTTTCAGTAATGTTTTGCAACGAGTCGTTAAAATGTACGAACGTGATAAATTCACTTTTTTCAACCGAACCTGAGCCACTTATTGGAATGTAGATTCGTGTGTTTTTTGATGTTCTGGCCGTGGCTGATATTTTCATGTTAGACAGCGGACCAAAAATATTTAGTTTGCCGGTGCTATAGGCCTGACCATAGAATAAACTATTGTCTTTAGACGTGGTGTTAAGTATTTGAAAGTTGCTAAAGTTGGCATCGAGGTTTATTCTGAATTTTGAGAAATTGCGATGAGTAAGATAGCCATCCAAGTAGCCTTTGTTTTTAAATCCGTCTAATAAATCGAAATCTTTAAAAATAATTTCCCGCGGTGTAATACCCAAAGTGCCATTGAATGTATAATTGGTTTTTAAGTAATCAATCGTGATTTGTCCATCCTTGATTTTTCCTTCGCCTTCAATCAGGGGTTCGGCAAATGTTCCCGTTATTTCATAGGCACCCGAAAGTGTTCCGCCCATTTGGGAGAATATTCCCTTTAGAAATGGTTCAATGAGTTTGATGTCCGTTTCCTCCAAGGTTGCATGTAAGTATAGAGGTTTCTCTTTACTTTGATTGTAAAAGCCTGCAAGTTCAAGGGTTCTTTTTTCTTGACGATCAATAAAGAAACTAATGTCAAATCTATTTAGCTCGCGATTCCAGATATTGGTGCCAGTTACATCTCCAACTAAAAATTTATCAACGACAAGGTCGTTTACCGTGATATTGTTTTGAAGAAACAATGCGTTATAAACATCTTTTGCTTCAATTTTTCCGTTGACAATGCCACTAAGAGGAGTTGCACTTATTGAATTAATAATATCGAGATTTAAGTTGGCGATCGTGAGTGTTAGCGTTTGTTCTGGATTCTGAGAGACAAAACCATCTACCAGCAAGGATTCGTTGTTGTTGTATAATTTTAGATTTTTAATTGACCATTCTTTATTTTTTAAAAGAATATAATTGTCCTGACTTATTTGCCAGGTCTTTTCTAATAATTGAAATCGGGTTGGAAGTATCTTTACTCGAGTGCTGTCTGTCAAAAAATCAATTTCCGACTGTACTCTCGCAATATTAGTAGTTCCTTCCTGATCTACATCCAAGGTTATATCAATGTGATTTTTATTCCAGATCGCCTCTGAAAATAGATTTTTGGTTTTTAAAACGGTTGAAAGTTCTTGCCTCGCAGAGCTAATTGAAAGCATGGCCAGAACGCTCGTGCTATCTCTGATCTTCGAACCAGAAAACTCTATTTCGTTATGAATAAATTTTTTCCCCTGATAGGTGGCTGTATCAATTTGGGCGAACGCCTGTATTTTAGAAGTAAATCCATTTGAAAAAATTCCCTGAATAGATGTATTGTCGGACAGGGCAAGGTCGAGCTTAGCGAGTGCAAGTACCGGATTAATATCATATAGATTGATTTGAAAGTAAACGGAGTAATCTTGTCCACCTTTCGGTTTGTTTGCATAGTATGTCCTCAGTTCATCGGGTTCATTGCTAATGTTAAGTTTGAATTCTGTTGCGAGCCTATTCAAATCCTGAAACAAGGATGAATAAAAGAAATCACCTTTCAAATCCACATCGGCAAATGAACTTCTTAGTTGAAGCTTTCTTTTATTGTCTTCAAGTAGTGACTTTATAGTAATAGAATCAATCTGAAGTGATTTTTCTCGATAGTTAATAAAGGTATCTCTTAAGATAACATCTCCAAACAAACTATCTAACTCCAGTCCTTTAGTGTCAATATCAACGTATGAACTAATAGATAAAGGAACCCTTGAAAGTTGTAATTGATCAGCTATAAGTGTATCAAGTCTTGCTCTTATCGAAACGAGTTCTTGTCCTTTGCGAATGTTGATTGATCCGGTTGCATTTAATTTTAGATTTGGATCATCGATATTAATGGAACCGTTAAATAACTGCGTAGCGAATCGCGCGTCTGTGGTAATGTTCGAGTACTTATATTTACGAATTCCAATAGAATTTATTTTTCCAACTAAAGTAAAGTCCGCGGTTTCCTTTGTGAGCCCTTTTCCTTTAATGCGTCCAATCATTGTTACTTTTTGAAACAGGGCTGTATCCTGAAGTAAAATACCAAGATTGAAATCATTCATATTGAGATTTCCGCTATAAGTAGATTGGTTTACTGCAGCCTGATCAATCTTAAGATTGATATCAGATTTTATTTGGCCAAACTGACCTCTGAAATCTCCGTTGGCGACAAAGTCATCAATGTATCCAGTAAACTTTCCTACTAGTTTAAATTTTCCAAGTGGAGTTAACTTGTCAAAAACATTTTGCGGGAAAAGAAATGCGAGATTTTGAATGTTAACATCCCCTTCTTTTACATTGAGATTAATAAATGTTTCATTGATGGCCGGAAGTCCATCCAATTGCAAACTTCCAACGATTTTTGTTTGACCCAGCGCCAGCGCCATATTTTGGAACTGGAACCTTGAAATTTTACCGGTTATGTTTCCACTGAGACTTAAGGGTTGAGGGAGGGGTTTAACGCCAGGTGTAAACAGCACAAGATCCTCCGGATACAGTAATGTGTTTTTTAATGTGCCCTTTATAGAAACTTTATTATTAAAATCATTCATGTCTACAAGGCTCTTATACGTAAAGATTAAAGTATCTGAAATTCTACTTTGCCCAATATTTGCATTCAATCCCATAAACTCCATGGAGTTCTGTGAGATTCTAAAAAATGTTGAGAGATTATGAATGGGGAGATGGCAGTTTTTTTCTTCCGCGATTAGGGTGTTTAGTTTGAATTGGATGGTGTCGCCAATAAGATTGAAGTTATTGGCATTGGCTTCATTTATTTGAAGATTGATGTGATTGAAATCGAAAGCATTTTTTAATGAATCTTGCTGAGGATCATGCAACTTGAAAGCAGTATTATAAATTCCGATTTCACCGATGTTTAGTTTCGGGGAGCCCTGTGTTTGACTTCCACTCGCAGATTGTTTATTAATCTCTGCAATAAATAGATTGATATTCAAATCGCGTGTAGAATCTCCTGCTAAAATTTTTACAAGGTTTATGCTTCCGTTTTCGAGTGTAATCGCATCAATGTTTATGTTTTGATCGAGCAGTAAAGTTGATAGGCTGAAATTAACCTGTAGGTTACCCACTTCTATCATTTTATTTTGGTCGGGATCTTTAATGATCAACCCTTTAAGCTCTAACCGATCATACCAAACCAAATAAATGTCAGTATAAGAAATATCAAAGCCAGATACTTTCGAGAATTTTGACGTAATCCGATTGGCTAGATTTGACTGTACAGCAGGAATTTGAAACAAAACGAAGCTAAGAAACAGCAATACCACAAAAAGATAGGCAGAATAGAGCACCGTCTTTCTAGTCAGGCTTAAAAGGCGATTTTTGATAACTTGCAACTTCATTTTATTACTAAATGCATCCTGTAATCCTTGCCATCGAGTCCTCTTGTGATGAAACTTCAGCTTCAGTGGTTAAACATGGCAAGGTACTTAATAATGTAATTGCCTCACAAACAGTGCACCAGAAATATGGGGGAGTGGTTCCGGAGCTTGCCTCGCGCGCGCACCAACAACAGATTCTGTCGGTAGTTAACGAAGCAATGACTTCAGCAGGTATTGCGCCCGGTGAATTAAATGCAATTGCTTTTACCCGTGGCCCAGGTTTGTTGGGCTCTTTGCTCGTAGGTG
>Ga0209490_10005818_pt1 | contig 11216 bp, 10 predicted proteins | sample MAT06_FD_187209 | JGI IMG/M metagenome (GOLD analysis project Ga0209490, IMG submission 187209) | Freshwater microbial communities from Lake Fryxell liftoff mats and glacier meltwater in Antarctica - MAT-06 (SPAdes) (version 2) | ecosystem: Environmental > Aquatic > Freshwater > Ice > Liftoff...
TCGTACTCCAAAATCGCATACTCAAATTTTGGGGTGGATTCTGAAGCTTGGTTGCGACATGATCCCAAGTCTGAACGTAGGCATCGGTAGCTTCGGCGTGAGCAATGACCATAACTGTAGAAGAACTTTCAGGATCAGCGATCGCCTGATCAGACTCATTGGGACTATAGATTTCTGTATCGACATAGACGGTGAAATTAAGTAAATCTTCCCAACTTTTAACATCATCATCACTGGAATTTTTCTCGCTAATTAAGTTAGAAGATATGAAGTTTGGGGTTGAAGTAGGATTAGGATATTTAAGGACAGATATCAATTCAGTTAAAGCTGCCAAAATCACTCCATGACTTTCAGGGGTGTAGATTTCACTTAATTCTTGGATAAGAGGACTAAGAGCTTCAGGAATGGGAAAATCTATAAAATCTATAGGTGAAGGCTTTGCAATGTTTTTAACCACAGTAACACCTAATATTTAGACCGTTAACTTAATTGCTGGGAGTTGCAACTCAATTATTAATATTTATTAATAAAATAAATGACGATATCTTACTATAGACTTCTAGATTTTTTAGAATTAGTTTGTTAAATCCAAATTTTAATCCAAATTAAATATGGCTGCTTCCAATTCACACAAGGCGATCGCTAAATCATTATTAATAATTACAAGATCAAACTCATGACTAGCAGCTACTTCGATCTCCGCATGACTTAACCTCTGGGCGATCGCTTCATCGGGATCTTGGGAACGTTGGCGCAGTCTTTGTTCTAGCACCTCCATGGACGGGGGCGCAATAAAGATTTTTTGAGCATTAGGAAAAGTTTGGAAAATTTGTCTAGCACCTTTTAATTCGATTTCTAGAATCACAATTTTAGACTGGGCGATCGCCGCTTCCACTGGTTCTCTGGGAGTTCCATAAAGGTTCCCCGCATACTCAGCAGACTCTAGGAACATCCCTACCAATCGCTTTTGCTCAAATTCTGGGCGACTGTAAAAGAAATAGTTCACACCCTCAATTTCCCCACTACGGGGAGAGCGTGTAGTTCCTGAAACCGAGAACACGAGCTTCTGCGGATATTTAGCTAATAGAGCCTTGAGTAGAGTCCCTTTCCCAACTCCACTAGGACCAGTAACTACTACTAGTTTCCCTTGCTGATCATTCGGGTATAGCATCTTTGATATCTTTTGCAGAAATAAAGCGATTAGCGACAGTCTCAGGTTGAATTGCTGATAGAACTACGTGTTCAGAATCAGTAATAATCACAGCCCTAGTGCGACGACCGTAGGTAGCGTCAATTAAGTGTCCTCGTTCACGGGCATCGGTGATAATGCGTTTAATCGGAGCAGATTCAGGGCTGACGATCGCCACAACTCTAGTTGCAGCAACGATATTACCAAAACCAATATTGATTAGCTTTATGTCCATAATAAGTTAAGTATTTATACGAAAATATAGGGTAATTTAAGCGAATTTTATTAAATCCTGATTATTATAGGATTAAACGAAACTCAACTTCTGATTTAATGGCTGGAGTCATGTAAATTGCTGTTAAGCAAAACCTATTAAAATCTGTTAAATTTTGTTAAATATGAAGTCAAGGTTATGATGGAACGATCAGCAGTGTCTTTATAAATTAATAGGCGTGAACTCTTTAGACCTTAATCAGCTATTTCCATTTCAGTTAGATCAATTTCAGCTAGAGGCGATCGCCGCACTCAATGCCAAAAAGTCGATCGTAGTTTGTGCGCCCACGGGTTCGGGCAAAACTTTAATTGGCGAATATGCGATTTACAAGGCTCTAAGTGAAAATCGTCGAGTTTTTTATACCACTCCCCTCAAAGCTTTATCCAATCAAAAATTACGAGACTTCCGCGATCGCTTTGGCAGCGAAAATGTCGGTTTACTTACAGGTGATACTTCTGTTAACCGTGATGCTCCGATCCTAGTCATGACTACGGAAATCTTTCGGAATATGCTCTATGGCACCCCCATTGGCGAAGTGGGAACATCTTTGGTGGGCGTAGAGGTGGTAGTACTAGATGAATGCCACTATATGAATGACAAAGCCAGAGGCACAGTATGGGAGGAATCCATTATTTACTGTCCTCCTGATGTTCAATTGGTTGCCCTTTCGGCAACGGTGGCTAATAGCGGGCAACTAACGGATTGGATCGGTAAGGTACATGGCGCAACTGAATTAATCTATTCGGATTTTCGCCCTGTACCTTTACAATTTCACTTTGCTAGTCCTAAAGGGCTATTTCCCCTCCTTGATAATTCAGGTAACAAAATTAATCCCCGTCTGCGTGGTAATCCTCGCAATCTCAAAAAAGACGCTAACGGTAAACCTCCCCGTTTTGAATCGCCTGGTTTGCCCTTTGTGATCTCGCAATTACAACAACGGGATATGCTCCCTGCTATTTACTTTATTTTTAGTCGTAAGGGTTGCGATCAGGCAGTTAATCAATTGGATAAAATGTCCTTAGTGAATGAAGCTGAAGCTCAACAACTGGAAATCCAAATTGATGCTTTTTTAGCTGCTAATCCTGAAGTGGGGCGATCGCAATATATTTCATCTTTGTATCGAGGTATTGCCTCCCACCATGCGGGAATTTTACCTGCTTGGAAAGGTTTAGTCGAAGAGTTATTTCAACAAGGACTGATCAAAGTAGTATTTGCCACAGAAACCCTAGCGGCGGGAATCAATATGCCTGCTCGGACCACAGTCATTTCCAGCCTTTCCAAACGTACAGATCGAGGACATAGACTGCTGACGGCTTCAGAATTTTTGCAAATGGCAGGCAGAGCAGGACGGCGGGGGATGGATGCCGTTGGCTACGTGGTCACAGTCCAAAGTCCCTATGAGGGTGCCAAAGATGCCGCCCATTTAGCTACTGCCCAAGCCGATCCCCTAGTTAGTCAATTTACACCTAGTTATGGCATGGTTTTAAACCTATTACAAACCCATTCCATTGATGAAGTGCGAGACCTAGTGGAACGGAGCTTTGGGCAATATTTGGCGGGATTAGCAATGGCACCCCAACAGGAAAGTATTCAAGAACTAGCAAAGGAAATTGAGCTACTAGAAGAGCAATTAGCATCTATAGATTTAAATTTATTAGAAGGGTATGAAAAGCTGCGCGATCGCCTGCGGGAAGAAAGAAGATTACATAAAATTTTATTTCAACAATCGGAAGAACAAAGACTGAAAGAGTTAGCTTCCTATATTCCTTATGTGCTTACAGGTACTCTGCTCATAATTAAGTCTGAAATTATAAAAAATCCCATATCAGCAGTGCTTGTTGCCAAAATCCCTGGTTCGGGTAAATTTCCGTGGTTAGTGTGCCTCAGTCAAAACAATAATTGGCACGTCATTTTATACAAAGATGTGTTTTTATTGGGTGAGCCATGGGCAACTGTTGATTTGGTATATCCCGACCTCCTAGTTCTAAAGCCGGGGCAAAATCTTAAAGGTGAGGATGCTACTAGTGCGATCGCCAACTCTATTCCTAATATTCCATTTCCTGACCTGCCACCCGAAGTCTTAACCCAGCAGGAAAAAGTCATGCAAATCGAATCAACTCTAAACGAACATCCCGTATCTAGTTGGGGCGATCGCAGCATCATTGCCAAAAAAGCGCGAAAACTGGAACAGCTTAAGGAAAAACTAGAATATCAACGGGGTGTTATAACCCAAAAGCAGCAGCACCATTGGGAAGAATTCTCTAGTTTGGTTGCAATTCTCCAAAGTTTTGGTTGCCTAAAAGGAGTGGAACCTACAGTTTCGGGGCAAGTAGCTGCGGCACTACGGGGTGATAATGAGTTGTGGTTGGCATTAGCATTTTTATCGGGAGAACTAGATAACCTCGATCCGCACCATTTAGCCACCGCCTGCGCTGCTCTAGTTACGGAAAATAGTCGTCCCGATAGTCGTGTCAGTTTTAGTATTTCCCCCATGGTCGAAGATGCCCTTGGTGGACTTCGCAGCATTCGCCGTCAGGTATTTCAAATCCAAAGGAGACATAATGTTTCAATTCCCATTTGGCTCGAATACGATCTTGTGGGCTTAATTGAGCAATGGGCATTGGGCATGGAATGGACAGAGCTATGCCGTAATACTAGCCTAGATGAGGGTGATATTGTCCGCATTGCTAGACGCACCTTAGATTTACTCTCACAAATTCCCCATATTCCCTATTTACCCGAAACAATTCGCCAAAATGCCTACCGTGCTATGCAACTAATAGATCGATTCCCAGTTAATGAAGCTATCTAGCCCTTAGTATCAATGGCAAGAAGTCCATCGATAAATTGGAGACTTTCTGGGGAAGAGAGTTAAAATTTAGCAAATGTCCCATTATGATATTTCTATGGTTTTCTTGGAGTTATATTTGTGGTAGAAACTAAGCAGCTTGAAAGCGAGAATCATCTGTACTGGTACGAGCAAGGTACGGTTTTACTTAAGCAAAATCTTTATGCCGAAGCGATCGCTTCCTTTGATATGGCAATAGAGATGCACCAAGAATATCCTCAAGCTTGGTTTTATCGAGGTACAGCCCTCCGCCAGTCCGAAAGCTATGAAGAAGCGATCGCCTCATACGATATGGCGATTAAGCTTAAACCCAGTTTTTATCAAGCATGGAACTTCCGAGGAGTCTCCTTATTTATGCTTTCGCAGTTTCAAAATGCTGTAGATGCCTTTGATAAAGCAATTAGCTTAAAATATGACCACTACCAAGCTTGGAATAATCGCGGTAGTGCCTTAGTTGGATTAGAAAATTATAAAGAGGCTATGCTTTCCTATGATGAGGCAATTCGCTTTCACCCTAATTTTTATCAGGCTTGGAATAATCGGGGCAATTTACTCAGGAAACTCTTACAATTTTCTAAAGCTCTCACCTGCTATGAGGAAGCCCTGAAATACCAATCCAATCTATACGAGACTTGGAATAATAAAGGTACAGTTTTAGCTAGTTTAGAGCAGTACGATCAAGCGATCGCCGCCTACGGGCAAGCCATTAGAGTTAAGCCCGATTACTATTTACCTTGGTACAATCGTGGGCAATTGTTTGTGACCATGGAACGCTATCCAGAGGCGATCGCTTCTTATGAGCAAGCCTTAAAACTCCAGCCCGAATCCTACGAAGCATTAAACGGTAGAGAGACCGCAGTCCAAAGACTACAAGCTCTCAAAGACCTTAATCAAGCCACCGAGCAAAACACAGATCAATCCCATAATCCCCACTCTGAAGAACAAGATATGGCTGAATCTGAACCCAGCTTGGAACAATAACCTTTTTTACTAATATTTTACTGATGAGAAAACAAATCCTCATAGCCCAGTAAATCTAACTCAACTAAGGTTGGTAAATACCCAAAACTCTCTTGAGCCAACTCATACCGACCCTCCCGCACTAACATCTTAGTTAGCTTGTGCTGCATCGAAACTAAATAGCGCACATCATTAGCTGCATATTTTAATTGCTCATTGGAAAGATCGTAGGCACTACCCCAATCGGAAGAACCAGCAGATTTATCTAATTCAATTTTTTCCAGTTCTTTAACAACTTCTTTCAGTCCATGGCGACTACTGTAGGTACGAGCTAATTTACTAGCAATTTTTGTACAAAAAATGGGATTAGTAGCAATTCCTAAGTGAACTTTTAGGGTGCAAATATCAAATCTGGCATAGTGAAAGACTTTTGTGACATTACTCGCTTCCATTAGTTGCTGAATAAGTGGTGCTGATTTCAGGTTTTGCGATAATTCTTGGGAAATCCGAATCACAGTTACATGATCTTGATCATCACAAATTTGAATCAAACATAAGCGATCGCGTCTAGGAATTAATCCCATAGTTTCGGTATCAACGGCGATCGCCTCGCAACTAAGGTAGTGTTCAAGGGTATCGAGATTAATATCATTATCAAAAACTTGAAAATTTGGGATCATATTTGAATTTATTTTGAATTTTTCTGGAAAGTTAGGAATATTGCGAATTGCCAACATTCTTATTAAATCATTACTAAATCAACTAAATTTCATAATCAATATTTGGAGTTTAACTATCAATCGCTATTTAATCCGATCCAATATGATTCTAAGGATGAGTTGAACATAATCCCGAATACATTTTTGAATAATTATGCAGTGATCTTAGTCACATAAAACCCACAAATAGACTTTTAGGTTAGTTTATTAAAAGCAAAATTACGATAATTTAACCTTATCTTAACCATATCTTGTGGCTATATTAACCTTGGGACGGTCGTTGTAGATGTAGTCTTAAATTTGAAGATTACTTTTACAAATCGCACCAAAAATCCAACGGACTAGGAAATATGATCTTTTTCACAACAAGTTTACGTCGTCTTGCCACAACTTCTGCCGTAGCTATTTCGGTAGTTCTCGGAACGGCGATGACAGCCAACGCTCAGACTGTAACCTTAAACGGAGCAGGGGCAACTTTCCCTCAACCCCTATATCAAAGATATGCTGCTGAATTTACAAAAGCAAATCCAAACACTAGAATTAACTACCAAGGCATCGGCAGTAGCGGTGGAATCCGCCAATTTATTGCTGGAACTGTTGACTTTGGTGGTACCGACTCCCCGATGACCGCAGAGCAAATTGCCCAAGTATCCAGAGGAGCAATGCAAATCCCTACAGCGGGTGGTGCAGTATGCGTAATTTTTAACGTTCCTGGTGTCCAAAAACTCAGACTATCTCGTTTTTCCTTACCTGCAATCTTTACTGGAGAAATCAAGCGTTGGAACGATCCAAAACTAGTAAGAGACAACCCCGGTATCACTCTTCCCAATCTGCCAATTAGAACCGTAGTTCGGGCTGATGGTAGTGGTACTAGTTTTATCTTTACAAATCACCTTGCGGCGATCGATTCTAAGTTTCGTAGAGTTGTAACTGCCAGCCAAAACCCCAGATGGAATACCAATCCTCTTAAGGGTAGAGGCAATGCTGGAGTTGCCGCAGCCGTTTCCCAAACCACTGGATCAATTAGCTATGTAAACACTGACTTTGCTACTGGTGGTAAATTGGAAACAGCCACCCTTCAAGATAAAAAAGGTAAATTTGTAGAGTGTAACCTTCCTAATGCCAACAAAGCTATGGCTACCTTCAAGTTCCCTGCTAATAGCTTGGTCTCAGTAGAGGGAGATCCTACTGAAGGTTATCCAATTGTGGGTTTGACATGGATGCTAGTTTACAAAGAATATAGTGCTGCCAATCGTCCTGCAATCCAAAAATTCTTGAATTGGGTTATGACCACTGGACAAGGTATTAATGGTGGACTGGAATATACCCGACTTCCTGCGCCTATTGTTGCCCGTGCTCAAGCCATGATTAAGAGCATTAAGTAATTTTTAATTTATTTACTTACGTATACAAATAGGGATTAGGAATTAAAACTCTAGTCCCTTTCACAATTTGGTTACCCATGAGGATAATAGCTAATGACTAGTTACTCCGAGTCTCAAGACTCATCCCAAGCCGCTAAGGAAGTAGATCTTAATGTTTTTGATACCACAGGTTACTTACTAGAAAATGGTTTCAATATAGTAGTTAAAATCCTTGGCTTTAGCACCGTAGCTATGTTGGCAGTGATGACGGCAGTTATAGTTGTCCGCGCCGAACCTGCTATATCTTTATTTGGGCTAGACTTTCTATTTAGAGATGAATGGATTGTTGATGCTGACGAATTTGGTGCTGCCCCATATATTTATGGCACTTTAGTTACTGCGGCGATCGCGATAATTTTAGCTTCACCGATTGGTATTGCCATTGCGATCGTGACAAGTGAGAATTTTATTCCTAAAAATATCAGAATGCCGATTGCTTATACCATTGAGCTAATTGCGGCTATTCCCAGTGTAATTATTGGTTTATGGGGGATTTTTACTTTTATACCTGCCATAATGCCTTTTCAAGGTTTTCTGTTTGATAACTTGGGCTGGATTCCTCTTTTTAGCACTGAGTCTTCTGGCTATAACGTTTTGACGGCGGGGATGTTACTGGCAATTATGATTGTGCCAACCGTAGCATCTATTAGTCGTGATGTATTAATTGCTGTACCTGTAGATTTTCGGACTGCTTCGATGGGGCTGGGGGCGACTAGATGGGAGACTATTATTAGAGTTTTACTTCCTGCCGCGGCTCCAGGGATATTGGGTGCAGTACTGTTGGCTTTAGGTCGAGCTTTAGGTGAAACCATGGCAGTGACGATGGTAATTGGCAATACTGCACGCATCAGTGCTTCTCTCTTGGATGCTGGCTATAGTATCCCTGCGGTTATGGCTAATGAATTTGCTGAGGCTGCTGGAGATTTGCACCCTGGGGCACTTTTATATTTGGCTCTAATTCTGTTTGCCTTAACTTTAATTGTTAACGTTGGCGCAGTATTCTTAGTTCAACTTTTTAGCACTGATAAATAGGTATTGTTATGACCAATCAAATTCAAGAACCCGAACTAATAGCCTTAACAGTACCCCTGCCAATTAAGCGAAGCTACTTTAGTAAGTTTATGACAGCCCTTGTCTTTTTCTTAACTGCGGTTGCTTTTCTACCATTGGGGAGTGTTTTATTAGAAATTATATCCAAGGGTTTTGCTAACCTTTCTCTTGATGTTTTTACTTCTTTACCTGCTGCTGTTGGGCAAGAAGACGTAAAAAATGGTTTTGGCAATGCAATTCTTGGTACACTTCTAATGGTGGGAGTTGGAGCACTTTGGGCTATCCCCTTTGGCGTAATGGCTGGTGTTTATCTATCCGAATTTGGGAGAGAGCAACCGAAATCAGCTAGTGTAATTCGTTTCACAACCCGCATTTTAAGTAGTGTGCCTTCAATTGTAGTTGGGGTATTTGCCTACGGTGTTATTGTAGCTAATTTTAAGAGTTTCTCAGCTTTGGCAGGTAGTTTTGCCTTAGGAACAATTATGTTGCCAATTATTACACTAACTACTGAAGAAGCTTTAAAGTTGATTCCAGTCAATGTCAGACAAGCTTCAGCAGCTCTGGGAGGCAATCGATTTCAGACTACCTTTCGGATTGTGGTGTCGGCAGCACTACCCGGGATTACGACTGGTGCTCTTCTCGCTGTTGCCCGTGCTTCTGGAGAAACTGCGCCATTATTATTTACGGCTTTATCCAGTCAAGACTGGCCCCAAGGTTTATTCGATCCTGCTCCGTCATTAGCGGTTTTGATTTATACCTACTCACAATCTGCCTACCCCGAACAAAAAGCTTTGGCTTGGACTGCGGCTTTGGTTCTGTTGTCCTTGGTAGTAATAGTCAGTGTTACATCTCGTATGGTAACTCGTAACCGCTTGCAAACCCGTTAGTTTCTTCATTTAGCTATTATGCAAAACAAACCATCTAATCCTAATTCCAGCGAGACTCTAATTCAATTGTCCGACCTTGTAACTGATATCTCAGTTCCCGCAATTCAAGTTAAAGACTTAAGTTTTTACTATGGTTCCTTGAAAGTGCTGCAAGGAGTAAATATAGATTTTAAGCAAAATCACGTTACGGCGATGATTGGGCCTTCAGGTTGTGGTAAATCTACACTTCTCAAGTCATTAAATCGGATTGGTGAGCTTGAAGGTAAGATTAAAATTGACGGTAAGGTAGAATTTTTCGGACAGGATATATATTCTCCTAAGGTTAATATCAACCGTCTTCGTAATCAGGTAGGCATGGTATTCCAAAAGCCTAATCCTTTTCCTACTAGTATTTATGACAATATTCTTTATGGTGTCAGAATTTCTCAACAAAAGCATACTCGTGAAGAGCTAGATGAAATTGTGGAAACTGCTCTGAAGGGTGCGGCGCTGTGGAATGAAGTTAAGGATAAGTTAAAGAAATCAGCTTTGGGCATATCAGGCGGTCAACAGCAACGTCTTTGCATTGCCCGATCGCTAGCAGTTAGACCAAAAGTATTATTAATGGATGAGCCTTGTTCTGCTCTTGACCCAATTTCAACTTTAAAAATCGAAGAGTTAATTCAAGAACTAAAAACAACCCTAACTATTGTGATTGTTACTCACAATATGCAACAGGCATCACGGGTTTCTGATTATACAGCTTTCTTTAATACTGATGAAAGTCGCATTGGTAAAATGGTTGAGTATGCGCCAACTGCAAAAATCTTTACGAATGCTTCTAATTCCGCAACTAGGGATTATGTAGCTGGTTTGTTTGGTTAATATTTTAAGATTGAAGAATACCTAATAAGAGACAGTCAGGATATGGCTGTTTTTTTATAGGATTTTTCCACAATAAGAAAATCATCGGGGGTATTACAGTTCAAGAGCATCTGGGGATCGGCATTGGGAATTTCTATAACTAGCGATCGCTCTAGCCAATTTTGAAAGGAATATTTTCCAGTTTGTATATAACTCTTTAGACTTTCTAAACATGAGCATCGATAGAATCCACATAAGGGTTCCCAGCCTTTGCTATGTTTTGGTAGGTAGGCGATCGCTTCTGAGGGTAAATTTACTAATTCTTGGCTCCAAGTTTCAATTATTTCAGATTTAAGATTTGGCAGATCGCAGGCAAGCAAAAGCACCCAATCGGTCTTGAGTAAAGATAATCCTAAAGCGAATCCTGTTATAGGACTTTGGGGATTTGACTCATGAATAAAGTCGCATTCCGTTGGTAAAGTAATGGATTTATATCGATCTTGCCAAGGGGTAATAATATAAATGGGATCGGCAGCACAGGTTTGAGCTAGTTCACAGGTTTTTTGGAGGAGTGGTTTACCAGCAATTTCTAATAGAGCTTTATCTCTGCCCATACGAGAACTTTTCCCTCCTGCTAGGGCGATCGCTCCTAAAGAAATCATTTCACTAAGCCATCTGCCTGTGCTTGAAAATTATTTTTGATTAGGGATTCAACCGTTGCCATATCATCTTTGACCCAAAATTGATTGCCAAACCGAATTAGCTGCGATGATCCACCAATCGAGGCAATGACTGGAACTTTACCACCTACTTCTGGATCGATATGCTGTCTTAAAATTTCTCTGAGAGCGTAGAGTTTTTGGGATTCCTGTGCATCTTCGTAGCTTAAATGGATTTTGACCATGCGTACAGAGTCAATGGGTTGCAGATCATCCAGAATCAGTTGGGATTGTTCATCACGGCGATCAACTTTACCCCAAATCATCAGGCGAGCGTCTTTTTGCAGGTTTAGGCGCACTTTT
>Ga0209490_10005821_pt1 | contig 11213 bp, 8 predicted proteins | sample MAT06_FD_187209 | JGI IMG/M metagenome (GOLD analysis project Ga0209490, IMG submission 187209) | Freshwater microbial communities from Lake Fryxell liftoff mats and glacier meltwater in Antarctica - MAT-06 (SPAdes) (version 2) | ecosystem: Environmental > Aquatic > Freshwater > Ice > Liftoff...
TCGGAAAATACCCCTTCATCTAAAATTTGCAAAAAAAGATCAAGTACTTTTGGATTTGTCTTTTCGAATTCATCGAGGAGTAGCACTCCGTATGGATTATCGCGGAGCATTGAAGCCAGAACTCCGGCATGATCTCCATCATATCCTCCAATGAGTCTATTTAGTGAGTCAGCAGTATTGTATTCAGACATATCGAGTCTATTCATAGTCCCTTTTTCACCAAAAAAGATTTCAGTAAGGGCTTTTGCAGTCTCGGTCTTCCCTACTCCAGTTGGTCCCAAAAAAAGGAAAGATCCTAGCGGGCGGTCTGAGCTATTGATTCCCGACCGAGCCCTTCTAAACGCATCACTGACGAGCGTAATGGCTGAATCTTGACCTACAACTCGATCGTGAAGAAGTTCTTCTAGATGCATGAGACGGTCCCGCTCGCCTACTGTAATCATTCCTGTTTCAACTCCCGTCTTTCTTTTTACAACATCAAGGATATCTTCTTCTGTCACAATGTTAAGATTTGAAAGTGCGGCGTTGCCAATTCCTTCGAGCAATAAGTCGAGCGCTGTGTCGTAAAGTGGTGCACCGACAAAATAACGCTCGCTACTCTCTATAGCTTTTTTGACTGAAGGATACGTGAAAAATACGCCTTGTGTGTTTTCCATATTACGGACATCTTCCAATAGTACCCTTATTACAGTGTTGCTATTTTCTCCTGAAATGAGGAGTGGCTCCATAAATTGCATAAGGTCATTATTTTTTGAAATCTCTATGTGAAAGGCTCTTGGATCACTGATACCAATTATATGCATTTCTGGTGAACGCATAAATGGAACAAGAACAGCAGCAACATCAACTCCAAGCAAGGCTCCGCCTTTTAAAAGAACTGATAGATTTGGAATGACCAAGACAAGGTTTCCAACACTAATGATTTCACTTAATATAGACAGTAAAGCCTTCTCAAAACTTGAAGCATCCAAGTACTTTGCAATCAGCGAATCGACATGAAGAACTGTAAATTTCTTTTTATGAAGTGCAGGGTTACTTTGGTTGTGATGAATCTTGCGAGCAAGTCCTTCTATGATTTCTATTTTACCAGTTCCCTCTTCGCCAACAATCAAAACATTTGACTGTGATGACTTTGAAAGGGATATCTCAAGCGTACCTATTGCTTCCTGGTGGAGCTCGGTCTGATCTTCAAAAGAAACAAGTAAGGGTGAGCTAAATCTGTTGAGAAAGTATGCTTCTCCATATGACCAATCTCTTCCGATTGGAGTTATCCGTTCTAGAAATGACTGCGCCCAGTATCGCTCACGATTAAGATCTGCTTCAAAAATTTTTGAGGACCAAGAAAAGCTTTCGAGCAGTACTTCTTCGGTTACTTTTTGCAAATTTAAAAATCCTTGGAATTCCCCATCTCCCTTTATGAGTGCATGAATGTAGCTTTGAACTTTTGAAGAAGAGTCTTCAAACGTAACCGTTTCAGAGGATAAGCACATTTTTCTTTGAGATAAAAAAAGGGCGATGGAATCATCATCAAATCCTGCTCGCAGGAGAGCATTATACCCTGCACGAGATTCAATAAATCCTTTGGTCAGATCTCTTTGGTTTGTTGAATATACAATATCAGAAAGCTCATAAAGATTATTGACATTTTTTGTGCTAAAGAGATAAGAAAAATAAAGGCCCTCGAGAGCTGATAATTTTATGAAAATAATCAAAATAAGAAAAAACAATCCTGTTAAAGCTTTTGTTGGTTCAGTAATAAGCCCGCTGGCGAGTGCGAATAAAATGACGAGAAGAGCGCTCAAGACTCGCAGAACGATACGCCGGGTGCTATGACTTATTATTTTTTCTAGCAAATATACTGGATAAAAATACTCTAGTTCTTTTTTTAATTGATTAAAATTCATGTTAAAAAATATTTTCAATAAACAAGACTGTCAAAAATACCAAAACGAAAGGATAAAAAATCCATATAATTGCCAAAACAAGAGAGGCTGTCATAGTCACCATTGTGGCAATAAGTCCGAGTACCACAACAACAGTACGAATGAAGAATCCCACGATTCTCATAATTGTATTTATGAGAAGAGAGCTGAAAAATTCTTCTGGATGAAAGCCTTTCTGGTACTCACTTCCCAATCGTTTCCAAGGAGAAAAAAGGGTTTGTAAAAGAAGCGTTATGGAAAACCAAGAAAATACAAATGATAAAAATCGTCCTAGGATTACAAATAGGTCTTTTGTGCCTTGCCCATAATGCCATCGCACATAGTATGGAAAAAAGAGAAGCATATTCATATATATAGTATAGCGTCTTTTTATAGAGCTGCCACTTCTAATTTTCTACTTTTTTTTTAATACGATTTTGTTTCCGTATCGTACATCAATAGAAGAGACGGAAAGCTCTTTATTTTGAAAAATACTAAGGTTCGGGTCTATGAGAACGGACTCCAGATTTGAAATAATTTTTGAAGGATCATCGGTTAGAGAAATGATGATGTGCTCACCACCCTTAAGACCCACCTCAAAAGAGGTGTCAGAGATATGCGTGAATTGAACTGTAATTAGTCCAAGATTTTTGATTCCAGAAATAATAGCATTAGCCTTCAAAAAATTAGCTGGTGACAAAAAATGAGCGTTAATAGGCTCATTCGTAACGTTGCCGACATATACAAAATAAACATTTTCAGAAAAATCTCCTGCTGTATCGAAAATAAGCCCTGTGCTATCAATAAAGTAACAAGAATTTTTTTCTATTGTTTGGCACCAGAGCGCAGATGGTTTTCGCTCAACAACTGACACGTGAAGTGACTGCAAAGAATCACGTTCAACATGTATAGATTCAAATCGGGAAAAAGAAGAGGTAAGATTAGCAACGATTTCACTTTGCGGATAGATAACTACATTTGCTCTCGAAAAAACCTTAGCGTAGGTACCACTCAGAGTTTTTTGTACTTCTTCTTGAATGGTAGCGCTTGCAACAGCCACATTTCCCGAAACTGTAATTTGTGAGATTTTTAAGAAGTTTGCGTGAGATAAAAGAGCCGGCCCACCGAGTAAGACTGCGAGCCCAAAGACAGCCAGGCTTATTTTTGCAATAAGAAGTCTGCGTTGTTTTTTTTGCTGTTTTAGAGAGCGCAATGTCCGTACCATAAGTTTATTTTTTCTCTATTACTAATCGGTTACCCATGTATGGACGAAGTACTTCTGGAATCAAAATACTGCCGTCTGCCTGTTGAAAGTTTTCAACAAGTGACACTAGGATACGCGGGGTTGGAATTGCAGTAGAATTAAGTGAGTGAGGATATCTCATTTTTCCTTCGTGGTCTTTGTAGCGAATATTTAATCTTCGAGTTTGAAAATCATGAAAATATGAAGCGGAGCTTATTTCTCGATATGTCTGTTCGAGCGGCACCCAAAGTTCGATATCATATTTTTTTACTTGGCCGAGTCCAAGGTCTCCTCCACAATTCACCACTGTGTGATACGGAATATTAAGGCTTTCAATAAATTCTTCTGTGTTTCGATTGAGCTCTTCATGATGTGCTACCGAAGTTTCATGATTGGCTTCACAGAGCACCACTTGTTCGAGTTTGTAAAATTCATGTACGCGTATAAGGCCTTTTACATCTTTTCCGTGACTTCCTGCTTCTCTTCGAAAGCACGGAGAAAAAGAAAGGAATTTTTTAGGCAGGTCAGCGCCCGACAATATTTCATCCATGTGGTACCCCATCGTTGCAACCTCTGCAGTTCCCGCTAGAAAGTCTCCATCTTGTGTCTTATACAAATCTTCTTCACCTTGTGGAAGATACCCGGTTCCCATGAGGGTCTCACGACGCACAAGCGAAGGCACGATGAAAGGATTAAATCCTTTTTTCAAAAAGAAATCCATCGCATAATTCCAAACAGCAAACGAAAGCAGTGCCCCATCATTTTTTAGAAAGTATCCTCTAAATCCAGCGACTTTAGTCCCACGGTCAAAATCCACCATATCGAGTCGTTGCATGATGTCGATATGTGATTTTGGCTCAAAAGAGAATTTTGGAATCTCTCCCCAAATTTTTACTTCTTTGTTGTCCGCATCGCTTTCTCCATCTGGAACAGACATGTCGGGAACATTTGGAATCTGCACCATATGCAGCTGCCAGCTCTTCATAATCTCCTTTAATTCTTCTTCTTCTATTCTGAGCGCCTCTTTAACGGTAGTCATACTATTGATATATTCAAGCTTGAGCGTTGAATTAGTTTCAGAAGCAATTTTTTGACTCATATCATTTTGAGTTTTACGCTTGTCTTCCACCTTAAGAAGCAGTTCTCGTCGTTTTTCATCAAGAGAAAGTAGCCCGTCAACATCTACCACGATACGCTTTTTCTTAGCTCCTTCTTTTATAATATCGGCGTTTTCTCTGATGAATTTGATATCGAGCATAATGATTAGTTACTAGATGCTAGTTGCTAGATTCTAGTGGGGTTAATAAGGTAGATTACATCCTAACAAATATTGGTATAATTATGAATATGGCATACTCAATTCGGGAGTTACCAAAAAATGAGTTCCCCAGTGGGCTTTTTGAAATACCTGATATTCCAAAACAACTGTACTGCGCTGGGACTCTTCCAAAAGAAGGCGTGAAGCTTCTCTGTGTAGTTGGTGCCCGTAAATATAGCGAGTATGGAAAAGCTGCTTGTGAAAAACTTATAAGTGAATTGCGCGGTTTTCCAATCTCTATCGTTTCAGGACTCGCTCTCGGCATCGACTCTATTGCCCATAAAGCTGCAATCAAAAATAATCTTCACACCATCGCTATTCCTGGCTCTGGACTTGATTCATCAGCGCTCTATCCGAGTTCACACAGGCAACTTGCCGAAGAAATCATCCATTCAGGCGGGGCTCTTCTTTCGGAATTTGAACCAACTTTCAAAGCAACTCCCTGGAGCTTTCCGCAACGTAACAGAATTATGGCTGGAATGAGCGACGCAGTATTAGTAATTGAAGCAGAACTTAAATCGGGAACCCTTATCACTTCGAGACTTGCAACTGACTATAACACCGAAGTGATGACAGTTCCTGGCTCCATATTTTCAAAAAATACAGAAGGTCCGCACATGCTCATTCGCCTAGGTGCTACCCCTATTACGTCCGGCAAAGACATTCTTCAATCATTTGGATTTCAAACGGAGGAATCAAATACTAAAGATTACTCTGACCTAAGCGACGAAGAAAAAGATATCGTAGAGCTGTTGTTAGAGCCCTTAGAGCGTGATGATATTATCCGAGCGCTTAAGAAACCCGCTTATGAAATCAATTCTATCCTTGCAGCAATGGAGATAAAAGGAATTATTGTAGAAAATATGGGAGAGATACGATTGAGGTAGTTGCTAGAAAATAATAAAACAGTCGGATACGATATGCTAGTTTTTATTGTTTCTCTTTATTCGCTCGCATTCAATTTTCTTATTCTCTGTTCCACTTATTCTTTTCTATTCTTTTTATTCCTCTTGTTCTTTTGCATTCAATTTGCATTCAAAAAATATCTGTAGTACTAATACGTACACAAACCACATGAGTAAAAAACTTCTTATCGTTGAGTCTCCTGCTAAAGCAAAGACTATTTCAAAATATTTAGACGGCGAATACACGGTAGTCGCTTCGATTGGACACGTGCGTGATCTTCCTAAAAATAATAAAAAGGCGATTGATATCGAAAAAGGATTTACTCCCCATTATGAGATTAGCCGTGGCAAAGAAAAAGTAATTGCTGAAATCAAAAAACTTGCAGGAAGCGCCAAAGAAGTACTCCTTGCAACCGACCCCGACCGAGAAGGCGAAGCTATCGCTTGGCACATTGCACAAGCTGTGGGACTCCGTCATCCAAAGCGAGTTGTCTTTCATGAAATCACTAAAGATGCTGTTATCGAAGCCGTAAAGCATCCTCGCGACATCGACGACAACCTAAAGACTGCGCAAGAAGCGCGCAGGGTTCTCGACCGCCTTGTGGGATACGACCTTTCAGGACTTATCTGGAAAAAAGTTCGCTACGGACTCTCTGCGGGTCGTGTGCAGTCCCCCGCTCTTCGCATCCTTATGGAGCGTGAACGAGAAATCAGGAGCTTTATTCCAGAGACATTTTGGACTCTTTCTGGTCTATTTAATACTGAAGACAAGACTGAACTGACGTTTACGTGCGAGAACGAACCTCGCGAAAAGAATGAAGTAGATAGGATTGTAAAAATTGCAGAAAAAGAAGATTGGAAAATTAAAGAGATTAAAGAAACTGAAGTAAAACGTGCTCCAAAAGCTCCGTTCATTACTTCAACTCTTCAGCAATCAGCAAGTAGTCGCCTTGGCTTTTCACCATCACGGACAATGTCAATTGCTCAGAAACTCTACGAAGCAGGGCACATCACCTATATGCGTACCGACAGCACAAACCTCAGTGTTGTTGCAAAAAAACAAATTGCAGCGGTCATCACCAAAAAATTTGGAAAAGAATTACTTGAAGAAAGAGTCTATGGAAAAACCAGCAAGAATGCACAGGAAGCCCACGAAGCAATTCGCCCTTCTGATCTCTCTAAAGACAACGCAGGAACAACAGACGAGCAGAGGCGCCTCTATAAACTTATCTGGCAACGGACCATCGCTTCTCAGATGAGGGACGCAAAAATGCTTCGCACAAAAATTACCGCAAATGTCTCCTCTGACTCTATTCCTGACTTTGCTCTAAACGGCTCGAGGGTGCTGTTTGACGGCTGGCTCATGGCAGACCCAAACGCCAAGCAAGAAGACGTTATGGTTCCAAAACTTTCCGAGGGCCTGGCTTTGAATTTAATAAAACTCTCAACCGAAGAAAAGCAAACAACTCCCCCACCTCGATATTCAGAAGCGGGACTTGTCAAAGAACTTGAAAAAAGAGGTATTGGACGCCCGTCCACCTATGCGTCAATTATAAAGACTATTGTCGATCGAGGGTACGTGATGAAAGAGCAACGATCTCTTATTCCAACAGACACCGGAGACGTGGTGAGTAGTTTTCTTGAAGAAAATTTTACGCAGTATATTAGTGATTCATTTACTGCTGAAATGGAGGATAAACTAGACCTTATCGCTGATGGAAAAGCAGAGTATGTAAAAACTCTCAAAGATTTTTATGGTCCATTTTTGAAAGAAGTGAAGTCAAAAGACAAGCTCGCCAAGATCACTAATATGGGAGTAGCAGATCCTAAATGGAAATGCCCAACATGCAATGCGGGAATGATTATCAAACTTTCTCGACAAGGAAAATTCCTTTCTTGTGAAAGATTCCCTGACTGTACGGGAGCACGAACCATAGATGGAACAGAACTTGAAGGGCCGAAAGACACCGGGGAGGTCTGTCCAAAATGCGAAAAATCAAATCTCTTCGAGCGAGACGGACGATTTGGAAGATTTATCGCGTGTGGACGATATCCTAAATGTAAATTTGTAAAAGAAGACCCTGAGGCAAAAAAGAAACTGATGACTGGCGTTGTGTGCCCTATCTGCAAAAAAGGAGACATGATGGAACGGCGTGGGCGATTTGGAATTTTCTATAGCTGTAGCAACTATCCAGATTGTAAACACGCAATCAAAGCAAAGCCAACCGGAGCAATATGTGATATGTGCGGAGCGCTGATGATGGCCGGCACTAAAACCATTCCTGAAAGATGTTCAAATAAGGTATGTGCAAACCACAATCCACACAAGCTCGTAAAGTAATATGGTAAGCATGCAGTCTTCACTGCATGCACATTGGTTTTAGTGAGGCGCAGATATATCGAGCGTACCAACGCGAGATTTCGAGCCGGGGTCGCGAGCGAATTGGTTCGTCGGAACAAATTTGACTTGTGACCTAAGACAATACCCGAACGCTGTAGTAACAAGTCTTGCCCAAACCATAATCCGCACAAACTCGTAAAGTAATATGACAGTACAAAGCCTTCGCTTTGTACGCGGTCGTCTTAGTGAGGCGTAGTGATGTTTTGCTAGCAAGCAAAACCACGAGCTGTGGTCAAGAAAATTTCTGAGTGACGACGAAGAAATTATTCGTGACCGAAAACCATTCCTGAAAGATGTTCAAATAAGGTATGTGCAAACCACAATCCACACAAGCTCGTAAAGTAAGTTCAAAAATATAGTTTAAAAGCTAGCTTTAGTAACCAGTTGGCTTTTATTATTTAAAACGTAGAATGTGATTATGGTCACTATTCAAGAAATCATTGGTGAAATGAGCTCACGAGAACCTCATGACGCGGTACTTATAAAACGTGCTTATGAATTTGCCCTCAATGCACACGCGGGCCAGAAACGATTTTCTGGCGAAGAGTACTTCGTACACCTCTCAGAAACAGCAAAAATCCTAGCTCAATACGGCATGGGAGCAACAACAATCGTCGCAGGGCTTCTTCATGACACGCTGGAGGACACATCAGTCACTGACGAAGAATTAGAAAAAGAATTCAATTCTGAAATCGTCTTTCTTGTAGAAGGAGTAACGAAGCTTGGAAAACTCAGATATCGAGGGAGTGACAGACACAATGAAAGTCTCCGTAAACTTTTTGTGGCGATGTCGGAAGACATCAGAGTACTGATGATCAAGCTCGCAGACCGCCTTCACAACATGCGCACCCTTTCACACATTCCCCTCGAAAAACGGAAACGAATAGCGACAGAAACGCTTGAAATATATGCACCAATTGCCTACCGACTCGGTATTCGAAAACTCTCTCGTGAACTAGAGGATCTTTCATTCCCTTTCGTTTACCCAGAAGAATATTCAAAACTAAAAATTCTTCTCAAGCAAAAATATCAAGAGAACGTCGAGAGTCTTGAAAAATTCTTGAAATCAGTTAAAAAAGCCTTGGCCAAAGAGGGTTTAACGAGTGTTCGCACTGAATACCGCGTAAAAGGAGTTTGGAGCCTCCATAAAAAAATGCAAGCTAAGAAAAAAGATATCGAGCAGGTTTTCGATGTTCTTGCAGCTCGTATCATTGTAAAGACAAATGAAGACTGTTATCGAGTCCTCGGGATTGTGCACGGATCGTGGAGACCACTTCCTGGAAAAATAAAGGACTATATTGCGTTCCCTAAACCAAATGGCTATCAAGGACTGCATACAACTGTTTTTACTGGAGATGGAAATATAGTCGAGGTTCAAATCAGAACTGAAGGGATGCACAGCACTTCTGAATACGGCATAGCTTCACATATCTCATACAAAGCAGGAAAAAAAAGTGGGGAAACTCCAGAAAGTTTGGCGTGGATTGAACACTTGCTACCAAAGCAAGAGTTTAATCGTGAAAAATCCGCAAAGGATAGCAAAAAAGATGTTCCCTCTTGGATTAAAGATCTTGTCATTCACCACCACGCATCCGAAGGTGATCACGAAAAATTTAGAGAAGGGCTCCGAAGCGACTTTTTTGAAAAACGCATCTTTGTCTTTACCCCGCACGGCGACGTAGTAGATCTTCCAGTCACCTCTTCTCCAGTAGACCTCGCCTACTCAATTCATTCCGATATTGGAAATAAAATGTCAGGAGCGAAAATAAACGGAAAAATGATTTCACTCGATACTGAACTGCGAAATGGAGACATAGTTGAAATTCTCAATCGTAAAGACGGTAAACCGAATCCAAAGTGGATTGAATACGCAAGAACTGCATTAGCAAAGCGAAATATTAGAAGCGCCATTCTCAAACTTCAGAAACTTAAATAGAAAAATTTCGAACTGAATAGATTTCCTCTTCTTCTTTTTCCTCTTTAGAACGATCGTCAATTGGAGCCTCCTCCACCACTTCACTAGCCCCTATTGCCTCTGCAAGCTTTGCTAATTCTGCTTCCCTATTTATGAGCGCCTCGTTTGGATCGCGCAGGACATTGGTCTGCAGTATATCCAAAAGACTTCGAAGATCTTCGTTTGAAAAGAAATCAATCATGATTTTTCCACCAACTTCTTTGCGCTCAATCTGCACACGAGTGCCCAGCGCTTCCCGAAGCTTTTCTTCAAGACTAACAATCTCAGGATCAATCATATTTTCCTTCTTGCGGACCTTATCAAACGCAATTCTGCGAGCAATAGCTTCAGCTTCTCTCACGGTAAGCTTCTTGTAGGTAATTTCTTTAAAGAGCACCACAAGCTCTTCTGGACGATCAATAAGCATCATGAGTGGGCGGGCGTGACCTTCGGTCATCTTTCCCTGCGAAATGGATTCGAGGATATCGTCTGGGAGCATCAAAAGGCGCAAAGTATTTGAAACGTATTCACGGCTTTTTCCTACTTTTTGAGCAATGATATGGTGTTTGAATCCAAACTCATTGGCAAGCTTGTAGAATGCTCGCGCTCGATCAACAGGATTTAAATCTTCACGTTGTATATTTTCAATAATAGCTAACTCGAGCTTCATGAGATCAGTGTCGTCCCCTGTCTTGATGAGCACAGGGACTTGTGAGAGCCCGGCAAGCTTTGAAGCGCGTAACCTTCGCTCTCCGGCAATCAGCTCGTAACGAACTCCGATTCCTCCATCTGGCTTTTCAAATTCTTTACGAGTTACGACGAGCGCCTGAAGCACTCCGTACTGACGAATAGAATCAGAAAGACTTTGCAATTCTGGCTGGCTAAATTCGCGGCGGGGCTGATATGGGTTTGGTTCTATCTTTTCGGTATCGATCCAAAATATAGAGTCGTTATAAAACTGTGTCATACCAAGATTTTAGCACAAAGAGCATTATAAATAATAGCTAATCATTTATTGAAACTGTGGTTTATTTATAGTAAGTTAAAGCAACGCCGGAGTGGTGGAACCTGCCTCTGCCGGCAGGCAGGTGGTATACAGAAATATATGACATATGTTGTTTATGCGATAAAAAGCCAAGCAAGACAACTAATATATGTAGGGCTAACTTCTAATTTAAAGCGTAGATTAGATGAACATAATTCTGGAAAAAACAGATCTACAAAGCCTTACAGGCCATTTGAGATACTGTACACAGAAGAATGTGTTGATAGAATTGAAGCAAGGAAAAAAGAGAAGTATTTTAAATCAGGTGCAGGAAGGGAATTTCTTAAAAAGTTATAATTGCCGGAGTGGTGGAATGGTATACACGCGCGACTCAAAATCGCGTCTCGCAAGGGATGGAGGTTCGAGTCCTCTCTCCGGCACCAGGAAACTGCCCCAAGGCAGTTTTTTGTTGCACGGAGAGAGGA
>Ga0209490_10005824_pt1 | contig 11211 bp, 10 predicted proteins | sample MAT06_FD_187209 | JGI IMG/M metagenome (GOLD analysis project Ga0209490, IMG submission 187209) | Freshwater microbial communities from Lake Fryxell liftoff mats and glacier meltwater in Antarctica - MAT-06 (SPAdes) (version 2) | ecosystem: Environmental > Aquatic > Freshwater > Ice > Liftoff...
TTCTGCTCTAGCTCATGAATCAACCGCTTAATGCCGTCTAGTGTATGGGTTGCACGCGGGTACTCATCCGCCTCCATCACATTCAGCCGCGCCATATCTTCAAAATATGCCTGAATGTAATGCTCGGCGATCGCTTCCATTGAGGAGCCTTCTTTTTTGGCACGGTTCAAAATCTTGTCGTCAATATCTGTAAAGTTCTGCACATACCGAACTTCGTAGCCGCGCCAGCGCAAATACCGCCGCGCCACATCCCAAATAATGCAGGCTCTGGCATGACCCAAATGGCAGTAGTCGTACACCGTTACGCCGCAGTAATACATCTTCACTTTGCCCGGCTCTAACGGCTCAAAGGGTTCTTTGCTGCGAGTTAACGTGTTGTAAAGCGATAAGGTCATGGCAATAGAGGCAAGCGCGACAACTTGAAAAATTTGACGATAGGAATCAATCTCAAACGCTACAATAGGCAATCTAGGCGTAAATCTAGAAATTAATTGCTTTATTGCAATCTTCAACTATATATCCTGAACCCTACCCACTGCGCACCATGACATCAGCAGTTATCCCCAACCGTTCCACCCAGCCTCCTAGTCCTATGGACGATGCTAAAAAAGGGCTGCCCGTTACCATCATTACAGGCTTCCTGGGCAGTGGCAAAACCACCTTGCTCAATCATATTCTTAGCAACCAAGACGGGATCAAAACCGCCGTTCTAGTCAACGAGTTTGGCGAAATTGGCATTGATAATGAGCTGTTGATTACCACCGAAAACAGCGATGAAAACATGGTGGAACTCAGCAACGGCTGCATTTGCTGCACCATCAATAATGATCTAATGGAAGCGGTGTATCGAGTATTAGAGCGATCGGACAAAATTGACTATCTAGTGGTAGAAACTACTGGATTAGCTGATCCTCTGCCCGTTGCGCTCACTTTTCTAGGAACCGAACTGCGAGATTTGACCCGCCTTGATTCTATTGTCACGCTGGTTGATGCTGAAAATTACAGCGTTGACCTGTTTAACAGTGAAGCGGCGTACAACCAAATTCTTTACGGCGATATCATCCTGCTCAACAAAACCGATTTGGTGGATGAAGCCGATTTAGATTCCCTAGAACTCAAGATTCGGGATATAAAAGAAGGCGCCAGAATTCTTCGGACAACCCAGTCAAAAGTGCCGCTGCCTTTGGTTTTGAGTGTGGGATTATTTGAATCAGATAAATATTACAGTTCTGAATCTAAGGAGCAAGACGCTCACGACCATCACGATCATGACGCCCATAATCATGACACCCATAATCATGACGCCCATAATCATGACGCCCATAATCACGAGGCTCATGGACACGATGATCACGATCACGCCGCTTGTGAGAACGACCATGACCACGATCATCACCATCACTCCAATCACTTAGAGGTCGATGGATTTACTTCTTTGTCGTTTCAGAGCGATCGCCCTTTCTCAATCAAAAAGTTCCAGCAATTTCTCGATCACCAGCTCCCTGCCACTGTCTTTCGTGCTAAAGGCATCCTCTGGTTCGACGAAAGCCCCAAGCGTCACGTTTTTCACCTCAGCGGTAAACGGTTCTCGCTCGACGACACAGAATGGACGAGTGAGCCTAAAAATCAGCTTGTCTTAATTGGGCAAGAACTTGACCATGAGCAGCTCAAAGCTCAGTTAGAATCCTGTATTTGCCTACCTTCTACTCATCGAGGTCGAGGCTTCGGCAAATAAAATCTAGTTTTCTCAAGGATCAAATCTAGAGAATATGCCAGGGGCACCAGGCACTCTAGATTTGGTTGTTTCGCTGGATATTCGCATAAGAAATTCTAATGTATAGAAATTTTCTGTTGTTGACGACTTATATAAATAACTGTTAGTGTTAGGAAACATCTCGCAATATATTAACGCAGCCCATTCTCTATGACCCGTGTTGTCGTATTTGATTCAGACGATTCTTCAGTGCATAGCGATCTCTCTGAGATATCTGCCAGGAGTCGCACAACGTCTCACTCTGAGCATCGCCGTCCTTTCCTTTCCGCCGCCACTACGCTTTTCTGTGACTTTGATGGGCCCATTGTGGATGTTTCTGAGCGGTACTACAGCACCTACCAGCTAGGGCTTGCTGAGCTTCAAAGCGTCTATCGGACTGCTGGGAACTCTTTGCCTATTCGTATCCTCAGCAAAGAACAGTTCTGGAAGATGAAGCAAGAGCGCACTCCCGATATAGAAATTGCCATGCGTTCGGGTCTACAGGGGCAGCAGATTGACCATTTTCTGCAACGGGTGCCCCAGATTGTTAACCAGCCTGCTCTGCTGCACCAAGACCAGCTCCAACCCGGCGCAAGGTGGGCTTTGGCGCTTCTTCATGCCAAAGGCGTTCGCCTAGTTTTAGTGACTCTGCGCTGTCAAATCCAAGCCACTCAAATGCTGCAAAGTTATGGCTTAGATCATGTCTTTAGCGAAATTTGGGGTACGCATGATTCAACCGCCGCTTACAGCAATCAGTCTCACCACAAAACACAGTTGTTAGAGAAGGCGATCGCCATCTCTCCTGGGAAAATCATGCCCTTGCCCACGCCTGGATGATTGGGGATACTGAAGCCGATGTTTTGGCTGGCAAAGCGATGAGCATTCCCACTATCGCGGTTACCTGTGGCATCCGCAGTTACAACTACCTGCAAAAACTCCAGCCCACTCGTATTCATACTGACTTGCTCTCAGCCGTTCACCATTTTGTTGATTTTGAGCGAATCGCCAAGGCTGAACGCACAGTAGAACTTAGAAACTTTGGTTCTTAAGTTTATTTTGCTGAGGTTGTATGACGGTCTCTACCATCTCCCACCAACGATTGAGCGGATAGTAAACTACGGGTGCCCACAGGCTGCTAAGGATTGCAGAACTTAAAGCAATTCGTTGGTGGTTTGTCCAAATTTCTCCCAAGGTTCGATTTGCCATCTCAGTCGAAGCGGCAGGGTTGTGCCAGCTAAACTGAAGCGCCGTGATGGTGGCAGCCAAAACTGCCATACCGAAGACAATGAGCGAAATAGAAACAAAATCTTCTCTGATATAGCGCTGCTTTTGCAAACGGGCAGTTAGAAAACCCACCACCGCTAAGCTAAAGACATGGGTCGGATCAGAGTAGGTCATGCCATCTTGAATTAAGCCAAGCACCAGTCCGGCGATCGCCCCTTCAAACCCTGTGCGTTTCACACTCCAAGCCACCACCCAGATTAGCAGCCAATTAGGGCTAACTGACAGCAGTTCCATTCCGGGCAGTCGCATGGGCAAAATGAGCAAGCAAATAAAGACCGAACCTGCAGTAACCGCCCAATTAATAGTTTGAAGCGTCCGAGGTTCCAACTTCGTGAAATTACTAATCAAGGATTGTCCCTTCCTTCCACTGGGTCTGAAACAGGCGGTGCAGTCTCAATCGGTGCAGGTAGTGCGGGCAATGACATTGCCGGAGCCGGTTCTTCGACTGGAGCCGGCTCGACTGGGTTAGGCAAACTAGCTTTGGGTATCACTGGAGGCACATCCTCGACGTTTGGCTCTGGCGTAGAGGGGGCAGAGATGGGCTGCTCTAGAGGGGCGATCGGGGGTGGCTCAGCTTCGGTTCTATTTTGGAATTGCTGAATGCTTTCTTGAGGAAGATTATATTCTGTTAATTGATTTTCAGGCGCAACAGGATCTGCTTGTAAAACAGTGGGTTTTGCAGGTTCCTTTGCGCGCGCTTTTTCCGCTGCCGCTCCCGCCTCAGCCAGCTTAGGATTGGGGCTGACGATCACCCACTCTAAATGACTAATGGGTGCAGAAAGCTCGATTACAGCTTCAGGGGCTGGACTTTTGTTAAAACTAATTGATTCGACAATTCCGACTGGTAAGCCTGAAGGAAATAAGCGGCTAAGAGCAGAGGTTGTCACCACATCGCCCTTACGAACATCAGGGACTTTATCAACAAATACCAGGATAACTCGATTCGCTGATTGCCCTCGAATGTAACCCATGTTGCGCGATCGGCTTATAGTTACACCGACTTTACTACTCGGATCGCTAATCAGCAAGACTCGGCTAGTATGAGGCGTCACTTCTACAACCCGACCCACAATTCCACCAATGCCTGAAACTATGAATCCTGGCTGAATACCGTCATTGCTGCCTCGACTGAGAACAATCTCTTGCCACCAATGATCAGAACTGCGTCCAATGACTGGGGCTGTGATACCTTTATCCGATCGCTGATCGACATACTTAAGTAGCCTTTGCAGTTCTCGGTTCTGGCTTTCCAACTCCACCAAGCGCTGCTCTAGCTCGCGTTCTCTGGGTGATCCAGCTTGAGTGACTTGCGCCGGATCACGGAAAAAGGGTTGAGTTAACCAACGGTATGTTTCAAAAACAAGCGCTCCCTGGGTTTGCCGAAGCAGCACAGCGCTGCCTATCGCTAGACTAATCAGCCCTAGCTTGACCCCATTGCGATCCCACCAACGACGTAATGCGTACATCCAAAATCTGTAAAAACTGAATACAGCCCCAAGTTACTTAAAATGATATCAGCTCTCAACTAGCCGAACATTCGCAGGAGAGCCAGGAATGATCGGCTGTAGGCGTGTTCGCCCGTTGATTAGCCCGATCGCCTAATGAAAGCGAGACGAACGTCCACTAAAGACCCGTTCCAGTTGCTTGAAGTTTTCCAGGACTCGTCCTGTTCCTAGCACAACGCAGCTCAAGGGGTCTGCGGCTACGTGAACCACGATACCCGTCTCATGACTGATGAGAGTATCTAGACCTTTCAGCAACGCTCCACCACCCGCCAACATGATGCCGCGATCGATAATGTCGGCTGCCAGCTCAGGCGGGGTGCGCTCTAGGGTGCGCTTCACCGCTTCAATAATGACTGAGAGCGGCTCCGTCATTGCTTCACGAATTTCAGGGGCTTTTACAGATACTGTCCGAGGTAATCCAGACAAAAGGTGCAAGCCTCTCACGTCCATGACTAACTCATCGTCATCATCCATCGGATAGGCAGAGCCAACGAAGATTTTAATCTCTTCAGACGTTCGTTCCCCAATAACTAGGTTATGAACCTTTTTCATGTAATGAACGATCGCCTCACTCAACTCATCACCCGCGACCCGCACCGACTCGCTCAGCACCGTTCCCTGCAAGCTGAGCACGGCAACTTCAGTTGTGCCGCCCCCAATGTCAATAATCATGTTTCCGGTCGGCTCGGCAACGGGCAAGCCAGCACCAATGGCGGCAGCAACGGGTTCGTCAATCAAAAAAACATCTCTTGCCCCCGCTTGAGAGGCTGCTTCCATGACGGCTCGACGCTCTACCCCAGTCACACCGCTGGGAATCCCGATGACGATGCGGGGTGATATGAGGGCACGACCTTCATGGACTCGTTGAATAAAATGCTTGAGCATTAATTCTGCTGTATCAAAGTCTGCGATCACTCCATCTCGCAGTGGACGCAGGGCAATCACGTTGCCAGGGGTTCGCCCTAACATTTTCTTGGCATCTTCGCCAACAGCCAGGGGTTCCTTTGTTTCCTGGTCGATGGCGACTACGGAAGGCTCCTGAAGCACAATGCCTTTGCCAGATACATAAACAAGCGTGTTTGCAGTACCGAGATCGATACCCATGTCACGCGATAATGAGAAGCGATTTAAGAAACCCACTAACTTTCTAAGCTCCCAGAACTAGACGCTTGATTTGAGATTGCACGATCGCTCAATACCATGCTGAATCTTATTACGTTTTTCACTCATAGTCTAGTCAATATAATACAAAGCCCGACGACTTCCTCAGAATTGACCTCAGATTCAGGGGATAATCCAGCCAGTTTTGACGACTTCATGCCTTGTTTAATCAATTGACACGGGTGGCTACCCGAAAAAACTTGAGTTCCTTCATCTTTTTGATTGTCTGTAGACCACTGTAGACTGTAGACGTAATATTTGCGATCGCTTTATCAACAGTTTGATTACAATAGCTAAATGCAGGATTTCGTACCTTTGTACTATAAAAATCCTACGAATTTGCAAGAGGATAATTTATGAGTCTTAATTCAGTAACTTTAGTCGGACGGGTTGGAAAAGAGCCTGAAGTAAAGTACTTTGAATCAGGCAGCGTGGTCTGTCGCTTCACACTTGCGGTTAAACGACGCAAGAAAGATAGCGATGAGCCAGACTGGTTTGATTTAGAAGTGTGGGGGCAGCCTGCTCAAATCGCTGCCGATTACGTTCGTAAGGGCAGCTTAATTGGGGTTTCGGGGGCGTTGAAATTTGACTATTGGCAAGATAAAACCACTGGTATCAGTCGCTCTAAACCGCTGATCCGAGTCGATCGCCTAGATCTATTAGGCTCTAAGCGCGATAACGAGGCAGGTGGAAACAGCAGTTACGGAAATGATGAATTCTAGGGCGTAAAAAAGATCTGAGAGGCAGTCGCCTTGATACCCCTCTCAGGTCTAGTTACTGTCTTCATCGTCGCGGAGGTCTGCGAAATCTTGGCGCCTGTTTTGAGGAATGGGCCAGTCTTCATTTTCTCCACCAACAACTAAGCGCTCGATGGTGACATAATCTTTGTTGAGCTGTTCTAGGGCATTGATAAGAACGTCGAGGGCGATCGCGTCAGAGGTGCCCATATCAAACCAGCAACGTGCCCAAGTGCCTTCATACTCAAACTCTCCCAGGTTATGCATCAGCGCCATGAAGCTATTGCTTGATGCTTCTTGGTCGTAGTCCATGTAGCTAATTTCCATGCCTGTGTCTTGAACTTGCAGGTTTTCGGCATTGAATCCGCCCAGCTTGCCGAGGAGAAACAGAGAGCTGAACACCTCTTCAACGTACTGGCGCTCCATTTCCGAGGGCACTGTGCTGAACTCTAACCAAATCCACAGGTCAAAAAAGTCACATTCGCGAAATTGTACTTGCATGTCGAAGATTTAAGGTGGGGATCAATGATTATCAATCAGCCCTATTGTACTGCTGCAAATCGCGGCGTTATCTCCGATTTTTCCAATCTCCAGGTTTTCGACTGCAATGCATTACAGCAAGAATAAGAATGTAGTCTTGCTCAATCGTATACAAAATGCCATATGGGAACTTTTGAGTCAAGTACCGCCGAACGTCTTCATCAATAACGCCCCAACGGGCGGGCGACTCTCTAATTTGATAAACTGCATTTTCAACCGTATCAATGAATGCTTGAGCAACTTCTGATCCCTGCTGTAAATAGTACTCAACAGCTTCGGCATATTCAGTTAGGGCTTCAGGGTGAAAGACATATTTCATTACTCAAGTAGCTGCCTCACTTGAGCTAAAGAATCTTCTCCTGCAACGGGTTGAACAGTCCCATTTCTTACCTCATTCCGTCGTCGCTTTGCCTCGGTTGTCCAAGCTGCCTGAATTGTTGGATCAATGTCGAATTCCAGGCTTTCCACTAACTTTTCAATCAGGATCGCTCTGGATGCACTTGGCAAGGATAAGACTTCTTCTGTGAGTTGCTCGATCGATCGCATGAGTACACACTAGCGGCTAAGTTGTGCTCACAGTCTAACAAAACCTGGTACGAAGGTGCTTATAGATTGACTTACGTAAACCTTCTCAAGCTTAAGGCTCTCTAAAACTAGCTTGCCCTCTCGAAACCCTAAACTTGAGTGTTGAGCTAGGTAAATCACCGCTCAATCGCTCAGATTCCCGGCATTTTCGACATCCCTGGAATCCAGCCCGATCGCCTCTCCAATGTTCTGCAACCCACGCTCCTCCATCTTCTGTACCAACCCCTTCAAAACCCGCTGCACCATCCCCGGCCCTTCATAAATCCAACCGGTATAAACCTGGATTAAACTGGCTCCAGCCGTAATCTTTTCCCAGGCATCTTCTGCGGTAAAAATACCGCCTACGCCAATAATCGGTAGCGTGCCCTCAGTTTGTTGGTAAATGAATCGGATCACCTCCGTCGATCGCCCTCTCAAAGGTGCCCCACTGATCCCCCCCGCTTCTTCTGTGACCGGATTTCCGGTCGCTGCGATCATTTGCGTTTTGAGATTATCCCGGCGGATCGTGGTGTTAGTTGCAATAATGCCTGAGAGTTGATGGGTTTGTGCCAGCTCAATGACACTGGCGATCGCCTCCCACTCTAAATCAGGCGCGATTTTCACAAATAAGGGCTTTTGCTCAGAATTTTCTTGCTGAAGCGTCGACAAAATCGGTTCAAGCTGTTCGGTTGATTGAAGCGATCGCAACCCCGGCGTATTGGGTGAAGACACATTGACTACAAAATAGTCACCCAATTTTTTCAGCAATCGAAAGCTCTCCAAATAATCAGCCGCCGCATCTTCCAGCGCAGTGATTTTAGATTTGCCCAAATTAATCCCAATGGGAATGGCGATCGCGTGAGTGGTCGCCAACCCGCTCCCCAGACGCTTCGCCAAAGCCGCCGCCCCCAAATTGTTAAACCCCATCCGATTTAAAGCCGCCTCATCTAACGGTAGCCGGAACATCCGAGGCTTAGGATTACCAGGCTGCGCATGAAAGGTGACTGTTCCTAGTTCGGCAAAACCGAAACCAAAATTTTCCCAAACATTGGCAGCAACTCCGTTTTTATCAAACCCAGCCGCAATGCCGATGGGATTAGGGAATTTTATCCCCCATTGCGTTTGCTCTAGACTCGGGTGCTCAAAGCGGCAGGTTCGTCTAATTTGTTGTCGCAAAAAGCTCAGGGGTGGGCGATCGCCATATCGATCAAGCCAGCCCAAAAGCTGGAGGCTCTGATCATGAGCTTGCTCAGGGTCAATATTCAAACCTTGAAACAGTAGCGGACGAATTCCAGACTTATAAATATCCAATGCACCGATCCCAAGGGCTACAGCTTAAAAGATAGCACTCCCCTTTACAGGGGCACTCTATGGAAGACCAAGGGGCGCTACGACAAAAGTTCTGGTTTTGAGCTTCTTAAGAGAAGCACCTTTTTAGCATTAGCACAGGAAATTCTGATAGGTTGGCATGGGTTCGCAAAAAGAATCGTTAAGCTACAACAAACAACTCGTCGCCTTAGAACTTGTGCTTCAAGCTCTAAGAGAAGGGGAAACTGAAGATGGATTAGTTCGAGTCACCTTGGATTATCTCAAATCAGAACTGCACTATGCCCTGGTTTGGTTAGGACTCTACGATCGCAACAATCATCGGTTTTTGGGCAAAGGCGGCAGTTGTGCAAGCGGAGATCCCAGCTTTTTTAAGCGTCGATTTACGGTGCAGCCGGGCGACCTTCTAGAACAGGTCATGGTGCAGCAACGCCCCTTAGGAATTCCCAATTTACAAGAAGCCAAAGTAGGTGATTGGAGCATTGCAGCTCAGAAGTTCAATATCCAAGGAACGGTGATTTTTCCGATCCATTATAAAAACACCTTTTTGGGCGTAGTTTTGCTGGGTTCGGCACTGTGGGGCACTTCTCCCCACGCTGAAGAAAAAACTCGGATGTCGATGATTCTGGGAGAGTTGGGGAAATCGCTTTACCTATTAGAAATAGATCAGCAGCGGCAACAGGTCAAACGCCTCGATATACCCCTGTTGAATCTTCTGCCCAAACTGCGCGCTGCTTCGCAGATACCGCAAGGGTCGCTCCCTAACCTCAAGAAACAGCTTGCAGCCATTATTGACGAAACCCATTGCTTTATTACGCCTTATCGCACCAACATTTATTGGTATGAGCCCAAGCGGCGTTATTTTTGGAAGCGCTTGGGCAATCAAGGGATAGGTTTTACAGCCAAAGAAGGAAAACAGGCGCTAGAAATTTCAGTTCAAGAAGTTACTAGCTTTTACTATGCTATGGCAAATGATCAACTGATCTCGGTGGACGAGTCAGACGTTTTGTTGCCAGCCGATCAGACGGGGCGATTGATGCAGATTATTCAGGCGCGATCGCTGATTGCTGCTCCTATTATTTATCAGGAAGAACTTCTAGGTTTTTTGTCTGTCGAAGGCAACAAAGCCCGGATTTGGACGGAAGCAGAAAAAGCCTTCGTTCGAGGAGCTGCCCATTTAGCGGCACTCATCGCCCCGTTAGATCAGATGGAAAAAACGACCCAACAAGTGAAGCTCGACCAAAGCTTGACGGCTGAGGTATCACACGCTCTTTATAGTGAGGAAGACTGGCTGAGTAGCCTTAAAAAATGCACCGAACAACTCTGCCAAAGATTCACGGTAGAACGGTTTTTGGTGTTGCTCTACAACAAAGACCTAAAAAAGTTTGAAATTTTCTATCAGAATCAGCCTCCCGGCAAACGCCGCGCCTTGCCAACTGTTCTAGAAGTCCTTGATCCCGTCGATGGGCAAATGTTGGAGCGAAGCTTAGAGGCGATCGCCATTGAGAACTTAGAAGAAGATCTCAAGCTGATAGCATGGCGTCAGATGTTTGTGGAATTTGGAATGCGATCGCTGCTCGTGTGCAGTACATCGATAGGTAAGCCCCTAGAGGCACTGGTCGTTATGGGGCAGGACGCGACGCGGAGTTGGAGCCATATCGAGCGAGATCTATTCCGAACCGTTAGCCAGCAAGTTGGGTTATTAACCCATCAAATTCGGCTGCAACGAGAAACTGATCAACTGCAAAAGAACTATCAGGCACTTCAGTGGGGGCTGACGACTCTACAGCAAACTCAAAAGCTAGAGCATTTAGAACAAACTGCGGCACAGCAAATTGCAAAAATTCTGCAAGTTCCTTTAGTGACGCTGCTCACTTGGCAACCTCGTCAAACTTTGGCTCGGATTGTGGCGCCTGTTGTCAAACAGCAGCAGTTTGGTTTAATCACCGATTTGCTGATTCCCATTCAAACAGATCCCCTGATCCAAGCTGCCCTTCAAGCCGATGGGCTGATATCACTGAGTCATGATGAAATTTCGCTGGAAACTCGCTCTTGGTTGAGTGGTTCTGAGATTGGTCAGGTTTTAGCCATGACGCTCCGTACTGCCCCTGACCATGAACCCACCGGGATGATAGTGGTGGGCGATCGCCAAAACCGCACTTGGACAGACAATCAGTTCAACGTCCTCAGCCTGTTGGCAAATCAGTTAGCAGGGTGTCGGCGCAATTTAGTTCTCACTAAAAGTCTGGTCGCTCAAAAAGAAACCTTAGAACAACTTAACTGGTACAAACAACGCCGCCTTGAAGAGGTCTACCGCATTCTCGGCATGGGCGTTCGGCGA
>Ga0209490_10005825_pt1 | contig 11210 bp, 10 predicted proteins | sample MAT06_FD_187209 | JGI IMG/M metagenome (GOLD analysis project Ga0209490, IMG submission 187209) | Freshwater microbial communities from Lake Fryxell liftoff mats and glacier meltwater in Antarctica - MAT-06 (SPAdes) (version 2) | ecosystem: Environmental > Aquatic > Freshwater > Ice > Liftoff...
GGCGCATCGTCGCGCGACCATCAGAAAACTGCATGATCTAGGCTTCCGACTCACCGGCATGCGGCGATGCCAGAGAGAATAAGGGGCGCTGTAGTGCTAGCGCGCGATGCCAAACTCAATGCCGTTACGGCGGCGCGCTATCTCGATCTGCTTGAGGCCTCGTTCCTTATCCGCCGACTGCCGCCGTTCTTGAAGAACCGCAGTCTGCGCCTCGTGAAATCGCCAAAGCTGCACTTCACCGACAGCGGCCTCGCGGCGCAGTTCGCGGGTATTACTTCTCTTGAACCGGGACGCGACGACATGCTGCGCGGCGCGCTGTTCGAAACACATGTTGCGCAGAACATCGCCGGATTACTTGAGGCTCATGTCCCCGAAGCGCACATGGGCTATTGGCACGAGCAAGGTCGTCACGAAGTGGACTTCGTCATTGAAGTGGGACGCAAAGTCTTCGCCATCGAGGTGAAGGCCGCGACGCGATGGAGCGCGAATAACCTCTCCGGTTTGCGAGCCTTCCTTGAGCGAACGCCAGCGTGTGTGGCCGCAGTGCTGGCTTACAACGGGAAAGAAGCAGTTGACTTGGGTGAGCGGTTGTTTGCGATTCCGTTGGGGCAGCTGCTAACGTGATCCGCGTCACGGCGAGTGGCGACCAAGCGAGCCGCCGCGCGGCTGAAGGCTTGTATAGAGTGACGACTGAGGATCGCAAAGATATAGATTGCTGGCCGCTGCTCTGGCACTCGGACAGAAGCGCATGGCGGACACACCCATGCGCCCCGCCCCGTGAAAGATGCAGGCCGCGTACTGCGCGGCAACGCTGCGTCTACGCCTGCGGCGAAAGTCGGCGATCGATTGCTGCAAGCGCTTTCTGAACCTTACCAGCCCAGCGGATATGGATGTCAGCATGGAGCGAACCTGTGAAGGGGTGCGGCCGCTTACGGCACTGCTCAGAATGGCGAGTACTCTGCCGACATGAAGACACCTCTTCATGTCTTTGTCATCATGCCGTACGGCATTCGACCAATCGATGACGGTCGGCAGCTACGGTTCGATGCGATCTACGACGAACTGCTGAAGCCGGCGCTGAAGAAGGCCGGGTGTGTCGCGTTCCGCGCAGATCAGGAGAATGCAGCGGGCGATATCCGTACTGACATGTTCTACGAGCTTGTGACCGCAGACGTGGTCATCGCGGACACCTCGATGCAGAACGTGAATGTGTTCTACGAGATCGGAGTGCGGCACATGACCACGCCTCGAGGCGCAATTCTGGTGGGAGCAATCGGTACCAAAGCTCCGTTCGACACGGGTCCCGATCGCCGAATGCTCTATGACGCGTCGCCGTGGGTCGAGCCGAACAGCGGGCCGACGCCGAACACCCCCGTGCCGCCGAAAGACGCGCTCGTGAAAAAACTCGCCGGAAGTCTCCGCGACGCCATTGCAGCGCAAACGACGAGAATCGGAAGTCCGATCTTCTCCCACCTCACAGGACTCAAGCCGTGTGATCCGTCGTCGATCACCGCCGGCGAGGCGGTCTCGCTCGGCATGCAAGTCGAGCAATTGATCGAACGCATCGCGAATGCTCGTGAGTCCGACAGGCCCGGCGACATTCTAACAATCGCCCAGACTGCGCCCACGTCGACGCTGCGGCGGCATTTGATGCGGAAAGCCGCCCGAGCGTTGATCGACATGCGGCAGTACGTCGGTGCACTTCGCGTACTTGAGCAACATCATGACGACGTCCCTGACGACGTCGAGATGGAGTCCTTGCGCGGCATGGTGCTCAATCGCGTGGGCCGGGGAGACGATGCGAAGTCGCTGCTCGATCAGTTGGGGGCAAAGAACGCGACGAACTCAGAGACGGCAGGCATGCTCGGTCGAGTTTTCAAGGATCGTTGGCGCGCCCGATTCGAGATGTCCAGCGATCCCGCTCAGCGTCTGAAGCTGGCGACGACGGTCGAGGCACTGTCCGATGCGCAGCGAAGTTTCGACTGTTATGCCGGCGCGGCCCGTCCCAATCTCAATCGGTTTTATGTCGGAGTCAACGCTATAGCGATGGGTCGCCTGCTCCAGCACCTTGCGATAATGACAAACACGCGCGCTCGCGCGGTCAACGAGCAAGACCTCGCGGATCTGCACGCCGCTACTCGGTGCGCCCTCGGCGAGGAGATCCGCCGGGTCGCTGCACCGCCAGGAAATCGGGGCTCTGACGCCGTTTGGTGCCATGCCACGCGGGGAGAGTTGGCGCTCTTGGGAGGCGACTCAGCTGGCGCGGAAGATTGTTACAACGATGCGGTGCGGGCCGATCCCAAACCGTTTGAAGTCGACTCGATGTTGACTCAGTTGCGGCTCTACGAACTGCTCGGCTGGCGACCGAATGAGACTCGCGCGTGCATCGCGCAGCTCGAACCATTGCATCAACCCAGAGCCAAGGGCTTCGCTCGCGTCGCGGTCTGCAGCGGACACATGATCGATCGGCTCACGCGATCGACGCCGCGATTTCCTCAGCAACGCGAGCAATTCGTCCGCGAGCGAATCGCCGAGACAATGGACGCATGGAAGCTCGGGCCGAACGATTTGGCGCTCTGCGGTGGCGCCCGCGGTGCCGACACTTGTTTGCGGAACTGGCGATCGAGCGCGGCAGCCAGGTCCAACTCCAGATCGCGCAGCCTATCGCCGAGTTTCGTCGCGAGTCGCTTCATCTGGAAAACAATGACTTCTCGTGGGCGGAGCTGTTTGACGAACTCGCAAGAAACGGCGCAGTCGTGTTTGCCCGCGACGAGCTGTTAGGCAATCCGCCAGCGGGCGTATCAATCTACGAACAGACGAACCGCTGGATTCTGAATACTGCCGTCACGCTTTCCTCAGGACCGATTCTCGGCGTGCTTGTCTGGGACGGCAAGGACAGCGGCGACGGCCCCGGTGGAACCTCGCACTTTCAGAGAGAATTGCTCTCGTTGAATTGCACGCCGCGCTTGATAGATCCGCGGCCAACGATTTCGATCAACACATAGGGTCCCAGACCAAAGGTGAACCATGGACGTCAATACCGTATTAGCCAAAGTGGGGAAGCGACGTCTGCTCGCACTCGACGGCGGCCGCATCAGAGGAATGATGTCACTCCAGATCCTCAAGCGGATCGAGAAAATCGTGCTGGAGAAGGAGCTTCCTGGTGTGACGACATTAGGAGACTACTTCGATTACATCGCTGGCACGAGCACGGGCGCGATCATCGCCGCATGCCTCGCGCGAGGAATGTCTGTCGCGGAAATCGAGCAGTTCTACAAGCGCTGCGGACCAGACATGTTCGTGCGGGCAAATCTGTTGAAACGATTGTCATTCACCAACAAGTATGAGAGTGAGCCGCTCGCAAAGAAGTTGCGTGAGGTACTCGACGAGAACACGACGCTGGACGACCCCACGCTGAAGTGCTTGCTCATGATGGTGCTGCGAAACGCAACGACCGATTCGCCGTGGCCGCTGAGCAATAATCCACAGGCGAAATACAACAACCAAGGAAGGGACGATTGCAATCTCGGGTTGCCGTTATGGCAAGTCGTTCGCGCCAGCACTGCGGCACCTTACTTCTTTCCTCCAGAGTCGATCGAACATGGATCGACACCGTTCGTGTTCGTCGACGGCGGTGTCACGATGTACAACAATCCCGCGTTTCAGTTGTTTCTCATGGCGACGCTCGAGCCTTACCGTCTTCAGTGGAAGGCTAGCGAAGACGACATGCTCCTCGTATCCGTTGGTACGGGTAGCGCCGCCGCTGTCTCGGACAAGACCGCGAACCAGATGTGGCTTGCCGATCATCTTGGCGTTGCTGGCGCCCTGATGTACGCGGCGGCGCGTGAACAGGACCTGCTCTGCCGTGCGTTCGGGAACTGCCTTGCCGGACCGGAACTCGACCGCGAGGTTGGCTCACTCCACTCCTGCAAGCCGATTGGCGAGGCCGCGAAGAAGCTCTTCACATACGTGCGCTACGACGCCGACCTTTCGCCCATGGGACTGGCATCGCTTCACGTCGATCAGTGCAAGTCGAAAGACGTGCAACAGATGGACAGCATTGAGTTCCTCGATGACCTGGCGGAGGTCGGCGCCAAGGCAGCAGTGAAGGTGGTTGATGCGAAGCACTTCGCAAACTTCTAACAAATGTGCGATCGCTCAGCGCTGGACCTGCCACACGATCTGCACGGCGCCTACGCGCGCCTAGGGAGTCTGCTTTCGATAGCAGCGAGCGCCGCCCGACCGTCCCCTTTCCAGCGGATGTTGATGTCAAGGCACCCACTGATTCGCTTACTGAAGCCGCGGACGGCACCTTTCGCGAAGTCGATGAGTTCGGCTTTCTCCCAACCAAGTCGTTGCGGCACTTCACCCTGATAGTTCGTCCAGTGCTGCAGGTACTTCTCAAGGCGCTCTCGGTCAGCAATCCCGCTCGTCGGATGCTCGATCGGAATTGCCACCTTGGCGAAGCTCTTCGCTTCCTCGTCCGTCAGCTCATCGAAGAGCGCCTTTAGTTCGAAAATGCAATTCGGCGACTCTAGGTATTTGTCGCTGTGAACGATGATCACAAAGTCGGAGCGCGATGCCTCAAGCATGAAGACACGAAGGTCGACGCCCTGCTTGTTCACGCTTCGATCGCGCACCGGCCTGACCGGAAGCGTCAGAAGCAGCTTTTCTATGGCGTTCACCGGCGCCTCGTAGGGCACCGTCGGAGCTGGCTTGCCGAGTTCCGGCGCATAGTCCCACGCATAGCTGATGAAGACGCGTGGCGCGACGCTCTTGGTGCCGAGTGAGGCATCATGCGGCGAGTCCGCGCGAGAACGGCCGACAGCCCTGGCGTCGTCGGAGGGAAGGAACCGTTGAAGCCGCGCGATCGCAGAGTCGAGCAGATCGTCTGCTTTCTCGCCCGCAACTCGCACCTCGATCTCGCCTCCCAAGCCATCGGCGTCGAAGTGAGCCGAGATGAACGCGTGGTTGCCTTCCTTCGATTCGACGTAGAAACCATCATTGGCGTAATCGGCTGATCCGCCAAATTCATCGCCAGCATCCGTCAGAAACGCTTGCCAATGCAGGCGATGGAGCCGCTCGTCCTTGATCAACTTACGTCGAGCATCCGTGCCTGCGACACACCGTTCGAACTTTCGCCTAAGGCTCAGCTCTCCGGCGTCCGGTAGGTGTTCGAAAGTCGCGTAGACGTCCTCATCGCGCCACGCGTCTTCCGCCCTCCGCAGCCGGAATGCCACGCCACAGCGCACCATGAACGAACACAGAAGCGATTGCTCCTTCTCCGTGTACTTGTTAGCCCAGCAGAGCATGTTCAGGTAGGACTGAGAGAAGCGCCCTCGACGGCGCAATAGCTCGTCATAGTTCGCGATTCCCGGCCGACGGTCCAGTACGGCATAGATGCCATCGAGCGCCCACTGCTGTCCCACGATCACTCGTCCTTCGATCAGCTCGGGATCCCAATAGAGCCAGCCGCTGTTGGTTAGGAATTCCAGCGTCCGGCGAACCCGGTCGTCGTCGAGCGCAAACTCGCCGGACTTGATCGCCTGATCCAGCGTCGCCAACCGCCTCTCGGTGTCGTTGCTGACTGCGTCGTTGATCGTCTCGGTGAGCAGATCGCGGAAGCGATCGCGGTCGATCTGGTTGTGACCCGCCGCAAAGGTCGCGTCGTGCGATAGCCGCTGCAACCAACCCTCCACCATCTCTTGCGCCACTTCCCAATAGGTCGGAACGGCCGTGCCTTGCGTGGCAACAACGTCCTGCACCTCGTCCCTGATCCACTTCCGCAATTCCTCGATCTCTCCTGTGCGTTCGAGCGAATCGACAAAGAAGAGGGCACAGACCTCAGCGTCCTGCGGCCGGAGCTCGCTCCTGAAGCGGTCAACAAGCTCATCGGTGCGTTGTGGATGGTGCGAGCAGATCACGGCAATGCGCGGACTGTGTGGACAGGCGAGCCGAATGAAGTCGATCCAATATTGCAACCGCCGCCACTCATCCTGATATCCGCGCCCGGAGTGCTGCGGCTGCTCACCGTCCTGCTCGGGCTTCCACACGACGACAAACACCGCACCCTTGCCCATGAACAGGCTGTGGGTGTTGTGGTAAATCTCCTGCCCTCCGAAGTCTCCGAAGTCCCACAGGTGGACATGCACTGCCTCGCTCTGCTGGTCGATATCCGCATCGATCAGCCAATCCCGGAGCTGAACCCCGTGGGTGCTACCAAACCGTTTCGCCTCGCGGGGATCCTTGGCCGGATCAATCGCAAGAGAGAGACAAGTCTTCCCGGCATCGCCGTTGCCGAGTACTAACACCTTGCAGCGCCGCACGTGCCCGGTGCCCGTCAACTCGACGTCGCTGAAGAACGAGTCCGTGCGCTCGGCCACATTGGTTTCGGCTGTTTTGCCGTGCTCGGACGCGGGCGGCACGAGCACGCCACTACCGAAGAGAAAAAGCGTGCGTGGCGTTCCCCGCTGGCGGGGAAGTGCCTTCAGTGACTCGGTAAACGCAAGATCGATGTAGTCGAGCGACGGCGGAAAATCAGGAATGACTTGAATCGCGCGGGCTCGACGAAGTCCGATCCGACGAAGCGACGCAGGCCATCGCCCCGGCAAGATTTTCAGAGCTTGGCAACCGTCGAGTCGGATGTCGACGATTTTCGGCGGCCAGCGATCGATGCGGGTGAGCCTCTGACAATCACGTGCGTCGAGGAAACGAAGCCGCTGCGCTCCGGCCAGCAGCTCTTTCAAGACATCGTCGGTCACCAGACAGCCGCGCAGACTCACATCTTGGAGTGCCGCCAGACCTTGCACCTGTTCGCGCTCGATCGCTAACGCCTGGCAGCGCTCGACAATCAAGGTGTCGAGACTCACCGGCAGACGCTGACCAATCGTCGTGAGGCGAGCGAGATCGGGACCATCGCGAACATCGAGGCACTTCAACGCCGGGGGGAGCTGCGGAAGACAATTTAGTTCGATGACGTTCCAGAGGTAGAGGTGGGTGAGCTGCGGGAAGAGCGTCGCGAGGTCGGTCGGAATCGCTGCGCCCGCCACTTTTGCTCTGTCGTCGTCCGAGCCGAGCTTCCCGATCGCGATCTTCGTGATGTATGGGCCACGCGCATCCGCTTCCGCCTTCCAGTCAACAACGCCGTCTGCCGCAAAGATCACCGGATCGATCGTTTCCTTGGTGCTCGTCATAGTGAGTCACTCATTCGCGTTCGGACTGTACGACACCTCGCGGTCCGGCTCCGCCCTCTGCGTACGACTCCGGCTTCGTCCCTCGCCTTCGTCTCCCGCAGCGGGCTGCGCCTGCGCTCGTCACTCTGTTCCTTGTGATTCTGACGGACCGGGGAAGAGACAGACACGGAAGCCCAGGGCGCGGCCGCGGACGCCCGGGTGGATCGCGGCGCGGGCGGCGGAGCGAGCGAACCCGGCGCCAAAGATCCAAGAGCCGCCGCGCACGACGCGGTCCGCGGCACCACGCGAAGACTCATCCTTGGCTTCGGTCTGCGGATTTTCAATGCCATCCGCTCGTCGCTTGTATGCGTCTTCATCCAACACATCCCTGCACCACTCCCACACGTTGCCGTGCATGTCGGACAAGTCCTACTTGTTAGGTCGTTTCTCTCCCACTGGTTGCGTCGAACTCTTTGAGTTGCCATCGAACCATCCCACCTGATCGAGCGCCGCCTCGCCATCGCCGGAGTGATACTCGGTCTCCGTTTCCGCTCGACACGCATACTCCCATTGGGCCTCGGTCGGAAGCATGGCGACCGAACCCGATGGCAACGCGAATCCGCGCTCGGCACACATCTACTCGCAGAACGCCGTTGCTTCGAACCAGGTCAGATGCTCGGCAGGATGCGACGGTCGATCATCGAAGCCGTTCTCGTGAACGCCGGTAACCTTGGTGAGCTGGCGCCAACGGGTATAGGCATCAGAGCCCGTCCACACTGCAAACTCTTTTTGAGTGACAGGCGTCTCGGCCATCCAGAAACTTTGCGAAAGACGCACGCGATGGACAGGCTCTTCGGGTGGGTGCACGCCGCGAGCACCCATCCGAAACTCTCCTGCGGGTATCAGCCGAAACGCCATGGTGATCTTCGTGTCAGGGAACTCGATCACATGGCGCGGGCGACTGCTCATGAAGCAACTCGCTCGCAACGAACTGGATCAGGCAACCCGGCGACATCCTTCTCCGCACACATGAATGGGCTTATACCCGCAATGCAGATTTCAGCGTTCTCCGGGCACCTGACCCGAGGTTTCGTTCCGGTGGTCAACACAACCGGAACGGGAAGTCGCGTCGTCCGTCGGTGTGGCACCGTCGTGCCGGGGAAGAGACAGACTCGGAAGCCCAGATTCCAGTCGCGGCCGTCGGACCACCTCCTGTTGCGGATCGCTGACTGGCAGTTCTCCGCCGGGTTGTTCCAGCTGCCGCCGCGGATGACGCGGTTTGCGGTGCCACGCGAAGTCTGCCACTTGTTCCTGCGACTCCCCATGCAAAGCATGAGCGGCGTTGCATCGCGAGAAGCGAAGCATTGCACGCCGCCACGCGACGTCGCCAGCTTGGAGGGCATGCGCAAACATTGACCTAGTGCGCGTTTGCAGGTCGGATTTACTGATTGCCCCGCGTTCCCAAGCACGCTCGCATTGCTCCGACTAATACGAATCTGGTTTGATCAAGGCGGGTGGCGCAACTGCGCATCGAACGGCCTGCTCGCGCTCGTTCGCACGCAACGACAGGGGCGGCACTGGGGGCGGCACTGAACCACGATGCACCGCTCGCACCATTGAAGCCCTGACAGCCCGTGGCGAAAGTCATTCGGGCTACGAACGAGGCTGTTAGCCCCCAATATTGGGTGGCTGCGGCGTCGCCGCGACTTGCCGTATCTTGCGGATAAAGCTGCGTCGCGGCTCCCACTCTACAGTTGGGCATCTGTGCCAACATTCTCGTTCTCGCTACCGAAACACTTTCGCCACAGGCTGCTGAGCCCAAATCTGCGAGATCTGCGTAATCTGCGGACAGATCGAAGGCGACGCCGCAGCGAACGTACTGTCGCGAACGTTCACGACAGAACGTAAAGTCGAAGGCCATCCTCAGATTACACAGATTCCGCAGATTCCGACGCGGGCAAGAAGTGGCGGAACTGCTCATCGCAGCTGCTGTCGCTTGCTTGCTTGCTCGCTCGCGACAAGGGGCGCGGATCGCGCAACTGTACAAGCGCCAAGGTGCGCGTTGAGTTCATCGGAACCGTTTCACCGACGCAATCCGCTGCGAGCGCAGGTAGACGTTCAGCTCAACTAACTCGCCGTCAGTCGGCAGCGGATACTGAGAGACGCGAAATGTCATAGAGGGAAAGACTACACCCCTTGTCGTTGGCTCGCTCGCGCTCTTCCTCCTGACTCCGACGGACTGACGTCTTGGTCGAGCGTTCTGCCGCAAACGCCGACCGCCGGTGTGCACTCGAATGTGTGTGGCGGACTGAGGTTGTAAAGTGATGCGGCGTCTCGCCGAAAGGGTTCGGGGTTCAGAGCTCGAGGTCAACGGCGCTCGCGAACCAATCCTGAGCTATTTTGTTCGCTTGGCCTCGCCTAACAACATCTCCGCTGCGCGCAGCGCTCCTCGTCCTAGGCGATACCGCAGTCGGTATCGGAACGATTGCTCGTAATCCGCGACGGACTCTAGCGCAGAGCGGCGGGCCACGATGGTGGTAACGCCGTGCATCGGCCGCATCCCCGGCACGGTGCAGCGGTGCCGCGACGTCGTCACCGACACGATGCCAAATCCAAGAATGCGCAGAAGCTTGCGATACATACCAACCGAAAATGCCCACCAGGAATGGCTGAGGTCGGGCCGATCGGGCGTCGCGTAGAAGATCGCGATCGGCGCGGCGAGATCGGGCATTCCTTCCACGATGATGAGGGTGTCGTCGCACAGTCTGCTTGCCGACACGAGCGCTTGCACCGGGTCATGCAAGTGAACGAGGATCTGGGCCACGACGACGACATCGAAGCGACCGATCGTGTCCGGCAGCGCATACACATCTCCGTAGTACGCCTTCGCCTTCGAGCCCAGCAGCCGATGAGCGAACCAATACGAGCTTTTGAGCCGCCGCGAGTACCGATTCATGTCGTCGATGCGCTGCTGGCTGTGCAGTTGGTTGGCGGGAAAGGGGATCAGGTCCTTCTGAATGTGTTCAGCGGCGTCGAAGTCGAATGCGACGACGGATCCTCCCCGCGCTTCGATGGCAAACGTCAGAAATCCGCTCGCTGATCCCAAGTCGAGCACGCGCTTGCCGCTGAAATCGGAATGGCCGAGATACGCGGCAACCGTGCGGCGAAGATCCCATTGCCCACTGGTTTGCCCGAAACCGGGCAATTCCATGACGTGATAGAAGTCGCACTCGTCGATGCCCTGCACCGACCACGGCGCTTGAAACGGCCCATGATCATCCGTTCGCGCCGCGGGTGCGATGAGGGGACGATCGACAGCTCGCGACTGTTCCATAACAGTTGAGCGTAACCCGGTTTGAGTTTCGTCGTGTCGCGCGACGACGCGGCGCAACGCCGACCCAGCTCAAGTCGCCATCCACGCATGCCGACCGTAGTGAGCTTGCCGCGCGTCACGAGCGCTCTAGCGGATGGTGAAGAGCTTGCGGATGCACGCGACGACGACGACCCATGCGCCCGACCCGCCAGCTTTCGATGCAACCGCGACGCGCCTCGGACTGACGTCCGATTCGAAGGTTCAGCCGCAAACGCCGAACGCCGAGCTGCGCGCGAAGGTGTGTGGCCGCTGTGGCTTGCCCCGCATCTTACCCCCAACATCGGCGCGTGCCCTCACCCGCTGGTGCCTGCTCCGCAGGCGGACTTGATCAAGCACTTGTTAGCTGGCAGGCTTGACGGACCTCAGGCAGAAACGGAAGCCCAAGTAGCGGACGCGGTCGCCCGGGCGGCTCGCGATGCGGAAGGCGGAGCGCGCGCGCCTGGCGCCATCGATCCAAGAGCCGCCGCGCACGACGCGGAAGGCATCGCCTTCGGCTTCGCCAACTGGATCCTTGACGGATGCTGGCTGGTAGCTCCGCTTGCCGTCAGCGCACCATTCCCACACATTTCCGTGCATCTCGGAAAGGCCCCACGGATTCGCGGGCAGACTCTTCACATCGACGGTCTCGCGCCGATGGCCCTCCGCAGATCGATCGGGGCCAGTTG